>Ga0134128_10011096_pt1 | contig 10786 bp, 14 predicted proteins | sample KB31754_FD_96462 | JGI IMG/M metagenome (GOLD analysis project Ga0134128, IMG submission 96462) | Terrestrial soil microbial communities with excess Nitrogen fertilizer from Kellogg Biological Station, Michigan, USA - KB3-175-4 | ecosystem: Environmental > Terrestrial > Soil > Unclassified ...
ACATCCCAATGGATCTGGTGGTTGAGCTAGCGAACTTACGCCCACGCCGGCCACGCAAAGGGCCGCACGGCAAGGTGCGCATGAAGGAATCGCGCGTGTTCGGCTATGCCAGCAAGGACGGCGTGTACAAGGCTTGGAAAACCGCCTGCAAAAAGGCCGGCGTCGCCGAGATCATGCCGCACGCGGCCGGCCGCCATGGTTTCGCGACCGAGATGCTTGTGAGGCAGAAGCTCGACGCTCGCACCGTGGCAAAAGCTGGTCGCTGGGCCGACCTTGCGCTGATGCAGAAAACCTATATGCACGACGAGGACACGACCGATAAGGTTCGCGCCGCCCTTCGTACAGGACGCGTACAAGCCACCAAGGCGACACAGGCTAAAGCGCGGAAAAGCAAAGGGAAATCGGCATAGTGAATTCTGCCCTCCGAAGGCAGAGGTCACAGGTTCGAATCCTGTCGGGTGCGCCATTTTTCTCAAGGAAAATCAGCACTTACGGCATACCCGCTTTGTTCACGCTTGCAGTTCCGTGCAGGGAAATACCGGAACAGAGCGGCAACTTGCAGGGCGTTCCCGTACAAAATCCGTACACGGTTTCGCTTTCTGTTCTCAAACTAAAGGGGTTGCTAATGGACATGGCAAGCGCGATCGATGCTCTCCCGCTGTTCGCTACAGACCGCGAAATCGCAATAGCGCTCGTCGGTAAAGCCAGGGCGCCTACCTGGCTGAAAGAGAAGTTCCCTACCATTGCGAAACTGCCCGGCTTCCCGCCGGTGGACGGTTTTCATGGCGGCCGACCGACTTGGAGGGTGCGGGAGTTTTACCGCAATTATTTGGTCCAAACGAACCCGCCGCGCGGCGAAGCGCGGCCAGAGATGTGGAAGCGTCGCGCCAAGGAAGCTGCGCGGGATCTGATCGGGAGCGGTCGCAAGACACGCAAGAGTGGCCAGTAAACGCAACGAAAACATTCGGGGGTTTCTGTACGGTTTCTGTGCGGCAATGTCGATCTTTCCCAAGGTGCCAGCGACGGTATGTCTGCCTATAAGGCGGCATGAAGACCACAGCGACTTACGATTCGGCGGCGAGCACCTTCACGCTTGAGAAGGGCATATGGCAAGGCACGTTCCCGATCGCCGACTTGCCGAAATGGCTGAATTTCTATCGCCTCCAGATGGAGCGATATCCGGCGCAAGCGGCCAACTATGCGGAGGACGTAAAAGCGCTGGAAACGCTTGCCGTACAGATCGGCGTGAAAGTGCGCTGATCGCAGCCCGGATCAAGACCGCAAAAAAAGCCCGCCAGCCGAAGCCAGCGGGCGTAAAATCTACGCGACGGTGGTTTTTAGGATGTGCGGTGCTCACCGCATTTTAAGCATCTTACACACTATCAGCGCTTCGCCGTAAGGTCGGGCGGTGTGATGTCCAGTTGAGCCTTTTTCTCGGGAACCAGCATCTTGATCTCCTGGGTGAGCAATTCGATGTTGGTGTTCACCTTCGCTAACTCCTTACCAAAGTCCTGCAGGGCATCAGTCTGCCGATCGACGCGGGCGTTGACCGCCACGATCCCTTGTTCAGCAACCGTCATTCGATAGACGAGGTTCGCGATGGCGGAGGTGTTGGCGGTCGTAATGTCCGTGACCTTCCCGAAGGCTATGCTTCGTTCGGCGCGGCTGTTCTCGATGGTTGTGATGCGCGATTCCTGAGCCTGGATGTTCTGGCCGGCGTTGAATACCATCACACCAATGCCCAGCAGGCCCACAAGCGTGGGCACGTTAAACGTTCCAAGGTTCCACTGGATGTTCTTGTTCGTTTCCACGGCTGGTTGTCCTTCGGCCATTCGTCCCGATGCCCTTCAATGCACTGCTATGGATGCCATCCGCACCACTTAACGCCTTGGGCGTTGTGGGCGTTCATGTCGTCGAGTTCGGGCCGCGTCATCACGGCGAAGACAGCCGCACTCGGGCGCATCGGCTTGTTGTTGTCGCACCAGACCTTGCGGGCATCGCTGACCGGCGCGGAGGTGACACAAGCCGTCAGGGTTATGCAAAGAGCCGCTAGGGCTATTTTCGGACCCATGGGGCGGCCTCCTTTCGCGCCTGGTCATCGGTCTGTCCGACAGTCTGACGCTCGATGTCAGTGGCTTCCCGGTTCATTTCGAGCCGATCATTCGCCGCGGCAAGTTCCTTGACCGCCTGCTTGTTGCGTTCGGCCTTCGCGCCAGCAAGCCGTTGCTGGAACGCCAGGCCGATAGCACCGACGATGCCGGCGCCGATCGCCAGCACGGTTGGATTGGTGAGAAGCCATGCGAGGATCGCGCTCATAGCAGGATACCGACGACGAGGCCGGCGCCGAACACGGCGGCATACGACCAATAGGCGCGCCAGTAATAGCTGATGTTTTCAGCCAGCCATTGCTTCAGGCCTTCCATGTCATTTCTCCTCGGTTGGCGGCGGCGGCGCGATCATGCCGGCCGGCCCGTCGCGAACGGCGTTGATGATGATCTTGGCGAGCGCCAAGCTACCCGTGATCTTCAGCGCTGCCGCGTTGCTGACGCCGAATAGCGTCCAATCGAACCCGGCGAGCGCGCCACCGGCAACAAGCGCAATGGCGGCGTTGAGGTAGTTGTGCAGGGCGTTGGTATTGAGCCACTTCATTGGAAAAACCCTTCGATGTAGGCGATGAGGTGATGCAAAGCGCCCGAGGCAGCCATGGCGGTAAGAGCGAGAGCGCCGAGGATGCTGGCAACAAGGCCCGAGCCCTCGACGCGTGGCTTAGGCGTCGGCTGAACTACTCCCGTCTTGGCAGTGGTTGGCGGTGCGGCTACAGGCGGCACAGGAGCCGCCGGAGGCGATACGGGCTGCGCAGGAGCCGAGACAGGTTGGGCGGGCGCTGGCGGGGCTGGCTGAAGCGCTGGCGAAGCGGCCGGAGGCCAAGGCGTGTCAGCGATGCGCGACCACTTCCGATAAGCGTCCGCCAGCTTGGTATCGTACTCGTTGACCTTATAGCCCTTGCCGTTATAGCCGAGCGCGAAAGCGGCCCACTCATGCCGGCGCAGATGGCCCTCTAGTTCCTCGTGCTTGATGAAATTCACTGCCGCGAGAAGCTGAACCTCTTCATCGTCCATCATGCCCTGGACCATGGCTTGCGGCGTCGTGAAGCCGGCCGCCGCGTAGTTCTCGCCGAGCACCTGGCCGAGCCCCCACGAGGCTGATTTGAGCGCCGCCGTCTCGTCGATCTCACATGCGGCTCTCAGGCGGGGATAGCTGTCTTTCGGGTACGGCTTTTCTCCCCACTTCGGGTAGGCAAGCTCCTGCCTTACCGCCGCGTCGCGCGCGTCGCCTTTCAGGTTGCGATAGAATACATGGGGCTCGAACAGGATGATGGGCCGGCCCTGGTCATCGAAGCCGTGGCCACGCGTCTCCACATCCAGGAACGCGTGGATTTCATCCTCTCCAACTCCAATCAGTGCGCCGAGCTTAGGCAAATCGAGATCATCAAGGCGCTTTGCAGCGCCCTTGAACGTGCGGTCCATGGGAGGCCTCTTTGGAGTGGTTTTAGGGTGCGAGGATCGTTGCCGGATCGAGCCCGAGCGCGGTCACCAAGCCAACAGCGTCAGGATCGTCGCAGTAGACGGCCGGGTGGTCGGGAGCGAACCAGCGCGCGAAATAGATCGGGTTGCCGGTGAGCGCGGCATAGGCCTGGCCCATCTTGCCGGCATCAATAATGCGCGCCTGAACTACGGACTTTGCGACCATCGCACGAGGCGCCGGAAGCGGGTTCCACGTCGAACCGTTCCAGATCTGCGAAGCATCGTCGGGCGCGATCGGAACTTCAATCGAGCCGAGAGGCGGGTCAGCGTCATCGAAGCCGCCAATGTAGTTTCCTGCTGCATCCACGAAAAATTTCGTCATGCCCAGGCCCTCACTACGAGTTTCCAGTTGGCATTGGTGAGAGTTGCGCCTGCACCAGTGGATTTGTTGTTGGTAAGCATAGGTGACCCGTTGGAGCCGAACCTGACGTTCAAGTTGGTGGCATCAGGCACGACCACGACGCCGTTGCTGCTGTTGGCGGCGGTTACCAGGATTTCATCCCCTATCGAATAGTTCGCCTCTGCCGTTACGCATTGTAGGTAGTTCAGATAAAGCTTCGGTTTGACGCCAAGGCCGTGCGCCAGCGTCAGCGATCCGCCAGATGTGATGGTCTGCTGGGCGCTTTCGAAAATTTGCGTGAACGGGATCGTCGTCCACTGCGGCAAGGTGGCGGCGGCGTTCATCAAGAATGCCTGGCGGGCCGTTCCCTTTCCAAGCCGAGCCCAGACCCCGGCACCGCTCGCGTAGATGACATCTCCTGCCACCGCCGTTCCGATGCCAGCCAGCGCCGACAGGTTGGCGATGGCAACGCCGCTATCCTGTAGGATCTTGCCGCCAGTGCCGTTGAAGCTCGGCAAGTTGCCCGAGGTCGCGGATGCCGGGCCAGTGACCACGCTTGAGACAGCTACGCCGCTGTCCTTGCCGAGCTTCCCGGTCGTATCCGCAAAGGTGATAATGTTGTTGGCGACTGAAGATGCCGGACCGGAGAAATTTCCCCCAGTCGCCGAGGCGAAGACCACCGCCTGAAACCCGGTTCCTGTGCAGAGGATCATCGCCGAGCTGCCAACTGGGATCGACAGTGACGACGCGCCATTGATCAGTTCGGAGCCGTTCGGTGTGACGGTGATCGCGCCGCCGTCAGCTTTAGCCCACAGTACCCATCCAGCAGTCAGCGTAGCCGCAGCTGCCAAGTTGATTGTAACCGCGCCCGTTGCCCGCCAAAGACGGTTCTGATCCGCCTTTGAGGCTGTGTAAGTGCCGGCAGCCTTGTCGACACTTTGCAGGCCAAGGACGGTCATTGGCGCCTGAGCAGATTGCCCGTTGACGAACAGCGTCAATCGAGCTTTCGACAGGTCGGAAAGCGCCTTGACGGCGGCTGTTTGTGTTGGATCGGCCATGCCGCGTTCTCTTGATGTAGGAGAGAGAGGCGGCGGCTTCTACAGGCTGCTATTCCAGTACTTGGAAATTGCGCCAGGTAGACCAAGTGCCGTCCTGCCTAGGATAGCGGTGAAGAAACTGAGGCCGTCCACTCGGTGCACATTCGAGGAAGTGAGCGAACGAACTCGATATGCAATGCACCTCGGCGGCGCCCTCGATAAGCTTCCGATAGTGAAACAAGATGTCTGTCACGCCCGGCTTGGGCTCTACCCTCGCAACGCCGCGCGGCAAGCGGGTCTCGTCAATTGAAAATCCCCGGCCAGGATCGTGATGGACAAAAATGTAAGGCTCATTCGGCGCGAGAGCGCGGAGAACTGTTTCTTCCGCGTCATGATCGCGCGGCACCTTGAAGGATGCCCATCTCTCTTCGAACGGCACGCCAGCCAGTTCATAGTGCGCCTCGTCGAAGCGCTCCAACGGATACCATTGCCGACTATATCGCCCGGATCGAAGGGCAGTTGCGCCCGCCCGCGCGAAAACATCGGCGATGTAGAGCGGGTCATTGGTCCTTCTGACGACTTGGACTTGAACGTTCGGGAGGTCACTGAACATCCAGCGCACTGCCGGAAGGTTTTCCGCCTTAACCGGCAGCACCATGACCTTGAAGCGCGGGCTAAGGGCGCGCACTAAACCATTGCAGATTATGTGATCTCCAAGCCCGAGATGCTGAGCATGAACAGCAACCCCTGGCCGAATTTTGCCATTTACATGGCGAAATTCCCTGCCGAACTGTTCAGCCCGAAGGCGGCTTGAGAGGGGGCTTAGCAATCCCATAGCGCATTTATGTTGCTTGCCCGGGCGAGCGCAAGTGCCTGGTCACTCCCAGTAGACAAGCATGCTGCCGGCGTTTCCTGTGGCTGTTCCGTTTGCCGTAGTAACTCGAATTCGATCCAAAGCATTTGCGCCGAGATCAATCTTCCCGCCTCCCAAATAGCAGGTGGTAGATGAAGTCGTGCCCGCATAAAGATTTTGGACCCAAACGTTACCGGTGCCTAAGCGGTTGAAAACGCATGATCCGTCTACTGGACCAGCGGTTAAAGAAAATCGGAACCGATCGCTGTTGGTAACAACGCCGGTGTTGGTAGAGTTAGCTATGTACGCGGACGCGCCGGTATACCCAGCAGCCAAAATGCCGCCGCCTGGTGATCCAACGCGAAACGCCAACTCACTTCCGTTAAAGCCGATGCCTTGCATCAGCACCGTCACTCGCCTTGCCCAAGAAGGAATGCCGGTGACATCGTAGCTGGTTGCGCCAGTCGACGTATCCACCGAGGCGCTTTGCGCGATGTTGTCGCTCCATTGCGGAGCGGTTGCCGCATCATTCATCGCCTTGCGTTGGCCGGCCGTGCCTTTCGCGAGGCGCGCCTTGACCTTGGCAGCCGTATAATACTCGGTGTCTCCGGCCGCCGTAGAGGCCGGGATCGGTACGAACAACTGCGTGGCCGCTCCATCACCAACCGCTAGAATGTTGTCGTCGGTATCCCACTGAATACGGCCTTCAGCGGTGGGAGTTGGCGTCGCGCTTTGCTCCAGCGTAATAGCCGTGGTCGAAATGGCTGAACCGGAAACGGTGCCACCCGAGACAGCTGCACCGGCCACGGTCCCGCCATTGATAGCCGGGGTGTTAATCGCCGGACTGGTTAGGGTCTTGTTTGTGAGGGTTTCGGCGCCGGTCTTTGTCGCGAAGACGGTGTAGTCCACCACCGGGTTTAGGAGCATCCAACCGCCAGCGCCAGAGTTGAGAGCGGTCGCGTATCGATAGATGCAGATGCCGGTCGCCTGCTGCTCGCCGCCGACTAGAGCAGACTCACCGCTGGCCAGCATCTTCCTGACTGATTTGGCGCCGATGCCGTTCGCGTTTAATGTGGTGGCGGTGGTGTTGCTCGACGCAATGCGGACCGCCAAAATCAAGCCGTCCTGATATGCGGTGAAAGCTGAAGCTGTGGCAACTGTGAGAGCGTTTGCCGTGCCACCTGCGGTGAGCGCGCCGCCCATGTCGGCCAGCAGTTCCGCCAGGCGCCCCATGACCTGCCGAGCGGAATCGTTGACGCTGGACGGCTGTTGGCCTTCCGCAAAATTGATACCAGCATCAGCGTTACCGTTGTTGGATGCTGTCGTCGACCAGTTGTAGATCGATCCCGTCATGGTTTAGCCCACCAGTCGCTTTTGAATGAGAAGATCGGAAAGGGTCGGAGCCCTGAGCGCGTTCAGAAGGCTGTTCCCGGTGCTGCGTGCGTCGCCAATGCCGCGCAGATATGGCGCTGGCGCGTTTGGCGTCTGAGCGAGCTTCTGGAACATCGTTTGCAGGTTGTTCTGCTGTTGCGGGTTGAGGATCGACGCGATGTCCTTGCCCTGCTGGCCCGTCATGTTGAGGTTGCTGCCGTCGCCGCCGTCTGAAGCGACAGCGCTCCCGCTGCCGGGGACCCAGGCGCCAGGCAGTGCATACGTTTCCTGCCCCTTGGGACCGTCAGCGAAGCCGGCGTAGGGGCTTGGCGAGCCAATGCCCTGAAATGGAGCGACGCCGGCCGCCTTCGCACCCATCCAAGGGCTCCATCCGCCTTGAGCCGCATGAGCCAGGGAGAAGTCGACTTGTTGTTTCCAGGTTGAAGGATCTCGGGCATTCAGACCGGTTGCTGCCGTGAAGTCGTCGCCCAAGCCGGGATGCGGCATACTTGGGTTCACGCCTCCGTAGTGCAACTGGAACGGGCCGAACGAAGACCCGCCGTCGCCGCCTCTATCGGGCTGGGTCGGGTCGAAGACGTTCATAGCCTCGGCGCCCGCGACACGGGTAGCGACATTCGGGTCAATGCCGTAAATAGGGGCGCGCTGCCGAATGTATTGCTCGACTATGCTGGCCATTGGCTTACCTCGAAGAAATGATTATGTTCCGGCCATGCAAACCATCGACCACGACCCAAAGGAGAAGCGCCCCACGAATGCCATCTGGTGGATTTCTTGGGGAATTTTGGCGCTGTGCTGGGTTGGTTATCTTTGGTTCAACAAGTTCCAGATTTGGCCGCTATCGCTAGGCGGTTTCACCGGCCTCGTTCTTGCGTCTTGGGCCATCGATATTACCGGCAACAAGTCATGGCCCAGTTAGCTGCTGCTCGGCGCCGCTGGTGTTAAGACGCGTCAAAATCGTCCCGAGGACGGCTTTTCGTGTCGCGGCCCTCATCGTTCTGTCCGTTCCCGCCTGAAGAAGCAGGCGAGCCGTGCCAGGATCGGTTTCCATCAGCGCGCGCGAAAGATGCGCCATCACCGATGGTGGCAACCCTCTGGACTCATTGAGAGCCTTAGTGACAGCGTTCATAGCGGCGGCTACAGGACGACCTCGCAGCAAATTGGTCATGATCGAAGGATCGAATTTGTTCAGGTCCGCAGCGTCAGCCAAATTGTCTGAGGTCTTTGACCCGCCAAGAGCCGCATTTGCAGTGTCGAACATTTGCTGTTCGCGACCTATGCGAGCGCCCAATTGATCGGCGCGGCCAGGGGCGGCAAAAGCCGGGTATTCCTGCCCGGTCTTTTCGGTCATCAGAAGCCGAGCCTTGTTGGTCGTCGGCGAAATCGACGCGTTCTCGACGCGCGCAATCTGGGGGTCCGCGTAGCCCGCTCGGAACGCCGCCTGCTCATCTGGCGTCATGTTGTTGAAGGTCTGGATGTTGTCGGGCGCGCGAGTTCGGCCGGCTGCTGCTCCGCGCCCCGTATCGACAGCATCGATCACACCGCTCTGCGTCCTGAATGCGTCGTTCGCCTGCCTGTAACCGGCAGATGAGTTTTCAAGAGCAGCGTCCAACTGGTCGTTGATCTGGCCAAGGACGCGCGCCCGGTTGTTTTGCCCCAGGCGAACGGCAGTCGAAATCTGATCGCCAATGTCCTGCTTTGCACGCAGCACCGAGTTGAAATCGGAAATCTGCGATTTGCCATCCGTTAGAAGCGACTGAGCCCGTCGAACTGCCCCTTCCAGACTGTCGTCGGCAATGCCCGAGCCAGGATTGGCAAGACGGGTAACACCAGGCGTCAAGATATCGTTGGCGGCTGAAACGGCCCCAGAAACATCCACTGGCCCGGCACCTTGACGTGCTGCAGCATAATTGGCATCGGCTGCAGTCCCACGAGCGTTTGTGAGGGTCGCGACCCGCTGTGCGGCAGTATCCGGGGCATCGAAGGCTTCAGCCAGGGCATTGCTCAGCCTGTCACCCTGCCCCATCTGCCGGCCCTGCAATGCCTCAACAAGAGACTGGCGCCCTTCATTAGGATTGCGAGCAACGGTGGATAGAAGGCGCTGGCCAGAATTCCCCATCGCATCCGCGAGAGTGTACATATCCTGGCCGTCCGCTGCGGCATCGGAAAGCCGAGAGGTGATGTCGTCAACACTTCGGCCGGAACGGCTCAATCCCTCGCCTAGCGCTGCGTCCGCATAGTTACCGGGGAACAATCGCGCAGCGATAGGGGACACGAAAGGCTTCGCGGCGGCGGCGATACCTGACACCAGATATGGCAGCGCGCCGCCAATAACAGCACCAACCGGCGCGCCGACTGCTGCCCCAGTAGCTCGACTTTCAGGGTCCGTGCCTCGGCCGAACCCGTTTAAGGCTCCGCCGATTGCTCCATCAGCCGAGCTGCCTAGTGCCACCTTCAGGAGTGGAAGGCCCTTGTCCACGGCCTTGGCCCCAAAAGAGAGGCCACTCTTGGCCAAGGCCAGACCATCGCCGATACCGCCAACGCCCATGCCGGCCATATATGTATATGGGTTGTCGTCGTAGGCCTGCTGCTGCTGATCCCTCATCTGCTGAACGATTTCAGAATATGGCCGGCTCTGACCGCCCGGCAAAACCCGGTCCAGACCGTAGCCCAAACCAGCCGCCGCCTCGTCAGCAAGTCCGAAGCTCGCCATGTCGGTGAGGCCCTGGAGACCCGACCAGAGCTTTGAGGATTGCCCGTAGTGAGGATAGAACCTCGGAACGCCGGCGGGCTGGCCGGTGCTCGCATCGGCGGCCGGCATATCCGACATATCGCCAGAGGCAACGCGAGCTTTGGCGAGCGCCAAGTATTGCTGTACGCGAGGATCGAGCGCTCCGCTGCCGGCGTCGGCATTGTTGGAGCTGTCTTGCGCCGCTGCCTGAGCGGCCTGCGCCATGGCGGCAGCGCGTTGCTGATCGAGGTCCATCGCCGACTTTCCCTGATAGAACTGGTCCTGTGCTTTGTGAAGTGCCTCAGCGTACATGTCAGCATGGGCCGGCGTGTCGAAGACGCCAAGGTTTTGCCCAGTACGCCCATAGAGGTCCATGGCCTGCTGGTCACTCAGAACACGGCCATCTGGCGAGACAGTAGGCACAAGCACCTCACCGCCATCATCGCCAAACGACATAGAGCGGACGGTGCTGTAGGAGCCATCGGGGTTGCGAACGATTGGGCGCGTCGCAAGATCGATGTTGCCCATCTGAAGCTGGCCTGGAAACGGCCCAATAGGGCTCGCCTGCCTCATTGCCATAGCTTTTTCTGCTCCGGCGTCAGGTACTTCCACAACTTCGGATTGGCTTTCGGGTCGCTCAGATATGAGGCCGGCGGCGAATCAGCGTTCACCGGCGCTCCGGTGCCTTGGCTTGGCGGCGGCTGTTGAGCGTTTGGCGCGGCTGCTGGGTTGGCCGCCGCATCGATCGAAGACGGGTCAAGGCCGAGATCCTTGATCACCTGGCGCGAATGAGGCGTCAGGAAGCTGAAGTCGGCAGGATGCCCCATCGCCGACTGGTATTGCGAACTGATA
>Ga0134128_10011100_pt1 | contig 10784 bp, 11 predicted proteins | sample KB31754_FD_96462 | JGI IMG/M metagenome (GOLD analysis project Ga0134128, IMG submission 96462) | Terrestrial soil microbial communities with excess Nitrogen fertilizer from Kellogg Biological Station, Michigan, USA - KB3-175-4 | ecosystem: Environmental > Terrestrial > Soil > Unclassified ...
AGAATCCACCTCAGAAGTGGGTCGACCCCGCCGTCTCGTCCGATCTCAATTGAACGTCGCCACAGCCGCGAGCATCGCCAGGACGATCGCGCCCCCCGCCAGTCGACCGGCTATGAACATCGCGGGCACTGCGCTCTGTGCGCCGCGCTTGAATCGGGCGCCGGCCAACTCGTGAGTTGCTACGGCGACGACCGCGATCCCCACCAGAGCCAACTTGACCCAGAACCAATGGTTCAAGCCTGCCGGCCCGCCGAATTTCAACCAAAGCATCAAGGGACCCGTGGTCACCAGCATCGCTATTCCAGCCGCACCCAGGCGCCCAAAAACGGTCTCGAACGCCCAGAGGTCTTTGCGGTCTGCGACAGGCGCAGCGATCAGTCTTGGCCCAACCTGCGACAGGGCGACACCACCGCCCACGGCAAGCCCAATGCCGATGAAATGCAGCCAGAGAAGCAGGATTAGCAATGCGTGCATGTGGCCCCCTATGGCGCCAATGGCGCGCGCGGAGGGCGGACCGTAGTCCAATCGGCGAATACTACTAGGGTTCGCCGAACGACGGGCTCGGTTCGTGATCTGATATCGACCTCGATCCGGTAATTGACAGTCCCTGGAAGGGGTGGACTTCCCAGTCCGGTTCTAGGCCGTGGCGTGCAGCAGCGCCTCGCCCAGCAGCTCCTGCAGCAGGGGCGTCCTCGGATACGGCGGGTGGACGTACTGGCGGAAGCCCTCGGCGGCCTCGACGCCGAAGCCCTGGCCGCGGCGGCGCGTCCAGGCCTCCATGGAGGCCAGGTGGTCGGCCACGCCGTGCTGGCGCGCGACCCACTCGGCCTGGCTCTGATGGGCCGCCAGCATGGCGCGCTTGGTGGCGAACGCCTCGCCCAGCGCGCAGCCGAAGTCGGGGACGATCGCGCGGCCCTCGCGGTCGCGCCCGCCGATCGGGTCCATGAAGTAGAGGTGCGGGATGGCGGCCAGCGGCTGGGCGGGACCGGTGCGGTAGTTGGGCGCGGAGGCGGCGAAGCAGGCGTCGCGAACGAGCTGGCTCGCGGCCTCGTGGTCGGGGTGGTAGTCGGCCGGCGAGGCGGCGATCACCACGTCGGGCGCGGCCCAGCGCACCAGCTCGGTCGCGGCCCGGCGGCCCGCGTCGTCGATGTAGACGCCCAGGTCCGGCAGGCCGGCGCAGGCGTAGTCCGCGCCGATAAGGCCCGCGGCGCGGGCCGCCTCGGCCTTGCGAATCCGGCCGGTCTCGGCGAGGTCCATGCGGTCCGAGCCGCACTCCCCGGCGGTCAGCGTGGCGATGGCGATGGCGTGGCCGCGCGCGGCCAGCACCGCCAGGGTCCCGGCGCTGAGGTGCTCGACATCGTCCGGATGGGCGTGGATCGCCACGATCTTGGCCATGCGGACAGGCTAGCAGGAAGCTCCGGAGCCCGTCCCCTCCCTGCTTGGGGCAGGGAGGGGAAGCCCCCACGACCCGAACCTCCCCCCGAAGGCCCGGGTCTCGCGGCCGGATCCCCGCGTGCGCGGGGATGAGTCGGCGCCGTCGCGCTCGCTCAGTTGTAGTTGACGGTGACCGAGAGGGTCCCGGTGTAGGCTTGCGCCGGCGTCGCCGAGGTGATGTCGAACTGGCCGCCGTAGCGCAGCTCCTGGACGCCGGCTGCCGGCACCGTGCCCAGCACGCCGGTGGTCGCCACCGGCGCCGCGGCGGCGATGCTGGCAAGCCCGGTCTGGGTGAAGGTCAGCGCCTGGGTGGTTGTGTAGGTGGTGCCGGCGGGCGCGGCGAGATTGAACTTGGCCGAGGTGGTGGTCGAGGCGACCAGCGACCCGTTGCCGGCGCCGCTCAGCGCCACGGTGTCGTTGGCGTCCAGCGTCACGGTGTTGGCGCTGGCGTTGGAGGGGCGCACCACCTGGCCGAACGCCATGTCCTGGGTCTTGGTCAGCGTGGTCGGCGAGAGCACCGTCACGCTGGAGTTGGCGGCAGCCTGCACGCTGCCGGCGGCCGACGCCGCGCCGGAGACGCCCGACAGGACCGCGGCGATCGCCAGGACGCGCACTGCGTAACCGCTGGTCATTGCCAGTCCCTTCCAGCCGGCTCCCGCGTTAACCACCGCGTCGGAGCGTCAACCTTACGAAGCCTCGCCGCAGAACCCCGGTCTCCCGATGGCACACGGCGCGTCGCCTCGGTCGTCGCGGCGCAAGTTATGGGCCGAACAGGGGTTTGCGCACCGGCCAAGGCGCCGCATGCGCCCCCTCGGGCGCAAATGCCGCAGCGGCGAAGGTTAACCGGTCAGGGTTAAGCGGAGGGGGGTCAACGCACGCCCAGCCGCCAGCCCACCTCCGCTCAGGCTGCGAAGATCCATCCCGCGCCGCTCTACCGCACGCTTTCGCCGTGGGTCCCGGTATCGTCGAGCGCCGCCGAGCCCGGCGCGGTAACGGATTCGGCGAGCGCTTGCGCGAGTCCGCCGCCCGCCTCCCGGCTTGGCGCGTAGATCGATCGACAGATCCCGGGATTCGCCGCGGCCCGGTCGAGGCCGTCCCTCCAGGCTCGTTCAGCCTCTTGGCGCGTCAGCAGCCCCGTCTGGACCACCAGCGTCTCGCTGTGGCGCGCCCCGTTGCGCATCACGAAAAGGGTCGCGCGCTGGGTCGCGATCACGCCCCGCAGGGAAGCAATCTCCTGCTCGCCGATGCGGCGGCCAGGCCCCGAGAGGGCCTGCAGGACAGCCCAGCCCTGGAATTGCCGGTCGGCATCGCTTCGCAGGTGCTCCATGTAGCTGTTGAGGGCCGCAAGCTGGGTCTGCTCGCGGTTGGCCAGGTGGGCCAGCGTCTGGCCGTAGGTCAGGCCCGACCAGGCGCGCAGCGACCAGGCCCCCTGTTGCGGGAAAGGGACCCACGCCACAGGCGGCAGCCGCCCCGTGGACTGCGCACGATCGAGCGCGCCTTCCAGTTCGGTCAGCCGTTGCGCCATGCAAGGCGTACGGCTGTCCTGCCAGCCCGACCATCCCATGACGCGTTTCATGTCGTAGGCGAGCGCGCCGTGGGCGAGCTCGGCCTGATGTCGCCAATGCGCCCACTCCACCACCGCCTCGGCCGCCAGCGCGGTCAGCACGCCCACCACGATGATCAGGTATTCCTTCAGGAACTCGCGAACGCCGTGCCAGGGCTTGGGTTTGTGGAGGTCCACCGGATTTGCTCACTTCTCGAGGGTGAAGGCGCCGCCCACGCCCAGGTCACCGGTCTGTTTCATGTCTCCCGGCCGCGCCGCGGGCGCGCGGAGGTATCGGTCCAAGGCGTCCGAGATGCCCTTGGATGGCCCGGGCCTCGCCCAGCAGACGCCGGTGTTCAGCGCGACCTTCAGGCCCTCCTGGAAGGCGCGATCGAGCTCGGCGGGGGTCAACAGCCCGGAGCGCGCCACGAAAGACTCCACCAGACGCGCGCTGCGTTTCAGCTGGGCTGCGTCGCGTAGCGCGTGGTTCTCGGCGATCCGCGCCTGGGCGAGCTCGGCGTCGCCGATCGGGCGGCCGGGCCCGGACAGCATCTGCAGTGTCGACCAGTCATCGGACTCGGCGCGACGCATCTCGCGCATGCGCTCCAATTCGCCGGCCAGCCCGGAGAGGATGATCTGCTCGCGGTTGGCGAAGTGCGACAGGATCTGGCCCGAGGTGAGCGCCGACCAGCTTTCGAAGGTCCAGCTGGCGGACGGCGGCTGAAAGCTCCAGCCGAATGGCGGAAGCCGGCCGGTCCGCTGGGCCTGGTCGATGACCTCGCCGATCTCCCGCAGCCGGTTGGCCGTACAGACCGTGTGCGCGTCTTGCGCGGCCGCCCCGCCGACCGTGCGCTTCAGGTCGAAGGCGATCGCCTCGCGCGCCACCTGCACCTCATGGCGCCAGTGCAGCCACTCCACGACCTGTTCCGCGCCGAGGGCGGTGAGCACACCGACCACGATGATCAGGTATTCCTTCAGGAACTCGCGGACGCCATGCCAGGGCTTTGGCTTGTGGATGTCCATGCCGCCCCCCAGCGGATCACCGGAATGGAGGGTAGGCGAAGTCTCCGAAGCTCAGCAATGGGGTCGCAAGCAACATCCGCTGATGACCTGCGGCGGCGCCTCAGCCCGCGTCGTCCCTCAGCGGGCCCCCAGCCGCCAGCCCACCTCGCCGGCCAGCCGGGCGAAGAACGCCGGCGTGTAGGCGGCTTCCGGATCGGCGCGGACGAGCGCGTCCATCTTCTGGGCGTCATCGCCCACCAGGATGCGCCAGCGGTCGGCCTTGACCCCGTCCAGGATGATCTTGGCGGCCTGGGCGGCGGTGGTGGGCGCGTCCTCCAGGAAGCGGCGGGCCGACTCGCTGACCAGGGCGCGGATGGCCTCGTCGGTCACCTGGCTCATGTCGGCGCCCGAGCGGGCGATGCGCGCGCGGGCCCGTTCCAGATCGGCGGCGGAGAGCTCGTCCTCGTCGGTCTGGGCGATCACCTTGCGCGAGTTGGCCACGATCGAGGTGCCGATGTGGCCGGGCATCACCACCGAGACCTTGATGTGGGGCGCGTTGAGCGCCAGGTCGGTGATCAGCGCCTCGGAGAACCCCTTCACCGCGAACTTCGCCGCCGCATAGGCCGTGTGGCTGACCTGCGGACCGAGGCTCGCCCAGAAGCCGTTCACCGAGGAGGTGTTGACGATGTGCGCCGCGTCGGCCGCCTGCAGCAGGGGCAGGAAGGTGCGCACGCCCAGATAGACCCCGCCCCAGCAGACGTTGAACGTCCGCTCCCACTCCTCGCGGCTGTCGGCGATCATCGAGCCGCCGCCGCCGATGCCGGCGTTGTTGAACAGGAGGTGGAGCTTTTCGGCGTCGTGCTGGGTCCTGGCCTCCTCGCGGAAGCGGATCAGCTGGCTCTCGTCGGAGACGTCGGCCAGGTGGGCGGTGATCTTCGCGCCCTGCGGCACGCCGTCGGCCTCGCAGAGCGAGATGGTCTCGGCCATGGTCCTCGCCGAGACGTCGCACATGGCCACCGAGCAGCCTTCGGCGATCAGCTGGCGGGCGAGCTCGCGGCCCATGCCCGTGCCGCCGCCGGTGACCACGGCGAAGCGGCCCGCGAAATCCTGCATGGCGATGTCTCCCGAATGACGCGGCGGCGAGCTTGGCGTCCCGATGGGGCCGCGTCCACCGTGACGCCACGGAACGGGAACGGCGCGCACCGCGGAGGGTTGATGGGCGGGTAAGCCAACGAGAGGAGGACGTCATGGCCCGCCGGCGCGGCGGCCACAGATGGTCGGCCAAGGTCACCGAGGAGAGCGACGCCCTCGACCTGCAGCCCAAGGTCTTCGAGCAACGCAGCCCGAAGAAGATCGCCGCCTCGCTGAAGCGCTCGGCCGAGCACAGCAAGAGGCGCAAGTCGAGCCCGTTCAGGTCGGCGATGTCGATGCTGACCTTCTATATCAACCGGGCCGGCCGGAACCTGCCGGCCAGCCGCAAGCGGACGCTGGAAAAGGCGAAGGACGAGCTGCGCGAGCAGTTCCACCGCCCCGACTGACGCGCCGCCAGACAAGGAACGCCGCCATGAAGCTCTACCTGTCCCCCGGCGCCTGCAGCCTCGCCGACCACGTCGCGCTGCACGAGGCGGGCTTCGACTTCGACCGCGTGCGCGTGGACCTGAAGACCCACCGCACGGCCGACGACCGTGACTATTTCGAGATCAACCCGAAGGGCTATGTGCCGACCCTGGAGTTCGACGACGGCGACCGGCTGACCGAGAACATCGCCATCCTCTCGTGGATCGCCGACCAGGACCCGAGCCTGACGCCCGACGGGACCATGGGCCGCTACCGGCTGCTGGAGATGCTGGCGTTCATCTCCACCGAGCTGCACAAGGGGTTCAAGCCGTTCTTCTCCGGCGCGTCGCAGGAGGACAAGGCGAAGGCGGGCGAGCAGCTCGGCAAGCGCTTCACCTATCTCGCCGGCCAGCTGAAGGGCGACTTCCTGTTCGGGCCGCGGTTCAGCGTGGCCGACGCCTACCTGTTCGTCATGCTGACCTGGGCCAAGAAGAACGGACTCGCCCTGCCCGAGCCCCTCGGCGCCTATTTCGACCGCGTCTCCAACCGGCCCGCGGTGAAGCTCGCCCTGGAGCACGAGACCCCCAAGGCCAGGGCGGCCTGAACCTGAAGGTCGGCTTAACCACGCCGTTCAGCGACCATTCAGTTGGGCTTTCATAGGCTTGCGAACAAAGCGGCCCCTGAGCCGTTTGCAAGTTTCGATTGGAGGCCATCATGAAGAAAGTTCTCACGGCGGCCGTGGCGGCGGTGACCCTCGGCGGCGCGATCGCCGCGGCGGCGACCCCCGCGGACGCGCAGCACTGGCGCGGCGGCTATCACGGCTACTACGGCGGCCACTATCGCCACGACAACGCCGGCCCGGCGATCGCCGCGGGCGTGCTGGGCCTGGCGCTGGGCGCCGCCATCGCCGGAAACGGCCACAGCTACGCCTACGACCGCCCGTACTACGGCGGCTACTACGACTACGACTACTACGGCCCGCGGATCTGCGAGACCACCCGCTGGGTCTGGGACCCCTACGTGGGCCACCGGGTGCCGGTGCATGAACGCTACCGCTGCTGACCGGCAGCCTGAGGAAGATATCCCCTGGCGGCCCGCCTCCCGACGGGGGCGGGCCTATCCCCCGGGGCGAGCGTGACCGTCAGCCTTCGACCTTGAAGGCCAGGCCCGCGTTCGCCTGCAGGCGGCCGATCAGCTTGCGGCCCATGGCGGCGCCCGGCGTCCAGACGCCGCCGGCCACGTCCGGCGCATCCTTCACCAGGCAGACGGCGGTCTCGGCCAGCATCTTCGACGTCGACCCGTAGCCCGGGTCGCGGTCGCCGGTGACCGACACCTTCACCTTGCGCCCGTCCGGCGCGATCCCCACGAACAGGATGTCGAAGAAGCCCGCCTCGCGCTCGGCCTTGGTCGGGCCTTCGCCGGGCTTGGGGACGTTCTCCCCCAGGTCGGCGAACTCCGCCGCAGCCCCGGGCGTGGCGATGGCCATCTCGTCGTAGAGGAAGTCGCGGCCCCACGGATGACCCATCAGGGCGTTCGAGCGGTGCACGTTCTTGGTGTTGATCATCGCCATCATGAACGGCCCCACGTCGGCGCCGACATCCTCGTCGAACCCTTTCTCCTGACCGCTCGGCTGGGCCGGGCCCGCGAACCCCGGGGTCAGGGCGAAGGGGTCCATCAGCACGGCCATCACGCCCGGGTCCTTCTGCACCGCGGCCATGGTCGCCCGGCCGCTGGCCGCCGTGCCGCCCGAGAGCCCGCCCTGGATGCGGCGCACCCGGCCCTTCACGCGCGGCACGTAGCCGCCGAGCTTGGCCTTGGCGGTCTCCTCGCAGAACCAAACGCCCAGCTCGAAGGGGATGGAATCGAAGCCGCAGGAATGCACGATCCGTGCGCCCGACGCCTTCGCCCGCGCGTCGCAGCGGCGGATCACCTCGTGCATCCAGTTGGGCTCGCCGGTGAGGTCCAGGCAGTCGGTCCCCGCCTCGACGCAGGCCTCCACCAGCGGGTCGCCGTAGAGCTGGTAGGGGCCCACGGTGGTGATGATCGCCTTCGCCCGGCCGGCCATGGCCGCCAGGCTCTTCGGATCCTGCGCGTCGGCCAGCACCAGCGGGGTCTCGGGCGGCAGCGAGAGCGCGTCGCGCACCTCCGCCAGCTTCTGGGCCGAGCGCCCGGCCATCGCCCAGCTCACCTGGCCGCCCACCCCATAGCGCTGGGCCAGGTACTCGGCCACCAGCCGGCCCGTATAGCCGGTCGAGCCGTAGACGATGAGATCGAACTCGGCGCTGGGGTTCATGGCCGCCTCCGGGATTTGCCCGGAAGGCTAGCTATAATTTACCTCGTAAGCAAACTATCCATTGCGTCCGCTCAGCTCACCAGCAGGCGCCGCAGCACGCCGGCCGGGGCGTCCAGGGCGGCGCTCACCCGGGCCCGGGCGAAGGCGCAGTAGGCGGCGGCCTCGCGCTCGCTGGCGGGCGCGCGGCGCTGCGTCAGGAGCGACGTCACCACGTCGCGGTCGCCGTTCGGCAGCTTGGCGAGCGCCCGGTCGGTGAGCGCCTGGGATTCGGCGTCGCTGAGCCGCCCCTCTGGCGCGGCGGGATGGGTCGCCACCTGGTCGATCAGCTTGGCGGTCACTTCGCCGTCGCGGCGCACGAGGTCCCGGCTGGCCACCCCGCGCAGGTCGGCCTCCACGGGCTGGCCGGTGAGCAGTGCCACGCAGGCCTGGGGATTGGCCGCCTCCAGCGACTGGGTCTCGTCCAGCATCAGCTGGCCCAGCGCCTGGGCGGTGTCGTCGTCCAGCTCCGAGCGGTGCGCGTCCACCAACTGCGCCACCAGCGGCCGGACCCGGTTCTGCAGCGCCAGGCCGTCGCCGGGGCCAAGGCCGTCGGCGACCACCACCATCTGGGCGAAGGCCTCGGGATAGTGGCGGCGGATGGCCCTGAGCGCCGGGCTCGAGCGCTCCAGCTGGACATCCAGGCTGGGCGGGGTCGAGAGCGCGGCGGCCACGAACCCGCAGGCGAGCGCACCGGCGGCCGCGCCCAGCAGCCCTGAGCGCCGCGGCGCGCGCCGCAGGCGCTTCAGCGCCAGGCCGCCCGCGAACCCGAGGGCCGCGCCCGCCGCGCCGCCCACTTCGACCCAGAGCAGGTCGATCATCGCCCACCATTCGACTGCATCGGCCCAGCCTACGCGATCATTGGAAATAGACCGTGAAGCCGCCGCCGGCTCTCGAAACATAACAGGAACATGCTATAGGCGAAGGATGGCCGACGCCGCCGGGGCCCCCGCCGACCTGCTGCCGCCGAGGTTCGCCGACTGGTTCGCCGGCCGCGGCTGGAGCCCGCGCGCCCACCAGCTGGCGATGATCGAGAAGGCCCGCGAAGGCCGCGACACGCTGCTGATCGCCCCCACCGGCGGCGGCAAGACGCTGGCCGGCTTCCTGCCCAGCCTGATCGACCTGGCGAGCCGCCCGCCCTCGAACACACCGCGCAATCTGCACACCCTCTATATCTCGCCGCTGAAGGCCCTGGCGGTGGACGTCGAGCGGAACCTCAACGCGCCCATCCTGCAGATGGGCCTGCCGGTGGTGGCCGAAAGCCGCACCGGCGACACCGGCATCTCGCGCCGCCAGCGCCAGCGGGTGCGCCCGCCCGACATCCTGCTCACCACCCCCGAGCAGCTCGCGCTGCTCTGCGCCTGGGAAGGCGCGCGGGCCTATTTCGAGAGCCTCGCCTGCGTGATCCTGGACGAGATCCACACCCTGCACGCCTCCAAGCGCGGCGACCTCCTGGCCCTAGACCTCGCCCGCCTCCAGCAGCTCTCGCCGAACCTCCGCCGCGTCGGCCTCTCCGCCACCGTCGACGACCCGGAGGTGATCAAGCGCTGGATGGCCTGCCACCGGCCCGTGGAGGTGGTTCTCCCCTCCCCCTTGCGGGGAGGGGCCGGGGGTGGGGGTGCGGACTCCGAGCCAGCCGGCGAATCCCTTATCGCGGCGCCGACACCCCCACCCCAACCCCTCCCCGCAAGGGGGAGGGGCTCAAGCGTCGACCTCGTCCGCGGGCCCGGCGGGGCGGAGCCGATCGTCGAGGTGCTGCTATCGGAGGGCCGCGTGCCGTGGGCGGGCCACACCGCCCAGCATGCGATGGCCGAGGTCTACGAGGTGATCAGGCGCGCGCGGACGGCGCTCGTCTTCGTCAACACCCGATTCCAGGCCGAGTTCGCCTTCCAGGAGCTGTGGCGCCTCAACGAGGATGCGCTGCCGATCGCCCTGCACCACGGCAGCCTCGCCGCCGAGCAGCGGCGCCGCGTCGAAGCCGCCATGGCCCGGGGCCAGCTGCGCGCCGTGGTCTGCACCTCCACCCTCGACCTCGGCATCGACTGGGGCGACGTCGACCTCGTCATCCAGCTCGCCAGCCCCAAGGGCGCCTCTCGCATGGTCCAGCGGATCGGGCGCGCCAACCACCGCCTGGACGAGCCCAGCCGCGCCCTCTTCGTCCCGGCCAACCGGTTCGAGATGCTGGAGTGCCAGGCCGCCCGCGAGGCGATCGCCGAGAACCGGCTGGACGGCGACCCGCCGCGCAAGGGCGCGCTCGACGTGCTCGCCCAGCACGTCATGGGCTGCGCCTGCGCCGAGCCCTTCGACCTCTTGACCCTCTACGACGAGATCGTGACCGCCGGCCCCTACCGCGACCTGCCCTGGGAGGACTTCGAGCAGGTGGTCGATTTCGTCTCCACCGGCGGCTATGCGCTGAAGACCTACGACCGCTTCCGCCGCATCGTGCAGAGCCCTGACGACGGCCGCTGGCGGGTGCGCAACCTCGAGACCGCCCAGCGCCACAGGCTCAACGTCGGCGCCATCGTCAGCCCAGCCATGCTGGCGGTCCGCATCGCCACCCGTAGAGGCCAGGGCGGGCGCAAGATCGGCGAGATCGAGGAGGGCATGGTCGAGATGCTGGAGCCCGGCGAGACCTTCGTGTTCGCCGGCCAGGTCTGGCGGCTCGTGGCCGTCACCAACCTCGACGTGCTGGTCCAGGCCGCGCCCGGCGCCGACCCCAAGATGCCGTCCTGGGGCGGCTCGAAGTTCGCGCTCTCCACCTACCTGGCCAAGCGCGTGCGCCAGCTGATGTACGACCAGGCGCACTGGAGCGTGCTGCCCGCCGACGTGCGCGAATGGCTGGAAGCCCAGCGAGACCGGTCGCTGATCCCGGAGGAGGACGAACTCCTCCTGGAGACCTTCCAGCGCGGCCACCGCCAC
>Ga0134128_10011101_pt1 | contig 10784 bp, 10 predicted proteins | sample KB31754_FD_96462 | JGI IMG/M metagenome (GOLD analysis project Ga0134128, IMG submission 96462) | Terrestrial soil microbial communities with excess Nitrogen fertilizer from Kellogg Biological Station, Michigan, USA - KB3-175-4 | ecosystem: Environmental > Terrestrial > Soil > Unclassified ...
AAGCGTGGTAACATGCCTCCGTAAGGGCTTTGAGCCAGGATGGGTTTGCCATGAGGTATCCTCCTTAAAAAAGGTGTTTTGAGTTTGATCCCAACGTCCTTGTATTCCATCCATTTTCTTTCTGGTATGCTTCCGTAACATGTTTCATACCAGTATCTCTTCTTCCCTTCTCAAAAAAGGAAAAGAGGCAATCATCAGCACGACAAATGCGGGAGTTCCCAAAAATGACTCTCCCGCTCTTTTGCTGATTACCGAGGGATCGCCATTTTCTCGATCTCAACCCCTGGATGATCATCAACAGCTACCCAGAGTTGCGAATCCGGTCCAATGGCTATATTCGTGACATTTCCACCAGGCAGTTTACGCAGTGGAGTAAAAACACCACCAGGAGAAACCCGCACTAGACGGTTTTCCTGGGTTACGATGGGTAGGAGTGGTCAAGGTATGAAAGTCGATCATGTGCGATACTTCTTTCCAGGCATGAAGACTGCCTCCCGGCATGGCGATTTTTCTATTGTAGCCTCTGTACTCTCCTCAAGACAAGAAGCGGATACCGCTACGTGTGAGAGCCAGGAATTGTTGACCGTTCTCTGCGTTAGTATGCTGGGATCACCGAAAGCAATGGAGTTCCCAAAAAGAAAGACCACAAGCAAATTCAGCTCTGTGGTCTCTTGTTTATTCTCGTCGTTAAGCGACAATATGGATACGCGGTTTTCCGGCCATTTGCGACAGGTACGCCTCGCGCTCGGCTTGTGGCATGGTGGCCAGTCTCTCCACGCGTCTCTGTTGGAGTTCGGCCAGGCTGCCTGGCTCTCGTGACGATGGGTACTGGTTGGTGAAAACACGATTGCTACAAAACACATTTCGCTTGCGGAATGCTTCAGGGGTCGTTTTCCGGAAAGATTCCTGTAGCTCTCGATTGTCGTCATCTGAGATAGTATACCACGGCTCGGCCATGCAATACGCTGGATTGTGTGCCCAGGCTGGGCATACAAGGCTGTAACGCTCGGCCAGATACTCTGCGGCTCCTGCGCAAAATGCCGCCCAACCGCGCTGCACCTTTGTAGGATGTGGTGGGAGCTGGATAGGGTCATTGAGAAGTTCCTGGCGGTCATCAACTGCGTAGAGGAAAAAGAAGTTTATGAAGTTTCCCATTGCAATGCGAAACCCCTCTCCTGCTGCGAGTTGTTGGTAAGCTGTTGCTAGTGTTTGTTGTTTTAGCCGCATGGCGCCCTCTGAAGGTAAATGCCTGGTCCTTTGTGTATAGCATACCATAGAGAAGTTCACCTGGCTAGCTTTTTCGGTTGAGGTTACTCTTTGAAGAGTTCCTGCAAAGTGTTCGGTAAACGATAGTCAAACTGGTCTCGTAGAGAGGGAAAGTAGATGTCTACCACGGCTTTCGCCTGGGCGCGGTTCTGGACGTTGAGGCGCTCACAGAGCTTGCGAATATCGTCGTGATCCTTTTCAGGTCTGCCAGCCATCAATTTCAGGGCAAGAAGGTATTTCAGATCATTCGGGATGTATAAATGCAACTTTTGGTACTTTTTGAACAGGCGCATATCGGGTAGAATATTACGGCCTAGCTCTAAAAGGAATGGAGCGCAATTATCGTTGAAAAAGAGCTGGTGGTCTCCCTTGAGTCCATAGCGTTGCTTCCCTACCCGTTTGATGATGGTGCAGATTTTTGTTGCCAGGGGAGTTTTGAAAATCAAGGTGGTTTCTTCTGATCCCATGAGATTGAATATAATCACATCAATATCCTCTGTGACTCTATTGGTAATCCCCTGGAAAAGGAGGCATGCGCCTCCCACTACGAGGCATTCAATGGCTTCTGGTCCTGGAAATGCTTTCGCAAGGGCCATATCCAGCTCAATCAAGCCTTCCTCTAACTCATCCCTGTTCATCATGTTCCCTCTTTCTGAAAAAGGCCAGGACCTCGCGAGATGTGCCAGATCCTGGCCTCACACAACCAAAACCGAAGGAGAAATCTGGGTTAGCGAGGGCCGTCCACGACACGGCGCAGGATGGCGCGGCCAATCAGGCGCACTATGTCATCAGGCAACGGGCGCGGCTCGCCGTCACTGGCTGCCTGGAACTTCCTAAAAACTTCCGTACATTTGTCGGTGTCATAGACATCGACTGTGCGAAGAAATGCTTTCAGTTCCTCCAAAGCCACATCAGCGTGGTTAGGATCGCGATAGGCTGCCAGGCAGGTGATATCTAGCCCGTTGGTAGATAGCCAGAGTTGGTGCAACCCGCTATCTGGATGCTGAACGAGGCCTGCGGCAAGCTGGCGCGGGGGGAGGGGCGCCTGGTCGTCAGTTGCCGCGTAAAAGGCCTGACTCTCCTGCGGATCGCGCGTGGTGAGTACCCGGCGTTTGGAATATTTCCCCTGTCCTTGTTTCTTTAATTGCATAGACCCATTGCTTCCTTTCTGGGCGTGACACTGCTATTGTGCCGCGTTTTTTTCTCCTGGTCAAGTAAGGATACTTCATATATCCTCCTTTCTCTCGCCTCGTAGGAAACCGTAACTGGGGAGATTTCTCTCCCCAGTCACCACCGTTTACTCCTCCTGCTCAGATGAAAGCATTTGTTTCAGATGGGGTTCCAACGCCTTGCGCAACTTGTCTTGCACGTATGGTGTCAAACCCTGCCAGCCCGTGAAGGCTGGATTGATCTCACCAACCCCATATTGTTTGGCAAGATTATGGCGTTGGCGCGGGGTAAGCTGTGCTATCGCTTCATACAGTGGCTCAAACCGTTTTGTTTGATCCTCATTAAGTGAAGGTGCCATCTCAATCAGATCAATTTTGAGCGTTGTACTATTGCGAAAAGCAGGAGTGTCCAGGCTCTCTACTGTGGGAATCAGTTCACAACGAATATCGCTTCATGTTTGTTTACCCATCACTGGACCCCTATCCTGTCCCGCATGGCGCCTATCCTGACCTACCAGTCCAGCTTCCGGTGAGAAGCATACACTGGAGAGCGCGTCGCAAAGGGGAATGGATCTTGCTCACTCAAATGAAGTCAAGAAGAGACAATCAAGGCTAGAAACCACTGCAAGCATATGCGCGGCCAATATATAGGACAGCAATATGGCCAAGCATTACTTCGAGGTGTTTAACCAGCGCAGGAGACACCCAGAGAGCGTGCTCAAAAAGAAGTTTTAACCAGAGAGCAAAGTCGTTGCACCGCTTGCTCGAAAGCAGGCCCAACCTCGACCATGGGGGTATGACCACACTCCAACAGAAGCAGCTCCGCGTGAGGAAGATGCTTCATGAGCCATTCAGCATGGGCGATTGGTCGAGCCTGATCATATCGCCCATGAACTATCACTGTAGGCATGGTAAGTTGCGGTAGCGCATTGGTCAAATCCAGGGATGCCTGGCTCGTCAGGGCTTGCAGAGCAGCCTCGCGTGGGACAGAGGAGGCATAGGCGATAAGCTGCTCAATCAGAGAAGCATCGGGCTGATGATAAAAACTGCGGCGCATTAGTGCCTGAAAAAAATCCTGACCCGGACCCTGCTCGATAACCGAAATGATTCTGGAGACATCCCCATGGCCATGCATATTCGCTCCCGTATCAACGAGCAAGAGCCCGCTGATGAGTTCTGGCGAGGTAGATGCTGCTGCCAGCGCAATCGCGCCGCCAGTGGAATGGCCCGCCAGCAAGACTGGACCAGTGCTCAGTTCCTGGATGAAGAGAGCAACGCGCCGTCCGAGAGTAGGGATATCCCAGGGACCAGGAGAAGTCATCCAGGAAAGAGGCACAAGCTGTACCTCTGGAAAGGTGGATTCATCAAGACGCTCAAAGACGAGAGGGGAACAATAGGTGCCTGGAATACAAAGCAAAATGGGACAGGAAGATTCGATCTTTCTGGTCATCTCAAGAGCAGATTGGTACATCACATTTTTCTCCTTCTCGTCAACAAATGAATGGCATGTGCCTATTCAGTGCCTTCTTCTATGAGTGTATGAGACTTGTCAGATCTCTACGCATGGCTATTAGAGAAACAGGGATATTGGTAGATCATATCATAGAAAGCTTGAGGAGTTCCAAAAAGCTCCAACAGCAGCTCTCATAACAAAACTGACTCACATCCCTCAGCCTTTCTGCGTTCATTTTATAAATGCCCCAGGGATAAGTAAGCCAGAAAGCCACCAGGAACATCGGCTCTCGCAATCGCCCCCCTCTCAATCTACATAATGAACTTCTGGCATGTTAGATTGAGAGGAAAGAGTATGAGTTGGCCGAATCTTTAGCTTATCTGTTGCAGCAAAGCAGGTAACTCAGCCAGATTATGAATGTGCATTGCTCCGTTGCCCATTTTTTGCGCATCACCAACGAGCACAGTACGGGCACCAAGCTTGCTGGCCCAGGCGAGAGCACGGGGGCTGTCATCAACGATCAAGGCGTCACCTGGGACTATCTGAAGATCGGAGAAAAGCTGTCTATAGTATTCTGGCCCCTCTTTGAATGTATTGAGCAGATCGGAGCCATAGAGACGGCCGAAGCAGTCACGCACACCCATACCCTCTAAGTAGTGAGCTAGGTGGACCGAAGATTCGCCGGAAGCGGTATGAAGAATATAATCTTCTGCATGCAACTGCTGAATTGCCTCGATGACACCTGGAAAAGCAGACCGTATGCGAGGAATGATAAAGACTTCAGCTTGCTGTGCCAATCTGATACATTCTTCCTCAAGTGGGAGTGTTATTTCCACGAGTTGCCCCATAGCACTCAACCAATCATTCCAGTAGGTGCGCTCAAAACTGGCGTAGCCGGAGGACGCCTGTAAACGCTGAAGCCAGCTTGTTGGTTCTAAGAGGCGTTGGACAACGACACGATTAGCTTCTGCCCAGGCAGAAACTGTTCCTCCTAACCTGGGGGCGAAAAATTCACCAACCAGGGGCGGCCATTGTTCACCGCGCAATTGGTTGTTGTTCATTACACCTCCGTCATCCAACAGAATGACGGGTCTAGGGGTCATAGATGGCACTCCTTCTCTCTGGTAGATCCGCTCCTTGTTCTCTGCATGGGCTGTTACTCACGATTATACCGTATTTATGATGCTTTTTGACTCTCACGAATTTTTCCTGTAGACTATGCTTGCTTAGGCTGAGTTTTACTCCTGGCCTCCTCATTCGTTCTTTATTGTAGAGGTAAAATATTTTTGCATCTCCATGAGAGGGAAGGAAGTCAGCTCACTATGCAACAACACCCCGACCAGAGGTTGCTCTCCAGACTTAGCCATTTTCTCAAGAACTCACATGGTCAGCTCTTTGCGAAATGGTCTGCTTATAGCGCACTGGGTTGTTTGACGGTGGGCACATTCCTGGCAGATTACTCCCGCCTGGCATCTCCTCTGATCATTGGAAGCGTGTTTCTCTCATACGTCGGCATGGCTTCGCGTTCACATCGGCGTGTTGCACAGGTGGTCCTGGCCCTCTGGGTGATTCCAGCGAATATGCTATTCCCTGCGCTTTTCAACTTTGGCGACCAAAGTAGCCAGCAAGTTCGTTTACAACACCAACTTATTCAATTGGAAAACCAATATAATAGTTTACAGAATCAGCGAACTGCTCTTCTACAGCAGCAGCCTTTTCTACAGGTCCAATACGATATCGCGTTCAATACTCATCTGGGAGATCAAGTATTGAACGCGATAGGCAACACAGCTGGGGATGTATGGCTCCTCAACTACACACTGCACTCTACAAACGATTTGATAGGTTACAGTACATGGCTCTTGCAAGAGAATTATCGAAATGTAGCAGGGGTATCGCTGAGTGAGAGCAATCAGGAGGCAATCAAAGACAATGGCGAACAAATCCACTCGATCCAGCAGCTAAATGTGAACCGGGATATCCAGGAGAACAATTCCTTCTTGCCTGCATCAGAGAGATCCCAACCTGTTCCACGAGCCTATCAGGCCAATTGTGTAAGCGGATATTCCTGTGTAGTTCAGCAAGGGTGGCAACAGCCATTTATCGACGGCTGGCAACGCATCAGTAAAGAACCACTCTCAGCAACGTGGTTCTTCTGGCTTTCGCTCCTGCTGGCCATACCAGGAATGTTTTTCCTGCTTCCTCTCACAATGAGTCGGCGCTGGGTTGTCTCGTATAGAGTGCTTTATAACGGCCCATTATCCAATCTCAACGATGTTGCCTTTCCCCAACAGAAACGCCAGGCACTGTCAGGAGAAACATCCATCGTCAAAATAGGGGTACATTCACCTCTCATTCCGCGTAAACAAGAGGATCAGAGAGATGAAATACCGGCATTTTTGTATCTCAATCTAGGCCCAGGAACGACTGTCTTGGATGTCTTTCTCGGACAGCAATATACACAACAACGAGATGCGGGATTGGTCGCGGTTGGTTATGACACCATGACTGGCGATATTGTCTTACAGGTAAAACCTGTCGCAACCCAGATTGCGCGCCCGGAAAAAGGTGTGCAGCGCTTCGATAAGAAACGCACATGGAAAGAGATGCGGGCATTGCAAAAGACGATGCGCCGTTTCCCTTTGCAATTCTATGTAGTGATCGATTATTTTGCCAATACCATCAAAGCGACAACCCCTCTGACCGACATTGAGCGCTTGCAAGAGCAACGCGGTCCTGGGTGGCTTGGGAGAATAGCCATAGTGTGCCATGAACTCTGCTGGTGGATCTCTGCTTTGGTTTTCTACTTTGCGCTACAGAATTGCTCTTATCTCTTTTTTCGCAATTCGACAACCCCTGCATCCTTCTTCTCCTGGGGTTTGGGGCTGTTCATTTTCGGCTTCCTTCTAAAAATTGTAGAGCTTATCATTATGAAGACAACAACAAGGAGACAAAGGGATTTCTTTTATGATGATCTAGCCACACTGACTCACGTAATGTCTATACATTACAGCAATAATCAAAAGGCTTGAGCTTCAAATTGTTGTGTTTCAGTAGCCGCTCTTCATCACGGAGGAATCATTTCCACTTGTTCGTGGAATGAGGAGGATTTTGCTCTTTTTGTACAGCGTGTTGGCACTGAAGGAGCGCTTCTCCTTCACGATTGTGAAAGTCCGAGGGTTTGGACATGCTTTATTCCCCAGAGCAGGCGGGTACAGAGAGAAAAGCGAAAGACATCAGCAGGGTTGCCCGCGTACCAGTAATCTTGTCTTTCGAGCGAGAAACGATAAAACCATTGGAGTGCTGTAAGAAAACAGCGGATCTGACGCTTTTCTTGCCGCATAAAAGACGGGAGGAGAAGAATTTCATATTTCCCATCTTGCCGAGTTCGACATCCCCACTGCGCATGCAGATAGCATCGTATCGTTTCCTGGATCTCGGAAGGCGATCTTGCCCAGAGCATACTTGATGGGAAAAGAGGGGTATTCTGTTCCATAAAAGAAAAAAAGGAGAGCAAGGGGCGCATGGTTCTCTGCATCATCTTGGGAACGCCTTTTGCTTGAACCGCCTCGTAGAACCGAGTCAAGGGTTCCTGTGGTACCCCACGACCACTTACGACAAGATGAGCGGGTGGACTGGCTCCTCCTGTTGGGCATTGAATAAGATGAAAGGATAATTGCTGGGTATTCTCCACAGGATATGCAGCCTTTCACAAAAATGCTCGGACTCGCGCGACAGTTGGAGGAGAAGCGATCTGCTCACAGGTGGTTTTCACCTTGTTTTCAAGGCATGCGGACCTCTCCAGCGATGCTTGGAAACCTTGAGCCATCTCAAGGCGAGGATGAGAACTCTCCCCAACGATTCTCCTATCGTCCTTTTCTTTCCAAACTTGAGGGCTCAATCTTTCTACTCACTGCTGTAGGCAACCAGATACGTCAGAAGGCTTGCTATACTCGTGATGGCCATTAATAACAAGAGAGCCAGGATGATCCACCAGATCAGGAGTGTTCGGGTAGGGTGCTCTCCACGTAACACTTTTTTCGGCTCATAGGGATCATAGCAAACAAAGACACGATCCTTTTTGCGCAAATGCCCTGGCCCATGAAGGGTCCCTTTCACGCGCTGGTTGTCAACGCCTATCCCTGTATAGCTGATAATGGAAACGGCATGGACTCCATTTTTCGTGTGATACTGTGCATGCCTTGTGACAACGCCTTTTGTCACGCGACCACGCTTACGCAATACCAGAATCAGGCGAACTCGATGATACCAGATAAGCACGGGGAGCAACTCGCACAATCCCACAGCCATGATAGCAACCCAGAATGTTGCCCAGGCGCGATCCAGAGAATACCCTCCGAAAACGAGCACGGCATCGGTGGGATGATCACGGTTATACCAGCAAGACGTCATCGTCCCAACGGGATAGTGATCGACAACGCTCTGGGCTTCACCTTCCCAGGAAAAGCTCGTGCGGTCTGGGCTATCATATCCTTGCGTGGCAACGCCGCTCGTTCCTGGAAATTCAACAATATAGGAGAGGCTCACATAATAATCGGTATAACCTCCATTTTTTGTGGAAACATACTGGCTGGTCACTTCTCCGCCAGTGATCGTACACGTCCCCTGCTGAAATTGTTGGTAATAGACATAGCGATAAAAACCGCCACAGGCCGGGATGAGCAGAGCCACCATCCATATCAGAAGCTCACACACCACGAATAATCGCTTGTACTCAAGCTGAGGTACCTGCTGCAAAGAAACCTTCTCATCCAAAGATCTATCCGCTTGTGACACTGTATTGCACGCCTCCTGTGTAGATTTTTTCATCAACAGAACAGTTTCAAAGAGGAGAGATTTCTATCCTGCCACCTATCCTAACGAATGGTTGAGCCTTTTATTAAATTTTATCTCATGCATATAACTTTTCTCTTTTTGAAGAGAGAATGAGAAGCAGAGAGTTGCCATCCTGACCTTCTCCCTGCGAAATCAAGAGCAGCAAAACCTGGTAAGATCAATAAAAGCGCAAGGGGTCTGAGTTCAAAACGAATCGCGCTGGAGCATCTCAGCCGGATTTTCCCTCTTGCGCTTGTTGTCAACTAGAGTTGCACTGAGCACACCCGTTCGTCGTGTTGGAAATGAGGTTGGTTCCCTATGGCTCTCCTGGATGACCTGGCTCCAGGGATCATGCTGAAAGGCATTCGCTCCCAAACAACTGTCACGCTTCTGGCCGTGACTCGTCATGGCGCGGATAGCGCGGAGATTTTTTATAAGGATGCCGCGGGTGGCCTGGGTTCTCAGCTTGTCTATCGCGCCGACACAGAACAATTTGAGGTGGTGCCCGCCACGCTGCCCTGGTCCTTTAGCGCCGAGGGCGCGGCCTTCCGCCTGGTTTCGGAGGCGTACCGCATCCGCCTGGCCTATTTATTCGATCCTCTCATCGCGGTGCATACCTCCCTGGTCGAGTCGCTGCCTCATCAGATTACGGCGGTCTATGAGACGATGCTGAACAAGCAGCCGCTGCGCTACCTGCTAGCCGACGATCCAGGCGCGGGGAAAACGATTATGACCGGCCTGCTGATTAAAGAGCTGATGGTACGCGGCGATCTGCGGCGCTGCTTGATTGTAGCTCCTGGCAACCTGGTGGAGCAGTGGCAGGATGAGTTGAAACGCCGCTTCCACCTGACATTTGAGATCCTGACGAATGATCGCCTGGAAGCCTCGGTTTCGGGCAATGCGTTCGAGGAGATGCCGCTGTGTATTGCGCGCCTGGATAAACTGGCGCGCAATGACGAGGTGCAGACGCGTCTGGAGCAGACGGAGTGGGATTTGATCGTGGCGGATGAGGCGCATAAAATGTCGGCGACTTTCTTTGCGGGCGAAGCCAAATTCACCAAACGCTATCACCTGGGCGAACTGCTCGGACGGATTACGCGCCACCTGCTGCTACTCCCAGCGACACCGCACAATGGCAAAGAAGAGGACTTTCAGCTCTTTTTGCGTTTGCTGGATGAGGATCGCTTCGAGGGACGTTTCCGCGACGGCGTGCATAAGGTCGATGCCTCAGATCTGATGCGCCACCTGGTCAAAGAGCAGTTGTACAAGTTCGATGGCACGCCACTTTTCCCTGAGCGACGAGCGTATACGGTCAACTATACGCTTTCTGGCCAGGAGCAGACACTTTACCAGCGGGTGACGGCCTATGTGCGCGAGGAGTTTAACCGGGCTGAGGCGCTGGAGAATAACGGGCGTAAGGGAACGGTGGGCTTCGCGCTGACGATCCTGCAACGGCGCCTGGCTTCGTCGCCGGAAGCGATCTATCAGTCGTTGAAACGCCGGAGAGAGCGCCTGGAACGCCGTCTCGCGGAACTCCGCGAGCAACAGAATACTGAACAGGCTGCGCTGGCGCTGTTTGCGCATCTGCCGCTGCTTGATGCCGACGATCTGGACGAGCTGGAAGATGCTCCCGCGAACGAGTTGGAGACCACGGAAGAGCAGGTGCTGGACCAGGCGACGACGGCGCGCACGATGGCTGAACTGGAAACGGAGATTCGCCTGCTGGCTGAGCTGGAAGCACTGGCTTTGCAGGTGCGGAACAGTGGGCGTGATCGCAAGTGGGAGGAGCTGGCCAGGCTGCTGCAAGATGAAACAGAGATGTTTCGGGCGGACAGGCAGCGGCAGAAGCTGGTGATTTTCACCGAGCACCGCGACACGCTCAACTATCTGGCTGGGCGTATCCGCGTGATGCTGGGCCAGCCAGAGGTGGTGGTGACGATCCACGGAGGCATGAACCGCGAGGAGCGCGCGAAGGCGCAGAACGCGTTTCGCAACGATCCTGATGTTCAAATCCTGGTCGCAACCGATGCAGCGGGCGAGGGTATCAACCTCCAGTTCTG
>Ga0134128_10011102_pt1 | contig 10784 bp, 9 predicted proteins | sample KB31754_FD_96462 | JGI IMG/M metagenome (GOLD analysis project Ga0134128, IMG submission 96462) | Terrestrial soil microbial communities with excess Nitrogen fertilizer from Kellogg Biological Station, Michigan, USA - KB3-175-4 | ecosystem: Environmental > Terrestrial > Soil > Unclassified ...
ATTCAAACGATATTATCATTCCTTGGATCTGCTGCTCATTGACGACATCCAATTCTTCGGCGGCAAGAATCGGACGCAGGAAGAATTTTTTTATGCCTTTAATGCGTTGATCGAAGCGCATAAGCAGGTAATTATTACCTGCGATTCCTACCCCAAGGAAATTTCTGGTATGGAAGAACGATTGATTTCACGTTTTGGCTGGGGCTTGACCGTGGCGGTTGAGCCACCCGAACTGGAAATGCGCGTTGCCATTCTGCTAAAAAAAGCCCTGATGGAAAAAATCGTTCTGGATGAGAATGTTGCTTTTTTTATAGCCAAACATATTCGATCCAATGTGCGTGAGCTGGAAGGCGCGTTGAAAAGGGTGCTGGCTTATTCCCGGTTTACAGGCCATCCCTTATCACTGGATTTGGCGAGAGAGGCATTGAAAGACTTGCTAGCGGTGCAGAATCGCCAGATTTCCATTGAAAATATTCAAAAAACCGTAGCAGATTACTATAAAATCAAAGTGGCCGAAATGTACTCCAAAAAACGTTCGCGCGTCGTTGCCAGGCCCCGGCAAATGGCCATGGCCATATCCAAGGAATTAACCCCCCTGAGTTTGCCCGATATCGGGGAAGCCTTTGGGGGAAGGGATCATACGACGGTATTGCATGGATATCGGAAAATTGCTGAACTACGCGCATCCGATCCGGCAATCAACCGAGACTTCAATACGCTATTGCATATTCTTCGCGGTTGATAAAAACGTATGAATTGGGGATAACCTGCCTTTAGAACCGGATCTTAATTTATATCCACAAAGTACCCACAGGCAATCCCCCTTCGATACAGAGAAGAAATAATAATCAACACATTGATATTAAATATATCTTTATATTTATACCGGACTTGACCTCCCTTTATCAATGATTATCTGGATTTAAATAAAATGAAACTGATACAAACAGATAAAGAAACTTTACTCAAACCGTTGCAAACGGTTACCGGGATTGTCGAGCGTCGCCATACCTTGCCCATACTTTCAAATGTACTTATAGAACAGAAGAATGAAGAGCTTTTGTTCATTGCAACCGATCTGGAAATCCAGATAACAACGTCCATGCAAAGCAGTACCACAAATAGTGAAGGAGGTTCAGTTACTGTTGCTGCAAAAAAACTGCAGGATATATTACGTGCGCTCCCCGATAAAACCGAAGTCATACTGGAAATCGATGAAAACCGGCTTCACGGCAAGGCTGGAAAAAGTCGTTTTAACTTACAAACGCTTCCTGTAGAGGATTTTCCGAAATTTCCCGAAAATACCGAATCACAGGAAAAAATAACGGTAAAACAAAAAGAACTGAAACAGCTTCTATTTCTTGTGCAATACGCCATGGCGCAGCAGGATATTCGCTATTATCTGAATGGCCTGCTTTTACTCATGGAAGAAAGTTACCTGAAAGTAGTGGCGACGGACGGTCATCGCCTGGCATTTGCCCTGTTGGTGCTGGATGCACCCCAGGAGAAAAGAGAAGTCATTTTGCCCCGGAAGGTAGTATTGGAACTGGCCAAGCAATTAAACGACAGTGAGGAACCTGTAGAAGTGGAACTCCTTCAGAATCAGGTACGCTTCACGTTTTCAAATGTTTCGCTCATATCCAAAGTGGTGGACGGAAAGTTTCCCGATTACAATCGCGTAATCCCAACTGGGTATCAGAAACAATTCGAAGTAGACCGGTTATTGCTTTTGCATACGCTGCAACGGGCTTCAATTCTTTCAAATGAAAAATTTCGCGGCGTCCGGCTGATTTTGACAACAGGTAATCTTCGCATCGTTTGCACTAACAGCGAACAGGAGGAGGCGCAGGAAGAATTGGAAGTCCAGTACGATGGTGAAGCCCTCGATATAGGTTTTAACGTTACTTACCTGCTGGACGTACTGAACAATCTAACCAGCGAAAATATACAATGTTCTTTTGGTGACGCCAACAGCAGCGCATTGATCACTATCCCGGGAAATGAGGACTTCAAGTATGTGGTGATGCCGATGAGGATATAAATCAAGCAGGGCAATGCTGAAACCCGTTCAGCCAATGACAGCCCGCTTCATTAGAAAAATAATCCAGCCAATTCCGTTTCACGTGAAACCAAATGATTAGATATGAACGAAAAAGACCGATCTAAACAGAAAAAAATAGATGATTCAGTGGCTTATGGATCAGATAGCATAAAAATCCTTAAAGGGCTTGATGCGGTGCGTAAACGTCCCGGTATGTACATAGGGGATACCAGCGACGGTACCGGTTTACATCATATGGTATTCGAAGTGGTGGATAACGCCATTGACGAGGCGCTGGCCGGCCATTGTGACGAAATCACCGTAATCATCCATCCAGATAATTCGGTAACCGTTCAGGATAACGGCCGGGGAATCCCTACCGGCATCAAGCACGATGATGAAATGAAACGCTCGGCCGCGGAAATCGTGATGACCGAACTTCACGCCGGGGGCAAGTTTGATGATAATTCCTATAAGGTCTCGGGGGGCTTGCACGGCGTAGGCGTGTCGGTAGTCAATGCCTTGTCTGAATGGCTGCGTCTTACCATTCGCCGTAATGGACAGAGCCATCAGATCGAGTTCCGCATGGGCATCCCCGTCGCGCCATTGGCGATTACGGGTAAAACCGAACGCCGCGGGACCGAGGTGCACTTCCTGGCCAGCAAGGAAATTTTCGGCGACATCGAATATCACTATGACATATTTGCAAAACGCCTGCGCGAGCTTTCATTTCTTAATAATGGCGTCAGGATTCATCTTGTCGATCAACGCAATGCCAAGGAAGAAACATTCGCATTTATCGGCGGGGTAAAAAGTTTCGTCGAGTATATTAACCGTACCAAGTCAGTTCTACACCCAAACATTTTTTACGCTACCGGAGAAAAAGACGGCATCGTGGTGGAAGTCTCCATGCAGTGGAACGATAGCTATTCCGAACAGGTCTTGTGCTTTACCAACAACATCCCGCAAAAGGACGGTGGAACCCATCTCACCGGATTGCGCGCAGCCATGACGCGCACCCTTAACAACTATATTGAAAAAAATGAACTGGCAAAAAAAGCCAAAATCGAGACTTCCGGTGATGATATGCGGGAGGGTTTATCCTGTATTCTGTCGGTAAAGTTATTCGAGCCCAAGTTTTCCTCCCAAACCAAGGAAAAGCTTGTTTCTTCAGAAGTGCGTCCCGCGGTAGAGGAAGTGGTAACGTTAAAGCTGACGGAATTCCTGTTGGAACGCCCGCTCGACGCCAAGACCATCTGTGGAAAAATCATCGATGCAGCAAGAGCGCGCGAAGCCGCACGAAGAGCACGGGAACTGACCCGGCGCAAGGGCGTACTGGATGGTGTCGGGTTGCCTGGGAAACTTGCCGATTGCCAGGAAAAAGACCCTGCGCTCTGCGAACTTTATCTGGTTGAGGGCGATTCTGCGGGCGGTTCCGCCAAGCAGGGTCGCGACCGAAAATTCCAAGCGATCATGCCGCTAAAAGGAAAAATTCTGAATGTTGAAAAAGCCCGTTTCGACAAGCTCATTTCATCGCAGGAAATCATCTCTCTTATCACCGCGCTCGGAACCGGCATCGGCAAAGACGAATATAACCCAGACAAGTTACGCTACCATCGTATCATCATCATGACGGATGCGGACGTGGATGGCTCGCACATACGTACTTTATTGCTCACATTCTTTTACCGGCAAATGCCGGAACTGATCGAACGCGGCCATATTTACATTGCGCAGCCGCCGCTCTACAAGGTCAAGCATGGCAAGCAAGAACGCTATGTCAAGGATGACCATGAGCTTAAACAATATCTGCTGGGGCTGGCGCTGACCGATGCGGAGCTGCACACTCACGAGAACAGGCCGCCGCTCACTGGGAACGCGCTTGAAAAAATTGCTAACGAATACTTACTGGCCGAAGCGGTGATCGAACGCATCAGTCGCCTCATTGACAGCGAAGTGATGCATGCCTTGTTCCGCCATCCTGATGTAGACTTGAGCAGCGAAATCGGGGCCGCCGACAGCGCAGCCAAGCTTTCCGCGCATGTTACGACCGTGCAAATTACCCCGGAGTACGATATCGCCACCGAGAAATACCGGCTGAAGATATCTCGTATGCACCACGGCAATACGCGCGCCAGCTATCTGGATCAGGATTTCCTGCAGAGTGGCGATTACGCTCAAATCAGGCAAACAGCTCAAGTACTCAATGGGTTGATGGGGCCGACCGCTTACGTCAAACGCGGCGAGCAGAAGCATTTCGTCAGTGACTTCAAGCAAGCGCTCGACTGGTTGCTGCAGGAAGTAAAAAAAAGCATCGGTACTCAGCGCTACAAAGGTTTGGGAGAAATGAATCCGATTCAATTATGGGAAACCACCATGGATCCAAAGAGCCGCCGACTGTTGCGCGCCCAGATTGAAGACAGTATTGCTGCTGATGAAATTTTTACCACGCTGATGGGCGACGTGGTCGAGCCCCGTCGTGCGTTTATCGAGAACAATGCGTTGGGAGTAAGAAATCTCGATGTGTAAACGATCCTTTGTTTACCGCAAATGCCAGACTTGTTGTGAGTTGCCCCATTTTTATAAATTTCCGGAGAGCTGAACAGCCATGTTGTCCCCGAAACTAACCCTGGAAAGTGTTGATCCCGATGTATGGCGCGCAGTCAAAGGCGAGGAGGAGCGCCAGGAGGAATATATCGAGTTGATCGCCTCCGAGAATTATGCGAGCCGGGCGGTAATGGAAGCTCAGGGGTCAGTCCTGACCAATAAATACGCCGAGGGTTATCCCGGAAAGCGCTATTACGGCGGGTGCGAGTACGTGGACGTCGTGGAACAGCTCGCGATAGATCGGGTAAAGGCGCTGTTTCATGCAGAGTATGTCAATGTTCAGCCGCATTCCGGCTCGCAGGCGAACGCTGCGGTGTATTTGTCGGCCTTGAAACCGGGTGATACCCTACTTGGAATGTCGCTTGCGCATGGTGGACATTTGACCCACGGCGCTTCAGTCAACCTCAGCGGCAAGATTTTTAACTCGGTTGCGTATGGACTTAATTCCAAAGAAGAACTCGATTATGACGCGGTGGAGTCCCTGGCGCGTGAACACAGGCCCAAGATGATCGTCGCCGGAGCTTCGGCCTACGCACTGGTGATAGATTGGAAACGCTTTCGCAAAATCGCTGATGACGTGGGAGCCTATTTATTCGTGGACATGGCCCATTATGCGGGGTTGGTGGCAGCGGGGTATTATCCCAATCCAGTCGGTATTGCCGATTTTGTTACGACTACCACTCATAAAACGTTACGCGGCCCACGCGGCGGCATAATCATGGCAAAGCCGGAGCACGAGAAAACACTTAATTCGGCAATTTTTCCGCAAACCCAGGGTGGCCCGCTGATGCATGTGATCGCCGCGAAGGCCGTAGCTTTCAAAGAGGCCGCCACCAAGGAATTCAGGGATTACCAGGAACAGGTCATCGACAATGCCCGTGTGATGGCTAAGGTACTGCAGGAGCGAGGCCTGCGGATTGTTTCGGGACGAACTGATTGCCATATGTTTCTGGTGGATCTTCGCGCCAAGAATCTTACCGGCAAGCAGGCCGCGGAATCGCTTGAGCTGGCGCATATCACCGTCAACAAGAATGCCATCCCCAACGATCCGCAGAAACCGTTCGTCACCAGCGGTATCCGGATCGGCTCGCCCGCGATAACCACGCGTGGCTTCACGGAAATCCAGGCTGAACACCTGGCAAATCTGATTGCTGATGTGCTGGAAGCGCCCACCGATGTTGCGGTCCTGTCGCATGTGGCGCATGAAGCAAAAACGTTATGCGCGAAATTTCCGGTTTATAGAAGTTGATCGCTGCTTAGGGGCAAAGTATATTGTCGCCAGCGTAATCGATTGACGGATTGTATTTGCTCCATTCTCTCGAATTCTGAATCATGAAATGTCCTTTCTGCAATGCGGGCGACACCAGTGTGATCGATTCCCGCGTCAGCGAGGAAGGCGACAGAATACGCCGCCGCCGCCGTTGCCTCACATGCGATAAACGCTTTACTACCTATGAGACGGCTGAATTGCGCTTACCGCAAGTCGTAAAGCAGGATGGCAATCGCTCCGAGTTCGATCGCGATAAATTGCTTACGGGTTTCATGCGAGCACTGCATAAGCGTCCTGTCCCCACCGAACATGTTGATGCAGCAATGGATCGCATCGTCCAGGCGCTTTTGAGCTTGGGGGCACGGGAAATTCCCTCGCGCAGCATTGGTGAAATGGTGATGCAGGAGCTCTACAAGCTCGATAAAGTGGCCTATATCCGGTTCGCCTCGGTTTACAGAAGTTTCCAGGACGCGGACGATTTCCATGATGCGATCAAGGAAGTGCAAAGACCGCAGCGAAAAAAAGAAATAAAACCCTCCTGAGTTGCGGCTCCAGTTTCTGTTTTTCGGCATGCCATAATCCCCGCAGTAACAAACGGCCATTTACAATGTCTGGCTGCACCGATCCAATACGGACAGCTTTACCCATCTGGCGTTTTTTGGCGATTGCCAGGTAAAAGTGCGAAGAGGACTCTGCGGGGGCGAGCACGCGCAGCCAGAATTTATAGAGAAGCTCCATGTTTTCATCGACCGATCACACCTACATGTCCCTGGCTTTGCAGCTTGCCGAAAAAGGACTGTACAGTACCAGCCCCAATCCCCGCGTCGGCTGCGTGATCGTGCGTGATGGCCATGTTGTTGGCAGCGGCTGGCATGAACGCGCGGGCCAGCCCCATGCGGAGATAAATGCACTCAATGCCGCCGGGGCAGCAGCTCAAGGTTCGACTGTTTATGTCACGCTGGAGCCCTGCAGCCACCATGGGCGTACCCCACCTTGCGCTGAAGCATTGATCAAAGCGGGTATTACCAGACTGGTAACTGCCATGCAGGATCCGAATCCCCTGGTGGCGGGCAAGGGGGGAGCGTTAATGAGGCAGGCAGGAATAGCCGTGGAGGCCGGTTTGATGGAGGCGGAAGCGAGGGCGCTCAACATCGGTTTTATCACGCGCATGACATGCCGGCGTCCATGGGTACGGATGAAAATCGCGGCAAGTCTCGACGGAAAAACTGCGCTCAACAATGGTGCTAGCCAGTGGATCACCGGCGATGCGGCGCGGCGCGACGGCCACCGCCTTCGTGCCCGCTCCTGCGCAGTTCTGACCGGTATTGGCACCGTGCTGGCAGATAACCCGCAACTTACCGTGCGTCACGTGGAAACATTCAGGCAACCGTTGCGAGTGGTAGTGGACAGCCGGCTGGAAATTCCTGTGGAGGCGAAAATCCTCCGTAATGGAGGGGAGCTGATTTTTACCGCTACCGCCAGCGAGGAAAAAATTGTGGCGTTGCGTGATGTAGGCGCCCGCATTCTCGTACTTCCTGATAAAAATGATAATGTCGATCTCTTTGCAATGATGCAGACACTCGCTGATTTTGAAATCAATGAAGTGCTGGTTGAGGCGGGCGGTAAATTGAATGGGGCCCTTATCAGCGCGGGCCTCGTGGATGAGCTGGTGATTTATCTTTCCCCGTGCCTCATCGGCGATGCAGCGCTTGGCATGCTAAAACTGCCCGAGCTGGTCGATCTCGCGCAAAAGCGCACGCTCAAGATTTACGATTTGCGCACTGTCGCGTCTGATATTCGAATAACTGCCCGTTTTCCGTAACAGCATCGGTACTTCCCACCCCACTCCTGCGGGCTCCTCCGGCTTACCCAAATCGACACCCCTCAAGTGACGCGAAGATAAGCAGGAAAATCGCGCAGCGTCTACTTGCACGCCGGATTATAAAAGCATACTCATGTTTTAACGGGATTCTTGGTAAGCTTGCGTTGCAACGTACGGCGGTGCATGTTGAGTGCTCTCGCCGTTACGGAAACATTCCCCTTGTTTTCATTCAGAACGCGCTGGATATATTCCCATTCAAGCCGGTTTACCGACAGCGGGTGTGCACTGATTTGTACATCCGCATCGCCTGCTGTGCGTTCGAAAGCAGTCATGATCTCGTCCACATCGACAGGTTTCGCAAGATAGTGCGTTGCGCCGAGTTTTATTGCTTCCACGGCTGTGGCAATACTGGCATAGCCGGTCAACATGACAATACGGGTACCGGAATCGAGGGTTTTCAGCTTTTCAACCAGGGTCAAGCCGGAGGTGCCCGGCAGCCTGAGATCGATCACTGCATATTCAGGCGTGCAAGACTCGGCAGATTCAAGTGCCTGCTCAACGGTATGCGCGCAAGTTGTGTTGAATCCACGTTTCGTCATAGCGTTTGCAAGCACGCCGCAAAAAGTCGTGTCATCATCGACGATTAGCAAGGTCGGACGATCATCAGCTTCCATCGTTGGTAAAGTTGTCATATCGATTGCCGTATCAAAGGTAGGGTAACCTGGGTGCAAGCGCCGCGCTCCCGGTTGGTCAAGCGAACGCTGCCCCCAAATCGCTCGATATTTGCATTCGCCAGGAATAACCCGATCCCGAAACCCTGCCCCGGCGCTTTAGTGGTAAAAAAAGCCTGTCCCGCGCGCTGCGCGGCTTCTCCCTTAAGTCCTTCGCCGTAATCGAGGATTTCGAGATGCAATTCCTGATTATTCCAGTTGGCATCTATCTCGATATGTTTCAGGGATGCATCCGCTGCATTATTCAATAGATTTAAAATAGATTGGCTGAGTAATTGGGTATTCAGAATTTGCGGCGCAGGTTGTACCCCGTCGCCGTGATAAGTAAATTTGACAGCGGGCCGCATCAACTGCCATTTGTCCAGAACCTGTCGCAGGAAATAGTCGACAGCCTGGCCGCTGCCATCTTCTGCCCGCGCTTGTCCGGCATCGGCCAGTAATTGCGTCAGCGTATGTTTGCAATGTGTAATCTGGTCGCGGAGTATCCTGATATTGTCCTGGAATTCACCGTTTTCAGCATAATCCTTTTGCAATTCGCCTGTTACTATCGCCATCGTCGCCAGTGGCGTACCTAGTTCATGTGCGGCGCCGGCAGCCAGGGTTCCAAGCGCAATAATTTGTTCGTTACGTAACGCCTGTTCGCGCGCCAATGCCAAGTCCTTATCGCGTTCCCGGATCGATATGCCCATCTTGACCACGAACCAGGCAATCAATACGGTGCTTAACACGAAGGCCAACCACATTCCGGAAACATGCAAATTAAATTCGCTGTTATGTTCTTCGTGGTCATGCGGCAGGGGCACATAATAAAACAGCAGCAGCGTATAACAGCTGATGGTGATTCCTGCCATTACCCAGGTATAGGCCCATGGCAATGCCGCGGCAGCAATCGTCAGCGGCAATAAATATAGCGAGATAAATGGATTTGTGGAACCGCCGCTGAAATACAATAGCGTACTTAATGCAAACACATCTACCAATAGCTGGGCAAAAAATTCAATGCTCGAGACCGGCCAGTCACGGTAGAGACGGACCCATGTCACCAGATTCAATATGGCGAGCAGAGCCGTTACGGCAACCATTTCTACCCATGGCAGCTGCATCTCGAGTGCCCAGTGCGCCAAGGCGAAGGTCAGGCACTGAGCGGCAATCACGATATTTCTGAGCAGAAACAGCCGCTGCAAATTTTTTCGCAGCGGCGACTGGCTCAGATCATTGAACATTGATATCGTTCGTCCTCAATTTAACTTCCCATTTGTAACTTAACCACGACATTAGCGTATATTGCAATTGACGGCCATGCGGCAAATTGCCGCATGCGTCTTATCCTCAAGCCAATAGACGCATACAATAAGCAGTTATTGTATTTGAAAGCGGAAAGGATTTTAATGTTTACCGGAATTATCGAGGCGGTCGGCAAGATACAGCGCATTGCACCCCTGGAGGCTGGCCTATGCTTGGATATCTCGCCCGGGACGCTGAAATTATGCGATGTCGAAATCGGGCATAGCATCGCAGTAAATGGCGTATGCCTCACGGTCACTGCGCTGGCGAATGGCATGTTTTCCGTGGACGTATCGCGCGAGACCTTGAGCTGTACTGAAGGCCTGGATAAGCAGGATGGACGGGTCAATCTCGAGCAAGCCATGCGGCTGTCCGACAGGATTGGCGGCCACCTGGTAAGCGGCCATGTAGATGGCGTCGGCGAAGTGGTAAAGTTTGAGCCTGTCGGGGAAAATCATTTGCTGGTGATCAGGGTGCCGCCTTCATTGTCCAGATATATTGTTAAAAAGGGCTCAATCACCGTGAACGGAGTAAGTTTGACGGTAAACACAATGGCGGCGGACGAGTTTGAAGCCAATCTCATTCGTCATACGCTTGCCATGACCACGCTGAATGAGCTGAAAGCGGGTGCGAAAGTAAATTTGGAGGTGGATATGCTGGCGCGGTATGTGGAACAATTGATGGACCATAGCATGAATCGTGTTGAACCTGAATCCGGTAGCTGACCCCCATTTCTCAATTCACAGCCATGATCCATAAATCCCTCTTTTGTCATTTGCTTCTCATCTTTTTGATAGAACCTGCTCCATCCGTCCAGCCGCCGGATTTGGGTGGGCATGCAACATGATTATCAGCGCTATCCAGCAGATAATTGCCGAAATCAAGGCTGGCAAAATGGTGATTCTTGTAGACGAGGAAAATCGCGAGAACGAGGGCGACCTGGTCCTGGCTGCTGATTTCGTTACACCGGCGGCAATCAATTTCATGGCTACCCATGGGCGGGGGCTGGTCTGTCTGACGCTGACGGAA
>Ga0134128_10011103_pt1 | contig 10783 bp, 10 predicted proteins | sample KB31754_FD_96462 | JGI IMG/M metagenome (GOLD analysis project Ga0134128, IMG submission 96462) | Terrestrial soil microbial communities with excess Nitrogen fertilizer from Kellogg Biological Station, Michigan, USA - KB3-175-4 | ecosystem: Environmental > Terrestrial > Soil > Unclassified ...
AGATAAAACCAGTGCGGAAGGAGCAAAAGTTCCGGTGGAATCGAGGGAACAAGCTCCCAACCCACCGCACCAATCAGCGCAAGATAAAAACGCACATAGGAATTGGTGACTTCGAGGCCGCCGAGACGGTGGACGGTTTCGCGGGCCTGTGTCATGTGCTGCGAATCAATATCATCTCCGGCGAGCTTTAGAGCGAAATAGGCTTTGCAGGTTGCGTTCAGATCGGAAGGACCGCCAGGAAAAATATTCCAGCCGCCATCGGGCAATTGGCGGCGACGAACATAATTGGCAAGCTTGGCGATGCGAACCGGATCGGCCTTGCCAAGTACGTACAAGTAATAGATGTAATCGGATTCGAGAGTGGTATCGGCCTCCAGCTCGCCGAGCCAATAGCCTTCTTCGGCTTGCAGGGACAGCAAATGATTGGCGCCGTTCTCGATGGCTTGTTCGAGAGCGCCAGCCAGAGCTTCCTCTTGCCAAAAAGGAGGTATGACCGGGGCAGGCCTATCCATTCCGATGCGTGTACCTGTCGCCAAAATACGTCCCCCAGAAGCAAAGTCGACTAAAAGGCAGGCGTATTAGATTCGCCCCATTTTGTTTCAAGCAGCCTAACTGCTGTATTGCGAGCTACTTCCAACACTTCCGGCGCTAGGGCCAAGCCCCTTTAAGATCGAGTAATACGAGTACCAGTAAATTATCGCCGTCTTGTGGCCACGGGTCAACTTCTAAGATACGAAACCGTTACCAAATCGTTGTCAGAGGGTGATACTTGGCGGGGCTTGCAACGCCCGGTCGATGAGTACGTGCAGGGGATCGGGGAGCGGTTCGCCCTCGCGCTGGGAAACCGAGGGCTTGGTGCGAAGTAAATTGGCGGGGAGTTTTATCCACGACGGGGCGGCGGGTGTGTCGATCGAACCCCGGAGAACGAGGGCGTCGGCGCGGTCGAGTGCGACGCGGGCGGAGTCTTTAAAATCTTCGCGAGCGGGATCGATGACTGCAAAATATAGGCTGGGTTTTAGAAATTGAAGGAGAGAATTGCTTTCGAGAATCAGCGAAGACGATTGTTCCTCAGTCTCTGCGAATACCTGACTAAGAGCATCCCGCATCAACGGAAGACCCTCAGCGAGAAAGCCTTGTTTTGTTCTCAGCCAAAACGACCGCTTCGCGCCTGCGGCAAGAAATCGTGAACTGTCCGTGCCAGACTGAGACTGCTGTTCCCATTCAATGGCGCAAATGTGCTCGTCGGGAGCGCAGTCGCAATCATTGCCGTTCTGCGCGCAGACGCCGTGGCCGTATTGTGTGATTTTGCCGGCGGTCCAGTTGGCTTTCGGAAAGGCGCTGATGATATCGCAGACGAGCTGCGTTTTGCCAATGCTGCGGGTGTGGCCGCCAACCACGATCACGCGCCATAGGGGGATTGCGCTCACTTCACTTCCCTTCCAACTTGGCTTCCAATTCTTTGATGCGCGCGGCCAGTTCGGGGAGACGCGCCTGCCAGGTGAATTGTTCTTTGAATTTTTCGAGCGGACGAGCGGGAGTTCCCCAAACGGTTTGGCCGCTGCGTATGATTTTGCCGCCGAGAACGCCGGATTGACCGCCGATGACTGCGCCATCTTCCAAGTAGCATTGTTCTCCAAAACCGGCCTGGCCGCCCACGACTACATGCTTGCCGAACTCGCAGGAGCCGGAAAGTCCGACTTGCGCAGCCATTACCGTGTGGGCGCCGATCTGGCTGTTGTGTCCGATGTGCACGAGATTGTCCAGTTTGACGCCTTCGGCGATGCGCGTGTCGTCGAGCGAGCCGCGATCGATTGTTGTGTTCGCGCCGATTTCGACATCGTCGGCGATTTCCACGATGCCTGCCTGCGGAAACTTCCAGTAGCGGCCTTCTCCTTGCGCGTAGCCAAAACCGTCGGCGCCGATGACTGCGCCGGAATGAATTTCGACGCGATGGCCGATGCGGACGCCGGCGTAAAGCGTGACGCGCGGATGAATCCGGCAATGATCGCCGATCCAGCAGCCTGCGCCGATCACGCTGTGTGCGCCGATTTGCGTGCCTTCGCCGACGTGTGCGTCTTCGCCGATTACCGCGAACGGGCCGATGCCGGCGCTCTCGCTGACTTTTGCGAGCGGCGCAAAAATCGCGGTCGGATGAATCCCCGTGGCGATGGGAGCTTGTTCAACGATGAGAGCGGCAGCTTTAGCAAATGCCACTTTCGGATGTGCGCTTCGCAGAATGGTCTTTCCCTTCAAGGCGAGATTTTCTGGCGCGATTACGCAGAGCGCGGTGGACGCTTCGGCGCGGCCCACAAGTTTGGCTTTCTCGACATAGATAAGATCGTGCGGGCCGGCGCGCTCGGGGGCTGCTACGCCGCGCAATTCGACGCCGCCGTCTCCTTCGAGTATCGCGCCGAGTGCTTCCGCTAACGACTTTGCCGTTTGGATCATCGAAGACCTCTCTTAAAAATCATACAGCGCGGGCTCGCCTTTGGGTCTGTTCTTCCACCGCTGGTGAATCCAGACCCATTGATCGGGATGTTTGCGAATAATTTCTTCAATGACTTTGGTGAAGCGCTTTGTATTTTCGAAGACGTCGCGCTCAGTGTCACCAGTGCGAATTAGTTCGACAGGAGGTTCGAAGCGGAGGCGATATTTTTGAATGGACTCATCCCAGTAGGCGTATCCGGGCACAACAGCCGCGCCAGTGTGCAGCGCCACGCGGGCGAGGCCTGTCGTTGTGCACGCGGATTTGCCGAAGAAATCGACGAAGACGCCTTCTTCCGGCATGGTGTTCTGATCCGCGAGAATGCCGACGGTTCCGCCGCTTTTCAAAATCCTAAGCATGACGCGCGCGGACTCATTCTTGAAGATGGGTTCGTTGCCCGAGGCGCAGCGGTATTTGTTGACGAGCGCGTCGAGGCGCTGATTATCGAGCGGGCGAGCCATAAAGTGCAGCGGATACCCGTAAAGCGCGTGCGCGAAAGAAGAAAGCTCCCAGGCGCCGATATGGCCGGTCAGATACAGAACTCCTTTGCCGCGCCGCTGGCCTTCGAGAAAATTTTCGTGGCCTTCGAGGATGACGACGTTCTCGATGTTTTCTTTTGTGAGGCGGGGGAAGCGCGCGAATTCAGCGGCCATCCACCCAAGATTGCGGACCATTTTGCGCGTGGCGTCTTTGCGCTCGGCCTCGGTCCAATCAGGAAAAGCGAGCCGCAGGTTAAACCCCGCAGTCTTTCGCAGTTTTGGCTGCAAGGAAAAAAGCAGGCTCGTCACGGACGCCGCGAAGCCGCGCGCGAGGCGACGAGGAAGGACGCCCAGCATTTTCAAGATCAGCCAAACGGCGGCGAATTCGAGCCATTCTTTCATGTTGTTCTAATGTGGCCACGCCGAGGCCGACGCGCGACAGTATGCAAGAGGTGCCCGGTTCGAAGATACAGGTTCAATGCTAGACTTTCCATTCCGTGACCGAATCGTTCACCACCATCCCTGAAAAACCTGGGGCCAGCACTACGGCCCGCATCGGCTGGGCGGTTCTCATCCTTGCCACACTTTACGTTTGTTATTTCAGCCATCTCGGTGCGATCGGGTTTGTCGGTCCCGACGAGCCGCGTTATGCGTGGATTGCGCGCGATATGGCCGAGACGGGCGATTGGGTTACTCCGCGCCTGTATGGCAAGCCATGGTTTGAAAAGCCGCCGCTTTATTATTGGGGCGCGGCGGTTTGTTTCAAGCTTTTTGGAGTGAGCGAAACTGCGGCGCGATTGCCAAGCGCGATCTCCGCACTGCTCGCAACGCTGGTGCTCGCGTGGCTGGCATGGCGACTTTACGGCGTGGAAACAGCGCGCTGGCTGTTGCTCTTACTTCCGACAACGGTCGGCATGATTGGATTTTCGCATGCTGCTGCCCCGGATATGCCGTTCAGCGGAATGCTTACGATCGCGATGGTCTGCGCCGCGGTCGTTCTGCGCCTCGTTCCAGTGGGAGCTGGCGCGACAAACGCCGCCCCTGCAAACTCATCCACGCCATGGGTAGCTCTCGTGCTATTCGGCTTCTTTCTTGGGCTTGCCGTTCTTGCGAAAGGGCCGGCAGGAATCATTCTTTGCGGCGGCGCAATTTTCTTTTGGGCGATGTTCACGAAGCGATGGCGCGACGCGTTTCGGCTACTTCATTTCGCGGCCATCGCCGCTTTTGCCGCGACGGCGCTTCCCTGGTACGTCCTTTGCGCTCGTCAAAACTCTGATTTCTTCCGGATTTTTATCATCGAACACAATTTCAAACGCTTTCTGACTCCCGAGTTCCAACACATTCAGCCATTCTGGTACTACGGCCCCATCTTGCTGCTCGCCATACTACCTTGGACTGCTCTGTTTCTCTGGTGCGCCCTCGCGGGCTTCTACAACTTATCGCGCTCCCGTTACATCAGCCCTTTCAGTTTGTTACTAGTCTGCTGGTCTGCTTTCACCCTTCTCTTTTTCACGATTTCCAAATCAAAGCTCCCGGGATACGTACTTCCTGCCATCCCTCCAGTGGCACTCTTGACGACCCACTCGATCGTCTCAAAACATACTCTCCTTCAGGTTGCCCGTTGGCTACTTTCGGCTATCGGATTGACCCTGATCCTTCTTGGCGTTCTGGCAAGCCGTTTCAGTGACTCCATTCCCTTCGTAACAGACATCAGACCCGCGCCTGCGGTCACGCTAATCACTGTAATCGCCATCGCTGGCGGAGTCCTTACTACGGGGTTGGCATTGTCTCGACGATTCGGCGCCGCCTTCTTGGCTGCAAGCATTAGCATTCTTGGCCTCACGATCGTTGACACCAACTATCTCTGGCAGTTGGACGACGGGATCTCGGCCCGGCCTGTGGTCCTGTCTACGTTGGAACATTTAACAGCCGACCAGATTACCACCGCAACCACTTACAAACTGCCGCGAGCCTTGAAATTTCAAGTGAATTTCTATTTGCATCGCGAGACCGAGGAGTGGACGCCGAATACCGAGCATCACGCCCTGATATTTACCAACCGCAAGGGCTCACAGGAACTGATGAAGCTAGGAGCCAAGTGCTTGGATTATGAGGTTTATCCCGCCCTTGGAATGTGTGAAGTAGGGAACGGCGAATCGAGCCTAATGCGTGGCCCCGCCCGTAGCGGGCAGCTTCAGTAGGAAAAAGCTTACGACACGATTTTCGTAGTCGCGCTTATCGTTATCTTCCATGGCTACGAAATTGCCATGAGGTATGAGTACTTGGTCGCGCGGCTCCGGAGCTTTCGAAAACATGTCCCGCGTGATTTCCCCAAGCTCGGGATCGTCGGCGGCTTCGATGAAGAGTTTCGGCACCCCCGCCAATGCACTCAATTTTTTGGAGAGCGGCGGATCTTCGCGATACTTGTAATTCAGCCACGTAAAACTAAATTCCGCAGAGCGCACCATGAGGGGAAATCCACCGAGGCCGCTGCGTTCCACTCCGATTTTCACCATCTGTTCCGGCAAATCGTAGACCGAATCCAGGACGATAGCGCGAATGCGGTGGTCGTTTTCCGCCTCGCGCAAAGCGGCGTAGGCGCCCAAATTATAGCCCCACAATCCATAGCGCGCGGGGTCGATGTCGTTGCGCGCAGCCACGGTATCAACGGCGGCGCGCACTTCGTCGGCTTCGCGATAGCCGAACGTGGTGATTCCCTCATTTCCGCCGTGTGCGGCAAAGTCAAAAACGAAGACGTTGTACTGGTGGTCCTGCAAAGCGGAAACCAGGGTCAGCAGCTCTCCGCGGCTCGATCCATACCCGTGGCACAAGACGATGGTTGGAGCGCCGCGCAATCCCGGAAAAAACCAGCCGTGGCGCGCGCCCAATCCGGAAACTCTAAAATCCACCAGGTCCGGTTTACCCGGAAAGCTTTCCATGTCGATTTCACTGCTGGTGCGCTGCGGCTTGACGATGCGGTAGACGAGGAATCCCGCAATCGCCGCCGTGGCAATCACGGCGAAAAAGACCAACGCCAGCACGGCCGTAAGGAGTTTCGAATACCACTTGGTTGGATAGCGGAGTTCGTACAGGATGGACATTCGTAGTCTGCGCAACGACGCGGCCGAAGCCGCCGGTTTTTCCTCTCACAACGCCAGCACTATAGCCGCGATGTTAGCACAACTTTTCCGTACCCTTTCGCCGAGGCTTCTTTCGCTGTGTCGGAATTGTATCGACACGGGCCACGGCTTGATTGTGCGGCCTGTGATTCGGCTATCATAGAGTCTGCGCGGCAGGGGCCGTGCGGCAGTCCTCTCCTCCATGAATATTGTCGACTTGCGCCAGACGACGGTGCGCCAAATTGAGCCGCTCCTTGACGAGGAAGCGCGGCATTGGCGCGATGAACTTCACTGGGATTACCGTGGTGCTCTGGAATTGATTAAGCGATTTCTGGACGCTCATGCACTAGCTGGTTGCGTCGCTTTTGAAAACGGCAGCGCAGCGGGCTACTCCTTTTACGTGCTCGAGGAGCAGAAAGGCCTGATCGGGGGCCTCTATGTCTCTTCGAAATTTTCGCAGGCAACCGTCGGGCAAAGGCTGCTCGACGAGATGCTCTTCTCCATGCGCGCGATTCCGCAGCTTTCGCGCATTGAAGCGCAGCTCATGCCGTTCAGCGGACCCGTCGAGGTGCCTCTCAGCGAGCAAGGCTTTCGCCTGTACTCGCGCCAATTTATGCTCCAGGACCTGCAGAAGCTGCCGGAGGCCAAGCCAGGGGTTTCTGCCGGGATGCGCCTGGACCGCTGGAACGACCGCTACTTCGAGCCTTGCGCGAAACTGATTTATCTGGCGTACGCGAATCACATTGACGGGGAAATCAACGATCAATACCGCAGCCGTTCCGGCGCGCTGAAGTTCTTGAAAAACATCATTCTGCTGCCGGGCTGCGGACATTTCGTGCCCGGCGCCTCGTTTGTCCTGCGTCAGCCAGGCGGCGACGAACTTGTCGCAGCTGTGCTTACCAGCGAAGTTTCTCCGGGGGTCGGACATACCACACAAATCTGCGTGCTGCCGGGTTATCAAGGACACGGAATCGGCCGCATGCTGATGCAGACCTCGGGGGAAACGCTGCGCGGCATGAAGTTCAAGGAATTGACACTGACGGTGACTTCGGAAAATTACGGCGCCGTTCAGCTCTACGAGAAGCTGGGGTTCACCACGATTCGAACGTTTACCGCGGGCGTCTGGCCGCGCTAGAGCGGATGGTCACTTCTTGCTGCGGTCTTTCAACAAATTCTTCAGTTCGGACATGAATTCCTGGACATCCTTGAAATCCATATAGACCGACGCGAACCGGACGTAGGCGACCTTGTCGAGTTTTTTCAGCCGGTGCATGATCATTTCGCCGATTTCCGTGGTGGTCAGTTCGCGCTCCGTCGCTTCGTGAACCACGCTTTCGATTTCGTCCACGATGGCTTCCAGTTTTGGCGTGGGGACAGGGCGCTTCTCGCAAGCTTTCAATAATCCCTGCAAAATCTTCTGGCGTTCGAAGCGCTCGCGGCGTCCATCCTTCTTGATGACCATGTAGGGAATTTCGTCGATGCGCTCGTAGGTGGTAAACCGGCGGGCGCACTTGAGACATTCCCGCCTCCGCCGAATGGTGTCTCCGGCGCGGCCCTCGCGAGAGTCTATGACCTTATCGTCCTGATGCGCGCAGAATGGACACTTCACTCGGCGTCTCTCCTCTTCTCGTCTCTGATTGCTATTTCTTTTTCGTGTTCGGCCAGTTTCTTCAGCTTCCCAATCGAGAACCCTTCGTGGACCAGCGACGGCACCCCCACAAGACTACACGCCGCGAAGGTAATCAGCCATAAGACCACCGCCGCTGCTGTCGCCGGCTCGTTTTCGATGCCAAAAAACTTATAAACAGAAATTGCAGCCAGTTGCGAGCCTCCGCCCGCCAGCGGCAGCTGAAAGATCGACCCCGCCAGCGTAAACGCCATGAGCAGTAACGCGTCGGCAGCGGTAAGTTGCACGAATTTTCCCCCGAAACTGTAAGTAACCCAAACATAGACGAGGAATACCAAGCCCCAGTGCGCTACGGAAAGGAAGATCGCCAACCCAAGCTCGCTCCAAGTGCGGATAATCTGCACGCCGCGCGCAAACCCAAGCACAGTCCGCGCAACTTTTACGCGCCATCCCTGAGACTTCTGCCAGCCTTGGAACGCCTTCTCAAGTGCAGCGGTCCCATGCAGCCGGAAGTAAATGAGGAACGCGATAATTCCGACGACTCCCACGATCAAAACGACTCCGGTCGTGTTTGCCACCGGAACATGCCGCTTCTCTACCAGGAGCGCAACGCCGGCAATCACTGCGGCGCTGATCACATCGAAGATTCTTTCGAGGGCGTATATGCCATACATGTCCGCGACCGGCAACTTTTCTTTTCTCGCGAGAAGCAGAGGGCGGAGGGGTTCTCCGGCGCGTCCCAGCAGAAAGACCGCCGCGAAGCCGCCTAAGGTCATTTCGTAGATGGGCCAGAAATTGGAAGTTCCCAGATTCTGTTGAAAAACTCCCCAACGCAGCGCCCGAATGGCATAGCAAGCGTAGATGGCTACCACGGAAACCAGAAGGAGATAGGGGTTTGCGCCCCGGATCGCGAGCCACAATTTCGCTCCGCTGAAACTCGCACCGTGAAGCGTGCCGCCAAATCGATAGATTGCAAACGCGACAGCCAACAAGACTGCCAGTAAAATGAGCAGCTTGCTCCAGGATGGACGCATGAGCCTGTCAGACTAGCGGTCGCAAAGGCGAGCGTCAAGCGCTCAGGAGCTCTCCATGGCCTGCGATCTACGAATTCAAATGTTGCAGCTGGGTCCCCTGCGCCGGCAAGGGCTCCAACTCCAAGATGCCATGCTTGTGTCCAGCCGCAGGCATGAGTAAGATGCCCCCTCTTGCACTCGGTCGTCCGGGCCAGGACAACAGGGAACTTTTGGAGAGCAGTTTGCGTTCCATAGTTGCAGGCCGAAGTTGGCCCCAGGCAGCTTTGGGGTCAAACTGGTCGCCGTAGCGGGATTCGAGGCTGATGATACGTTGGAGCAGGACGCCCAACTGGTCCAGCAATGCCTCCAGGGCGACGGTTCGGCCTGGGAGGAACTTGTGCGCCGTCACACGCGCCGCATCTTCAACGTTTGCTACAGGTTCACCGGCAATGGCACGGAAGCCGAAGACTTGTCGCAAGAAGTTTTCCTCCGGGTGTATAAGACTCTTGGGAGCTATCGATCCGCCCATGGCGGGTTCGCAACCTGGATGACCAGCGTTACGCGCAACCTCTTGATCGACCATTATCGGCGCACCAAGCGCGACCGCATTACAGACTCGCTCGAGGACGCTATGCCAGTGGTTGAAAACAAGGAGTCTGCGGGACGCCGCCCGGATCAGCAATTGCTTCTCGGCGAACTCAGTTCGCAGGTGCACACGGCTCTGACCAAGCTTTCGCCGGAATTGCGCGAAGCCGTTATACTGCGCGATTTGCAGCAGCTCGAATACAACGAAATTCGGCAAGTTTTGGATGTACCGGAAGGAACTGTGAAATCTAGAATTAACCGCGGACGAATCGAACTGGCGCGCATTCTGCATCAAATGGGAGTGCGTCCGTCATGATTCGTTTACTTACTTGGGATCGGCGCGGAGACTGACATGACCTGGACTTGCGAACTTACGGAAGCGCGGCTTAGCGACTATCTCGACGGGCTACTCAGCCCGGACGATCGGCATGCGTTTGACATGCACGTGAATACCTGCGAACACTGCGTGCCGCTTGTAGCCGGCGTTTCCCATTTGCTGACCGATCTGCACTCGCTGGAGCAAATCGAGCCGCCACCGCAGCTAATCACTTCGATTCTGAACCAAACGATTGGGCCGCGCGAAACCAAGAAAGGCTGGCGCGGTGCTTTCGGCTGGCTCGGCGGTTTGACTTCGGCCCGGTTCGCCTACAGCGCCGTCTCACTAGTCGCGACTGTGTTGATTCTTCTCACCGCTTCCGGCTTCTCCTGGCGCAAACCAAAGCTCGCGGATCTTTCTCCGGCAAACCTTTACCACAAAGCGGACAGCCAAAGGCACATCTGGTATGCCCGCAGCGCCAAATTTGTCAGCGATCTGCGCGTCGTCTACGAAATTCAGTCTCGCTTGAACAAAGACAACGAATTGCCCGCAACGCCGGAAACCACCATGCCGCAATCCGCTCCGGGAAAAGCACCCGGCAGCACGGATGGCACTCGCCCGGCCACTCCGAAGCAACAAAACCGCGCCAACGGCATTGGCAGAGAGCTTGAGCTGCTTGCCACGCAAGTTCCGATTATCAGCGGCGCCTTGAGCGGCCAGTTGATCGGAAGGAGAACTCGATGAAGTGTGCTGTCCATTCTGAGGTGGACGCGACAGGCTATTGCCGCAACTGTGGCAAGCCCATGTGCCCGGGTTGCATCCGGCCGGTGCGTGACGTTCTCTATTGCGAGGACTGCCTGGCCACGATCCTCGGTCATCCTGCGAATCCCCCGACCCAAACGGCTCCAGCGGGTTATCTGCCGCAGGCCCCCGTCGCAGCCGTACCGCCCATCCCTCCAGCCGGAATTGGACCAAACCCTGTCTTAGCTTTCTTCCTGGGATTTCTGCCGGGCCTCGGCGCTTTCTATAACGAGCAGTACGGCAAGGGCATGATCCACCTTGCCATTTTCCTGGTGCTCTTCATTGCTGGCGTGAACGGCGCGATGAGCGGCGGCGCGGAGGCCGCTCTTTGGATTTGCATTTCCGCGCTTTGGATCTA
>Ga0134128_10011104_pt1 | contig 10782 bp, 10 predicted proteins | sample KB31754_FD_96462 | JGI IMG/M metagenome (GOLD analysis project Ga0134128, IMG submission 96462) | Terrestrial soil microbial communities with excess Nitrogen fertilizer from Kellogg Biological Station, Michigan, USA - KB3-175-4 | ecosystem: Environmental > Terrestrial > Soil > Unclassified ...
AAAAATTCTGATGAGAGCACTATACTTGATGCAGGGTGGATGGGATTATCTGTTCACGGACCAGTTGTGATAAAGACAGAAAAATATGGGGATGTGGAAATCAACAAACCTGCAAGCTTTTTGCATAAAATTGTACCAGACTTGGAGATCACAGATTCTGGTGCACAACAAGTACTAGACAATGAATTAATTGACTCTAGCTCCATACTGGAGCAACCTGTATCTAATTGGCAGCATATGTTTGATCCTGCATATATTATAACTGAGACAAGTGGATGGGGATACAATGGAAGCAAAATTCCGATAACCACCTATGCAGTAGGAGAAAGCAGTTTTGGAATTTTACAACAGTCTGTGGTACACGTAGCAGATTTTACTCTTGATAAAACATATCAAATCCAAACTGTACAGCATGCAAGCTCTGCTACTATACAAATTGACGGACACGCAAGTCTCCAGACAATAGGCAAAACAGTCACATTTACCACAACTCCGTCAGATACTAATCCAACACCAGCTAGTGGTTTCTCAGTTCAGACCATATATGCAATGGCAGGCTTTGGAGCAGTACTTGCAGCAGGAATTTTCATCTGGAGCAACAAGAAGATGAAGCAAAAAATTGAGACCATTGAAACAGGTCCAATAAGATATGAACCTAGACAACATTGGGCTGATAGATTTGATGCAAATACTGACAACCATGAGGAGAAAACAAAAAAATCTCCAATCTGAATTACCATGAATTCAACTAATGCCTCAATGTTTTATTCTTGAAGACGGCTATGATATATCATAGATTAATATTCTAAAATGAAAAAGATAATCATATGTTCCCAGAACGTTGCTCTATTCGAAAAAAGGGACGGGATTGTCCAATGCCTCCAGAATTTGCAATCTCCGTAAAATCAAATGATGCTGAATATATGGTTGGGGTAACATGCGATATACACAAAACTGCATTTACGGAAAGGTTGGAACTATTACAAAAAGAAGGCAAAGTTCCACAAGGAACAATTATTTTTACTGGCCTAAAGCCTGTGGGCACCAGCTGTATCAAAGTCGATCCTAATGACTTGATTGAGCTTTGACTTGGTAAACCATTTTTCTACCTGCAAGTCCTGACACTAGATTCTTGACTGCAATCTCTGCCATTTTTTTTCTTGTTTCAACAGTTGCGCTGCCACTATGAGGCATTACTATTACGTTATCCTGTTTTACAATTGGATTGCTAGAATCTATTGGTTCCTTTTGAAATACATCAAGTCCTGCACCTGCAATCATTTTTCTTTTTAGCGCAATAACAAGATCTTTTTCATTTATTATTTTACCGCGTGATGTATTGATTAAAAATGCAGTCTTTTTCATTTTCTGGAATAATTTCAAATTTACAATTTCATGAGTCTGTGATGTATGTGGTGAATGTATGCTGATTACATCACTAGTACCAAACAAATTGTCTAGTGTTACATATCGTACTCCTAGTTGTTTTTCTTCTTTTTTGGGTAATCTAGTTCTGTTGTGATATATTACATTCATTTGAAAACCTGCTGCTCTCTGTGCTACAGCTTTTCCTATTCTTCCCATTCCAAATATGCCCAGAGTCTTTTGGTACAGGTCAGTTCCAAGAAACTCGTATGGGCCAAATACGGTTCTCCATTTGTTGTCTCGAATCAGTTTGTCACCTTCTGGTATTCTTCTAAAAAGTGATAGCATCAAAGCCATGGTTAGGTCTGCAGTGGCTCTTGTCAATACTTCTGGTGTATATCCTACTACAATGCCTCTTTCTGAGGCAACCTTGATGTCTATGTGATCATAACCTACACTATACGTAGAGATTGCTTTGAGTTTGGTTCCGGCATTGATTACATCAGAGTCAATTGTATCATATGGGTAACAGACAAGACCGTCCTTGTCCTTAATTTTTGATATCAACAGTTTCTTTGGCATTGGAATACTTCCTGTGTGGATTTCTACATCATATCTTTTTTTGAGCTCCTTTATGGCAAAATCATGAATCTTTCGGGTAAGCAGAATTTTCAACTATCTTGATAATGGTAAATGGCAATTTTAAGCGTGTTATAACAAAAAATCATCCAACTACGCGTGAAATTCTACAAATGTACTTTAATCTCATTGCAACAACTCTTTATAATTAATCCTGGTAATCATATATGGTTGAAGCACAAAGACGAATTTGCTATTTGTGTGCAGTGTAGAAATCCTATAGAAAAATGCGTGTGTGTTTGTCCATTTTGTGGAGAACGTGATAAATGTGAATGTGCATTGTTTGATGCAGCTACTGGCGGATAATTTTTCATTTGACATTTATAGCATTATTAATATTTGATGAGCGTCTAGGTTCAACATGTCTTCTATTGATTTAACTTGGGTTATTGGCGGTCCTCAAGGTGGCGGTGTCGAAACTGCCGCAAACATTTTTGCTGGTGCATGCGCTGGTTGTGGACTGAAAATATTCGGGAAAAGAGAGTATTATTCCAACATAAAGGGTGAGCACAGCTACTTTGGTGTTCGAGTCTCTGATAAAGTCATCCGATCAAATGTAAGCGGAATTACTATGCTTGTAGGCTTTGATGCTGAGACATTATTCCGACATATCGAAGATGTGTTCAATGATGGTGCAATCGTGTATGAATCTGAGTTGACTGGAGTGAAAATGGATGAGGTTCCAACACTTGATGCGCAATTCAAGGAACGTCTCAAGAAATACCTTACATCCAAAAACAAACCCTTTACAATTCAGGGTCTACTTGATGAAGCCAAGGAACGAGGAATCACACTATATCCTGTATCTTTTAGAGAAATTCTGGCTAATCTATCTGAGGAAACCAAAAATCCCAAGATGAGAGGTATGTTTCGTATGCAAAACGTCCTTGCTGTTTCAGTATCTCTTGGCTTGTTGGGATTGCCTCCAGATACATTGCTCAAATCTGTAGGAAACATATTTTTAAGAAAAGCAGAGATTGCAGAGATGAACAAAGTTGCAGCAAACTATGCTTACAACCTTGCTACTGTAAAATATTCGAAATTCAAGTACCAGTTACCACAAATTCCAAAAGAAGCGCACACTATGCTGGTTCAAGGATTTCAATCTACAAGCCTTGGAAAAATAGCATGTGGTTGTAGATTCCAATCCTATTATCCAATCACACCTGCATCAGATGAAAGTGTATTCTTGGAATCAAACGAAATTTTTGAGGTGGAAAATAACAGACCCGGATCTACTCTAGTTGTGCAGACTGAAGACGAAATATCTGCAATTGGCATGATTATTGGTGCATCCTTGACGGGAACCAGATCTGCTACAAGTACCTCTGGTCCGGGCTTTTCACTTATGGCAGAAGCTCTTGGCTGGGCCGGAATAAACGAAGTACCAATTGTTGTAACTTTGTATCAGCGAAGTGGTCCATCTACTGGTCTTCCTACAAGACATGGACAGGATGATCTATTGTTTGCAATTCATGCAGGACACGGAGATTTTCCAAGAATTGTATATGCATCAGGAGATACTGAAGAGGGATTTTATGATACTGCAAAATGTTTCAACTTTGCCGATGTCTACCAAATTCCTGTTATACACATGATGGACAAATTCATTGCAAGTACAGTATCAACAGTAAAAAGATTTGATTCAAATAAAATAACAATAGAGCGTGGAAAACTATTAGAAAAAATTGAAGGAGAATACAAACGATTTACACCGTCTCCAGACGGAATCTCTCCAAGATCAAGACTAGGACTTGAGAATGGAATATTCTGGAATACTGGTGATGAAAGTGACCAAGAAGGACACATATCCGAAGATCCTGAAAACCGCATCTACAAGATGGACAAACGTGCCCATAAACTAGAACTTGCACTGGAAAAAATACCAAAAGAGGACCAGGCTATTAATCATGGAATATCAGATTTTTGCGTTCTAAGCTGGGGGTCTACCAAGGGTCCTATCTTGGATGCAATTGACATGCTAAAAAAAGAGGGATACAAAGTTGGATTCATTCAAATCAAAATGTTACATCCATTTCCTGCAAAATATGTACAATCACTACTTTCAGGGGTCAAGACAATAATCGATATTGAAGCAAACCAATCTGGCCAGATGGGTTCGTTACTTAATGAACATCTGGACAGAAAGGTTGACTATTACATATTAAAATACACTGGAAGACCAATGACTTGTAATGAGGTTTTTCATTCCATTAAAAAAATCATCGACAACAAGGCTGAGAAAAAGCAGGTGTTAACATATGGTGTCTAATGTAGCAGATTACAAAACCGAAGTCCACAACGACTGGTGTCCCGGATGTGGGGATTTCGGGATAGTAAGCGCAATTCAAATGGCTCTTGCAGAAATAGAAGTACCAAGACACAAGGCTGCAATATTTTCTGGTGTGGGATGTTCTGGTAAGACCTCGCACTTCATCAACACATACGGTGTCCATACATTACATGGAAGAGTGCTCACATTTTCACAGGGCGCAAAACTTGCAAATCCTGAGATGACAGTTGTTGCAGTTGGTGGAGATGGTGATGGACTGGGAATTGGTGCAGGACATTTTGTTGCAGCTGGCAGAAGAAATGTGGACATGACATACATAATATTCAACAATGGAGTTTATGGCTTGACTAAAGGACAAGCTTCACCTACACTAAAACTTGGATTAAAGACAAAGTCTCTTCCAGAACCAAATGTGAACCAGTCCGTAAATCCAATCGCACTTGCAATTGCAAGTGGGTATACATTTGTTGCAAGGGGATATGCGTATGATGTCAGACAACTAAAGGATCTGATAATTGCGGCAGTAAAACATAGGGGTCTCTCATTTCTTGATGTGTTACAGCCATGTCCGACTTACAACGATATCAATACTAGAGACTGGTTCTCAGGGATGGATAATATCGATGAAATGACAAACAAGCCCATGCCAAGAATCTACAAGCTTGAAGATACTGGTTATGATCCGCTTGTTCACATTGACTCACCTGACGAAGAAAATGAAAAACTGACCCAAGCCCTGATAAAGTCAAACGAGTGGGATGCAAAGATTCCAACTGGAATATTCTACAAAAATGAAATAATCGCACCCTACGACGAGCGAATGGCAGAGAGGATTCCTAACTATCTTGAAAACCCTCCTGCATACCAAGAAATCTCGTCTGCAGGCAAGCCAATAACTAATATATCAAAAATGCTAGATGCTCTAGAAATCTAATCTTGTTAGGCATACAACCCCTAACCTGTTACGTTTCTAGTTTCCAATAATGATATAAGTTATTAGCATGTTCTAAAAAAGAGTAGTTCTAGTTTGAATCTGGAAGAAGTAAACAAGATATTCCGAAAATCTATCATTGATGGATATTTTGAACCAAACCTTGTAAAACTAGACTTTAAAAAATCAAATGTAAAACATCCTACAATTAGAGACGATGGACTGATGCAAGCAAATTTGTTACATCTCTTTTTTGATATCGATACTGGCTCTGATTATCCTGATGGTGATGAATGGTTTATGGCGGAATTTCTTTTTCCGTACAACATCAAGATCCCTGACAGCCTAAAGGGTCCTGATTACTTTAGCACGTTATCTGTTGGAGAAGGAAAGAATTTTTGGAGACATCGGGAACTCATAAGATACAAGTATGGAAAATCCAAGAAACTGGAAGAATCTTTAGATTTTATAGAGAAAAAATATCGTGAACTGCAGTCTATGTTAGAACCGCTAGAAAAAGAGATCAAGTAATCTTCCATTCGTTTTCTACAAAGTGGTATGTTCTATCTTCTGCATCTGCAATAATGTTCCATCTTCCAACAATATCATCAAACTGATATGACACCAATGTTGTATTTGTTGGCATTTTTTTTGGATCTAGATGATACGGCAGCAATTCTATCACAAAATCAATCTTGTCTACAGCTGTATCAAATGAGTGCCTGTCATCAAGATCTACTGTGAATATGATGCTTGGGTTTCCAGTGAATTTGATGTATACTCGTAAACTCTTTCCTCCTCCGCGTCGTCTCTTCATCTCTTTTATGATGCCCTTTAGCTTGTCCCATCGCGGGACACCAAATTGTTTGAAAAAAATATCATTGAACTCAAGAGGAAATGTCACACTTAGCATGGTTGTATAATCTTCTTCCTGCTCTGCATTGGGATCTTCTTGTACGTTGAACTGGTTGTGTAGCAAGCTAAAGATAACTTCAAGTTCCCATGGAGAGATGCCATAAAATTTCAGGTAAAGTGGGAGTTTTGGTGCACTCATTTACAGATAATGAGAAAAATTTCTAATTAAAGGTTCTAGACTGTCATGAGATATTTGAACAAGTACAATCCGCCTATTGTTGCAATCACGTATACCATAGGCTTCCATGCTAGTACTGGAAAACTTGGAGTTGCAAGTTTAACTTTGTAGTTGTCAAGAACAGTATTAACATACTTTCTTATTCGTTCGTTCCAGATTTTGTATTCTATTTGGTGTTTCTTAAGCAATGTCTCTATCTCATAAAACACTGGTGTTCTTTGGCAGAAAAGATGCTGTAGATAGTCACGTGACACCTCTACCTCTCCTTGGATTGCAACAAAGCCTTTCTTCATTTCTAAAAGTCTTACGTGCATCTCCCATGGCTTTTTTAATTTGAGGGAAAGGCCACTGCCGATTTGTGTCTCTTGCTTGTGTTCAAATTTTACATGAGTGAAACCTTCGTTTGAAAAGATCTTTAGCAACTCTTCTACGCTTTTCTTTACAACTATGGTGAGCTGTTCTACTCCCTTTGTATCCACCATGACTTTGTCTTTTTTACCATCTAAGAAAGACATGGTCTTGGGATATTTCGTAAGAAACTCTACCATAGCTTGGCGTCCATTCTAGCTCTATTAAAACTATAGTTGACTTAAATTCTCATTCCTAGTCCACGAACATAGACACACTGTTCGTAGTATATTGCCATCTCATTCTCACCTATCTTCCTGTCTGTTATTATCGCACCTGAATTTCTAACCAGTACACATGGGGTTGCATCTGAGCCTTCGCCCATCTTGAGATTTGCGATGGATGCAAGATCGTCTGCAACTGCTTGAAAAGTCACCCTGAGAACATTGCCGTACAAGTCTTTCTCACCTCGAAGATCAGATGTAGGCTCAATACCAGAACAAGATATTGCAACTCCTACAGTTCCAATTCTTCCAGGCATCAGTCTGCTGTCTGCAATGATGATACCAACATGCACATTATACTTTAACAGAAATTTTCTTCTAAGATCTTCTGCTTCGCGATATGGTTCGTTTGGATACAAAACAATTGTTCCATTCTTTGTGTTGGACTTGTCTATTCCTGCATTTGGTGCCATGATATTATCTGATGATGTAATTACAAACCCTGGAATTCCACCAAATATGGTATCTGATTCTCTTAAAATTATTTCTGCAATGTTGAATTTTATACGAAATTTTTTACCAACTTGTTCTGCGTCAGAGGATGGTACAACTTTATTGTATTCTATGATTCTGCCTTGAGAGTTTGCAACGTACTTACTTGAAATGACTAGCACATCTCCATTTTGGGGATTGATTCCTGTTTTTTCTAGATCTGTTACAAGACTTGCAAACAAGTCAAACTGTTCTTTCTTTAATGTTGATTTTACAGGTAATACTGTAAGCGACATGCCTAGTTTTGCATGACAATCACTATTTAGGGTTCTGCAAACATTTTAATTTCTTGCAAGTTGATTTTCGATGTTGAATATCACTGAAAAGATCCTAGCCCGTGCTTCTGGAAAGAATCAAGTTTCACCAGGGGATGTAGTCTTTGTTAATGTGGATAAAGTGATGGTTCACGATGTGTCAGGACCTGGAGTGTTGGCAGTATTTGAAAAACTACGAAAGAAAGGCATGATAATTGACAAAGTATGGAATCCTGATAAGGTGTGGGTTGCAGAAGACCACTTTGTACCTGCAGCAGACAAGATATCTGCACAAAATATTGTATTACTAACAAATTTCACAAAGCAGTTTGGAATCAAAAAGCACTTCAAGTACGGAATGGGACAGTACGGCATATGCCATACGCTATCTCATGAGGAGGCAATGGTGCTTCCAGGAGAAGTGTATGTTGGAGGAGATTCTCACACAAATACCACTGGTGCACTAGGTGCATTTGCAGCAGGTCTTGGACATACTGATGTTGCATATGTTTTACTGAATGGAAAAATCTGGTTCAAGGTTCCTGAGACATTGTTCTTCAAGCTCAATGGAAAGCTTCCAGATCATGTGATGGCAAAAGACTTGATACTAAAAATAATTGGTGACATTGGAACTGATGGTGCTGCATACAAGACCATGCAGTTTGGTGGTACTGGCATATCAGAAATGTCTGTTGAAAGCAGATTGACACTGACAAACATGACAACAGAGGCTGGTGCCAAAAGTGGTATAGTGGAACCTGACCAAAAAATACGAGACTATCTTGCAGGAAGAGGTGTCACAAAATATGATGAAGTTCATGGCGATTCTGATGCACAATATGAAAAAATTTATGAGTATGAAGGCTCTGAAATGGAACCTATTGTGGCAAAACCATTCTCGCCTGAAAATACTGTTGTTGCACGTGACTTGTCTTCAGTTGAACTTGACAAGGCATACATTGGTTCTTGTACTGGTGCAAAGCTAGAAGACTTGGAAGCGGCAGCAAAAATTCTCAAAGGAAGAACCGTAAAAATAAGAACTGAGATCTTGCCTGCAGCAATGTCAATATTTAGAAAAGCAATGGATGGAGGATTATTGAAAATTTTCATGGATGCTGGAGTAGTAGTAGGACCACCTACATGTGGCGCATGCTGTGGAGCACACATGGGTGTATTGGCAAAAGATGAAATTTGTATTAGTACCACAAATAGGAACTTTCCAGGAAGGATGGGACATATTGAATCGCAAACATATCTTGCATCACCTCTTGTTGCAGCAGCATCTGCTGTAACTGGAAAAATTACAGACCCGAGGGACCTAAAATGAAAGGCTCTGTAATAAAATACGAACGTGACAACATCGATACCGATGTAATCTTGCCAGGACCATATCTCAAAATTCATGATTATGCAGAATTGGCAACACATGCGATGGAGGGACTAGACAAGGATTTTCACAAACGAGTAAAGCCAGGTGACTTTATAGTTGCAGGAAAGAACTTTGGATGTGGCTCTTCTAGAGAACACGCACCAATAGCCTTGTCTTATTCTGGAATTAAGGCAGTGTTGGCACTTTCCTTTGCAAGAATATTTTACAGAAATGCAGTAGATGGAGCATTTTTACTTCCAATTGAGATTGATGAAAGTGCATACAAGGACATCTCTGACAGTGATTCCCTTGAAGTAGATATATCTGCAAACGAGATCAAGAACTTGACAAAGAACAAAGTCTACAAAATGAAGCCTTTTCCAGAACTAATTGGCAAGATAATAGCAGCTGGCGGTCTATTCAATTACAAGCCCTAGTTCTGGGTTTTATACTATTATATCTCCGATCTTGATTATGATAATCTAAATGTCAAAGACTTTGTTTGAGAAAATTTGGGATTCTCATGTTGTAACAGAAGAGAACGGTAGATCACTACTCTATGTTGATAGACATCTTGTTCATGAAGTTACATCTCCGCAAGCCTTTGACGGTTTACGTCTAAACAGTAGAAAAGTTAGACGCACTGATCTTACATTTGCAACAATGGATCATAACGTACCAACCAGTGACAGGTCATTACCAATCATAGATCAAACATCATCAACACAAATCAAGGCTCTTGAAAAAAACTGTAAAGAATTTGGAATTACTCTATTTGATATCAACAGTCCAAATCAGGGTATTGTACATGTGATAGGCCCTGAATTGGGAATCACACTTCCGGGAACAACCATTGTTTGTGGTGACAGTCATACTTCGACACATGGTGCCTTTGGCTCACTTGCATTTGGAATAGGCACAAGTGACGTAGAACATGTATTGGCAACTCAATGCATCATGATGGAAAAGCCAAAGACTTTTGAAATCAACATCAAGGGAAAGAGGAAGAACCCACATGCAGTAACTGCAAAGGACATCATTTTGTCAATTATCAAAAAAATTGGTACTGCTGGAGGAACAGGAACTGTAATTGAATATCGTGGGGATACCATATCTGAATTGACAATGGAGCAGAGAATGACAATATGTAACATGTCAATTGAGGCAGGAGCACGAGCTGGATTGATTGCCCCTGATGAGAAGACATACCAATATCTTCGTGGAAAAAAATATGCACCTGAAAATTATGATGAATATGTAAATCTCTGGCGTGAAAATCTAAAAACAGATAGCGGCGCACAATTTGATAAATCTTTTACATTTAGTGCAGAAAACATTGCGCCACAGGTAAGCTGGGGAACAAATCCTGCCATGACAACTGATGTTACTGATACTGTTCCATTTCCAGAAGAATATGGAAAGGGAAATCCTGAGGAAGAAAAAGGCGCTGCCAAGGCACTACAATACATGGATCTCAAGCCAGGTATTGCAATTACTGATATCGTAATTGACAGAGTATTCATTGGTTCATGTACAAATTCTAGATTAGAAGACTTGACAGAGGCTGCAAAAGTTGTCAAAGGGAAAAAGGTCTCGGCCAAAGTACGAGCAATGGTTGTTCCTGGCTCACAACTTGTAAAGAAAAATGCAGAACAACTAGGCCTTGATAAAATATTCAAAGATGCTGGATTTGAGTGGCGAGAATCTGGATGTA
>Ga0134128_10011105_pt1 | contig 10781 bp, 8 predicted proteins | sample KB31754_FD_96462 | JGI IMG/M metagenome (GOLD analysis project Ga0134128, IMG submission 96462) | Terrestrial soil microbial communities with excess Nitrogen fertilizer from Kellogg Biological Station, Michigan, USA - KB3-175-4 | ecosystem: Environmental > Terrestrial > Soil > Unclassified ...
GCGGCGATGCGCCTGCCGACGGCGAGGCGAGAGCCAAGAGGGTGAGCGCCAGGCCGCCCGCTCCGGCGAGCCTGGTTATCTTAATCCCGATCTGAGGTGAGCTAACCATAGGAGAAGCATTCACCGGGTTTGGGCCAAGCGCCAGACCCGGCCACCACAGGTTGCGGCCGGAGAGGCGCCAAAGGAGAAGGGTCTCCCGCCGGCGGAGCCGGCGGGAGACCCTTCCGTGCCGCGGGGTCAGCTCAGGTCGGTGATGACGGTGCCGGCTGAAAGTGAGCCGATCTGGGTCTTGGTGGTGCTGAGCGGCGACGAACCGCCGGCCCCGGCGACGCCCGGGATTTCCCAGACGTTGCCGCCCGTGCCGATGAAGTAGAGGTTGGGCGTTGATCCCGTGGCGTCGTCGCCGTTGGAGGCGATGACCGGGAAAGCCGACGCGGTCAGGCTGGGGTTGAGCGGGATGAGCGTGGCGGTGGAGCCGCTGCCTTCAGCCGGAATTGGCGAGCCGGCATGATTGCCGACGGGCTGGGACAGGGTCGGAATACCGAAGGGGTCGAGGGTGAAGGCGTAGCTGTACAGGTTGCCTGAGGTCTTGTCGCGCGCCCAGAGGGTCAGGTTGCCATCGACCATGCCGGGTGCGATCAGCGTCATGTTGTTCCAGCCACCCGCGCCGAGTTCGACCGGCGGGTCGCCTGTCACCGTCAGGTTGTCACCGCAGCCGCCCTGGTAGAGCCAGAGGTTGTTGTTCTCCACTGTGAGCAGACTCGGGGTGCCCGGTGGGGGCGGAATGCCCGGAGGTGGCTGGCTGCCGCAGAAGTTGTCGGCTGAGGAGCCGGCCCAGGCGTCACCCGGTTCGAGAATCTGCGTTACGTCCGACCAATCCGTGCTGTTTGGGCTGCTAGTCGTGCCTGGGTAGCTGGCGCAGTTGTTGTTCTCGGCCGTCGCCACGCAGTCCGGGTGGGTGCCGAGCGTGGCGACGTTGTTCAGGGCGTTGTCGAACGGGATATTCACGTCGTCGGGTACGTCGCCGTTGGTGTAGAAGTACAGTTTCTTGCTCCTGGTATCGCTCGAGTTGTTCACATGAGCGACCAGATCGTCGTAGCCGGGGCTCTGGGAGTAGCTCCCGCGGTGGGTGATCTGGAAGTCCGGCCAGTCATCCTGTCCGTTCGCTTCAGTTTGCCCGTCTGGGCTTTGCCCGGCTCCGCTGACAGGCTGGGCGTTGGGCAGGGTGGCATTGACTGGCCCGGGATATTCGTTCAGGTTTCCTGAGTTCGTTACGGCCAGGAGGTCTGGGGCGCTGTTGCCGTCGACGTCGCCGGGCATGCGCTTAGCCTGCAGGTTGGCCGGGACGAAGAAATGGAAGATGACCGGCTGGGAATAGTTGCCGGCGTTGTCTACCGAGGCAACCCACATCGAATTGGTTCCCCAGCCGTTCACCCTGATCGGCGGCGTCGTGCCCGAGGTCGTGATCGGGGTGCTGGCGTTGATGCCGCCGATCGGGTCCAGCGCGTAGGCATAACCGTAAATGCCGCTCGCGAGGCAAACCTGGCAGGGGTTGGGGTCGGCGGCACCGCTGAAGGTAAACGTGCCCGAGCTGCCTGAGGTGTTGCCGCCGCCGTTCGGCGGGAACGCGGCGCTGGTCATCGAGGTCGGCGCGTTCGGCGTGGTCTCATCGACAGCGAAATAGCAGGGGCCGGCCGCAGCGGAGTCGTACTCGGTATGCGGGCCGTTCTGCGAGTCGTTGTAAGTGGGCACGCCGGTGACATCGGCCTGAACCGACCATTGATAGACGTGGCCGTCGGCGGGCGCCCAAGCGGGGAAGTCAATCGCGGTATGGGTGGTCGCCGGACTGACGCGGTAGAAATTCGAATAGTCACCGGCGTTCTGCCCGGAGAAATCAGTTCCGGCGTTCAGCGAAATACCGGCGGTCAGGTCGTTGACGGTGTACAGAGCACGCACGGACTCGTCCCCTAGCGGGGCACTGATCTGGGCGCTCAGAACGACGTTGGTGGCACCGTCGGTCTTGCCGAGCCATGGCATGGTCCCGTTCTGGCCGACGCACCCGGTATCTGGATTGCCAATGGTATGTGTCGGGGGAGCGGTGTCCAGTTTGTTCGGATCCGGCATACCGGGGACGAGATCATAGACCGTCAGGATGCTCGGATTGTTGTCCAGGTACATCAGGCCGCAGTTCCACCCTCGCGAGCTCAGCCCGTTGCCTGAGTCTCCGCTGGCACAGGGGTCGGGGGAACTCGGATTGTTCACGGCGAAGACGTGCGGGTCGCCGTTACCCGCTGGCTCGGCGCCTCGGATCTCAAGATCCAGGGTGCTGGCACCCTTGGACGCTACGACCTGGTTCCAGATGCTGTAGCCGAAATCCACGCTGCCGTTCGGGCCGCACCCGCCGGGTTTCAGCTCGGCGGCATGAATCGGCGAGCCGCTGTTGAGATCAGTCGGATTGTCCGACCAGGTGGTGGTGTGGTTCACGCCGCTGACCCAGTAGAGGTTAGCAGGCCAGGTGTTGCTGCAGTTCCAGTCCGCGCCGGAGTCTTCGACCAGGCTTAGGGAGGCGGTCTGGATCTTCATGGCAGGGTCAAGACTGGTCGTGTCGAAAGCGAATTCGGCCCGGTCCGGCCCGTTACAGCCACCGGCGAAGACCTGATTCCCGATCGGGAGAGTGGCTGGGCTCGCGGAGTTCCAGGCCGGCTGCTGGCAGGAAGAGCCGATGTCGGTGAATCCGACGTTGTTTGACTGCGGGGCCAGTTTGGAGCACGCGATGCCGGAGCCCTGGTCGCCGACGCAGGTCGTCTCATCGGCGGCGATCGCCGTGGAGATCCTGGCGCTGGAAAGCTGGCTCGACGCGCCGGTGAGCTGAAGCGGGATGCTGCCCCTGGTCAGCGACGTGGATTTGGCCAAGCGGGCGCTAGCGCCAGAACGCGCCGTCACCAGTGCTTGAGGCGCTGATCCGGTGAACAGGGCCGCACCGGTGCCATCTAGTGCGGCCAGGCCGGTGCGGCTTGCCTGCATTTTCAGGTCACGTGCGTGCAGGCTCAGCGTCACGCCGGCCGGCAGGCGACCGTGGACGCGAGTGAGCAGCAGGCTGATGCTGATCCCGCCGGTCTGGCCGGCGGTGACCTGAAGCCGTGTCCCCGGGCGCACCGCGTAGGTGGCGGTCGCGCCGGCGACGGCGGGGACCGGAAGCGCGCCTGGGTAGCCGACGGTCAGCGTGCCGCCCGTCGGGAAGGCGAGGACGGCGAGCGGCCCGTTGCCGCCGCCGGACAGGGTGAGCTTAGACGGGGTGACCGGGCTATAGCCGCCGTCCAGATCGCTGTGCAGCTTGGTGGTGATCTGATGCCACCGGCCGCCGGAGTAGACCCTCACCGGCAGAGCGTGGATGGTCGTCGCGAGGGTTCCGTTGGGGTTGGCGACGGTGCTTGAGGTCTCGGTCGTGTTCGCGGTCACCGGGACCGGCCGGCCTGATGAGCGGGCCTTGAACAGAGCAATTACATCAGCGTTGCGGCGCAAGACGGTCCGGCCCGGTATCGGACGGGAGCGGTGCCGGACCGCCTTCTGCGGCTTAGCGGTCAGGTCGGCCGGGCCGGCGGAATGCGATGAAACGGCGCTGGCTGGCAATCCAGCGAAGGCGGAGAACGCCAGGCCGGCTAGGCCAGCCGTGACTGCGAGTCGGTTGCGGAGGCGGGCAGCCGATCGGGGTTTTGGATGAACGGCCAACGAATGACTCCTAAGCGCTGTACGACCAAACCCGGGGGAAGCTTTCTCCTAAAAAATCACACTGCCGCACAGGAACGGTAGCAGATTGATAAACAGATTAGTCAATAGGTCATAACAGGTGACTTTACTAACACTTGCAGGGAATTGGCCGTTGAGTATGTTCCGATGGCCGCCTATCTGGCGTTGGGACCTGGGCCGCGAAAGGCGGTGCTGCTGACGGGAGTTGGCATGACCCGAATCGCCGGATGGCAACCGCAGAATGGCATGATCATTTCGGCGCTGCTAGCGCTCGTGGTTCCGGCGGTAACGGCGCCGTTCCGCTCTGCCGCCGCTGGGCGGGATGGCACCGCAGGTGGCGCTGAGTTATGACTCGCAGTCCATTGATTCCGAGACCTCCGCGGACAATACCCAAGCTGGGTGGATCGGGGACGGCTGGGACTACTCACCCGGCTTCATTGAGAGGTCATACCAGCCGTGCGGCCAGGACGGCATCGCAAATTCTGGCGATGAGTGCTGGGGCGGCTGGAATGCGACGATGTCTCTGGGCGGCCGTAGCTACGTGATGGTCCGCAATGACAGCGGCGGTACCTGGAAGCTGCAGTCCGACGACGGCACGTCGGTGCAGTTGCTGAACAACGCCTCGAACGGCTTGTGGAATGGCGAGTACTGGCTGATCACCACCCCGGACGGAACGAAGTACTACTTCGGCCTCAACCATTTGCCGGGCGGTGACGGAAGTGACCCGGCGTCGAACGCGGCCTGGGGCGTGCCGGTCTACTGCCAGTCAGGCGACCCTTGTCACTCCGCATCGACGCCTGAGCAGACACTCGGCTGGCGGTGGAACCTGGACTACGTCGTCGATCCGCTGGGCAACCTGACCACCTACAGCTACCAGCAGGAGACGAACTACTACTCGATGGGCGGCGGCCAGAACCCTGGCAACGGCACGCTGACCCAGTACGTGCGGGGCGGGACCCTGCAGACCATCTCCTACGGCTGGCTGGTGGCCGACGCCCGGGTGAACGGCACCATGCCGGCCGATCAAATCCAGTTCACTTCCTCACCGCGCTGCACGGGCACGGCGACAGATTGCTCGTCCTTCTCGAAGGCCACTGTCTGGCCGGACACGCCCGTCGACCAGATCTGCGGGTCCAGCGGAACGTGCACGAATATCTCACCGACGTTCTTCTCGACCAACATGCTCACGCAGATCGACACGAAGGTGCTGGAGGGCTCGGGCGCTTCGCCGTCGTATAAGAAGGTCGACACCTACCAGTTCAGCCAGTCGTTCCCGGCAGCGGGGACCTCGGGGGCTGTGATCTTCCTTAACTCGATCCAGCGCACCGGTGACGATGGCGGCTCCTTGCCGATGCAGACGCCGACGACGTTTGAGCCGGCCGAGGTCAGCAACCGGGTCGACGGCACGGTGCCGGGTCCGGATCCGAATCCGGACAAGGTGTACCGGCCGAGGATCGAAGGGATCATCACCGAGACCGGGGCCGTGATCACGATCACCTATGCTCCGCCGCAGTGCTCGCGCTTGAGCGGCGGCAACATGCCGGCGTCACCGCAGGCGAACAAGATGGCGTGTTTCCCGGTGTACTGGAACCCGCCAGGGGGGTCGGGGCAGATCCAGGACTGGTTCACCAAGACGCTGGTGTCTCAGGTCGTCACTTCCGACCAGACCCAGGCCCAGACGTATGAGCCCTCGCCAGATCAGGTGACTAACTACTCCTACCAAGGCGGCGCGGCCTGGCATTACAACGACTCGCCGGTGATCAGGTCCTCGAACCGCTCCTGGGACCAGTACCGGGGCTTCGGCCAGGTCATCGTCACCACCGGGACATCGCCCGATCCGGTCACGAAGACTGGCTACATCTATTTCCAGGGCATGGACGGTGACAACAACGGCTCCGGCGGCACGAAGTCGGTGTCGGTCCAGGACACGATTACGGATTCTTACGTAGACCGGAACTGGCTGGCCGGGACGGTACTGGAAACCGATACCTACACCCAGGCCGGGTCCTCGACGATCACGTCCAAGGTGATCAATGCGGCCGCCGGCTCGGAATGGCAGTACACCCAGACCGCGAGCCAGACCGAACCAGGCAGCCTGCCGCCGCTGCTTGCCGAGATGCTGAACCAGGCGCAAACCAGGACCCAGCAGGCGCTGGCGGCAGGCGGATACCGCACTTCCAAGACCACCAGGTACTTCAACGGCCAGGCCCAGGTGAACCAGACCGACTCAGCGCCATTCGGTTCCCCGTCTTGACACCGTGACGACGCCGATCGATCAGGCCAGCGGCCAGCCCACCTATCAGTTCGCCTACAACGTCGACGGCGCATCGCCTCCGTCGGTTACCACGCAGACTTTGCAAGAGACCGGTGCCTACAGCACGGATGTGAAGATCTACGACGGCATGCTGCAGCTCAGGCAAGAGCTGCTACTAACCCGGCGCCTTTCAACTGGACCACCACTACCGCGTTCGATCAGGGCCGGGAGGAACCAACCACGCGGTGGCCGAGTACAACGGTCCGGCCAGCGGCACCCAGATCGCGGCCTGGACCTACGACAACAGCCTGTTCAAGAACAGCGCTACCGTCAAGACGCGCGGCGAGCTCTCTTCATCGACGTCCACGCCGAGCGGGCCGAGCGGGCCGGCTTACACCGAGTCGGTCGTGAGATACAACCTCGCCTACCAGCCGACCGACGAAACGCAGACGCTCCCGGCCTCGGCGCTAGTGCCCGGTCAAACCGGCAACCTCACCTTCGAGGACACTTCGACCTACACGACATTGACCGGCGAACCAGCTACCACGGCCTACGGTGCCGACAGCGGCCTGCCGCAGGAGACGGTCAGCTATTCCTTCGACGCGATGGGGCAGGAGACCCAGATCGCAGGCACCGACACCTACCTGGCCGCGGCCCGCGGCGCAGGACACCCTGGCCAACGCGACCGTGGCGCAGACCACGTATCCGGGCGGAGACCTCAGCAACTCGCCGTCATCGAATGCCACGTCCACCCCGCAGCCGCAACCCGACGCGGCGCAGGCGGTCACCACCACCAATCCGTCCGGGACTTCGGTGCTGACCGCCAGCTACAACGCGAACGGGGCGACGGTCGCCGAGCGGGGCAGCGGGCCTGGCCCGCTGATCTCGGCCATCATGAATTCGGCGAGGTTCTGCGTCGATGACTTCGGCGGAGGCACGGCCAACGGCACCAAGGGTCGATCTTGGCAGCTGCAACGGCGGCACCAGCCAGTCCTGGACGGTCGGCTTCGGCAGCGGCGGCAACATCAAGACCGGGGGAGGCGCTCACTGCCTGACGGTGCAGGGGAACGGCACTACTGCCGGCACGCTAGTCGAACTTGACGGCTGCGCTGCAGCCGACGCCGCCGGGCAGAAATGGGTCGCCGGCCCGAACGGGTCGCTGGTCAATCCCAATTCAGGGATGTGCCTGGATGACCCGAACGGCGTCAAGACGGTTGGCACGCAGCTAGACATCGCCGTGTGCAGCGGCGCAGCTCGACAGGACTGGGCGAGCGAGCAGATCACCTATACCCCCGACCAGCACGTGGCCACGATCACCACGCCCAACGGCATCGGCACTCAGACGGATTCGTACGCCTACGACGCCGACGGCAACCTCGTCGCCCAGAACGATTTCGACTCGGACACCATCTATCTGTTCGGCGGCGCCGAGCAGATCACGTACGTGCCCGCGAACAGGACCACGCTCGCGCAGCGGTTCTACACCGCGCCTGATGGCACCTCCGCCGTCCGCACCGTCAGCACCACAGTCAATCCCAACGGCATAGTGACGAACACCAGCAACGTCGTCACCTACGACGTCGCCAACACCCAGGGCACCCCCGTAGAGTCCTGGACCACCGGCGGCGCGGTCGCCTACCGCTACTACGACCCGTACGGCCACCAGATCGGGACTCCGCAGCCCTGGCCCGACAACCACGACTTCCTTAACAAGCCTCAGGATCCTGACACGGGCTATGACCTGCTCGGCGCCCGCCAGTACAACCCCGCGACCGGTGCCTTCCTGTCCCTGGACCCCCTCTTCCAGCCCGGCGACCCGCTCGCCATGGGCGGCTACGCCTACGCCGGCGACAACCCGGTGAACGCTGAAGACCCGTCCGGTCAGTGCCCATGTCTAACCGACGGCGGCACCGAACAGAAAAACCCGAACACCGGCACCTACGGCGGCGGTGGCGGAGGCGTCACCTACTCCGATCCCGGCACTAACAGCGGCGGCCAGGGATGTGATGAGCAATGCCAACTTGCCACGAGGTTTGCGACCCAGGCAGCTAATGACGCCGAAAGGGCTAGGGCGGCAATAAGGCTTTTGGAAGCCAATCTTACGACTTATTTCCAAGATTGGAGCAGTGCAAATAACGGCATATTTCAGCTTCTTGCCTGTTCGCCTATCTGCTTTGTCGGAACAAAGGAATATGACCGGCTAAATAGAGAGATGGTCAGGGAGGCCGATCAGGCGAGTGACTACACCGCCCTGTCTGACTCTTCGATTAAGTCTATGGCGGTCTTTCTCGGAATGCCGCGTCCTAACCTGGGACCCGAACACGATGTCTACGACCCGGCGTCCGGTGGGGCGAGGAGGATCACCGATATTGACAACATATTCCGGGGGGCGCTGACAGAGGAGAAGTCGGCGACCTGGGCGCAAGATCCGAGTGATTGGACGGCGAAACTAATGCGACAAATGGATAAGTATGTGGAGGCTAGGCAATATGTGGCTGGGTGGGAAGATGCTCCTGTAGGAGTAAGATTCACTAATCCAGGAGTGGAGCCCGAACTTCGGGAGGCAGTAAGCAATGCTGCTCAGCAGTGGGCTGATGATAACGCCATCGATATTGTTCTGACGTTCGAAGGGGAATGATGGGTTACGTCTTTGAGGACCCAGACGGGATTGAGGTATGGCTACCCAACCTCATAGCGGGCAACCTTTTCGTTGCGGTTGCACGATGTCTGGCTGAGTCATTCGCTGCGCAGACGGGGCTAGATCAAGAGACGGGGCTAGAGGAACTCGCTAGCGATCAGTATAGGGTCCACCCGCAGGCGTTTTCGCGATTCGTCGCTAAAGTGGTAGACCAGACTTGGCGCAACACCTCTCTTCGGGAGCTGGAGAGAGGTTTCGTGGCTTCGTCGGTCATTCTTTTGGAGAAGTTGGGAATGACTGGCGAAGCTGAAGCGTTGAAAGGAATTCTGAATCCTGAGGATCAGCTCTCGCTTGAACGTCTTCGGGCTGCGATGTCTCACTGAATTTAACATTCGGTTGGCAGAATGAAGAGGTGGCCTCCCTCACCGTACGGATACCGCTCAAGAGTATTCAATGTATCCCGGTGTCTTTGGCGAGAGCGGACCAGAAATAGAGGGAGGCATTGGAGGCGAGTGAATGCAGAAGAGTTTGTCAAGGGCCTTCAGCTCGTGGTGTATCGGCGAGTCGTCGAAGACGTGCCTCGCATCATGGCCAATCCCCCGGCCGACGTCCGCGAGAAGAGCTGGTACAACTAAGCTCGTGGTTCAATTCGCTGGGCGATGAGGATAAGGAACGAGTGAAGGGCGTAGTGCGCCTCACGGCCGATCATGCTGTCTTTGGCGTGCTCGCCGTCTTGGACGGCGTGCGGATGCTTGATGACAATCACACTGAACTTCATCTTCGCACTGGCGACGGGGTACTCCTGAATGAGGACCACGAATTGCATGAAATATTTCGGTCTGTAGTTGATAAAGAAATTGGCTTCAGTGCCTAACGCGATCATTCCCAGGTGCTCGAGGCGGGAGGTGCTCGCAGGCAACATGTCATGGGTTGGCGGCGCCGGAGACGTCAGGGAGAGTGATGGTTACTGTCTACCGACCGTACTTCGAATCCGGCTACGAGTGGACGATGCCGGTCGATAACAGCCGTCCGATCCTGGATCTGCGCTATAGGCAGCGTGGAGCTCCTTGGCATCCACTTTGGATGTACCTACTTCATTTTGAGGAACCAGAGGACGGTGGGGCACCGCTGAGGGATGCCGACATGCCGTGGCATGGGTCTAGCGTTTTGGTCCTGAAGAGGCATGCGCGCAAGGTGCTGGAGCCGTGGTTGGCGGCAGACGCCGAGATTCTGGCGTGCGAGTGCGATGGGGCGGACGAGTTGTCGCTCGCGCATCCGTGGCGGGTCGTGGATGCACTTGACGTCGAAAACTCCCACGTCCGCCGGTTCACGGACGGCCGGGTCATGGGTGTTACTAAGTTCTCGTTCTGCGAGGAGATGGTCACTGGCCTGAATTGCTTCCGCCTGCCACAACTCCCGCGACTGTTCGTCACTGACTCGATAGTTGTCGCCGTCAAGGACGCGGGGCTGCACGGCACGATATTTCGCCCTGTCTGGCGAAGCGAATGAGCTATGTCTTTGACGACTATCAAGACCTCTTCGAGGGCGAAGTGATCAGGACGTTGACGTGCTGCGGCATCGCTTCGATCAAGCCGTCGACGGGTTCGGTGCCGGCCGCGACCGTGATACCGCCCGAGGACTGCCCGATGTCCTTCCAGCTGATGGCCGTCGACGGCTGCCTGGCTCGCCGGGTGGCCGATGTCCGGGCCGGATTCACCGCGCTGGCCGGGCCGCATCCCCCCTGGCCGCAGATGGACCCGGTGGACCGCGCGGGCCGCGGTCGGCAAGCTCGCCGATCTCTACGCGACGAAGCTGGGCGACTTCGCCGAGATCATCACCGGGGAGATGGGTTCGCCGATTACGTTCTCCCAGCTCGCGCAGGCCCCGCAGCCGCAGATGATGCTGAGTTACTTCGCCGACCTCGGCAAGTCTTTCACCTGGGAAGACGAGCGTCCCGGCCTGTTCGGCCCGGTGACCGTCCACCGGGAGCCGGTCGGCGTCGTGGCCGCGATCGTGCCCTGGAACGTGCCCCAGTTCACGATCATCTGGTACGTCGCTCCCACGGTCTTCGCCGACGTGGACCCGGGCATGCGCATCGCCCGCGAGGAGATCTTCGGCCCGGTGCTCGCGGTCATTCCCTAC
>Ga0134128_10011106_pt1 | contig 10781 bp, 7 predicted proteins | sample KB31754_FD_96462 | JGI IMG/M metagenome (GOLD analysis project Ga0134128, IMG submission 96462) | Terrestrial soil microbial communities with excess Nitrogen fertilizer from Kellogg Biological Station, Michigan, USA - KB3-175-4 | ecosystem: Environmental > Terrestrial > Soil > Unclassified ...
CCCGAGCGAGGTAGTCGAGGGCCATCGCGGCGACCTTCCGCTGCTTGTGCCGGGTGACGGCTTCGATCGCGCCGCCGTAGCGCTTCGTCCGCCGCGCCTTCACCTCCACGAAGACGATCACGTCATCGTCTCGAGCGACGATGTCGATTTCTCCATAGCGGGTGCGGTGGCGCCTGGCCAGAACTGCGTACCCGCGGCGGACGAGCTCACGACAGGCGAGGTCTTCGCCCAGTTTTCCGAGGTCGACCGTCGCAGGGCGGGTCGGCATGGAGGGCGATCGGAGCAAGAGGCCTGCCATCCGGTCCCAGCCAGACTCACGTCGTGGCGGATCTAAGATGAGCGCTGCCCCCATGTCGCTCACGCCAGGCGCGAGGCTGGGACCGTACGAGGTCGTCTCGCCCATCGGCGCCGGCGGGATGGGCGAGGTCTATCTGGCGGAAGACACGCGGCTCCACCGCCGCGTCGCGTTGAAGGTCCTCCCGCCCGCGTCGGCGGACGACCCGAGGGCGCGCGACCGGCTGCTTCAGGAGGCTCGCGCCGCCGCCAAGCTCGATCACGCGAACATCTGCACGGTCTTCGACGTCGGCGATGCCGACGGGCTGACCTACATCGCGATGCAGTACCTGGAGGGCGAGACGCTCGATCGCCGGCTCCGGCGCGGACGGCTGGAGGGCTCGTCGGCGGTGGCCATCGCGCGCCAGGTCGCCGACGCGCTCGCCGAGGCGCACGCGCACGGCATCGTGCACCGCGACATCAAGCCGCAGAACGTGATGCTCACGCGCCAGTTCCAGGCCCGCGTCCTCGACTTCGGCCTCGCCAAGCCGACCGGCCAGGCCCTGAGCGACTTCGAGACCGCGCCGCGGCTCACGGCGACCGGCGCCATCGCCGGAACCGTCCCCTACATGTCGCCGGAACAGCTGCGGGGAGAGGCGGTCGATTCGCGGTCCGACATCTTCAGCTTCGGCACGATGCTTCACGAGATGGTGACCGGCCGTCATCCGTTCCTGGCGCCGACGGCCGCCGAGACGAGCGCGGCCATTCTCGGCCGCGATCCGGTCGTTCAGGACGGCATGGCGGCGCCGGAGGTCCGGCGCATCATCCGCAAGTGCCTGGAAAAGGACCGCGAGCGTCGGTACCAAAGCACGCGAGATCTCCTGGTCGACCTCGAGCGCGCCGGACGCGATCTAGCCGCGCCGCCGGCCGCCGCCGCGACTCGGAGACGACGCCTCGCGCTGTGGGCGGGGATCGCCGCTGCGGTGCTGCTCGTCGCCGGATTCCTGACGTGGCGGTACGAAGGCCAGCGAACGCCGTCGCCGGGAGACGTGGTCCAGCTCACCGACTTTCCCGATTCCGCGGCGTCGCCGGTTCTGTCGCCCGATGGGCGGATGGTCGCGTTCTTTCGCGGCGGATCCTACTTTCTCGACGACGTCGATCTCTACGTCAAGACCCTGCCGAACGGCGAGCCCGTCCGGCTGACCACCGATCGGCGCGCGAAGTATGCGCCGGCCTTCAGCCCGGACGGCTTGCGCGTCTCCTACACCGTGCTCGAACCGGATTTCGTCTGGAGCACCTGGACGGTCCCCGTGACGGGCGCCGCGCCGCCCACGCGATTGCTCCCGAACGCGGCCGGCCTGTCATGGATCGATCAGGATCATGTGATGTTTTCGGAGATCCAGCCCGGCAGCGTGCACATGGGCGTCGTCACCGCCTCGGAATCGCGCGGCGGGGAGCGGCCGATTTACTTTCCGCCGCATGAGCGCGCGATGGCCCATTACAGCTACCTGTCGCCCGATCGGCGCTCGGTGCTCGTTGTCGAGATGACGGGCAAGGGCAACTTCGGCCCGTGTCGCGTCGTGCCGTTCGATGGCAGTTCGATGGGCCACGTAGTCGGGCCGGACGGCGAGTGCGACCTGGCGGCGTGGTCTCCGGACGGACGCTGGATGTATTTCAGCGCGGTCGTCGGCGGCGCGAGCCACCTGTGGCGCCAGCGCGTGCCCGATGGCAAGCCGGAGGTGATCACGGTCGGGGTCGGCACGGAAGAGGAGGGCGTGGCGATCGCGCCCGACGGCCGGTCGCTGGTGACATCGATCGGACGCGCCCAAAGCTCGATCTGGCTTCACACGCCCGACGGCGAGCGGCTGATCTCATCCGAAGGATCGGCGACGTCCCCTCAGTTGTCGCGCGACGGCAAGCGCGTCTACTTTCTTCTGCGGCGGTCGCCCGACCGGCCTATCGAGTTGTCGGTCGAGGACATCACTTCCGGCAGCGTGGAACGACTGGTGCCGGAACACGAGGTGACCGACTTCAACGTTTCTCAGGACGAAGCGTGGATCACCTTCACCGCGCCCGGCCGCGACGGCGGCCACGACGTCTGGGTGGCGGCCCTGGATCGGCGAACGGCCCCCCGCCTCGTCGCGTCCGACGGCGACCTCCCGACGTTCGCGGAGAACGGCGACGTCGTCTTCCGGGCGACCGAGGCTCATGCGAGCTATCTCGATCGCGTGGCGCCGTCGGGCGCGAACCGGCGGCGCGTGTTCGCAACGCCCATCCTCGGTGGCCGCACGATGACGGCCGACGGCCGATGGCGGGTGGTGTCGATCGCTGCTGCGCGCGAGCCCGACGAGGTGGCCGTGCCGATCGACGGCGGTCAGCCGCGTCGCCTGTGCAGCGGCACGTGCGCGCTCCACTGGTCATCGGACGGGCGCTGGCTGTACGCGACCGCGGATGGGCCGACCGTCGCCATTCCGCTTCGTCCAGGCGAGATGTTCCCCGCGACTGGCGCCGAAGCGCTGCCGCCGCCGGCGTCCTGGTCGAAGATCGCTGGCGCCCGGCAACTGGGCGGCACGGCCGTGGCGCCCGGGCCGAGTCCCGATGTCTACGCGTTCGTAAAGGCGACGGGCCTCAGAAACCTGTTCCGCGTGCCGATCGGCTAGCGAGGCAAGCCGCGGGCCGAAGGTTCTGGCTTCCCACCTTCCCCACTCCGCTACTTGCCAGCGGTCACGGTCCCAAGCACCTCGTCGAAGATCTCGACGACCGTGTCGGCCTGCGCCGTCGTGAGGACGAGCGGCGGAGCGAAGCGGAGGGCGTTCCGGCCGGCGCCGAGCAGAAGCACGCCGCGGCGGAACATGGCTTGGACCACCGCGTCGCGCTCGGTCGTCGCGCGTTCCTTCGTGACGCGGTCGCGCACGAGCTCGACGCCGATCATCAGGCCGCGGCCGCGGACGTCGCCGATGATCGGATGTTTCTCCTGCAGGCCGCGCAGCCGGTCCATGAGATGCCGGCCGACCGTCTCGGCGTTCTTCATGAGTGAGTCGCGCAGCAGCTGAATGGTCGCGAGCGCCGCGGCGCAGCTCACCGGGTTGCCGCCGAAGGTGCTGGCATGCGCGCCGGGCGGCCAGGTCATGACGTCGGCGCGCGCGCTCGTCACGCCGAGCGGCAGGCCCGAGGCGATGCCCTTGGCGACCGTGACGATGTCCGCTTCGATCCCGAAGTGCTCGCAGGCAAACATGCGGCCGGTCCGCCCCATGCCCGACTGCACCTCGTCGGCGACGAGCAGGATCCCGTGCTTCGTCGTCAGATCGCGGAGCCGCTGGTGAAATTGCGGCGCCGGCACGACGTAGCCGCCCTCGCCCTGAATCGGCTCGACGACGACCGCGGCGACCTCGTCGGGCGAGACGAGGTGGACGAAGATCTGGTCTTCGAGGTAGTTGAGGCACTCCGCCTGGCACGACTCGGGCTTGAGGCCCACCGGACAGCGGTAGCAGGTGGCGTAGGGCGCGTGATAGACGCCGGGCATCATCGGCCCGAAGCCGCGCCGCTGCACGTACTTGCTGGAGGTGAGCGCGAGGGAGCCCAGCGTACGGCCGTGAAACGACCCCAGAAACGCGATGAGGTTGACGCGGCCGGTCTTGTAGCGCGCGAGCTTGATGGCGGCCTCGTTGGCCTCGGTGCCGGAGTTGCTGAAGAACGAGCGGACGTCGTGCGTCTTCCGCGCGACGGGCACCAGCTCGGCCATCTGCTCGGCGAGCGCGACCTGCGGCTCGTAGTAGAAATCCGTGCCCGACATGTGCAGGAACTTGCCCGCCTGTTCGACGACGGCCGCGACGACCGACGGGTGGGCGTGACCGGTCGCGGTCACCGCGATGCCGGCCGCGCAGTCGAGGAACCGGTTGCCGTCGACGTCCTCGACGACCGCTCCTTCCCCACGCGCCATGACGAATGGATAGTCGCGCGTGTAGGAGGTCGAGACGCGCGCGGCGTCGCGCTCGACGATCGCGGCGGCCTTCGGGCCGGGCAACGGTGTTTTGAGGTCGGGCGCGCGCTTGGTCATTTCCTTTTCCATCGGGTCCCCGCTGCTGAATCTTCGAGGACGATCCCGCGCGCCTCGAGGTCCTTGCGGATCTGGTCCGCTTTCGCGAAATCCCTGGCCTGGCGGGCCGCGCGCCGGTCGGCGATGAGGCGTTCGATTTCCTCGGTCGGGACCGGTGGTGCGGCGTCCTCGGCGCGGCGGAGCGCCAGCAGGCCCAGCACCAGGTCGAACTCGTCGAACGTCCGACGAACCAGATCGGCGTCCGCTTTTCCGAATTCCTGGCGATCCATCGCCGCGTGCAGCTCGCGGACGAGATCGAACATCACGCCGAGGGCGCCGGGCACGTTGAGGTCGGCAGCAATCATCGCGCGGAAGTCCGCGCGCGCCTGGGCGACGCGAGGCGCGACGTCGGGATGCGCGGCGCCGCCCCCATCAAGGCTGACGCGGCCGACGCGCGCGAGGAAGTCCGACAAGCGCATGAGCGCGGCTTCGGCCTGCGCGAGGCCGTCGAAGCTGAAGCTCAGCTGCTTGCGGTAGTGCACCGACAGGAGCAGGTAGCGCAGCGCCGACGCGCGGAAGCCCTTCTCGAGAATCTCGCGCACGGTGAAGACGTTGCCGATCGACTTCGACATCTTCTCGTGCTCGAGGTTCAGGAACTCGACGTGCACCCAGAAGCGCGCGAACGGCCGGCCGGTCGCGCCTTCCGCCTGCGCGATCTCGTTTTCGTGGTGCGGGAAGATCAGGTCGATGCCGCCGCCGTGAATGTCGATCGGCCCCGGCCCGATGAGCCGCAAGGCCATCGCCGAGCACTCGATGTGCCAGCCGGGGCGGCCTGGGCCGCAGCCGTAATCCCAGGTCGGCTCGCCGGGCTCGGTCGCCTTCCAGAGGACGAAGTCGCGCGCGTTTTCCTTGTCGTAGGTGTCGGCATCGACGCGCGCGCCGACGCGGATGCCGCCATGATCGAGATGCGCGAGCTTGCCGTAGTCGGCCAGCGTCGAGATGCGGAAGTAGATCGATCCGTCCGACGCATAGGTATGGCCCCGCGCCTCGAGGGCCTGAATCATCTCGACCATCGCGCGCAGGTTGACTTCGTCGGTCGCGCGCGGATTCTCCTCGACCGGCTCGAGGCCGAGCGAGGCCGCGTCCTCACGGAACGCCGCGATGTAGCGATCGGTGTACTCGCGCAGCGAGACGCCGGCCTCGCGCGAGGCGCGGATCGTCTTGTCGTCCACGTCCGTGAAATTCATGACGTGGCGCATCGCGTAGCCCTCCTGATGGCGGAGGGCGCGGCGCAGCACGTCGAGGCTGACGAACGTCCGGAAGTTACCGATGTGACCGCGGGCGTAGACCGTGAGCCCGCACGTGTACATGCGGACGGTCCGGCCGTCGGCCGGGACGAAATCTTCCTCGGACCGGGTGAGGGTGTTGTAGAGGCGCATCGCCCGAGCGGGCTGTCAGGACCGCGACACCGGAATGGCGTGATGCACGGTCGCGGTGCGACCGCCGCAGCTCGCCGTGACTTCGACCCCGCCGCGCCCCGGCCGGAACTGCAGGTCGACCTGCGCGTGCGCGTCGGGCGCCATCCCGCTCACGGAGGCGGCGAGCGCCTCGGACAGGGACTGGCCGTCGGCGGCCGATCCGCCGGCCAGCTCCACGCACTTCGCGGTCACGTCGGCCACCAGGCCGCGGAAGCGATGGTCAGCCGGAACGCTCAGCTTGAACGGCATGGACATCGTGCGGTGTGATTCTATCAGCCCAGGGTCACAACGCCATCCGCGCGAAAAGCGCCTTCGCCTGCGCCGCGTCGTCGGCCATCGCGGCCGCGAGCGCCGCCAGGCCGTCGAAGCGCTGCTCGGCGCGAATCCAGCGCACGAAGGCCACCGCCATCCGCCGGTCGTACAGATCGAGGGTCACGTCGAAGAGGTGCGTCTCGACCGTGAAACGGTCGTCGCCGATCGTCGGCCGGACGCCGACGCTCGTGACGGCCGGGTACTGAATGCCGTCGACCAGCGCGACCGTCGCGTAGATGCCGTTGGCCGGCAACAGCTCGTTCGGCGTCTCGAGATTCGCCGTGGGCATGCCGAGCGTGCGGCCGCGCGCGTCGCCCCGAACCACGGCGCCCTCGACGGTGTACTGGTGGCCGAGGAGGGCCGCGGCTTCGTCCACCCGCCCTTCCTCGACCAGCCGGCGAATCCGCGTGCTCGAGACGACGAAATCCTTGTAGCGGACGGGATCGATCTTGTCGACGCGGAACCCGCGGTCCTCGCCGATCGCCTTGAGCAGCGTGAACGTGCCGGCGCGGTCGCGGCCGAAGAGGAAATTCGCGCCGACCCAGACTTCGGCAACGCGCAGCCAGTCGATGAGCACGGTCTCGACGAAAGTTTCCGGCGACCAGAGCGCCAGCTCCTTCGTGAAGGCGATGACGACCACGGCCTGCATGCCGGCGCGCGCGAAGGCCTCGATCTTCTGATCGAGCGTCATCAGGAGCTTCGGCGCCTTGTCGGGCCTGACGATCCGCGGGGGATGCGGGTCGAAGACGATCGCGACCGGCGTGCCGCCGCGCTCGGCCGCCTGACGGCGCACGCGCTCGAGCAGCTTCAAATGGCCGCGATGCAGCCCGTCGAAGTTGCCGAGCGCCGCCACGACCGCCGGCCACCGGGGTGGCGGCGCCTCGGGGAACCGCAGGACCTGCATCAGGCGACGTCCACGACGAGCCCATCGTGTGCGAGCGTGACGCCTTCGGGCAAGTCCGCCGTGGTCGCCGCGTGGCCGAGGTCGTGCGCCATGTGCGTCAGCCAGGTGCGCCGCGCGCCGATGCGTCGGCTGGCCACGACGGCCTCCGCCACCGTGAAATGCGTCGGATGGGGCCGGTGCCGCAGCGCGTCGATGACGACGGCCTCGACGCCGCGGAGGCGGGCGAGCGCGTCGTCGGTCAGGCGGTTGCAATCGGTGAGGTAGGCAAAGCCGCCGATGCGGTAGCCGAGGACCGTCCACGGCCCGTGCGGCAGCGGCACGGGCACGATCTCCTGCCGGCCAAGGCAGAAAGGGCCGCCTACGCCGAAAAGCGCGATCGCCGGCACTCCACCGCCGCGCGGCGCGTCGTCCTCGAAGACGTACGCGAACATGCGCCTGACGTCGGCGAGCGATGACGGCTGGCCGAACATCGGCATCGGCCTCCCGGAGATCGCGTTGAAGCGCCGGACCTCGTCGAGGCCCATGACGTGGTCGGCGTGCGCGTGCGTCAGCAGAATGGCGTCGACGCGGCGAATGTCGTGCGCAAGCGCCTGGGACCGGAGGTCGGGCCCCGCGTCTACCAGCACGCACGTGCCGTCGTCCATCTGGAGGTAGAGGGATGTCCGGTAACGCTTGTCGCGGGGATCAGTCGAACGGCACACGGCGCAGTCGCAGCCGATCATCGGCACGCCGTGAGACGTGCCGGTGCCGAGGAACGTCACACGCACAGAAGAGAAAGTATGACGCAGAATACGGCGGCGGGTGCGGAGTGCCGGGGGCGAAGTGCGAAGTGCGAGGTGCGTAGTGCGACGTAAGTATGTCCGTCGAACACCAGTGGACCGGGCGCGCCGGGCGGGGCGCGCGATGACGCGGCTGGTCAAAGCCATGGCCGTGCTGCGATCCCGGTACGGCTGCCCGTGGGATCGCAAGCAGACCCACGCGTCGCTCGCGCCGTTTCTCGTCGAGGAATCCTATGAAGCGATCGACGCCATCGAGCGCGGCGACCTCGACGAGCTGGCCGGCGAGCTCGGCGACGTGCTGTTCCAATGTGTCTTCCATGCGCAGGTCGCGGCCGAGACCGGCCGCTTCGATCTGGCCGACGCGATCGCCGCCATCGTCGCGAAGCTGATCCGCCGGCATCCCCACGTCTTCGCGCCGTCCGGACGGCCGCTCACGGCGAGCCAGCGCCGGCGGCGCAACGCCCGGACGGCCGATGCGGTGCTCACGCAGTGGGAAGCGATCAAGGCCGCCGAGCAGCGGTCGCGCGGCGAAACGGCGCGCGTGCTCGCGGGCGTGCCCCGCGCCATGCCGGCGCTCCTGCGCGCGCACGAGATTGGCACGCGCGTCGCCGCCGTCGGGTTCGATTGGCCCGCAGCCGGCGACGTCGTGGACAAGATCGACGAAGAAGTCCGGGAGCTCCGCGCGGCCCTGGCCGAAGGCCCGGCGCGCGCCGCCGACGAGCTGGGCGACCTGCTCTTCTCCATCGCCAACCTCGCGCGCAAACTCGGACTCGAACCGGAGGCCGCGCTGCGCGCCGCCAACGACAAGTTCACACGCCGGTTCGATGCCCTCGAGGATGACTTCAGCGCTCGAGGACGATCGATCCACGGCGCGGCGGCCGCGGACCTCGACGACGCCTGGCGCCGCGTCAAAATCACAACGCTCACGGCCGGCGGCGCAGCATCTCCGCCCACGTCCGCCCGGTCATCGTCCGGACGAAGACGTCCCGCCCGTCGGTCTCGACGATGATCGCGCCGTCCTGATCCGTCCGGAAGACCTGCGCGCCGGCGTCGGCGTACCGGGCGACGACGTCCGCCGCCGGATGCCCGAAGAGATTGCTCGCGCCGACGCTGATGAACGCCAGCTGGGGTCCGAGCGCCGAGACGAACGGCGCCGTGCTCGACGATCGACTCCCGTGATGGCCGACTTTGATCAGGCGCAGTGGCGCCGGCCGATCCTCGAGTCCGCGGCTCGCCAGGACGCGCGACTCGAACTCCCCTCCCGCGTCGCCCGTGAGCCAGACCTCGACGTCGCCGAACCGCAGGCGGAGCACGATCGAATCCTCGTTGCGTGACTTCTGACGTTCCCAGTCGGGCGGCGGCGGATTCTCGACGTCGACGACGACGCTGCCGATGCGCAACGTCTCGGGAGCGGCGAGCGGCCGCCACGCGACGCCGGCCTCGGTCGCGCGCGCGACGAGCGCGCGCCGCGCCGGGTTCGGCGGCACCGGCACGCCCTCCCAGATCTCCCGCGGCGCCAGATCGCGCGCGACACCGGCCGCGCCGCCGATGTGGTCGAGGTCCGGGTGCGTGAAGGCGAGATAGTCGAGCCGCCGGATACCGAGCGCCCACAAGGCCGGCGTGACCACGCGGCTGCCGATGTCGAACGAGCCGGACGCGCCGCCGGCGTCGACGAGGAGCGACGACCCGGCGGGAAACTGCACGGCGATGGCATCGCCCTGGCCGACGTCGACGAGCGTGAATCGCAGCCAGCCCGGAGGCGGCCCGGCCCGCCCGACCCCAGGGGCCGTGACGATGACGCCGAGACAGGCCGCCGCCGTCACGCCGCTCGCGACGCGCGGCCATCGCCAGTCGCGGCGCGCCAGAAAGATCGCCGCCGACACGTAAAAGACGACCGTCCAGGCGGCCGGCGTCGGCGGCACGCGCCACGACAGCCATGGCGCGAGCGTCACGGCGCCCGCCGACGTGACGAGCGCCCAGGCGGCGCCGCTCGTGACCGCCGCGGCGGCGCGCGCGCCGACATCCCACCATCCGGCCAGCCCGGCTGTGACGAGCCCGCCGATTTCGACGACGGACATCGCGGGGATCGCGATGAAGTTGAGCACCAGGCCGGCGATGCCGACCCGGCCGAAGACGACAGCCGAGATCGGCGCGAGCGCGACCTCGGCGGCCAGCGTGGCGCTGAACAGCGCGAGCATCGGCGTCCAGACGACCCGCTCGATCCACGAGGGTGAGGTGCGCGGCCTCGAGATCGACACCGCCGAGTCGCCGGGCTCAGGCTGTCCTCTTACCCACCGCACGAACCGAGAGCTGCAGAGGATGATGCCAAGCGACGCGCCGAAAGAGAGCCACGCGCTCACGTCGATCGTGACCAGCGGATCGGCCAGGGCCAGGATCGCCGCCGCGGCGCCGAGCACGATCACGCCGCGCGGCCGGAGACCAATCGCGCTCGCGCCGAGATAGACGCAGGCGCCGACGACCGCGCGGTCGACCGACGCGCCGCCGCCGACGATCCACCCGTAGAGCGCGACCACGGCCATCGTCGCCGCGGCGCTCGCGCGCCAGGACCGCGTGAGGCCGCGCAGCAGGACCGCGCACACGGCGGCCAGGAGCGCGACGTTGCCGCCCGAGATCGCGATGACGTGGTACGTCCCCGCCATCTGCAGCTGCCGGACGACGTCGTCGTCGAGGCCGGCGCGGTCGCCGATGAGGATGGCCGTCACGATGGCCGCCGATTGCGCGGAGCGAGGCGCGACGTAGTCCGCGGCGGCGGCGCGGACGTGCGCGCGCAGGCGGGCCGCCCATTCCTCGTGCCAGGCGCCGGGGACGACCTCGACGAGGCGCGCGCTTTTCACCGTGCCGATGAGATCGGCGGTCCGGCGCAGACGCTGCCAGGCCTCGGACGGCCCGCCGGGGTTGCGGCGGACGTCGGGCTCGCGCAGGAGCGCGGGCGCGCGGACCGCGCGCCCGCGCGTCCAGCGCCGCGCGGCCTCCGGCGC
>Ga0134128_10011107_pt1 | contig 10781 bp, 7 predicted proteins | sample KB31754_FD_96462 | JGI IMG/M metagenome (GOLD analysis project Ga0134128, IMG submission 96462) | Terrestrial soil microbial communities with excess Nitrogen fertilizer from Kellogg Biological Station, Michigan, USA - KB3-175-4 | ecosystem: Environmental > Terrestrial > Soil > Unclassified ...
CAAAGGGCACTGGCGTCAGATACTGCAAGTTCCAGAAGCTCCACGTAAACCTCGCCGCAGATCATCGGTTGATGACATTGACCCTTTAGAAGATGAATGCTGGCAATCGGATGTCAACTGTAAAGTCAACCGAAAACTACTCTTTGATCACCATACACGTGATCAGTAACAGTTAAAAAAACCTTCATCAAGGTTTTGATATGATGCTGAAACTAGGCATCGCGGGATCACGCTGTTGTTGATATTTCTCTATTTTCCCACAAGTACTTTACTATATAATACATGTTATAACATGTATTGTCGTTAATATTAATAAGCAATGTTGTGGTCATATCCAACAATGACATGATCTCCAGTAGCATCACTAACCACAAACTCAGTTGATTTTAATACTGGTACAGTAGGTGAAATGGCCAGCTGCCCTTTACTATTATCTCCAGTTACCATAAGTCTTCCACCAGCAGTCACTGCTACCGTATGAGCCACACCCACTCCTATCTCCAATACACTATTAAGAACTAGTTGAAATTCGTTGACATTATCCCCATTGCTATTAGCAATACCTACCTGACCGAACCGATTATGACCAGTTCCATATAGTTCACCATTATCCAACAGCACCATAGTATGACTGCTAGCGAAAATAGCTTTGATAGTCCTCTTTGAATCCCAAGGAACATTGATCAGCGTGGGTGATAACACCACCATTGGAGAATTTGGGATGGATAGTTGGCCATAACTATTATCTCCCCAACCATACAACATGCCATCCTCGGTAACGGCAAAGGAATTCTGCTCACCCGCGGCAACATAGCACACTTTCTTTTCTAAGTTGAGTTTGAGAGGAATATTACTCTTTGATGTAGCAGTAGCCAATTGTCCATTGCCTCCTAATCCCCATAAGTATACTTCACCAGTCTCAGTAAGAGCAATGCTATGATATAATCCACAAGCAACTTGAATAACTTTGTGTTCATTTGAGATTAGTTGTGGAGTATTGGTACAACCATGTATGTCATTGCCCAATTGCCCATAACCATTGTTTCCCCAACTATACAATTGTCCGTCATCCGTGACAAGTAGCACATGACTTTCTCCTCCGGCCACCATGGAAACACGTCGATTTTGGAAGAAATCTATTGTAGTAGGTTGATCTCTATCCAGATAATCCAACAAACCCAGCTGTCCAAACTTGTTACTACCCCAACTTACAAGTCCACCCTTAATGGTGCGCAACACCGCATAACCTGTTCCCAAAACACCACCCGAGATTCCAGGAATATCCCATTGTTCTGGTTTGGCGGTAGTGACATGGTACAGGGCATTAATAGTTAATACATTATTGCGGTTATCGCCCCACACTGTCGCATAAACAACGCTGGGAGCATCTTCTGCGAGAACAACTTCTTCTGATACATGTTCTGTTAATTCCTGTGGAGTTCCTTCTGTTGAAGATGTTGTAGATATTTCCTCGGTCGTGGGCCTTTCCCAAGCTTGTGGAGTTTCTTCGGTCGACGATTGTGGCGTTGTTGATTCGACTCTCTCTTCGGCACTACTAATGATCTCCACCTCTTTGGATTGATTAATGTGCTGTGTTTCTTCGGTAAGCTTGATGGCTTCGAGCATCGTTTCATCCGCTCTGTGCTGGATTTCTTTGGCTAGTTTGGCAGCTTCGAAGATGGCAGCGTCCGCCGCGCGCCGAGCCTCTTCGGTTTGTTTAATGGTTTCAAGTATCTTAGTAGTTTCAAGACGTCGTGCTTCTTCGGTTTCCTCAGCAACCCTAAGAACTTCGCGTATTTTCTGGATTTCAATGCACCTGGCTTCCTCTGATCTTGCGATGGCATCCAATATCTCAGCTTCTTCAATCCTTTTGTTTTCTTCTGCTTGTGTAATAGCTTCTAATATCCTGACGGATGCCAATCGAGCAACTTCTTCAGCTTGTTTGATGGTGGCGATACAGATATCCACTTTCGCATTATCGTTTTCAACACTATGCGGAGGAAGTTGGTCGATCGCTTCTTCCGGTGATGATTGACCTTTCTCCAGTTGTGCCAAAAGTTTACCTCGAGGTTGTAGTTTTTCTCCGACACTAACTTCTATAATGCCATGGTTGTGGTGGAGTTTTCTACTGGCATGTTTGGTGGGGTAAGTTTGTTGTAATGTCATTGAACGGAGAGTTCCGGTAGGCCTACCTAAGTTCAAACGTGTTGTCTCGCATGATGGGCGGCACGGGGAACAGTCTCCCATATTGTTACCGATTTATGCCAGTTCAAGAGTTTTTGGCGGAAATTTTCCTTCGCGGATGGTTCCATGATATCATGGTGTAACAAAATCCTCTGGTTAATAAAATCTCTTGCTTCTTACTGTCACCACCCTAGCCAAAACATGAATCTCACGAAAACTTTATCAATATGGTTATCAGGATGCATGGTTCGATTGACACCTCAACCACTATCCAGCATGAACGCTGATAGCCCAGAATGGAACAATGGAGTTTATATCCCCGGGGCACAGGCTTACGCATTATACCGCGATCAACAAACGTTTATCACCCATCCAAACTGGTATGTTAACTTGTGTTTTGAAGGATTGCGAGAATGGTGGTTGAAACATATGGAGTCGGTCTCTACAGCGGAACTGCCAGTACTGGAAGCTACCGTGCAATGGTATCCTCTCAATTGGGTGCCCATGCAAAATAACGATAATCCGTCAACTGCTTCAGTATGGGATTGGCATGTTTTGGACATCCCACTTGGTGCCACTCCTCTTACCCCATATGACGTATTATCCATTCCGTTGACAACATTCATGGATGCGGTAAAATACCACAAAACTTTGAACATTAGCTTGTGGGGAACAGATGGATTGATGGTAGTTGTTGAAACTAGGATAGCAGATCGATACCACCCGGGTTTGCAAGTACTGTTAGATTAGTTAGTATTATCCCGTCGAACTTTAAAGATAATTACTCGGAAATAAAACCTGTTGCAGCTTACAAATCTTGTAAGATGTCTACTTCGTCGCCAACCGGCAAAAATCTTGCGCCTACCACATGGGTATATTTTGATGGGGCTGTTATCCAGGGTGTAAAAATGGGACCACAGTTTACCCTCCCTGTAGATGATGTTCAAGATCAAACACTAGTATTATATGATGATAGGCGGCGGGCTGTGGAGTTCCAATTACAGGAAAGTACTTCACCTGCAGTAGTTACTGATTCTAAAGGGGATCAATACCAGGGATATCTGATGGGTGATGGAAATACTGATACCGTGGCCCTCAAAGTAATTAACAAAGATAGCGGAAATGCGTCACTAGTTACTTTCCGCAACTATCAACAGATTACCCAAGACTTGTCTTACAACAGGGTGCAAGTTCGGACAGAGCATCGCGATCCGATAAGTTATAGTTATCAAACATCAGATATCTATTGGAAGTGTACAGGTGAAGCTCAAGTGTACGATGGGAATAAGATTGTCATTCAGAGTTATGCAGCCATTCAATCATCCCCAGATAAACAGTATCATACACGAGTGAAGATAGTAACAGGATCCTTAAGAAAGATGATCGAAGATAAATCTCCACATCGATATGATGGAAGACGATCATCGGTATCTATGATGGCGATGGGTGTGTCACCCATTAGTTCGGAAAAGGAATCATCCACCAACGAAGACCTGATAGTTCACGACCAAGGTGTAAAAGTCTTATCGGGGTTGAACAAGTTTTTGCTGGCAGAGAGTGCTATTTTGGATGGAGCCAAAGTGTATTTTCACCGAACTAGTGATTCAGGCACTACTTATGTTGGGTATCGAATGACCGCCAAAGATATCATTCCCGCTTGTCAATTAACTGTTAATCAAGTATATCCCGATGGAAGTAAAGCATTAGGAGTAATTAACATTACCGAACATCGTCCGGGAGAAATGCTGGACTTGAAGTTGTCCCCCAGCATGGCAGTAAAAGTAGAAACTATAGTAGTAACCATCGAAGACAAGCCAGCTCGAGACGAGATAGCACAATCGTTAGGGATTATACCTACTAAGGTATGGCACACTATCACTGAAATGATTGATATCAAAATCACCAACAACACTACCGTCCGTCAAACGGTTATTCTGGGCCACTTCTTGGGTGAAAGAATCTTGCTAGAAACTAGCATGAAGCACGGGCAGTTCCGCTACAGTGATCAGACTTTAGAAATACCAGTAGTGGTAGAACCCCCTGCAAACGTTGGCGACAGTATGATACTGGCTATCACTATTACCACTGCACAGTTGAACAACAAAGTTTAACTAAGCAGCTAGTTAAATTTATCGAAATTACCTAATAGGTAACTTATAGTAATGAAAGAGGATATTTTACATCTTACTGATATTGTCAGTGACCAGATTGGTGACCCCGATACTACTCCCTCCAAAACAGATCGCATAGGGAGAAGTTCTAACAGCGAATGTTCCAAGACAACTCCATTACTACCATTTAGTTTAGTCACTGTGTTGCTTCCCTGATTAGTTATCCAGATGTTGCCCCCATCAGAACAGATCCCAATGGGGTTGTGACTAACAGCGTATGTTCCGATGACAGTTCCGCTATCGGCATCAAGTTTGGTAACATTGTCATCATTCCGGTTAGCCACCCATATACTGCGTCCGTCAGAACAAATTGCCACGGGAGTTCTCCGACAGGATTATGTTCCGATGAGAACTCCATTACTAGCGTTGAGCTTGATCACGATGTTACTGTTTGGGTTGGTCACCTAGATATTCTTCCCGTCGAAGCATGTCCCAACAGGTCGATTACCCGCAGGAAAAAAATAAGACCATCCTGGTAAGGGCTCCACTTAAGGAGCACTATCTGAAGTGGATTGATCATATTCACCACCGCAGATCCTGTAGGTCCGGTAATGCCTCATAGAAGCTAATAATCTTTGTCGCTCATTCCAGTGATAAGCAGGTTGCTGCATTAAAAGAAGACATTTACAGTTTATTGACAATGTTGCTGCCAGTGTTAGTGACCCAGATGCTGCTACCGTCAAAACAAATCCCATATGGGGTGGTACCAACAGCATATGTTCCTATGACAGCTCCACTACTGGCATTGAGTTTAGTCACTGTGTTATCATAACCATTAGTTACCCAGATACTGCTCCCATCAAAACAAGCCCCATAGGGATGGGATCTGACAGGATATGTTCCGATGAAACTTCCGTCACTGGCGTTAAGCTTGGTGACATTGTCACTGCCTGAGTTGACAACCCAAATGTTGCTCCCATCAAAACAGATCCCGAAGGGGAAAGCACCAACAGCGAATGTTCCGATGATAGCTCCATTACTAGCATTGATTTTAGTAACGGTATTATCGCCATAGTTAGCGGTCCAGATACTGCCACCATCGAAACAGATTCCACGGGGAAGAAATCCGACAATGTATGTTCCGATGGGAGCTCCATTACTGGCATTAAGCTTGGTTACATTGCTACCACCATCATTGGTCGCCCAGATACTGTTTCCATCGAAACAAAGTCCGTAGGGGGAGATACCAGCACCGTATGTTCCGATGACAACTCCATTATCGGCATTGAGCTTAGTCACAGTGTTATCACCAGAACCGCTGTTAGCGACCCAAATACTACTTCCGTCAAAACAGATTCCATAGGGTGTAATACCAACAGAGTATGACCCTATGGTAACCCCACTATAAGCATCAATCTTAGTAACTGCGTTATCACCGTAGTCAGTCACCCAGATGCTACTACCGTCAAAACAGATACCGTGAGGGATGTTACCTGCGGGAAAATTAAGACCATTTTGATAAGTATTCCACTTCAGGAGTGCCACCTGAAGTGGATTAATCATAGTCACCGATGCAGCCCCAGTGGGACCAGTAATACTAGCTCCAGTAGGTCCAGTAATACCGATCCCGGCAGCCCCTGTAGGCCCAGTGGTGTTAGCCCCTGTAGGTCCAGTGATACTGGCTCCAGTAGGCCCAATAGCACTAGGTCCAGTGGGACCGATGGTAGTCATTCCAGTAGACCCCGTGTTACTAGCCCCCGTAGGCCCCGTGTTGCTAGGGCCTGTAGATCCAATGTTACTAGGTCCTGTAGATCCAACGTTACTTTCTCCAGTAGGGCCGATGTTACTTGGTCCGGTAGGTCCAATGGTACTTTCTCCAGTAGGCCCGGTGTTGCTTGGACCAGTAGAACCAGTAGTAACCGCTCCGGTGGGTCCAGTAATAGCTGCTCCAGTAGGGCCGGTAATACTTTCTCCAGTAGGGCCTGTGATAGCCTCTCCAGTAGGACCAGCAATACTTCCTCCAACATCACCAGTGGGACCCATCATCGCTTCTCCAGTAGAACCAATAGTACTAGGTCCAGTGGGACCGATAACACTCTCCCCAGTGGGTCCAATAACGCTTTCTCCAGTAGGTCCAGTAATAGATCTTCCTGCAGGGCCAGTGATGGAAGTACCACTGGGTCCAGTAGGCCCAACATCACCTGTGGGTCCGGTGATGCCTCCTAGAACGGTGGTATCTATCTCAAAATGTACAGTGGTAATAGGACCACTACTTCCACTGGTGATGGACAATCCTGGACTATCACTAACTAATTGCACTGTCCTTCCGTCGAGAATATGTCGAGAGTGTCCATCTTCGGGAGTAGAGAGGATCCACTCCTCTGGTGGCGATTGGTCATTAGAATAGGCTCCGCCACCTGGAGGGCAAGTGTGGTGGTGGCGAGACATGTGATATATTCTTAGTTTCTATCAGTATAGTAACGATAGGATTAATAGTGCTATTTTCATTGAGAAAAATACCATGGAGCAATATGATCACTGATAACGATCATCATCACAAATATCCCAGGGGATGTGTTAGTTTCAATACGGTTGTTCTGTAATAGAAGAAGTTACTCTATATTTTACCAACATTGTCGCTAGAAGAATTAGCCGTCCAGATACTGGTCCCGTCGAAACAGATTCCAGTGGGATTGATGCCGCCAGTTAAGAACGTCCCCATGACGGTTCCGTCACTGGCGTTAATTTTGGTGACATTGTTGTTAACAGTATTAGTAACCCAGATGCTGCCCCCATCGAAGCAGATTCCTCTGGGGCTATTTCCGGCAGGGAATGTTCCGATGATAGCTCCACTGTTGGGGTCAATCTTAGCTACATCATCGCTGGATAGACGGGTGATCCAAATACTATCCCCGTCGAAGCAGGGATTCAAAGGAATGCCGCTAACAGGATATGTTCCAATGAGGGCTCCATTGCTAGCATTAAGCTTGGTCACAGTGTTATTAAAGTTAACTACCCAGATGCTGCTCCCATCATAACAGATTCCAGAAGGGGCGGGTCCGACGGGGTATGTTCCGACCAAATTTCCATTACTAGCATCGAGCTTGGTAACATTGTTACCACCAGAGTTAACTACCCAAATGCTGCTCCCGGCAAAACAGGTTATTGTGGGAGATGATCCCACAGAATATGTTCCAACGAAAGACCCATTATCGGCATTGAGCTTGGTTATTTTGCCACTATTGTAATCGGTCACCCAGATATTGTTCCCATCGTAGCAGATACCAAAGGGGCGCACTCCTACCGATGGTCCGGCAGGGTATGTTCCGATGGTAACACCGTTTCGGGCATTGAGTTTGCTCACAGTGCCATCATTTGCATTAGTGACCCAGATATTTTTCCCGTCGCAGCATATCTCAGCGGGTCGATCACCCGCGGGGAAGATTAAACTATTCTGATAAGGCGCCCATTTGAGGACCGCTAGCTGAAGTGGATTGAGCGGATCTCTGATAGCCACTGACCCAGTAGGACCAGTGATACCTGCTCCGGTGGGCCCAGTAATACTGCGCCCGGGTGATCCGGTGGGACCGGTGACACTGCCTCCGGCAGGACCGGTAATGATGCTATCTCCAGCGGGACCCGTGATACTTGCCCCAGTGGGTCCGGTGATGCTATCTCCAGTGGGTCCAGTGACACTTTCTCCGGTGGGACCGGTAATACTTCCTCCAGTGTGTCCTGTAATGCTTTCTCCAGTGGGTCCAGTAATACTTCCTCCAGTGGGCCCGGTAATGCTTTCTCCAGCAGGACCAGTGATGCTTTCACCGGTGGGGCCAGTGATACTTTCTCCAGTGGGGCCAGTGACGCTTCCTCCAGCGGGACCCGTGATACTTCCTCCAGTAGGACCGGTGATGTTGTCTCCAGTTGGGCCAGTAGGGCCTGTAATGCTTTCTCCAGTAGGACCAATGACTCTTTCTCCGGTAGGGCCAGTGATGCTTTCTCCAGTGGGCCCGGTAATGCTTTCTCCAGTAGGTCCTGTGGTACTTTTCCCAGTAGGACCAGTGATCGCATCTCCGGTAGGACCAGTGATATCTGTCCCTATGGATCCAGTCGGTCCTATCATGGTAGGGCCGGTGGGGCCTGTTTGTCCTATTGGGCCGGTGGGTCCCGTGTGTCCCTCTGGTGATGATGTATCTAGGTCAAAATGGACGGTGGTAATAGGTCCACTGCTATCACTGGTGATAGATAGTAGCTCAGGAGTATCACTGACTAGCTGTACCGTTCTTCCACTGAGAATGTACCTCGAGTGTTCGTCTTCGGGGGTAGAAAGGATCCATGCTCCTGATAGTGATGTCAAATCAGAAGAATAGGACGATGAGGAAGGTGAGCATTGTGGGGGATGTCGTGACATCTGATGTGTCTGATATGTCTGATATATTTCATAAATAAAATAAGACTAGTAAGTGGTATTTCCGTGGGGAAAAGTTACCGTGAGGCAATATGGTTACTATTAGTAATCATGAGCGATGTGGGCAATGTTATGGCGTTATAATTTTCCAACGTTGTTGCTAGTTAAATTGGCCACCCAGATACTGCTCCCATCGAAACACACTCCAATGGGACCGTTACCATTGGTAGCGAATGTGCCGACGACCGTTCCGCTGCTAACATCGATCTCAGTTACATTATTGCTAACGAAGTTAGCTACCCAAATACTGTTTCCGTCAAAGCAGATCCCATTGGGACCGGTACCTACGGGGAATGTACCCATGATAAGTCCGCTGTTGAGGTTTAGCTTAGTTACCGTACCGCTACCCTGAATAGTGACCCAAATACTGGTCCCGTCAAAACATACCCCAGAGGGATTATTACCCACGAGGAATGTTCCGATAACAGCACCATTACTAGCATTGAGCTTGGTGACAGTGACGCTACCATGGTTGGCAACCCAGATGCCATTATTGTTATCGCAGCAAATCCCGGCGGGGTTATTGCCGACAGAATATGTACCAATAAAGGAACCGCTGTTGGCATTGAACTTGGTCACACTGTTCCCGTTCTGGTTGGCCACCCAGATGCTACTACCATCACAGCAAATTCCGGCGGGAGTGTTACCGGTAGGGTATGTTCCAAGAAAAGCCCCGTTGCTGGCATTGAGTTTGGTCACGGTATTACTGACCTGGTTAGTAACCCAGATGCTGCCTCCATCAAAACATGTCCAGTAGGGATTGGATCCCACAGAATAAGTTCCGACGACATTCCCATTATCTACACTAATCTTAGTTACGCTATTACTACTTGAGTTGGCTGCCCAGACGTGACGTCCGTCAAAGCAGATCCCTATTGGGTGGCTAGCTCCTACTGGAAATGCAAGATTATTTTGATAAGGGCTCCATTTAACGATTGCTATGGGAAGTGGATTGATCATGCTACCTACTGCAAATCCAGTAGGGCCTGTGATTTGCGATCCGATAGGACCGGTATGTCCAGTAACACTTACCCCGACGTGTCCAGTGCTCCCAGTCAAACCTCCGTGCCCGGTGTAGCCGATGACAGATGCACCAGTGGGGCCTATGTGGCCAGTAGGCCCGGTAATAGCAACCCCAGAGGGGCCAGTGATATCTGCTCCAGTAGGTCCAGTTTCTCCTTCTCCGGTGGGACCCGTGATATTACCTCCAGTAGGCCCAGTAACATCCTCTCCCATAGGGCCAGTAATAGCCGCCCCGGTAGGACCAGTGATAGCTTCCCCAATGGGGCCAGTAATAGATCCTCCAGTGGGGCCAGTGATATCTCCTCCATCGGAACCGGTAGGGCCTGTATTACTTGCCCCGGTAGGACCTGTATTACTTGACCCGGTAGGCCCAGTGAAGCTATCTCCAGTGGGGCCGGTAATACTCTCTCCAGTAGCGCCAGTAATACTCTCTCCAGTGGGACCAGTAATGTTATCGCCAGCAGGTCCAGTAATGCTAATCCCAGCAGGACCAGTAATGCTAGTTCCGGCGGGGCCAGTGATACCTTCTCCAGTAACGCTTTCTCCGGTAGGTCCAATGATGATGATTCCAGTAGGACCAGTGAGGCCAATCCTCCCAGCAGGTCCAGTAGGCCCTCCTGGTGTAGAGCTACTAATCTCAAAATGGACAGTAGTAACAGGTCCACTAGTTTGACTAGTGATAGATAGTTCTGAATTATCACTAACTAGTTGTATCGTTCTGCCATTGGGAATATATTGTGAATGGCCGCCTTCGGGGGTAGAGAGGATCCATGCCCCCTGTGGTGATTGGAGGTTGGGAAGATAAACCGGCGATTCCGGAGGACATTCTGGAGGGCGTCGTGACATCCAGTACGGGATATTTCACGACGAAGATAAAGATGGTAACGACATTTCCACATGAAAAATTTACCACAGTATAACTATAACATGGTCACTGATAGTGATCATAGTACATGACGATGGTTAGCACTAACCATCTCTCCTAGGCTGTCCGATGG
>Ga0134128_10011108_pt1 | contig 10780 bp, 5 predicted proteins | sample KB31754_FD_96462 | JGI IMG/M metagenome (GOLD analysis project Ga0134128, IMG submission 96462) | Terrestrial soil microbial communities with excess Nitrogen fertilizer from Kellogg Biological Station, Michigan, USA - KB3-175-4 | ecosystem: Environmental > Terrestrial > Soil > Unclassified ...
ACCCCGATACGATCACTATCGAAGCGGCCCGATCGTTCTTTCATTTCGACTGGACTGCTTCCGGAATAAGATCCCTGTTCGAGCAGAAGAAAATTCTGCCGCAAGGCGTCTATAGCCTGCACCTTTGGGAGCACCTCTGGTGGGATAGCGCCCGGCGCGACATGTCTTGCTTTCACGCGGGGCGCTTGACACCGGCTTACGTCCGACATGCGAATACCACCTACGCGACCTACGCGCGCCGGCATTTGCCAGAAGATGCGCGGGGTCAGGACGAGGCGACCTGGCGCAGGGAGCGGACTCTTCTCCGGCGGGAGAACATGCGTTGGGCGATCTCCGACGCGCCAAGAAAGGCGGCGCGGAGTCTGATGGCGCGCATGACCGTCCCACCGGCATGTCGTGATGGCTGAGCGTCCCGAACCATCGGCGGCGCACTTCGATTATGCGAAGGTGATGAATGAGTGATGCGCTGTTGATCACGCCGGTGATGCCCGATCCGCGTGGCGACGGGCGCGCCAAGCGAGCGCATCAATGGCTGACAGAGCTGAGCGCCACGGCAACTGTGAGCGTAATCGTCGTTCGGAGCCTCGCCGCTGCGCCAAATTTCTTGTTCGCCGCCGGTGGCGAGGTCGACGGCGTGGTAGTGAGAGAAATTGTCGTCTGCTCTTCTCTGTGGATGCGAACGCTTCGCATCCTGGGCGCCTTCTTGCCGACGCCCGCCAGCCGCTTCGGCAGACCGCTGGAGTGGGTATCTTGCCGGGGGCGCCTTCGGCGCAAATTGAAGGCCTGGCGGGCCGAAGCGGGCAGTGGAAGGTTCGCGCGCATCCTTTGTTTCAGACTTTATTTGTCCGAAGTCGCCTTGGCAGTTGCGCACATTGAGAAGCGACGGACCGGCGTCTCGCCTCTGCTGGAGCTCGATCTGGACGACATCGAATCCGAGACAAATCGAGAGCTTGCGGCGCTCGCCTTCAGCGACGGGGATCTGCGCCGTGCGGCATTGTTTGCGGGATCCGGCCGGGCGTACCGGTCTGCGGAAAGGCGGTGGCTACCCCAATTCGCTCACGTGACTGTTTGCTGCTCGGAAGACAAGGCAGCGATCGGGCGACGATTCGGAGCTCTTCGCACGCGCATTGTTCCAAACCGCTTATTTGCACCGCTGGTGCCGGCAGAGACTGGTCTCCGCGGCAATCCGCAGTCGGACTTGCGTGCGCTCTTCGTCGGGACATTAGGCTATCTTGCCAATAGCCAGGCGGCATTGTGGTTTGCCGCCGAGGTGCTTCCCTTGTTGCGCCAGTTCGATTCGCGGTGGACTTTCCTCGTTGCCGGATTTTCTGCCCCCAGGGCTTTGCGGCATCGGCTTGAGCGCATGGCCGGCGTGGAACTGTTGAGCCCGGCTTCGCGCATCGAGGATTGCTACCGTCGGAGCCGTGTCGTTGTTGCCCCCTTGCGCGCCGGCGGTGGCACCAAGATCAAGGCGATCGAGGCGCTTGCTCATGCTTGTCCTCTTGTCGCGACGGACAAGGCGGTACGGGGCCTCGGGGTTGCCGATGGCATCCATTATTGGAGAGCGCACTCCTCGGAAGAGTTCGCCACCGCTTGCATGGCTCTCGCCGATGATCCGGCTCGAGCCGCCGCGCTGGGAGAGCGCGGGCGCAGCTATCTGCAAGCCGATTTCCTGTACGGTCGGACAACGACCGGCCGCCTCTCGCTCCCGGCGTAGAAGGAGTATCTCGCTTGCGCGTGCTGGTCGATCCTCAAGTGTTCACTTACGGCCGCTGTGGCCTCGTTCGATACTATAGCAATCTGTGCTCGGGATTGGCGGCAAAAGGCTACCGCCTTGAGGTCCCGCTCGTCATCTCGGGTTCGGATTTTTATCGTGGTTGGTTCGGCTTCTGGGACCGATCTGCAGGCGCCGGTCGGAGGCATAGATTGCCTCGACTGCTTTGCCGGATCATGGATTTTGGCACGAAACGCGCCTACCGGAGAGCCCTCAAGCTCGGCAACTACGACGTACTGCTGATTACCTCGCCCGGCTTCGAGGACGATTTTTTGTCCAATCTCGGCGGCCGACCCTTCGTGATGGTTGTGCACGATACGATGCGCGCGCTGGCGACCGTCGACGGCTTCGAAGATCCGATCGGCAGCACGGCCGACCGTTTGGCCTATCTGGCCAGGCGTGCCGCGCATCTCGTCTGCGTATCCGAATCGGCAAAGCGCGATCTCGTTGCATTGACAGGACTACGCTCCGAGCAAATCAGCGTTGTGCACTCGGGGCTCATGCTCGATGTCGATGCGGAGAGGCCGATCGCCGGCGAGTTGCCTCGTCGGTTTCTGCTTTTCGTGGGCGAGCGGACGGGACGGAAGAACTTTCGCGGCCTTCTGCGGGGTCTTGCGCCATTGTTCGCGCGACATGCCGAAATCAAGCTCGTCTGTATCGGCGGACCTCTGACGCGGTGGGAAAACGACTGGGTCGAGTCGGTGGGCGCGGCTGGCCGTGTCGTGACCGCTAGTGCGAGCGATCCGGAGCTTTCGTTTTTGTACAGGCGTGCGCTGTGTCTCTTGTACCCTAGCCTGTATGAGGGTTTTGGTCTTCCGGTGCTCGAAGCTATGGCGTCGGGATGTCCGATCGTGACCTCGAGAAAGGGGGCCATTCCCGAGATTGCGGGTGATGCCGCGCTTTATGTTGATCCCGCGGATGCCTCGAGTATTGGTGCGGCGGTCGCGTCAATCCTTGAGAACAGCGATCTCCGCAACGATCTGTCGGCACGCGGGCGGCGGCAAGCGCTTCGCTTTCCGCTCGATCGAATGGTCGACGGCATTGCCAAGTGCCTGGCGGAAGGCGCGACAGGCGCCACGAGGGCACATTAAAGCGCGGTGCCGGCTGTGGATTGCGCGTCGGACGCGCTGCATCAGGCTTCTCGCCGGCACAGAGCGGCGGGAGTGCAGCCGGTCTCAGCGGGACACGCGCGCGGTCGTCACGGGCCGCGCAGGGGCGGGCGCTCGCTCGAGCATCCTGGCATAGAGGGCTGGCGTGGCCAGCAGCTTTTCGGCTGTCTCCAGCTCGAGCTGATGATCTTCATGCGCACTCGGGCAGAGCGCGCGCAGCCGCTGCCAGCCGGTATCGTCGAGCTTGGCGCGGGGCTCCGAGAGCTCGGAGCCGAGTGCGCCGGTACTGCGCGACAGCGCCGTGCTCACCCCTGTCGCTCCATCGGGCAGGTCGGCGGTGCAGATCGTCGGCACTACCCCATGATGATGCAGGATGTAGCCTCCCGGCATCACCAGCCTTGCCCAGGTAATGGTGAGTTCACCGTCGTTAGGCATGCGTTGGACGTTCTGTACGGTGCCCTTGCCGTAAGAGGCCGTACCGATGACGATGGCGCGCCCGGCGTCTTGCAGTGCTGCCGCAACAATCTCCGAGGCGGAAGCCGAGCCGCCATTGATCAAAACGGCCAGCGGTAGCGTCTCGACCATGCGGTGCGGTGCGGTGAAATATTGGATGCTTTCGGGCACGCGGCCCACCGTCGATGTGATCGGCCGGCCGTCGAGAAACAAGCTTGCTACATCGATCGACTGGTCGAGAAGTCCGCCCGGGTTGCCGCGCAGATCGAGGATCACGCCGCGCATGCGCCGGCCGAGGTCGTGATGCGACTTGCGCAGCAGGTCACTGAGGCTGTCCGCTGTCTCCTGGTTGAAGCTGGTGACGCGCAGGCGCGCGATGCCGCGCGCCTCGGTCAATTCGACGCTGGGGGGCACGATGCGCGCGCGGTGCATGGAGAAGAGCATGCGGTCCGGGGTGCCGGGACGCTGAATGGAGAGCGCCACGACGCTCTCGGCCGGCCCGCGGAGCCGGTTCACGATCTCCGCGCGCGGCAGGCGGCTGACCTCGGCGCCATCGATGGCCTTGACCCGATCGTCAACATGCAGCCCGGCCTCCGACGCCGGCGTGTCCGGCAACACTTCGACGATGCGTACATCGGCACCTTCGGTATTGAGCGTGATGCCGATCCCGCCAAAACCGTCGCGCGCCGCCCGGCGCTCTTTGGCGACGTCGGGCGGCGCATAGTGCGAAAAGCGGTCGAGCAGCGCCATGCTGCCGTCGAGCAATGTCTCGTCGAGCCGACCGGCGGACAGGGCGGCTAGCGCCGGCGAGCGCGCCTGAGCGGCAGCGCTCACTTGGTCCGTGAGAGTTGCCCAGCCCTGGACATCGGTCTTGGCCGGCGCCGCAAAGCGCAGGACCTCGCTCCCATGCCTTAGCACCACGCTCTCACCTTGCCGGTCAATCGACAGCGACGCGTCGACCGAGGCGAGGCTGCGCAGCCCGCTGAGCGCCAGGTCCCCGGGCGTCACGGGATCGATGTAGTATTTGGCGATGCTGCCATAGGCGTCATCGAACAGCTGCACCTGCTGCTCATCGGCCGCGGGCGCCGCCGGGGCGGAGGCGCAGCCGGTCAACGCCAGAACACCCAGGGTCGCGATGACGCGCTGGAAGGAACGGGCTGTACGCAAGGTGACCATGTCGCTATGCGGAGAATTCGCTCCGGGGGGTATCGGCGGACGGCGTCGCGCCAGCTGAGACAAGCGATCCGTTCGCGAGGCAAAGGCCGGGCATTGTTGCGTGCTCCCTGCGGCCGTTGCAAGGGGATTCCCGGCACCGGGCGTGCGCATCACAGCATGAGCCGGGTTAAGGGCGGGTTGCCTGCCGGCCGCGTCGCCTTGCACGAGGTCCGCGCTGCTGCCCGTCCTCCTCGATCAGCGCGAAAATGAGGCCCCCGGTGACCGCGTTCGCCTCGGCGAGGCGGACGCTGAGCGGATCACCGAGCGTATAGATTCTGCCCCAGCGGCGGCCGACGAGCCGGTGGCGCTTCTCATCGTGATCGTAAAAGTCGCTCGGCAAGGTGCTGATGGGAATAAGCCCGTCAGCGCCGGTCTCGGCGAGGGTGACGAAGAGGCCGGCGCGGGTGACGCCGCCGATCCGTCCGGAGAAGCGCGCGCCGACCCGCTCCGCGAGAAAGGCGGCAGTGTAGCGATCGACGGCGCTGCGCTCGGCTGCCGCCGCGCGCCTCTCGGTCATCGAAATGTGCTCGCCGGTCTCGGCGAACTCGGCGGCTTCGGCGGGTGCCAGCCCGCCGCCGCCGAAATCGTGCGCTGCGACCAGCGCGCGATGCACCAGGAGATCGGCATAGCGACGGATTGGCGACGTGAAGTGTGCGTAGCGACGCAGCGCCAGTCCGAAATGGCCGAGATTCTCGGGGCTATAGACCGCCTGTGCCTGACTGCGCAGCACCAACTCACTGACCAGGGTCGCATAAGCTGTGCCGGAGGCGCGGCGCAGAATCTCGCTGAAGTGCTGCGGGCGGACCACTTGGCCTTTGGCCAAGGCCAGGCCGTGTATGCCGATGCCGTCGAGGAATTCGCTCAGCGCCGCGAGCTTCGCCGGGTCCGGACGGTCATGCACCCGGTACATGCAGGGGCGCTTCAAGCGCTCCAGCTCCTCGGCCGCCGCGACATTGGCGGCGATCATGAATTCCTCGATCAAGCGATGGCTGTCGAGGCGCTGGCGCGGCTCGATGCGCGCGACCCGACCAGTGGGGGCGAGCAGGATCCGCCGTTCCGGCAGGTCGAGGTCGAGCGTCCCACGGCGCTTGCGGGCGCGCTCGAAGGCGCCATAGGCGCCATAGAGCGGTCGCAGGATGTGCGCGAGGAGCGGCCGCGTTGTCTCGTTCGGCCTTCCGTCGATCGCTGCTTGCACCTCCTCATAGGTGAGACGGGCTGCCGAACGCATCAGCCCGCGAACGAAGCGATGGCGGTGGACACGCCCCTCGCCGTCGAGCCAGAGATGGACAGCAAGGCACGCACGGTCGACCCCGGGCTTCAGCGAGCAGAGCTCGTTCGAAAGTGCCTCGGGCAGCATCGGCACGACGCGGTCGGGAAAATAGACGGAGTTGCCGCGTTCGCGCGCGGCGATGTCGAGCGCATCGGCCGGTCGCACATACCAGGAGACGTCGGCGATCGCGACCAGAACGTGCCAGCCCTCGCCGTGTCCGGTATCCGGCTCGGCCCAGACCGCATCGTCGAAATCGCGCGCATCGGCGCCGTCGATGGTGACCAGGGGGATGTCGCGCAAATCGGTGCGCGCGCCGAGCGTCACCGGCTCGGCGCTTTCGGCGAGTTCGAGGGCCTCCGGCGCGAAGGCGGTCGGAATGCCATGGGCGTGGATCGCGATGAGACTGAAGGAGCGGGGATCCGTGCTGTCGCCGACGCGTTCTACCACGCGCGCCTGCGGCAACCCGAGGCGGCGGCCGCCCAGAACTTCGGCCAGCACGATCTCGCCATCGACGGCTCCGGCCGCGTCCGTTTCGGCAATGCGGAAGTGAGTTCGGAGCTTGCGGTCGGTGGGTTCCAGGCGGCCCCCGTCGCGATCGCGGCGGAAGACGCCGAGCACGCGATCGGGAGCACCGCCGAGGGCGCGGATAATGCGAGCCTCGTAGTTGCCGTCGTCGAGACGGACGAAACGAACGGCGGCGCGCTCGCCGACCCCGAGCGCCGGCGCGCCGCGCTCGGCCACCACATAGATCGTGGGCAGGTGCGGTGCCTCGCGCCAGGCGAGCGGGCGACCGCGCATCTCGCCATCGAGATCGATCTCGGTAATCTCGATGACGCCGATCTCTGGCAACTCGTCCAGCCGCGCAAGACGCCGTCTCGGCCCGCGCTCGACCGATCCGCCGCGCTCGATTTCCTTGATCAGACCTTTGAGCGCCACGCGCGCGTCGGGGGGCACCTTGAAGGCGCGCATGATGTCGCGGCGCGCGACCGGATTCGGGCTGGTGGCGATGAAATCGAGGATTTCCTCGCGCGTCGGCAACCGGCCCAGGGCGCGGCGGGCGCCGGCGGCAGGGCCGTCACTCCGCGGCTTTAGGTGTCGCTTTGGCTTGCCCCTTCTTACGGGCGGGCGCCTTGGCACGGGTCGATGGTCCTTTCTTCTTGGCACCCTTCGCCACGGCCACCGGCTCGGCCTGGTCCGGTTTCGCCACCGAGGTCGATCTGGGCTTCGCTTGCCGCTTGGCCTTGCCGCCGCCCGTGCTCTTGCTTCGGGCATTCAGCAGCTCGATCGCTTGGTCCAGCGTCACCGCGTCCGGTTCGATGTCCCGCGGCAAAGTGGCGTTGATCCCGCCGTGGCTGACATAGGGACCATAGCGCCCGCTGAACAGGTTGACTGCGGCGGCATCGGCAGGGTGATTGCCGAGCACGCGCAGCGGTGTCGGGGTCCGCCGCCCGCCGCCCTTCTTGGGCTCCGCCAATAGACTGACGGCGCGGTTGATGCCGATGGTGAGCACGTCGTCTTCGCCGCGCAGCGAGCGGAATTCGTCACCATGCTTGATGTAGGGGCCGAAGCGGCCGATGTTGGCGATGATCTTCTTGCCGTCGACGGGATGAATGCCGATTTCCCGGGGCAGCGAGAGCAGCTTCCCCGCCTGCTCGAGCGTGAGTTCCGCCGGCGAGAAGCCCTTGGGCAGCGAGACCCGTTTCGGCTTCTCGCCCTCGTCGCCCTCGCCCAGTTGGACATAGTAGCCGTAGGGGCCCTTGCGCAGGCTGACGGCAAGGCCGGTGGCGCTGTCGATTCCGAGCTCGCGCGGACCTACCGGCTCGGCGGCACCGTTCTCGCCGCCGTTCTCGACGGCGAGCGGCCGGGTGTAGCGGCATTCCGGGTAGCTCGAACAGCCGATGAAGGCGCCGAACTTCCCGAGCTTCAGACTGAGGCGGCCGGCGCCACAGCCGGGGCAGACGCGCGGGTCGCGGCCATCGGGCAGGGGCGGGAAGAAGTGCGGTCCGAGCTCCTCGTCGAGCGTATCGATCACTTGGCTGATCGAAAGATCCTTGGTGCCGGTGACCGCGATGGAAAAGTCGCGCCAGAAATCCTCGAGCACCTTCTGCCAGGCGACGCGGCCGTCGGAGATCTCATCGAGCTTGTTTTCGAGATCGGCGGTGAAGTTGTACTCGACATAGCGTTCAAAAAAGCTCTCGAGGAAAGCGGTGACCACGCGACCGCGGTCCTCAGGGATGAAGCGCTTCTTGTCGAGCCGCACGTAATTGCGATCCTGCAGAACCTGCAGGATCGAGGCATAGGTGGAAGGCCGGCCGATGCCCAGCTCCTCGAGCTTCTTCACCAGGCTCGCTTCAGAATAGCGCGGCGGCGGTTGCGTGAAATGCTGTTGCGGATCGACCGCGCCGCGGCTGAGCGCGTCGCGTTCCTTGAGCGGCGGCAGGCGCCGGTTCTCCTCATCTTCCTCGGCGTCGTCCTCATCCTCGCGGTAAAGCGTGAGGAAGCCGTCGAAGAGCACGGTCGAGCCCGTTGCGCGAAATTGCAGTGCCGCATCGGGAGAGGCGATGTCGACGGCGACCTGGTCGATCACCGCCGCTGACATCTGACTCGCCACCGCGCGTTTCCAGATCAGCTCATAGAGCGCGAGCTGGTCCGGCTCGAGATCGCCACCGATCTTCTCCGGCAGGCCGAACAGATCGGTCGGCCGGATCGCCTCGTGTGCTTCCTGTGCGTTCTTCGCCTGCGTCTTGTAGACGCGTGGCTCGTCCGGCCGGTAGTTCTCCCCGTAGCGCGTATCGATCAGCCGGCGCGCTGCGGCGATCGCTTCGCCCGACATGGCAACGCCATCGGTGCGCATGTAGGTGATGAGGCCCACCGTTTCGCCGAAGATATCGACACCCTCATAAAGGCGCTGCGCAACGCGCATCGTGCGACTGGCGCCGAAGCCGAGCTTGCGCGATGCCTCCTGCTGCAGGGTCGAGGTAGTGAAGGGAGCGGGCGGGTTGCGGCGCGATTGCTTCTTCTCGACGGAAGAGACAACGTAGCTCGCGTGGCGCAGGATGCGCTCTGCCGCGGCGCGCGCGGCCGCCTCGCTTCCCAGATCGAACTTGTCGAGGCGCTTACCGTCGAGATGGGTAAGGCGGGCCGTGAAGCGCTCGCCGCCCGGGGTAGCGAACTCGACTTCGACGGTCCAATACTCGCGCGCCTTGAAGGCTTCGATTTCGCTTTCGCGCTCGCAGATCAGGCGGAGCGCCACCGATTGCACGCGGCCGGCCGAGCGGCTTCCCGGCAGTTTTCGCCACAGCACCGGAGAAAGGGTAAATCCCACGAGGTAATCGAGCGCGCGACGCGCGAGGTAGGCCTCGACCAATTCGCGGTTCAATTCCCGAGGATGCCGAAAGGCATCGAGCACGGCCGATTTCGTGACCTCGTTGAAGACGACGCGCTTGACGTCGACACCCTTGAGCGCCTTGCGGTTCTTCAGCACCTCCTGGATGTGCCAGGAGATCGCTTCGCCCTCGCGGTCAGGGTCGGTGGCGAGATAGACGTGCTCGGCGCCCTTGACCGCCTGGGTGATCTCCTTGAGGCGCTTCTCGGCCTTGCCGGCGACCTCCCAGGACATGGCGAAGTCCTCGTCGGGACGGACGGAGCCGTCCTTGGGCGGAAGGTCGCGGACATGGCCATAGCTCGCCAGGACCTTGTAGCCCTTGCCCAGGTATTTGTTGATGGTCTTCGCCTTGGCCGGCGACTCGACGATGACGATGTTCATAGGGTTAATTCGGTCCCAAAGCCGGGCACAGATAGTTCCGCAAGTCGGTTAAAGCAAGGCTACCGTGAGCGGCCGCACGGCTTCGCAATTGTCCGGTGGACGCGGTAGATCCAATTAATACATTGATATTAAAAGATATTTTCCGCTCACCCCGTGAGCGCCACGCGCTGCCCGGGCTGGCGCTCGATACGGCCGGCGAGCTCGAGGTCGAGCAGGACCGCGTTCACCAGGGCTGCGGGGAGCGCGCATTCGCGGATCAGAGCGTCGACGGGAATCGGGGCAGGCGAGAGATGTTCGACGATGCGGGCCAGCGCTCCGGCGAGTTCGGCCGGGCCTGCGGCGACGCCCGGCTGCTCCGCCGGCGCATGGAGCCCCGGGGCTACAGCTGACCCAAGTTGCGGCTCGATCTCGGCGACAATGTCGTCGGCGGACTCGGTAAGGGTGGCGCCATTGCGGATCAGGTCGTTGGTCCCGCGGCAGCGCGGGTCGAGCGGCGAGCCGGGCACCGCGAACACGCCGCGTCCCTGCTCCAGCGCGAAGCGCGCGGTGATGAGAGAGCCCGAGCGCAGCGCTGCCTCGACCACCAGCACCCCGAGAGACGCGCCCGAGATGATCCGATTGCGGCGCGGGAAATGGCGGGCTTGCGGCTCGGTGCCGACGGGCATTTCAGCCAGCAGAGCGCCGCGCTCCCCGATAAGCTCATGGAGTTCGCGGTTCTCCTGGGGATAGACGATGTCGACCCCGCCGGCGAGCACGGCGATCGTGCCGGTCGGCAGGGCGCCCTGATGAGCGGCGGCGTCAATGCCGCGGGCAAGCCCGGAGATAACGACGAGGCCGCGAGCACCCAGCTGCAGCGCCATATCACGGGCAAGGCGCCGTCCATTGGCCGAAGCGTTGCGCGCGCCCACGACAGCGATCGCCGGGCGCTGCAGGACAGCTGCATCGCCGCACAGCGACAGCAAGGGCGGCGCATCTTCCACGGAGGCAAGAGGCGCCGGATAATCCAGCTCACCCCAGGCCACCAGCCGCGCGCCGGCGGCCTCGACGGCGTGAAACTCGCGCTCGGCCGTGGCGCGGGTGCACACGATCAGGGGGTGGCGCCGTCCGGCGCGGCGTGCCAGTTCCGGCAAGGCATCGAGGGCCGCCGCGGCAGAGCCGTAGCGCGCAAGCAGCTGATAAAAAGTGACCGGCCC
>Ga0134128_10011109_pt1 | contig 10780 bp, 4 predicted proteins | sample KB31754_FD_96462 | JGI IMG/M metagenome (GOLD analysis project Ga0134128, IMG submission 96462) | Terrestrial soil microbial communities with excess Nitrogen fertilizer from Kellogg Biological Station, Michigan, USA - KB3-175-4 | ecosystem: Environmental > Terrestrial > Soil > Unclassified ...
GTCACGATCTCCTCTCTCGCTTTTTTCAGTTTCAGTTCACGCCTTCTCGATTGTGTAAACAGGATCGAATTCCGGAATTCCAGCCTGCCTTCCTGCAACCCAGCGAAGGCAATAGACAGTTCGCGGGTCCGTCAGACTGCCGAATTGGTTGACCAGCACTTCCAGCAAAAGATGTGCTCCCGCGTCCTTGTAATAATCGATATCCGGCTCAATCAGAATGCAGGTCTGCCCGTTGATTACCTTGCGGTCGTTCTCATGAAACGTGAATTGAAGATTCGCCTCACCGAACTGGATCTGCTTATAGCTTTTCGTGGCGCCCGGATGCAGCAGGAACGGAGCGTCTGAAAACGCGCCATGTTGCTTTGCCAGTTCGATCTGCTTCAGCAGTTCCGGAGCGGCCCACGCAAAAAATCGATCCTGCGCCATCGCATAAGATCCGGCGCGATCCCACGCAACTTCCTTCACGTAATCGAGAGCGGTGCCTTGAGGCAACAGCGCTTGATCCATTGCGGCTACCAGATTCAGCATGCAGGCAAGCACCGCTCCGCCGCTGTAATCCATTAGATCGCTATATCGATTGGCCGCCGCGCTATCGTCTAGCGCCCCCGCCGAAAACAGGACTTTCAGCTTAGGCCTGAGGGCGCACAGGGGCGCCCACTTTGCATTCGCGAAGCTGAACGCGCTCGAACCCGGCAGCAGCATCAGATCGACCGTCCGAGTCTGGCCTGCCGCGATCTTCACAGGGTAAAAGCCGGAATCCTTATAACCACCGGCCGAGGCAATGACCGAGTAGTTATCGCCAAAATTCTGAAAGACGGTCAGACCTTCGAACGTGACGCTTGCCAGTTCATGATACCCGCGCGAGACTTGGTTTTGATTCCCGTCGCGAATTGTGATTAGTATCTGGCCGTCTGAAAATGGCTTCCGGGCTCCATCGAAAATGTTGACGGTGATGCCGCCCGTTGAAGGTCCGGGACCGAACGCGCTAACGGCTAATGACATGGGATGAATCTCCTCCGGAGGCCGCCGCCGCGGAGGCGCTCAGGGCTGGCTCTCCGATATGAGCGTAGTTTTCCGCCCTGTTTTTGAATTCCCGAAGATCCAGTTGCGGCGCCGCCCCTCCTGCCGCTCCGCAGATTTCTTCGATGATGTGCTGGCCTAGACGCCGGTAACTCTCAAACTGAGACTCATCGAAAAACTGATCGGACGTGGGCTGGTGCGGAAATCTCTTGTCGAGCGCTGCGTATTGCTTTACGTCCGCCGGCTCGTTTCCGTTAAGCGAAGCCTTGATGTAGATTAGCGTTCCCGGTTCCGCTCCCGGATCCACCGCGCCGTAGTAAATGCGCCCGATTGCGCAGTGATTGCCGGAAAATCGTTCATTGGGCTCGCCAGCCGGGGACATCGGCATTGAGGGCCTGTCAAATTCGATGGGAATGCCGAGATCGATTCGCACTTTTCGAACGGCGTTGCCGACGTCTTCAAACGTGTAGCGGGGATCGGCGCCGGCATCCGAAACGACGATTAGGCTGCAGCGCCGCAGAACCATCTCATACAATCCCAGATTCTCGAAATGGCCGCCATCCGACAGATAGATCCAGTCATTTTTGTCATCGGTAAGCCCAAACGCCTCATCGATGAAGGCCTGAACTCCCAGCCGAGGGCCTGGGCGCTTCCACACTCTTTCCTTGGCCCTTGGGTTACCTAGCCACCACCCTAGGCGCGCATTGAACAGTGTCATCACAAGTGTGAGAAGCGGTGACGAGTGATAGCCCATATTGGGGCTTGCTGCGGCTCCGGAAACGGTAATGGACGTCCCGAGACTAATCGGCGTAGTCCGGTCATTGTATTTGCCGCCGTAAAAAGCGGAGTTTCGGTACCCCAGGCGGCAGCTTCCGGTATGAAGTCGCGTCGAGCTGAATGGCTCCGCTTTGCGCTGCTGCCACGCCAGGTTCGAACCATGCACCAAATTCAGCGTCATGTTCACAACGTGCAACGGCTTGTACTGTGTAAGGGCGCACATCGAGAGATTGTCGTGTTCGTCGAATCCGGTAAAGGGATTCGGCTTCCGTCCGCTATTTGAAGCTCCGAGATAGGCGCGAATTAACCGCTCCCGGTACATACCGTGGAGCGAGAACTTGTTCACGTTGATAAAGCACGAGGCCAGCAGGCACACGGCCGTGTATCCGAGAATCAACCAAAGCGTTCGCGCGGTGGCGTGCCCGAGCGGCGCAAGTGGGCCAGGCCAGAACGAAGGCACGAACTCCGGCAACTTCCCAAGCAGATGCAAAAGCCCGAAATTCGCGGCCGAAAGTGACATCGTTAGCAGAATCAGAAAGGTCGGCAAAAGCAAATCGGCGGCGTGTTCCTTCAGAAAACCGCCCGGCGCGAGCTTTAATAGTTCAGTAGGTTCTTCGCGCCGTCCGGACGGAGTCTCGGGACTGGCTCCGAGCCGCGCCGCGCCCCATCCCGTTAAGCCTGTAACGGCCGTGAATGCCGCGCTCAACCTGATGTCGGCCCAGTGAAGAGCATCTGTCGCATAGAGCACAATCAACGCAAAGACCGCCCATCCAAGCGCGATTGATAGATACCATCCGCCGGCCCGCGCCCACCATTCGCGATCTTCATCCTCGGTGACATAGCTTGTCGCGCCCACTAGCAGGGCCCCTGAAAACAGGAACACGGCCATCAACATAGGAAACGCCAGCACCGCATAGAGTCGTGGGTCCAATATCTCGCCGCCCACGGCGCCGCGATCGGGGATCTGGCTCACGAGAAAACCGAGAAGGCCGCCGAGGAAACCCGTAATCGCCGCCGCTGCCGTTGCCGCGAGTCCGGTTTTTCGAGGCGGTCGGCCGTATCGGATGCTCACGTAAGCGATGCCGGCCAACATACCGCCGCCATGCATCAAAACGCCCAAAAGCGCGAAGTGCCACCAGGAAAGTCCTAAAGTGCCCAGAGCAACGACATTCCACAACGGAGCGGTAATGTTTCCAACGGGCAGCCACGCCCAAAACAGACTCAGATGAACGGCGCCCAGGGACAACGGCGCCAGACTTGTCAAAATAAACCGTTTCGAGGTCCCCTCTCGATTCCCTGCGTTCGGCAGATTACAGCCGGTATAGGCCGTCGCTAGCGCAACCAGAGCCATGCCGCTAATCAGCAGAAACCAGAGTGAACCGCTGGCGTGGTTGGGCTTGAGAAGCAAAAGCTGCCAAAACAAAACAGGGATAAGCAGCGTGACGGCCAGCAGAGGCAGCAAAACCAGCCAGTTCAGGAACATGTTCCGAAAGACAGTGGCCGCGAGCGCCCACGTATCGCCGGAGAGTAATCCTAATTCCGGAGTCAGATAGTTGGAATACGCTCGGAGTTGCTTCACCGGCTCCGGTTCCGGTTCAAAGGTCGAGCCGGGATTCTTCGACAGTTCACGAATTACTTCAGCCGGACCATCGCAAGGATCGGGAACATGACAGTCTTTCAATTCCATGTCGAGAGGATGGCCAATACGTTTTGCCCAAGCGGAAAACCAGGCCCCGAGATACCCTCCTCCCGATACAGTCGAGAGATAATCGAACTCCCCAAGAAGGCGGGGCCGCGCGCCTTCTTGGCGCGAGAGCGCCGCTAAGCCCTGTAGAATACCCAGCCCAAAGGTGGCGCTGCGTATGCCGCCCCCCGAGAAGCAAAGGGCGCTCCGGCCATGCCGGTGCAGCCGCTGAAACAGAGATGTACGGAATGCTTGTTCCGCCTGCTCGCAGTTGGCGCTTTCCCCCGCGCGCCTCGCGCGAGCGTACTCCTCACGTAGAGCGTCTTCGGGCGTGCAATCTTCGCCGTTCAGCGCCCGATCCTCGTCGTCGAGAGCTTCCAGATACGAGAGATACAGCTCCTCCGATGCCTCTGAAGGCAATTGCATATATGAGCAAAACGTACAACTAATTGGAGGCGGAAGTAAAGAGGTATTTATGCGAATAGGAAGTTTGCATTTAGTAAAGGATTTTTACCGAAGACGTCAATGTGGGTCTTCGCTAAAACGCACGGGCCCAATGAGTTATCCCCACGAAGAAGGGTAAACGATCGGCCGTTGCTTCGCCGCACTCTCAAACATATATTTTTCCTTGTCCTGATTGAGATGATTCTGATATTCTTCTCAGAATAAAAGCGTTTGAAAGATTGGCCTGCGATTTTGGTATTTCGGATACCCGCTTACCGTTGAATGGGCGTATCAGGCAATTTCCTTGTTATGGAGACGTTCACGAAACAGTTCCACGCTCGTTATCCATTCCGCTATCCGCAATGGGCGGAATAGATGTTGCGTGTGTTCCATTTGTTAGAAACGTGCTCCGTGCGCATTGGACATCCGATTGCACGCTGGTTCTGCACTTCCTTTTAATTGATCAAGCGGCGCCGACTCCGCCGCTCGCAACTATCTCTGTCGGAGGAGAAACGCAATGGATCGTGTGGTGGGGCTTCGGCTCTTCGCGCTCACCTTGGGCAGCTTTTTCGTATTAAGTAGCTGCACGCAATCGCAACCTAAGCCAGGCACTGTGCTCGACGAAGCACTCCGGGCGAATCGGCCCGTTAGTTCGTTTCCGGCCGCCGACGAAAACTACTTCCACGATATGGACGGCGCCCTTACCCTGACGCCCGACGAAGTGAAGGGACGTAACACGTGGATCGTGTGGACTGGAGGCAACGACCGCTTCTGGGACAAAATCTCCTTATCGAGCTTTGGCGCTCTGGACTTCCTCAAGACGGTTTCGTCGTATCCGAAACTGAAGTTCAGCCGCGACAACCGCTGGCAATATCTCGGCCTCGTCAATGAGCCGTGCTTCGAGAAACCCGCCGGCCCGGATCCGAACAGGTTCGGACTGTGGCTTGACAAACGATCGGCCAACTGTCCACCGGATCCTTTCGAAAACGAGCAAAAATATCCCGGCGTAAAAATAGGCGCTCGCGGGAAGAATCTGCCGGTGGGGTCTTATTACGGCTACGCTAGCGGAATCGTCGGCCTGCGCCTGTTCCCCAATCCCGATTTCGACGAAGCGGCGCAAAAGAAATGGGATCCGGTCCGCTACTACAACGATCCGAATTATTACAATTCGAAAGATCTCATTCGCCCCTATCGGGTGGGCATGTCCTGTGCGTTCTGCCATGCCGGGCCCAATCCAGTCAAGCCGCCAGCCGACCCTGAGCATCCTCAATGGGAGAATCTCTCTTCCAACGTCGGCGCGCAGTATTTCTGGATTGACCGTATTTTCGATTGGGACGCGGACCCAACGAGCTATGTGTTCCAGTTGTTCCACACCTCGCGCCCGGGCTCGCTGGACACGTCGCTCGTCTCCTCGGACAACATTAACAATCCGCGAACGATGAACGCAGTTTACGGCCTCGGGCCGCGGCTCCAGCAGGCGAAGCGCTTCGGGAGAGAGACACTGGGCGGCGGCAGCCTCAACAACAAGCAGTTCAACGACTATGTGCCGGCTTCCTCGCCCCTGGCTGCGTTCTTTACTCCTCCAAACACGGTCTACAGTCCTCGCGTTCTGAAAGATGGCGCCGATTCCGTTGGCGCGCTTGGCGCGTTAAATCGTGTTTATCTGAACATCGGCCTGTTCAGCGAAGAGTGGCTGCTCCACTTCAATCCGCTGATCGGCGGCCGCACGACGACACCCATCGAAATCGCCGTCGCGCGCAAAAATTCAACGTTCTGGGGAGCTACCGAGGCACAAACGCCGGATATGGCGTTGTTCTTCCTGAAGAGCACGGACCCTCATAAGCTGAAAGATGCGCCCGGTGGCGCCGCTTACCTCACCAAGAATGCCGGCATGCTGAACCGTGGCAAAGTGGTTTTTGCCGATCGCTGTGCCCGATGCCATTCCAGCAAGCTGCCGACTCCCGCCGTGGGGCTCGATCCAGGTGGCTGCTCGGGCAAGGACTATCTCACATGCTGGAACAAGTATTGGGCGTGGACCAAGACCGACGATTTCAAGTCAAAGATGCGCGAGATTGTGATGCGTCCCGATTTCCTCGACGATAATTTCCTTTCGGCCGAGAACCGCATTCCCGTCACGCTGCTTCAGACAAACGCGTGTAGCCCACTCGCGACAAACGCGATCGCTGGAAATATTTGGGATAACTTCTCTTCCCAGGATTACAAGGAACTACCTTCCGTCGGCGAGATCACGGTTTACAACCCGATGACTGGTCAACCCAGTCAATTCAAAATGCCGGGCGGCGGCCGAGGCTACACTAGGCCTCCATCGTTGATCAGTTTGTGGTCGACAGCGCCATTTTTGCTCAATAACTCAGTCGGTAAATTCAATCCGAGTCCGTCGGTCGAAGCACGTATGCAATCGTTCCAGGATTCCATCGAGAAAATGCTCTGGCCCGAAAAGCGCGAAAAAGATAGCGTGCTCGGCGACAAGGTTCCGGGTGTGATCGATCGCACCACTACGCGCAGCTATCTACGGGTCGCGCCCGGTTATGTGCCGGATAATCTCAAGACTCTGGTGGGAGGAGCATCGCGGCTCTTTCCGAGTTTCTTCAAAGGAGGCGGCATTGAAATTGGGCCCATTCCCCCCGGAACGCCGGTAGACCTGATCGCGAATCTGGATTTGCTGTCGGATGGCTCCGACATTGCGGGCCGTGTCGGCCACGATCAAAAGGTCTTGAGCGTGGCCCTCAAGCTGAAACACGATCTCGCCAGTCTCGGAAACAATCCAAGCGACGACGATGCGCGCAAAGTTTTCGCCAATCTCGTCAATCCCCTGATGGAACTGAGCAAGTGCCCCGATTATGTAGTCAACCGCGGCCACTATTTCGGAACCAGCTACTTCAAAGAAGAGCCGGGCCTCAGCGATCCCGACAAGCTCGCGCTAATCGAGTTCTTGAAAACTTTCTGACGAACGACACGAATATGAGCGGAGATTTTGACTACGTCATTGTCGGCTCGGGCGCCGGTGGGGGCCCGCTCGCCGCAAATCTAGCCAAGAATGGCTTTAAAGTGCTGCTGATGGAAGCCGGCGGCGATCCTTGCTCAGAGAACGAAACCGGCAGGCTGATGTATGAGGTGCCGATTTTCCATGGAGCATCCACTGAATACAGCGCCTGCGCCTGGGACTATTATGTTCGCCACTACTCGAGCGACGAGCAACAGGCGAAAGACGGAAAAAAGGTAAAAATCGGCGGCCGCGATACAGTCTGGTACCCGCGAGCCGGAACGCTCGGTGGCTGCACCGCTCACAACGCGATGATCACCGTCGTCCCACAGGACAGCGATTGGAACTGCATCGCGCAAGTTACCGGCGATGCCTCCTGGCGGGCGGAGCGGATGCGCGGCTATTTCTCGCGTCTCGAGAATTGCAAGTATGTGCCAAACCCGGATTCGCCTAAAGGCATTGCGGAAGGCATTGTCTCCTCGATTGGCGAACTCCTTAAGAGGAAAGAGGACTGGCGCGACTGGTCCCACGGCCATGGTTTCGATGGCTGGCTTCCAACTTGCGAAGCCGATCCGAAGCTGGTTCTTCACGATCCCGAATTGATTGTTCTTCTTCTGAACGGCGTCAAACGGGCACTGCTCGATAATATCGGCAATCCATTGGTTCGCGTTGAATCGCGCCTCGATCCGAACGATTCGCGCAACGGCACGCAGAGTCCGGAAGGCCTCGCCTTCACTCCGCTGGCTATCGACAAGGGCAAGCGCTCGGGACCGCGCGAATATCTACTGCGTGTTCTGAAATCGCACCCGGATAATCTCACTATCCAAAAGAACGCGCTGACGACGCGAATTCTGTTCGATGGAAACCGGGCAATCGGCGTCGAATACATTGACAAAGCGCATGTGTACCGCGCCGACCCGTGCGCCATTGCCGATCCGTCCGCTCTGCCGCGCAGTGAAGTGCGCGCAAAATGCGAAGTCATTGTGTCCGGCGGCGCGTATAACAGCCCGCAGCTTTTGATGCTCTCAGGCGTTGGCCCGCGCGCCGAATTGGAACGGTTTGGCATTCCCATCGTTGCCGATCTGCCCGGTGTCGGCGAGAATCTGCAGGATCGATATGAAATCGGCGTCGTCTCGGAGTTCTTGCGCGATTTTGCCCTGCTGAAGGGCGCCACCTTCGAATTGCCCGGCGCCGCTGAACCCGATCCATTCATGAAACAGTGGCAGAAGGACGGAACGGGCGTCTATTCTTCCAATGGTGCGCTAATCGGCATTATCAAGCGCTCTCGCAAAGATCTGCCGGACCCGGATCTTTATATCTTCGGACTGCCAGGCGCCTTTGCCGGATATAAACCGGGATATTCGAAGCTCTTCGAATATCATCACAACCGCTTCACCTGGGCCATTCTGAAAGCCCGCACCAACAATACGGGGCGCGTGCGCCTCTCGTCCGCCAATCCTTGGGATACGCCGGACATCAATTTTCAATCGTTCGGCGATGGCCAGCGGCAAAACGATCCTGATTTAGAAGCAGTGCTGGACGGCGTGAAATTTGCTCGAAAGATGAATCACAATCTGGCGAAATTCGGCTTAATCCGCCAGGAAGACGTGCCTGGCGAAGCGTATCAAACCGACGACCAGGTTCGTGAATTCATCCGAAACGAAGCATGGGGTCATCATGCCTCCTGTACGAACAAAATCGGAGCGGATAGCGATCCGATGGCGGTGCTGGACAGCCGGTTCCGGGTTCGAAAAACGCGGAACCTGCGCGTGGTGGACGCATCGGTATTTCCTAAGATTCCCGGCTATTTCATCGTGTCGCCGATTTACATGGTCAGTGAAAAGGCGGCTGACGTCATCATGGAAGACGCCGGCAAAACCTGAAGAACGAACGGAGGCAGTCATGGCAAACGCAAACCGTATTCTGGTGAAGCTCCGGCCGCAAGTGGCTCTCCAAGCCGCTAGCCCTCAAACGAATCTCAGACCTTTGTACGACACAGGATCCCCGGCGTCCAGCTTTGGCGCGGCCGCCGCCCCGGCGTGGTACATGGCGGAAATCGCGGATGGAGGCGACGCGCCGTGGGATGCCGCGCATGCGCGAGTTTCGGATCAGCTCGGCGTCAGCGAGTCGGACGTGCTTTTCGCCGAACCGGATCTGCCGCAAAGCTATCCGGACGCGAACGAGAGGAATCCGGGAAAACAACCCTTCGCTCTCGACGGAAACTGCACGGCAAATCCGCAAAAGAACGATTTTGGCCGCGTGATGGGGCCCAACGAATTCGCGTGGCATCTGGGAGATGCCTATTCGCAACTCGGTTCCGCGCGCGATTCGGTCCAGTTTTCCGATCCGCGCACGCGCATCGCGCACATCGATACGGGCTACGACAAGAATCATCACGCGCGCCCGGAACGCATGCTTGAAGATCTCGAGCGCAACTTTGTCAACGGCAACAACCAGCCGAACAGCGCGCAGGATCCCGACCGCCACCACATGTTCGATAACTCCGGACACGGAACCGGCACCAGCGGCATTCTCGCCGGAGGCCAAATTCCGGAGGCTGGCGGCAAATACCTCGGCGGCGCCCCTCACGCCGACATTCTTCCCATTCGCATCGCCGATTCGGTGGTTTTGTTCTTCACAAGCGCTTTTGCAAAAGCGCTTCAATACGCCGTCCAGCAGAACTGCGACGTCATTTCCATTAGCATGGGGGGCCTCCCGTCCGGCGCCTGGAACGATGCCGTGAACGCGGCGTATGAAGCAGGCATCTGCATTGTGGCGGCGTCGGGCGATTGCTTCGCTGGTCTACCTACACACAACGTCGTCTATCCGGCGCGCTATCATCGCGCGATTGCGGCGTGCGGCGTCATGGCGGACGGAAAACCTTATTACAATTTGCCCAAGGATGTGATCGAAGGCAGTTGGGGACCTGACAGCAGCATGACCACGGCCCTTTCGGCTTACAGCCCAAACATCCCCTGGGCCCGGTTCGGATGTCCCGCGACCATCGATCTGGATGGGCAAGGCACGTCAGCATCTACTCCGCAGATTGCCGCTGCTGTCGCCCTCTGGTATGAGAAGAACAAGGCCATGCTCCCGCGCGACTGGCGGCGCGTGGAAGCCGTCCGCAATGCGCTATTTACATCGGCGCGACAGGCCGATCCGGACAATCGTAAATACATCGGCCGCGGCATTCTGCAAGCGAAAGCGGCCCTCGGAGTCGCCCCCGTTCTGAACCTTCCCAAGGCGCCCGCCGACAGCGATTCGTTTTCCTTCTTTCGTGTGATCACGGGCCTCGGGATCGATAAGCCGCCCGTCCGCGAGGCGATGTTCAATCTAGAACTGATGCAGCGCTGGTTGATGAACCCGTCGCTGCAAGAAGCGATTCCCGATCCGGTCGCCGGCGCTTCGCCAGATGCAATCCGAAAGTTTATGGAAGTTGCGATTCAGGACAAGGACACGTCTCTTGTCCTGCGCAAACACATCGCAAACCGGTACACCCTTGTGAACGGCGCCCAAGTTCAGGGCGCTCCGGAAGAGGTGGTTCCTCCGCCCCAGGCGGCCTGCGAGAAGGACATTAAGCAACCGCCGCCGCCGTTTCGCCGGATACGCACCTATGCCGTCGATCCAAGTTTTGCTACGCGCCTCGATACCGCGGCAATCAACGAAGCGACTCTGAAAATCCGATGGGAAAGGCTCGAGCCCGGACCGGTAGGCGAGTATCTGGAAGTGGCGGATACCGACGCCGCTGGGACCAAGTACGATGCGGTTAACCTCGAAGATCCCATGCTGCTGGCCCAGGATGGCTGCTCGCCTGCCGAAGGCAATCCGGCTTTTCATCAGCAGATGGTGTA
>Ga0134128_10011110_pt1 | contig 10780 bp, 6 predicted proteins | sample KB31754_FD_96462 | JGI IMG/M metagenome (GOLD analysis project Ga0134128, IMG submission 96462) | Terrestrial soil microbial communities with excess Nitrogen fertilizer from Kellogg Biological Station, Michigan, USA - KB3-175-4 | ecosystem: Environmental > Terrestrial > Soil > Unclassified ...
TCCATGTCGATGAAATCGACTACGATGATGCCGCCGAGATCGCGCAGCCGGATCTGGCGAACAATTTCCTTCACGGCCTCGGTGTTGGTCTTTACGATGGTGTCTTCCAGACGATTCGATTTTCCGACGAATTTGCCTGTATTGACGTCGATCGCCACTAACGCTTCCGTCTGGTTAATAACGATGTAGCCCCCAGATTTCAGCCATACTTTCGGCCGTAGCGCCTTTTCGAGTTCCTGGGTAATGTTGAACGCATCGAAAATCGGCGCCGTCCGAGTGTACATCTTGACTCGATTGACAAGCGCCGGCTGGAACCGCTGCACAAAGCCCAGCACATTCTCGTACATGTCTTCCTGGTCGACCCAGATGGCTTTGAAATCGTCGGTTAATTGATCGCGGAGAATGCGCCGTACAACGTCCAGATCGTGATGCAACAGCAGCGGCGCGGGCTTCTTCTCGGCCTTCTGGCGGATATCCAGCCAGAGATTGTAGAGGAAGTTCATGTCCGCCGCGATTTCTTCCTCCGTGTGGCCCTCGCCGGCCGTGCGAACAATGAAGCCGCCGGTTGTGCCGGCGCGGTGCGCCTGGAGGACCTTTTTCAGCCGATGCCGTTCTTCATCGCTGGCGATCTTGCGCGAAACGCCCATGTGATCGACGCTCGGCATGTACACTACATAACGGCCCGGTAGCGCGACGTGCGAAGTAATGCGCGCGCCTTTTTGTCCCAGCGGTTCCTTCGCAATCTGTACAATAATTTCCTGCCCGGCCTTCAGCAGGTCGGTGATCGACGGCAAAGGCCGTTCAGCCTGCGCCGTCTGCTCTTCGCGCTCGGGCTTGGGCTCGTTGATGCGGGGTTCGGGCGCGGCGGCGGCAATCTCATCCCCGGCTCTATTCGCGTCACCACCGTTGCCTTGGCCGTTGCCCTGCTGGTTGAAGCGTCCGCCCCGGCGGCGCCGCATACGGCGCGACATGCGGTGCATCGACCGGCCACCCTGCTCGCGGAGCGACGCGCTCTGTGAGGCGCTCGATTCTATATCCGTGGCGGGACTACCGGCTCCGGCAGCGCCGGTACTCTCGGACTCGCCATTCGGATGCTCGGCGGCCACTTCATTGCCTTCAGCCTCTTCCGCCTCCGGTTCGATTCCGGTCGTTTCCTCGACCGCTTCGTCCAGCGGAGTCGCGAAATCGATGTCGAGCGCCGAGGACAGATCGATCATCTCCGTTTCGTCTTCAGCGGAGTCTTCGCGAAACGATTGTATGTCGTTTTCGGACGGCTCAATATCGCTAACCAGGGCTATCGGAAAATCGTCTCGCAGCGGGGAATCGTCGCCGGATGCCGTGTCTCCGGCCTTCTCTGGTCCAGCCTCTTCCACGTGCGCCAGGGCAAGCTCTTCCGGTTTATTCTCCGCGACTGGTTCCACGAAGATCTGGGCCACTTCGCCCGTGGCCGCGCCGGGCTTCTCTTCGGTTTCCCGCCCTAATTCAACCGCCGGAGCCGCCGCCGTGGCGTGCGGATGGCGGTATTTCGCGAGGGACTCGCCTGGCAATAAAATGACATCCTCGGCGGGAGCCTCGGCCTGTTCCGTAGGTTCTTTCGGTGGCGCCGCCTCGTGGCGTTCGGTCGCCGCGGCGGGCGGCTGCGCGTATTTCGTCTCGGGAAAACCGTGGCTCCGCGGACGGCGGCGGCGTGAACGGCGGCCCCGGTGATCGCGCGAGGTGTCAGCTCCAGCGTCTGCCGGTTCCGGGATGGAATTCGGCTGAAGTGCTTCTGCCGCTTCCGGTGCTATCGCCGGTGCTACCGCTTCTTTTATGAATGGCCGCGCTTCCGGCGCGCGATCGCGACGTCCCTCGGGGCGGCCGCTCTTTTGTGGTTTCTCTTCTATTGTGTCAACGTCCGGGTGTTCTTCGAAGAAATCGGACACATACAGGAACGTGTCCCGTTCGAGCCCCAGATCCACGAACGCGGATTGCATGCCGGGTAGTACCCGCGTGACCCGTCCTTTGTGAATGCTGCCCGCCAGCGAGTATTCATGCGCCCGTTGAAAGAAGACTTCAACAAGCTGATCGTCCTCGAGGATGGCTACTTTTGTCTCGTGGCGATTGGAACCAATCACCAACTCCTTGCCCATATTAATTACCGCCTTTGCCGGGCCGATGAGCGGGAGTTAAGAAATTCGGACGTGTGATGGATATCAAGCCCGCGGCGAGAGGCTACGGGCAGACATAAAACTTCTGGCCAGAGGATCGTGCGGAGTCTTGCTCACAAACGCCCGCCCTCTGGATTCGATTACCGGATAACCAAGCAACCGTAAATTCTTCAACAACAATCCGAAACTCTTTTGTCCTACTCAGTTCGACCCAAATTTTTCGTCGAACCACCCCCTGCAGGGGGCTAACTTAACTTACTAAACGCCTCAGCCTGACGCTATTCACCAGACCCAACATCAGAAACATCGATAGAACGTTCGACCCCCCCGAACTCATCAGGGGGAGGGGAATACCGGCGACGGGCATCCTGCCCACCACCATGCCCACGTTGACCAGCACGTGAAATAAGACCAACGCGCCAATTCCCATGCAGATATATACACCCTCTCGATCGCCAGCCGTCTGGGCATTTTGCACGATCTGCATGATTAGCAAGAAATACAAAACCAGCGCTACAACTACACCGACAAACCCATGCTCCTCGGCAAATGACGAGAAGATGAAATCCGTCTGCGGAACGGGCAGGAACCCCAGGTGGGTTTGTGACCCTTGCGTGACGCCCCGGCCCCACATACCCCCGTTCCCCACGGCGATCCTAGATTGGATGACTTGAAACCCAGTCCCTTTCGGATCCCGCTCGGGATCGACAAAACTGGCCAACCGGTCTTTCTGGTACGGCTTAAGGAAATGATAACCGATCGGCAGGCAGATCAATAGGGCCGCGGCGACAATCAGCAGGTACTTCCAGCGCAAGCCGGCCATTAAGATGCCACATACCAGGATCGGTATATATGTCAACGAAGTGCCCAAATCGGGTTCCTTCATCACCAGGAGCATCGGTACCCCGACCAGCGCACAGAGCTTCGCCAAATCGCGCCACTCCAACTTTTGACCCGCCTTTAAATCCGACAGGAAGCGCGCAACCAGAAGAATAATTACGATTTTGACGAACTCGGAAACCTGAAGCGTAAATCCGGCTACTCGAATCCAGCGAGTGGAGCCGAACACCTTGTTGCCAACCACCATCGTGACCAGAAGCAGCGCGATGGACAGCGCGTACATGGGAACCACCTGGCCGAGCAGCGCGTGGTAATCGATCTGAGTGACGACCCACATCAGTATGAGGCCGCCGGCGACAAAGACCACCTGCTTCCACCAGGCGTCTTCCCATTTGGTGGCGTGAGTGGCGCTGTAGATTTGCAGCACACCCAACGAGCAGATAACCAGCGTTATGGCAAGCAAGTACCAGTCGGTCGTGCGTGCAATGCGTGGGGCGCCCATCAGTTCAGGCCGCTCCCTAAAGCCAGGGCGGCGGGCATCGGCATCGCCCACGGAAGCGTGAGGGTATGAAACTCGCGAGTGAGCTGTGTTCGTTCTTTTGCGAGGCGGGCTTTTTTATCGAAATAAGCCTTCATTACATCGCGAACAATCCAGGCGGCGTTGGCTCCCTCCTCACCGCTTTCAAATAGCGCTACGACGGCGATCTCCGGGGCGCCTTTTGGAGCGAACGCCTCAAACCAGGCGTTGTTCTTCAGGTGCATCGACTTCATTTTCTCCGTCGACACAAGCTGGGCGGTCCCGGTCTTGCCGCAGACTTCGATGTTCGGCAGAGCGGCCGCATGCCCGGTTCCACCCTCGTTCACCACACCGTACATTCCATCGACGACTTCGGCTACGTCCTGTGGATTCAGATGGCCGTCGCGGGTCAATACCGGTTTCGCATCCCGCAGCAGGTGCGGGCGATACCATCGGCCGCCGATCGAAAGTCCGCCGAGCGCCGCCGCCAGTTCGAGCGGCGATACGGTCACGGCGCCCTGGCCGATGGCTACCGAAATGGTTTCCCCGGCGTACCACTTCTGCCGGAAAGTCCGCAGCTTCCACCGTGTTGACGGCATGGTGCTTTCGCGCTCGTTCGGCAGATCGATCCCGGTTTTCCCGCCGAAGCCGGCGAGCTGGGTATAGTGTGCAAGGCGGTCGATTCCGAGCCGGTTACCGACGTTATAAAAATAAACGTCGCACGATTGTGTAATGGCCCTGTGCAACGAAATGTTCCCGTGGCCGCCCTTGCGCCAGCAGGCGAAATAATGGCCATAGAACGAAGCGCCGCCGGGGCAATGGAATTCCGTCTGATCGTCAATCACGCCGGATTCCAGGCCGGCAAGCGCGACAAATGGCTTGAACGTGGACCCGGGGGCGAATTCCGCCTGCGTCGCCCGGTTCATCAGCGGCTTGTATGGATCGTCCACGATTTCTTTCCAGTCTTTTGTGCTGATCCGTCCAGTGAACTTGTTGGGATCGAAAGTAGGGCGGCTCACCATCGCCAGGACCTGCCCATTGCGAGGATCGAGAGCCACGACCGCGCCGCGCTTCCCCTCCATTGCCAGTTCGGCAACGGATTGCAAATCGAGGTCGAGCGTAAGCTGGAGATCCTTTCCGGCGACTGCATCTTTCGGTTTGTCCACCTGCCGCTCGCGGCCCATGCTATCCACCAACACCCGGCGTTCGCCGTCGACGCCTCGCAACGTTGAATCGTATTCGCGCTCAATACCATCTTTTCCGATTACGTCGCCCGGGTGGTATTCAATGAACTGCGGCAGATCGAGTTCCGCGTCGCTGATTTCGCCGACATAGCCGATTACGTGCGCGGCGTACCCGTCCTGGGGATAAAGCCGGCGCCACGAGTTGATGATGTCCATCTCCGGATAGGTGGCGGTGTCGCGATGGGATTGCACCCAGCTCATGTCGTCCGGAGTCAGCTCGTCCTTAATGACAATCTGCGGCCGGCTTCCCATCCGCCTGACTTTGCCGGCGAGGTCGTTGTAATCGAGGTGCAGAGCGTCGGCGATGGCGGGCAAATGCTCCCATTTGAGCTGATCCCGGTTTAACAGGAGGGAGTAGGAAGCTTTATTGTCGACAATCACGCGCCCATCGCGGTCGAGTATTTTGCCTCGTGGCGCGAGAATCGGCGTGGATTTTATCCGGTTTCGCTCCGCCGCTTCGGAATAATAGTCGGGATTCTGTACCTGAAGTGTCCAGAATCCGGAGAGCAAAAAGATAAAAACCGCGACGACGATGTACTGGAATACGGCAATTTTGGCGGTTGCCGCCTTCGTACTGTCCTGAAGCAGTTGCTCCGACGAGACTTCTTCGCGTTCGCGCTGGCTTTCGACTAATGCCACAAATAGAACTCGGGTTCAGGCTCCGCGCTACGATCCGGACAACTTCATTCTATCGAGGATCATGAATAAAGGAACAGCCACAACGGCGTTCAGCAGCGCTTGCAGCAGGATCTTCTGCGGATCGAGTGGCACGACCTGGCCGAGCAGGGCGCGCCTCATCATCCAATAAAAAAACTGATGGAAGAAAAAGAAGAAGAAGGTCAGCGTAAACCGGACAAGCACGTTGTCGACGTCGAACCGCATGCTTACCGAAGCGGCGAAATAGCCGACCAGGGTCTTCGCGATGCCGTACATTCCCAGTGGCAGGTGCGAGAGTGAATCTTGCGCCAAGCCAACGAACGCGCCAAAAAACAAAGCCGACAGCTGGTTTTGCCGCATCAGCCCGAAATAAATGGTCAGCAGCAGGGGAATTTCAAGGAATTCCGTGTTCGGAATCAGCCTCGGAAGATAGAACTGGCAGATGATTGCCACCAGAGTGATGGCCAACAGCGCCAGAACCTGGAACCGGTTCAACCAGCCTTCCCGCAGCGGCTTTTTTAAAAGCTGTTCGCTATATTCCGTCATGGCTGAGGCGGTGTCGCCGGCGGCGCCTTCTTCCTGGGCGCTCCCAATGGCAGGACGGGTCCATTGTCAACGTGGCTGGGCTTCTTCTCTGCCGCGGGCTGTTTCGTGGGCTCCGGCGTGCGTGCGCCTAGAATCCCGGTGGGCGGAGGAGAGGGCCTGACGACGGGCGGGGAAGCGGGCTTCGCGGCTGGCTTGGGTGGCATTTCCGCTTGTGCAGGTGATTGGGCCGCTGCGGCAGGTTTATTGAAATTCGGCATATTGCCGCCTATCGCACCGTATACATGGTTCTCTTCCTTGCCAATATCGATATATTTCTGCTTGATCTTGTCCGCTTGCGTGGCCATTTTCGGCGTGGCCGGGCCGGGAGCGGCATCCGGCGGCGGGGCGGGCAACGATTGCGCCACGCGCTGCTCGGGAGGCGTATCGGGAATTAGTTGATGAACGCCGTGGAGGACAACCAGGACTTCGTCGGCGGCTCCGGGAGCGCCGCTTAAGTTCAAATGGATGTCTTTCATGAATTGGCCGGATTTCACCGAGGCCGCCGTGCCGACCGGAAACCCGCGCGGGAAAATCCGGTCTTCGCCCGACGTATAAAACCATTCGCCGGGATCGATCTTTTCCTCATTCTGGATGTAATCCACGACGCAGTTGGAACCGTTACAGCTCAAGGTCCCATGGATATGTGCTTTTTGCGACTCCACGCCCACTGAGAAGGTCGGATCGGTGACCAGGAGCACCTGCGATGCGAGCGGATATACCGCGATCACCTTGCCGACAATGCCATCGGGCGTAACCACCGCCATGCCTTTGACGACCCCGCTCGTCGAGCCTCGATCGATAAATACTACTTGCGCCGAAGAGGCCGTGCCATTGCCGATAATCCTTGCCGCCACGGTTTTGGAAGCGGTCTGCAATTGGAACGCGCTCAACGCGCGAGCGTTTTCCGCTGTCGTTAACTGATTCCGGTAATAGATGTTCTCCATCTTCAGCCGGTTGTTGTCCTCGCGCAACTTCCGGTTCTGTTCGCGGACATCCAGCAAGATGAAGTAGTCTTCAAGGAAGCCAATGGTGTTGCGGCGCACGGCCTCGGTGACTCCCGCGAGCGGTGTCACGGTGGTGACGGCCCACACACGAATTAGCCGGACATCCTGCGTGGTCCGAACCTGCCACGCTAACAAAAGCAATTGAGCGACGATGACAATCGCCAGAATGATGAGGTTTCGATACCGGCTAAGAATCGCCTCAACGACTCGCGGTTCCTGCAAACTTGTAGATCCCTAAACTCTACTGTAGCGACGGAGACCCGCCCGGCGCTATCAAAATAGAGACTACTCGATCACGATTCTACGCAGCAGCTTAAAATCGGTAAGCATCTTGCCCGTGCCAAGCGCAACCGAAGCCAGGGGATCGTCGGCAATCGACACCGGGAGCCCCGTTTCCTCCCGGATGCGCCGGTCGAGGTTCTTCAGCATCGCTCCGCCTCCGGTCAGCACTATGCCACGGTCGCTGATATCGGCGCTTAATTCGGGCGGCGTTCTTTCAAGCGCGACCCGAATGGCGTTCACGATGGTCGCAACACATTCCGAAAGCGCCTCGCGGATCTCGCTATCCCCGATGGTAATGGTTTTCGGGACGCCTTCGATCAGATTGCGGCCCTTGATCTCCATGGTAATCGGCCGGTCCAGAGGATACCCGGAGCCGAGCTGAATCTTGATCTGTTCCGCCGTCCGCTCGCCAATCAGAAGGTTATACTTCCGCTTCAGGTACTGCATGATGGCGTCGTCCATTTCGTTGCCGGCGACGCGAACCGAGCGCGAGTAAACGATACCGGAGAGAGAAATTACGGCGACATCGGTAGTCCCGCCGCCGATATCTACCACCATGTTCCCGGAGGGCTCGGTGATAGGCAGGCCTGCCCCAATAGCTGCCACCATCGCCTGCTCCACCAGGTGTACTTCGCTTGCTTTGGCGCGATAGGCGGAGTCGATCACGGCTCTTTTTTCGACTTGTGTGATCTCGCTCGGAACACCGATGACGATACGCGGGTGCACCAGCATTTTGCGCCCGTGCGCCTTTTGGATGAAATAGTTCAACATGCGCTCGGTGACTTTAAAGTCCGCGATAACCCCGTCCTTCATGGGACGGATCGCGACAATGTTTCCAGGCGTGCGCCCCACCATTTCCTTGGCCTCTTTGCCGACGGCTTCCACCTCGCCATTGGTTTTGTTGATGGCGACGATGGACGGCTCATTCACGACAACGCCCTTGCTTTTGGCGAAAACCAGCGTATTCGCCGTGCCAAGATCGATGGCAAGATCGGAAGAAATAAGGCTAAAAACAGACCTGAAATTCATGAAAAGAGCTTGGTCCCTTACTGATCGCGACCCGTGGATGGCAGCTTTCGCAACGGCTCGGAACCGAGCTCAGACAATGCGCAAGAAGCACACGGAGGGCGAGGCTCCCCCCGCGATCACTCACGAGAGTAACATAGGAATACCACGAGTACTAGATCACGTGAATCTCCGCTTTCATCGACTGCGAGGGCAGGGCGTTCACTGGCCTTACGAGGCCGGAAATCTCTGCCGTGGAATCGCCTGCCGGGCTAGCAAAAACAAGTCTCAGTCCCATGGACAGTAAATTTACCCGCCGCAGTCTGCTTGCCGGCAGCGCATTCACTATCGCTTCCGCCTGTGGCCGGAGCCGGGCAACCGGGTATCCGGGATACGCGCTGGTGAGCACGGCGGGCGAGAACTCCGTGGCCGCCGTCGACCTCAACTCGTTTCAAGTGGCGAAGAAGATCGGGCTGAATGCTTCACCGTCGGTGGTCATCGCGGATTCCAGGCAAGGCTACGCGCTGACCCCCGCAACCGGAACCGTTCACCTGCTGGACATTGAGCGTCTTGCAAAAAAGGCGTCGGTCCGGCTTGCCGATCGTGTCGATTCCATTCGCCTCACCCCAGACGGGAAGATGCTGGCCGCGATCTCCGGCAAGAGCCACGAACTCATTCTTGCGGACGTAGAGAGCCATCGAATTGTCCGGCGCGTCCGGCTGGAAAACGAGCCGCTGGATTTGGACCTGTGCTTCTATTCCGGGACAAACCGCATCTACGCGGCGATTTCAGAAGGCGCCAGCGGCATGGTGGAGTGCATCGAACTCGCCACGGGCAAACGCGTCCACACCCAGCTTGCGGGGGAGCTTGGAAACCTGCGGTTTCGCTCGGATGGCCAGATTCTGCTGGTTGCGAATTATCGCGAGCGCACACTGGTGGCGCTCGACAGCCAGACTCTTCAGACCATTTGCGAACTGCCTCTCGCGATGCGCCCGGAGAACCTCTGTTTCAGCGCGGACCAAGGTGGACAGCTCTTCGTCTCGGGCAGCGGCATGGACGGGATCGCCATCGTTTTTCCGTTCCACACGCCTGAGGTAGAGCAAACTGTGCTCGCAGGGCGAACTCCCGGCGCCATGGCCTGTTCTGGTCCCAATCCTATGTATCTCTTTGTCGCCAGCCGGACTGGCTCAGAGATCAGCATCTTGAGCGTAGATACCCGGAAGATGATCGCGTTGACACAGGCGGGGCAGCAACCAAAACAGATCACGATAACTCCAGATCAGCAATACGCGCTCATTCTGAATGAATCGAGCGGCGACATGGCCGTGATCCGGATTCCGAACATCAAGGGGACTCGTCTGAAAACAGGCGCTTCGTTATTCGCTATGGTGCCGATAGGCGATACGCCTGTGGATACGGCCATTTTCACGCGATATGCGTGAGGTTTGCGTTAACGTGAACGCAATGTGCGGGAGGACCTCAGCGGTTCCCGCGATGAGGCATTATTCGGGACCTTCCTGCCAGGAATCACGTCCTTTGGTGACCGGCTCGTACGGCGCTCATCGGCGTAAGCTCATCAGTCCTGGCGCAATGCAACGGCCGGATCGATGCGAGCGGCTCTGCGTGCCGGGAACCAGCAGGCCGCCAGTGCAACCGCCGCCAACAAAGCAGTGACGCTGATAAGCACTACGGGATCGAATGCCGTGACCCCGTACAGCATCCCTCTCAGAAACTGCGTGAGGCCTAGGGCGGAGAATAGCCCTACCGTTAGGCCAATGCCGGCCAGCCACATGCCCTGTCCAATCACCAGCCTCAAAAGATCGCCTCTGGTCGCGCCGAGCGCGCTGCGGATGCCGAGTTCGCGAGTGCGCTGCGCCACCGAATAAGAGATTACTCCGTAGATTCCGATTGCCCCGAGCAGCATCGCGAGGCCGGCAAAGATCGCGAGCAGGGCCATGCTGAATCGCTGGCGCGAGATCGATGCGCCCACCACACGTTCGAGCAGGCGCGGTTCGGCCATCGGAACGCCGCCAGAGGCCGTTAAGGTTTCGCGGCGAATCTGCTCTGCTGTTGGCATAGCGCCGCTGGAAGTACGAATCACCCAGTTCAGTGGCGCCAGTTGATTGTCCAAGCCTATCAGGCCATCCGGAACCTGTGCCAAGGGCTCGTAGAGTATAGGCGGAGGAGGAGCGCCCAATCCGATATCGCGCGTGTCACCCACAACTCCGACAATTTGCCGGGGACGATCGGCAAATATCGGCCCCAAACCGCGCCCAATGAGAATCTGCCGGCCAATGGGACTCTGCTTGGGGAAGTGTTTGCGTGCAAACGCTTCATTCACGATGACGACGGCGCGGGATTGCTGCGTATCTTGTAGCGTGAACGCGCGGCCGGCGACAACCGGAATTTGCAGCGCCGAGAAATAGTGCGGTGTGATGCTGCGCCACTGTTCATCCAGCACTTGGTTCGAAGGTGGGCGGCCGACGATCTCGAATGAGA
>Ga0134128_10011111_pt1 | contig 10779 bp, 8 predicted proteins | sample KB31754_FD_96462 | JGI IMG/M metagenome (GOLD analysis project Ga0134128, IMG submission 96462) | Terrestrial soil microbial communities with excess Nitrogen fertilizer from Kellogg Biological Station, Michigan, USA - KB3-175-4 | ecosystem: Environmental > Terrestrial > Soil > Unclassified ...
GCGGGTCGGCGGTCTCGGTCTGGATGGCGAAATGCAGATGCGCCGGCCGCCACCAGCGCTGCGTCGTAGCGTTGATGAGTTCGCCCAACGCGGCGTCCATCGGCGCCGGATAGGCGGTCGGCTGCACGCTCCAGAACGCCCATCGCCCCTGCGCATCGCAGGCGATGCGGCCGCGGCCCCACATATGCGCGGGGTCGAAATCGTCCTGCACGTCGTAGAGGCCGCGCTCGTCGGATTGCCAGACGTTCAACACCGCGTCACTCACCGGCCGTCCCGCTGTGTCGAGCACGCGGCCCGACGCGTATAGCGGTTCGCCGGAGGCGCCGTTGGCGATATCGGCGCCGGGGGCGAACTGCGGCGCATCGTCGATGTAGAAAGGCCCGATCAGGGTCGGAATCGTCGCCCCGGCGGGCTTCGGCTGCGAGGTCGCCAGCACTTGCATGCTGAGGCCGATGGAATCCGAAAGCGCGATGAATTCGTTGCGACCCGGCCCGGTGACGCGAGCCGCCGTGGCGAGGAACGCCATCGCGCGCTCCCACTCCGCCCAGGTGATTTTCGTCTCGCGGACGAAGGCGTGCAGGTGGGCGATGAGGGCGAGCATGATTTCGCGCAGCCGAGGGTCCTCGGTGGCTTGAAAGCGCGCCAGCACTTCCTCAAGGATGGCGGCTTGCGTATCGTTCTCGCGCGCTGTGCGGGTCGAAGGGTCCACGCGATCGCCTTTCGTCTTTGCCTGAAAGCGCGAGATTGGCGGCTCGCGCCGGCGATGTCCAGCGTTGGTCATGCGCTGCGGCCGCCTCGGGGCATTTTATCTTATTCACGCGTGGTTTGCGAACGCGCCAAGCGGCGGCGCTGTATCGCAGGAGAAGGCGGCAGGCCGCCGGCATGCGATGCGTAAAGGTTTACGCGACCCTCGCCTTGGCGCGCGCCTCCGCTTTGGCTATGGAGGGGCGAGCATGTGAACGGGCAGATGGAATGCGAATTCTCGTCACCGGCGGCGCCGGGTTTATCGGATCGGCGGTCGTTCGCCGCATCGTCAACCATACGCCGCACGAAGTTCTGGTCTTCGACAAGCTGACCTACGCCGGCAATCTGGCCTCGCTCGCACCGGTCGCCGATGACCCCCGCTTCCGCTTCGTGCGGGGCGACATCTGCGACCGCGCGGCGGTCGATCAGGCGCTCGCCGAATTCCGCCCGCACTGGATCATGAATTTGGCCGCCGAGAGCCATGTCGATCGCTCCATCGACGGACCGGCCGAGTTCATCCACACCAATGTCGTCGGCGCCGGCGTCATGCTGGAGGCGGCGCTCGCCTATTGGCGCGCGGCGGACGCTGAGGTCAGCGACGCCTTCCGCTTCCATCACATCTCCACCGACGAGGTGTTCGGCTCGCTGGGAGCCGACGGCTTCTTCCGCGAGGATACGGCTTATGCGCCGAATTCGCCCTATTCGGCCTCCAAGGCTGCTTCCGACCATCTCGTGCGCGCCTGGTTCCACACCTACAAGCTGCCGACCGTGCAGACCAATTGCTCGAACAATTACGGCCCCTATCACTTCCCCGAGAAGCTCATCCCGCTGATGATCCTCAACGCCCTGGAGGGCAAGCCGCTGCCGGTCTATGGCAAAGGCGACAACGTGCGCGACTGGCTGCATGTCGAGGACCACGCCGAGGCTTTGCTGGCGGTGGTCGAAAAGGGCAGGCCCGGCGAGAGCTACAATATCGGCGGCCGCGCCGAGCGGCGCAATCTCGACGTGGTGCATGCGGTCTGCGATCTCGTCGACGAGCTGAGTCCGCGCCGGGGCTCGCGGCGCGATCTCATCGCCTATGTCGTCGACCGTCCCGGCCACGATTTGCGCTACGCCATCGACGCCTCGAAGATCGAGCGCGAACTCGGCTGGCGGCCAGCCCACGATTTCGAGACCGGCCTGCGCGAAACGGTGCAATGGTATCTCAGCCACGAGCCGTGGTGGGCGGCGATCCGTTCCGGCGCCTATCGCGGCGAGCGACTCGGCGTGTCGGCGTAACAGCGAGGTTCCATGCAGGTCGAAGACACCGCCATTGCCGGCGTGAAAATCATCACGCCGAAGAAGTTCGGCGATCATCGCGGCTTCTTTAGCGAGGTCTACAGCCGCAAAGCGTGGCGCGAGGCCGGGCTCGATTACGAATTCGTGCAGGACAACCATTCCTATTCGGCCGAAGTCGGCGTCATCCGCGGCCTGCATTTCCAGACCGAGCCGTTCGGGCAGGACAAGCTGGTGCGGGTGGCGCGCGGCCGGGTGCTCGATGTCGCCGTCGATCTGCGCCGCGGCTCGCCGACCTTCGGACGCCATGCCGCGGTCGAGCTTTCGGCAGCCAATGGGCGGCAATTGCTGGTCCCGATCGGCTTCGCGCATGGCTTTTGCACCTTGGAGCCGGATTGCGAAGTGCTCTACAAGGTGACCAACGTCTATTCGCCGGCGCACGACCGGGGCCTGGCCTTCGACGATCCCGCGCTCGGCATCGCCTGGGGCGTCGATCTCGCCAAAGCGGTGCTGTCGGACAAGGACCGCCGGCATCCGCGCCTCGGCGATCTCGGGCCGCAATTCGAGTGAGGCCAGTTCTGGGGAAACGATGCGCATCCTCGTAACGGGAAAGCATGGCCAAGTGGCGACCGCCCTGCGGGAGCGCGCGCCAGAGGGCGTCGAGGTGGTGGCGCTCGGCCGGCCGGAGCTTGATCTCGCGGATGCCGGCTCGATCCGCGACGCCTTCGACGCGGCGGTCGCCGACGTCGTCGTCAACGCCGCCGCCTTCACCGCCGTCGACAAGGCGGAGGCGGAGGAGGAACTCGCCACCCGCATTAACGGCGACGGCGCCGGGCGGGTCGCGGACGCGGCGCGCGGCCTCGGCGCGCCGATCATCCAGCTATCGACGGATTACGTGTTCGACGGCGCGCTCGGGCGGCCCTATCGCGAGGAGGACCCGGTGGGGCCGATCGGCGCTTACGGCCGCTCCAAGCTCGCCGGCGAGGAGGCGGTCGCGGGAGCCAACCCGCGCGCGGCGATTCTGCGCACGGCCTGGGTCTACAGCCCCTTCGGCGCCAATTTCGTCAAGACCATGCTGCGCCTCGGCGAGACGCGGCGCGAGGTGCGCGTGGTCGCCGACCAGATCGGCAGCCCCACCAGCGCGCTCGACATCGCCGACGCGATCTTCGAGATCGCCCGCCAGCTTATGGCGGCGCCGGCGGCGGATAAATACGGCGTCTTCCACATGACCGGCGCCGGCGAAGCGAGTTGGGCGGAATTCGCGCAAGCCATCTTCACGCAAGCGCACGCTCTCGGCCGGCCGGCGGTGCAGGTGATCCCCATTCCTACCGCCGAATACCCGACGCCGGCGCGCCGGCCGGCCAATTCGCGCCTCGACGGCGCGCGTCTCGAACGCGACTACGGCGTCACGTTGCCGCATTGGCGCGATTCGCTCAAACCTGTCGTCGCCCGGCTTCTCGAAGCGGAATTTTGAGGTCTCCCATGCGTGGCGTCATTCTCGCCGGCGGCTCCGGCACACGGCTGCATCCGATGACCCAGGTGGTCTCCAAGCAGATGCTGCCGATCTACGACAAGCCGATGATCTATTATCCGCTCGCGGTGCTGATGCTGGCGGGGGTGCGCGAAATCCTCGTCATCTCGACGCCGCGCGACCTGCCGATGTTTCAGGCGCTGCTCGGCGACGGCCGGCAATGGGGGCTGGAACTCGCCTATGCCGAGCAGCCGCGCCCCGACGGGCTGGCGCAGGCGTTCATCATCGGCGAGGCTTTCGTCAAGGGCCACGCGTGTGCGCTGGTGCTCGGCGACAACCTGTTCTACGGCCACGGGCTGTCGCAGATGCTGACCGCCGCGGCGCTGAAACAGGGGCCGGGCGCGACGGTGTTCGCCTATCACGTCACCGATCCCCAGCGCTACGGCGTGGTGGCGTTCGACGAGACCGGCCGCGCGACCTCGATCGAGGAGAAGCCAAGCGCGCCAAAATCCTCCTGGGCGGTGACGGGGCTCTATTTCTACGACGAGCGCGTCTCCAGCCTCGCCAAATCGCTGAAGCCGAGCCCGCGCGGCGAGCTTGAGATCACCGACCTCAACCGGCTCTATCTGGAGCGCGGCGAGTTGACGGTCGAGCGGCTCGGCCGCGGCTTTGCCTGGCTCGACACCGGCACGCCGGACTCGCTGGTCGAGGCGGCCGAGTTCATCCGCGCTTTGGAGAAGCGGCAGGGCTTCAAGGTCGCCTGCCCCGAGGAGATCGCGCTCAGCCAGGGCTGGATCTCGCGCGCCGCCGTGCTGAAACTCGCCGAGGGTTACAAGGGCGATTACGGGGCTTATCTGCGCCGCATCGCCGAGTGAGCGTCCGGCTTGACAGCGAGGCGCGAACCGCCGAGCCTCGCGGCAATGGACAGATTCAGGGAGGATGCATGACCGCGCTGAGCTATGTGAGCGGTCCGAGCCAGGAGCCGCTGCTCGGGATGACCATCGGTCAGGCGCTGGCCGGCGCCGCTGAGACCTGGCCCGACCGGGCGGCCCTGATTTCGCCGAGCCATGGCGTCGCCTGGACTTGGGCGCAGTTCCGCGAGCGGGCGCGCAACCTCGCCTGTGGGCTGTTGGCGCTTGGCCTGAAGCGCGGCGAGCGCATCGGCTGCTGGTCGCTCAACCGGCCGGAATGGGCGCTGACGCAATTCGCCGCCGCCGAGGCTGGCCTCGTCTTCGTCACCCTCAATCCCGCCTATCGGCTGCACGAGCTGCAATATGCGCTGACCAAGGTCGGCTGCGCGGCGCTGGTCATCGCGACGCGCTTCAAGAGCAGCGACTTCATCGGCATGGTCAACGCGCTCGCCCCCGAACTTGCGCACAGCCGCCCCGGCGCGCTGAAGGCCGAGCGGCTGCCGGACCTGCGCATGGTCATCCAGATCGGCGAGACTTCACCCGGCGCGCTTGCCTTCGAGGACGTCGCCAAGGGCGCGCCAGGGCAACTGGCGACGCTCGACGCGCTGGCGTCGGAACTGCAATTCGACGATCCCGCCAATATCCAGTTCACCTCCGGCACCACGGGCTCGCCGAAGGGGGTGACGCTGTCCCATCACAACATCCTCAACAACGGCTATTTCACCGGCCGCGCCATGCGCCTGACGCCGCAGGACCGCATCTGCATTCCGGTGCCGCTCTACCATTGCTTCGGCATGGTGATGGGCAATCTTGCCGCTGTGACGCTGGGCTCGGCGATGGTCTATCCCGGCGAGGGCTTCGATCCGCTCGCCACCTTGAAGACCATCCAAGACGAGCGCTGCACGGCGCTCTATGGCGTGCCGACGATGTTCATCGCCGAACTCGACCATCCCGAGTTCGAGCGCTTCGACCTCTCCAGCCTGCGCACCGGCATCATGGCCGGCGCGCCATGCCCGATCGCGGTGATGCGCCAAGTGGTCGAGCGCATGCACATGAGCGACGTGACGATCGCCTACGGCATGACCGAGACCAGCCCGGTCAGCTTCCAGAGTTCGGTCGACGATACGATGGAGCGCCGGGTGACGACGATCGGCCGCGTGCATCCGCATGTCGAGGTCAAGATCATCGACCGCGAGGGGCGCGTCGCGCCGAGGGGCACGGCGGGCGAGTTGTGTACGCGCGGCTATTCCGTGATGTCGGGCTATTGGGACGAGCCCGAGAGGACGCGGGAGGCCAAAGACGCGGCGGGCTGGATGCACACCGGCGATCTCGCCATCGTCGACGCCGAGGGCTACGGCAACGTCGTTGGCCGCATCAAGGACATGGTCATTCGCGGCGGCGAGAACCTGTATCCGCGCGAGATCGAGGAGTTCCTGTTCAAGCATCCGAAGGTGCAGGACGTGCAGGTGTTCGGCGTCGCCGACGCGCGCTATGGCGAGGAACTGTGCGCCTGGGTGCGGGTGCGTTCCGGCGAGACGCTGACGGCCGAGGAGGTGCGGGCGTTCTGCACCGGCCAGATCGCCCACAACAAGATCCCGCGCTACGTGGAGTTCGTCGCCGAATTCCCGATGACGGTGACGGGGAAGGCGCAGAAGTTCTTGATGCGCCGGGCGGTCGAGGAGCGGCTGGGGTTGAGGAAGTCGGAGACAGCTTGAGGGACAGGCGCGGGCGGCGGGATTTCAGCGGGTTAAGTGTGGTTTGCTGTCCCTGATCTCTGTCTCGAATGCCTTGAGCTTTGCGCTTACGGCGATACCGGCTTTCCCGGCCCGATTGGTCCGGGAAATTGCCAGCCCATGTGAGTTACCGTGTTCATAACCTCGCAGATAAGATCAACGACGTGCTGCCGAAGTTGCCGCAAGAATCCGAGTCCGATGGCAGTTTCAAAAACCTCCTTTTGTCTATTAACGAAAAACGGCACAGACCGACCTAAATGATCTGGGCTCCGCCATGACCTATGACAAAGCACGTTTCGCAATTTCGTGGCTTCTCGGAGAGCTTCGACCAGATCGTCAAGTAGATATTGTTGCGCCTGGATGCTCGCGTACTGATTTCGCGTACACATCAATCAGATTCGATAATTGATCGGATAAAGCTCGTACAAGAGTGGAAAGCCACTGTGCATAATCGGCGCCAATTTCATCTTCATGATACTCGCGCGTGCCCGTAAATGAGAAAATTGCTTTCGCCAAAACGTCCTCAAGGAAGCCAAAGGTCGCGATAGTCCTGCCGAGTTCTTCCCAAAATTGCGGACCGTGCAAATGAGTGGGAAATTGCGCGGGTAATCCATCGCGGTCGACAATATACGCCGGCTCAAAATCGCGAGCGCGGACGTTTTGACTTGTTGCCCCGGCGACAATTCGCGCTTTCCGCCTCATTTACGAGAAACGTGGCGTTTTCAGTCAGTTCTGACATATTCGATTCATGGATCGAGCGCCTTCATCCCCACGCCTTTCCGAGCGCTTGCAAGAGGCCCAGCACCTGCAGGCGTTGGAGGGCAATCCTCTGACGGCCGACGAAATCGCGATGTTCGAGATGTTCGAGCGCGAAGGCTGGCCGCATGAGCGTCGCCGCGCTTGCATTTTGGCGCAATTCAAAGTCGCCGCCGCGCCTGCGGCGGAATGAGCGACGATCCCTATGTTTATCCAAGAACCTTCGTTCTTCGCAACAAGCTCGGCCTGACCGACGCGGTGCGCCTGGAATCTTTCGAGCGCCGGATGGTCGTGCAACGCCTCGACGAAGGCGTTCCGTCAGGCGCTTTCGACCTCGACCATTTGCGCGCGATCCATCGCCATCTGTTCCAGGACGTTTACGATTGGGCGGGCGAAATCCGCACGACCGAGCTTGCAAAAGGCGGCCATCAATTCATGTTCCGCCGCTATATCGCGCGCGCATGGCCGACGTTGCGCGCCGGATCGCCGCCGCGCTGCCTTATGATGGCGTGAGCCTGCCCGATTTCTCGATCGAAGCGGGCCGCCTGCTTGGCGACGTGAATTACATTCATCCGTTCCGCGAGGGAAGCGGGCGCACGCAACTGCAATTCTTGCAGCAGTTTTGCGAGATCGCCGGACGTCGGCTCGATTTACGTCAAATCGACCGTGCAGATTGGCTCGCAGCTTCGCGCAGCGCACACGATGCGAATTACGAGCCTATGGGCCGCGCGATCCACGCCGCGCTCACCTGTAGCGGCCCGCTGGCGCCTCCCCCATTTCCAGCCCCCTAAACGACATGGTCCGGCGCGAGCGCGCAGACGCCGTCCTTCTCGGTCTCGATCTGCATCGTTGCGTGGTTGATGCGAAAGCGCTGGGCGAGTTCGGCCGCGAGTTCGTGCAGGAAGGCGTCGCCGGGATGGCCTTGCGGCGTCACCAGATGGCAGGTCAAGGCGATGTCTGTCGTACCGATCGCCCAGATATGCAGATCGTGCAGCGAGGCGACGGCCGGGCGCGACGACAGAAACGCCCGCACCGCGTTCGCATCGACGCCGGGTGGAACGCCAGCGACCGACATGCCGAGCGCGTCGCGCAATAAGCCCCAGGTGCCCCAGACGATCACCGTGTTGATGGCGAGGCTGACGACGGGATCGAGCCACAGCCAGCCGGTCAGCAAGATGACGAGCCCGGCGACGACGACGCCGGCCGACACCAGCGCATCGGCAGCCATGTGCAGGAAGGCGCCGCGCAGGTTGAGGTCGTCCTTGCTGCCCGACGCGAACAGCCACGCCGTCACACCGTTGATGACGATGCCAATCGCCGCCACGATCATCACCGTGCCTGCGGCGACAGGCGCCGGCGTATCGAGGCGCAGAATCGCCTCCCAAGAGATGGCGCCGACGGCGACGAGCAGAAACACGGCGTTGAACAGCGCCGCCAGGATCGAGGAGCCGCGCAGACCGTAAGTGAAGCGGGCCGAGGGCGCGCGCTTGGCCAGTTCGCTCGCCAGCCAAGCCACGACGAGGCCGAGCACGTCGCCGATATTATGCCCGGCGTCGGCGAGCAGCGCGACGGAATGGCCGAGCACGCCATAGGCGGCCTCGATGACGACGAAGCCGAAGTTCAGCGCGATGCCGATGGCGAAGGCGCGGCCGAAATCGGCCGGCGCGTGCGCGCGGTCGTGATGTTCGTGGGTGTGGTGGTCGTGCGCCATGTCTGTCGTCCCTACCGGGCCAATTTCTACACGTCTTCGCCGTTGCCGGCACGGGGGTTCACGCGCCGCGCGGTTTCGCTCTCGCCGTCGGCGCCGCTTCGGCCGGGTTCTCCGGCCAGAAATGACGGGGGTAGCGGCCGCGCAGGTCGGCGCGCACCGAGGCCCAGGAGCCGGCCCAGAAGCCGGGCAGGTCGCGGGTGATCTGGATCGGCCGCTGCGCCGGCGACAGCAGATGCAGCGTCAGCGCGACGCGGCCGCCGGCCAGCGCCGGGTGTTCGGTGAGGCCGAATAGTTCCTGCACGCGCAGCGAAATCGCCGGGCCGCCATCGGCCTCGTAGGCGATAGCGAAGGCATTGCCGGTGGGGGCGGTGAAATGCGTCGGCGCCTCGCGGTCGAGCCGCTGCGCCAGCGCGTAGTCGAGCGGCGCCTTCAGCGCGGCGGCGAGATCGTCGGCGCCAATTTCGGCGAGCGCGCTCTTGCCGAGAAGATAGGGCGCGAGCCAATCGGGCGAGGCGGCAAGCGCGGCGTCGGAGAGGTCGGGCCAAATGGTGTTTTCTTGACGGCGCAGGAAATTGACGCGGTCGCGCCATTGCGCCAGCGGCTTCGTCCACGGCAGACGCTCGACGCCCAGCCCCAGCACGCCGCGCGCGAGCGCAAGTGCGGCGGCCTCGTCGGCGGCGACGGGGAGGGTCTGTTCGCTGAGCGTAATGGCGCCGAGCCGTCGGCGGCGGCGCATGCGCAACGCGGTGGCGCCGGGCTCGAAGCTCAGTTCGTCGGCGGTCTCAATGACGCCGGCGCCCAGCGCCTCGACCTCCTCGGCGGTCAGCGGCGCGGCGAGCAGGATGCGTGCCGCCGCCGCGCGCCCGGCGACCTCGCCGATGGCGAGGTAGGTCTCGCCCGCCAGGCCGTCGTGCGGCTCGACGGCGGCGGCGCGGCCATTGGCCATCAGGAATTCGCCGCGCCGGCCGCGGGCGCGGGCGATGCGGTCGGGATAGGCGCGGGCGAGCCACGCGCCGGGCAGCTCTCCCCCTCCCCCCCTGCGGGGGAGGGCCGGGGAGGGGGGAACGCCCCGTGCAGCGCCCCCACCCTTACCCTCCCCCACAAGGGGGGAGGGGACTGCAGAGGCCGTCGCCTCTCCGGCCCGTCGCGCCAGTGTCCGTGCCAGCCGTCGCGCGTCCCCGGCGCGCGGCGCGCGGTCGCGGCGGAAGGCGGCGAGCCGCTGGCCCAGGTCCACGGCGCTGCCGCCGAGACCGCGCTCGCTGAGCAATGTCGCGATCTCCGCCGCTTCCTCCGCCGCGCCCTCGCGCGCCGCATCGACGAGCATGCGGGCCAGACGCGGCGGCAGCGCCAGCTTGGCGATGGCGCGGCCCTCGTCGGTGACGCGGGCGTCGGCGTCGAGCGCGCCGAGACGTTGCAGCAGCGCCCGCGCCTCGGCGAAGGCGGCGCGCGGCGGCGAATCGAGAAACTTCAGGCTGGCGGGATCGGCGACGCCCCACAGCGCCAGATCCAGCGCGAAGCCGGAGAGGTCGGCGGCGAGAATCTCTGGCTGTGCGTAGGGCGCGAGGCCGCCGTTGGCCGCCTCCTCCCACAGCCGGTAGCAGATGCCGGGCTCGACGCGGCCGGCGCGGCCGCGCCGCTGATCGGCGTTGGCGCGCGAGACGCGCACCGTCTCCAGCCGGGTCAGCCCAAGGTCCGGCTCGAAACGCGGGACGCGCATCAGGCCGCTATCGATGACCACGCGCACGCCTTCGATGGTCAGCGAGGTCTCGGCAATGGATGTGGCGAGCACAATCTTGCGCCGGCCCGGCGGCGCCGGCGCCACGGCGCGGTCCTGCGCCCGCATGTCCATCGCGCCGTAGAGGGGCGCGATCTCGACGGCGGGGTCGCGCACGCGCTCGGCCAGCGCTGCGGCGGCGCGCAGGATTTCGCCCTGGCCGGGCAGGAAGGCGAGGATCGAGCCGCGCTCATCGGCGAGCGCCGCGAGCGTCGCCTTCAGCATTTGATCCTCGATGCGCGCCGCCGGGTCGCGGCCGAGATAGCGGGTCTCGACCGGAAAGGCGCGGCCGGCGCTCTCGATCAGGGCGGCGCCTTGCATCAGCCGGGCGACGCGGGCGCCGTCGAGGGTCGCCGACATCACGACGAGGCGCAAATCTTCGCGCAGCGCGCCTTGCGCGTCGA
>Ga0134128_10011112_pt1 | contig 10779 bp, 10 predicted proteins | sample KB31754_FD_96462 | JGI IMG/M metagenome (GOLD analysis project Ga0134128, IMG submission 96462) | Terrestrial soil microbial communities with excess Nitrogen fertilizer from Kellogg Biological Station, Michigan, USA - KB3-175-4 | ecosystem: Environmental > Terrestrial > Soil > Unclassified ...
AGACGACCGGCGGCGCCGCGCGGGTTAGTCGCCCGCACCGGCCGCCGCAAGCTCCGGCGTCATGCTGGCGCTCGGTAGGAGCTGAGCCTGTACGGGTTGGGGCCCCGTTCCATACGCCTGCTCTTCTTTCTTCACCTTGGTGGCCTGCAGGATATCCAACAGGTGATTCCAGAACGCTGACCCGCCGGAGACCAGGATTCCGGTGACAATCCAGCACAGCCAGAATTCCCTGTTGCTCCATGAAAAGACAGCGCCGTGCGTGATGTTGAGCGGATCAAGCGTGCTGAGAGCCGTCACCAGAATGCCTGATCCAATGGCGATGGTTTGCACCTGGGCCGCGCTGCCTCCCTTGGGGCAGATCCATTGCTTCACCACTTCGGTCACCCGCTCGGCGGCGACACTCAGCCCCACCATCGCGAGGAGAAAGTTCTGAATACTCGTTGTTACCCCTTGCTCAAGCTGCATAAAACCTCCGTGGGGCCGGAGAGCAGCGCTCCGCCGGCGTCGTTCAATTCGCAGAAATGGGGAAGTGGAAGTGCCCTGTCTCGGTCGCCCTGTGCTGTCGTTGCAGCAAGCGTATGCACTCGGCGCCGGACATGCAAGAGCATTTTTGGGCAGCTTCGCGGATTCAAGTGCTATCGCCGTCGCTTCCAGTTGCCGCGCTCAGGACTCCGCGTAATCCCAGAAGGCGTCGGCCAGCTCGGCGCCGTGCTCATTGAGAATGCGGCGCGCCGCGCGTTCCACTTCCTCGATCAAGCCATGCAGGTAATCGCGCGAGCGCGAAATCGCCGCCACCCCGATGGTGGCCGACTGCCAGGTAACCGCCTCGTCCATCTCCGCCACTGAGATATTGAAGCCCTGCCGCAACTGATCCTTGAGCGAGCGCACCACCTGCCGCCGGTCCTTGAGAGACTGCGCGTGCTCAATGCGGATTTCAAGAGTCAGGTGAGCAACCGGCATGGCGTCGGCGAATTTTTCAGGCCCAGTGTACTCCGGAGCGGCCAGCTCCCAAATCAGTTTTTGACCCGCGTGTGGAGAAGCGCCGCTCTCACTCGCTCAGACTCCTTCGCCCACGGCCCCGATCACCGCGATTTTGGCCCTCTTCCCCAGCCGGACATTCAGGCGCGCGGGCAGGCTGTCGAGAGCCATTACAGGTGTGCCGGCAGTCTCGCCATTCACCTTCACAGCCTTCTCGCTCAGCTTGCGGTTGGCTTCCGCGCCGCTCGCTGCCAGGCCCAGCGCAACCAGCAGCTTGGGAATCCGGATCTGCAACGCGCCCGCTTCTCCGCTTGCCGTCACATCGGCAAACGCGATGTCGGTCTCTTCCAGGTCTTCGCTCTCGCCTTTCTGCTGGAACATGCGCGCCCAGTTCTCGTCCGCGTGCGCCGCCGCCGCTTCGCCATGGAAATCCGCCGTGATGGTGCGCGCCAGCTTCTTCTTGGTCTCCATCGGATGCAGCCGGCCGGCTTCCACCTCGGCGCGCATCGAATCGATTTCCGATTGTTTGAGATCGGTGAGAAACACCCAGTACTTCCACATCAGCTCGTCGGAGATGGACATCAGTTTGCCGTACATCTCCGCCGGCGGCTCGTTGATGCCCACCGCGTTGCCCAGCGACTTCGACATCTTCTGGACACCATCGAGGCCTTCGAGAATCGGCGTCATCAGCACAATCTGCGGCTGCTGGCCGTAGTCTCGCTGCAACTCACGGCCCATCAACAGGTTGAACTTCTGATCCGTGCCGCCGAGCTCCACGTCGCTCTTCAGCGCGACTGAGTCGTAGCCTTGCGCGAGCGGATACAGGAGTTCGTGGAGGCTGATGTCCTGCTCGGCGCGAAAGCGGGTGAGGAACTCCTTGCGATCCAGCATCTGGGAAAGCGTGACCTTCGCGGAAAGCCCGATCAAACCGGCGTAACCGAGCTTGTCGAGCCACTCGGAGTTGTAGCGAACCTCCGTCTTCGCTTCATCCAGAATCTTGAAGACCTGCTGCTTGTAAGTCTGTGCGTTCTCGTCGATCTCCTCGCGCGTGAGCGGCTTCCGCGTCACGTTGCGCCCGGTAGGGTCGCCGATGAGAGCGGTTGAGTCGCCGATGAGGAAGATGACCTGGTGGCCGAGCTGCTGAAAGTGGCGCAGCTTGCGCATGAGCACCGTATGGCCCAGGTGCAGGTCAGGCGCGGTGGGGTCAAACCCAGCCTTGATCCGCAGCGGGCGGCGGGTCTTGCGGCTCTCTTCAAGGCGCTCGCGCAGGTCGCTGACGCGGATGATCTCGGCCGCGCCCTTCTCAAGCAGGTCAAGCTGTTCGTCTACGGGCAGAAACGTGCTCATTCTGTCTTCGAGTATATAAAGCGAGGCCGTGGCGGCCTTCCGCCGCCCGTGCTCCAACGCTGCGCGGCTCTACCGCATCTCAAGTCAGTCGAAGGTGTCCAAATCGCTGGTTGGAGGTTTCAGTCGATGCGTTTTGTGTCAAAGCAGGCTTGCCGAGCGGCAGCCACTGGCGCTCTCATTTCTGTTCTTTCTGTGCCGCAAGCCGGGTTCGCGCAGGCGGCCGATCACATCGTAGGTCCCACTGAGATGCAAAGCACGGCCGTCCATGCCGCTCAGCAACGGCAGCAGGACGTGGAAACACTCGACCGGTTCTTCTCCTCAAACGAGGCGCGCCAGGCGCTCAGGTCGTCGCACATAGACCCACAACAGGTGAGGTCCGCGATTCCCAGCCTGAACGATGCGGAACTGGCGCAGCTTTCCGCACGTGCCAATAAGGCACAACAGCAGTTCGCCGCCGGCACCATGAACGACCACGATCTGCTGCTGATTCTGGTGGTGGTGGCCATCCTGATCCTGGTGATTGTTGCCGTGCACTGATACCCTGCAACGCCGGACGTGCCGGGCGCGTCAGCCGAACGCTCAGGCCTTGTTCAAGCGGCTGCGCAGGCGCTTGAGCACGTTTGGCGGCAGCAGGCCGGTGACATCGCCGCCGAAGCTGAACACCTCTTTGATCATGCGGGAGCTGACGAAGGAGTACCGGCCGGCCGGCTGCAGGAATACGGTCTCGATCTCCGGGGCGAGCCGCCGATTCATAAGCGCCATCTGGAACTCGTATTCGTAATCCGAGATGGCGCGGATGCCGCGCAGTACAGCCGAAGCAACCTGCTGGCGAGCGAACTCGACCATCAGGCCTTTGAACATGGCGACCGAGACGTTATGCAAGGTGCGCGTGGCTTCTTCGAGCATCTCCACGCGCTCGGAGACGGTGAACAGAGGGTTCTTGCCGGGATTGTTGAGCACCGCCACGGTGAGGTGATCGAACATGCGGGCGCCACGCTGGATCAGGTCCACATGGCCGTTCGTCGGGGGGTCGAAAGTGCCGGGATAGAGGGCTTTAACGGGCATGCGGCGGCTCAAGGCGATTCTAGCAGCGAATGCGAAAGGTCCGTCTGTCCCTAATGCGCTCAATGTCAGACTGCTACCACGTCAGTGGCTGCGTAGCGGAAGTGACGACAAGGAATTCACGGCTCAGCGTTTCTTCCGTCAGGGCGAGTCCGAGGGTTTGCCGGAGTGCGGTTTGAAGGGATTCGACATCGCCTGCTTGCCAGGATAGCTCCACTTGATACGCCCCTGAGAGGCCGGTCTGATCCACCACTTCAACGCCGCTTGTGGCATGCTCAATGACGCCGATCAGGCGCGGCATGTCCGTTGATGCGCCGCTAAATTGGCCTTGCGTCAGCAGAAATCCCCAAGATGGCTTTGCACTGGATGGATGCATCTTGCTGGAGCAATCCTCCGTGCAGCGCAATACAAACACCGCGACGGGCTTCGATTCCTTTACGGTCTTGAGTTCGAATGTGTCCTGCAGCATTTGCTTAAGCAGGTGACTCCGCAGTTGCTCACGTCCTTCCGGAACCACCGAGGAAACATCATATCTGGCGGAATCGGCCCATTCGGGAGCCACAATTCGATCTTTGCGAACGTGCTCCGTCATGGCAAGAAGCGCTTTGAGGGTCATCCCGAAATATTCGGCACGTCCTCTGCCTTCATCTGTAATTGCCCCTGGAGAAAAGCCGCTTACGGCTGGCGCTGCGGCCGGCCTGATCAATACCTGAAGCAGGGGCGTTGGAACGCCGCGATGGAGCTCCATCGGGGTAATTTTCGGGGTGCTCGCTTGAGCGTCCAACTTGCTTGGATCTCCAGCAAGCAAGCGATTGAGTCGCGTTGCATCGAGTTGCTCTGGCAAAAGCCGGCCCCAAAGGCGCCCTTGCTTGTCAATCAGAAACGTCTGCGGACGCCCTTCGATGCCATATCTATGGAATGTGCCGCTGTCTTTATCAATCCCGATCCAGGAATTCATTGGCCGCTTCTTCAAAAAGGCCTCTACTTCTTCGGGCTCCTCATCCGTTACCGATAGAAATACGACGGGTTTGTTTTCAAATTGCGCAGCGAGAGCATTGAGGTGGGGGATCTGTGCCACGCATCCACCACACCATGTTGCCCAGAATTCGAGCACGACCGCTTTCCCCCGCAGACTTGCCAATGTCATTTCCGAGTTCGGAGGGGCCTGCAACAGCTGCGACAGCGAGAGTTCGGGCGCTGGTTTGGCGTTTACAGGTACCTGACCTGTTGCTGAGGCGGCAATAGCCACGAGGAGAACTGCAGAAATCCATCGCACCTGGGGCCCCTTTAGCAGTTTTCAGAGTAAATGACGCAAAGCGCACTTCTGACGCTCCAATGCTGCGCGACTAGCTTGCGAACAAGGAACAGCGCGAGTAGATACGCCCCGTCAGTACGCGGGTTCGAGCTCTTCCGGAACGGCCTTCCGTTCGCACGCCGCAAGATAGACCGAGATGACCGTGATGTCGTCGTTCTGCCCGAAGCGCTTCGCGGTCTGCGCAATGTAGCGCGCCGACTCGTTACTGACCTGCTGCGTGCGCTCGAAGCCGAACAGCTCGCCTTCTGAGTTCTGGGCCTCTACCACGCCATCCGACAGGAAAATGAGCCGCATGCCCTGCTCGAGCTGAAACGAGACCTGCTCGTACGTCAGCCCTGGAATCACGCCCAGCGGCAGACCGGGCGGCAGTTCCAGTTCGCGCCCATCGCGATAGGGACTCAGGTGCCCGGCGTTGGCCACCTCCATGGCGCCGTCGCGATAGATGCGCGCGCACAGGCAGGTGGCAAAGCTCACCATGTCGTCCTTGCCTGGAGTCGCGCGATACCCCGACTGCATTCCCAGCATGACGTTGTTCAGGTGTTGCAGAATCATGGCCGGATCGTGCGACAGCTCATTGCGGAACGCCCCCACCAGCGTGCTCGCATTCATGGCCGCCTGCAGTCCCTTGCCGCTCACGTCTCCCGCAACCAGCAGCAGCGAGCCGTCTTCGACCGGCAGCACCTGGAAGAAATCCCCGCCCACGCCGTTTACCGGAACGTACGCGCTCTCCAGCATGAAATAGCGGTTCGATGGCAGTTCCGTGGGAATCAGCATCGCCTGCACACTGCGCGCCGCGGCGATTTCGGCATTCGATCGCTGCTCCTCCTGGCTCACCCGGACGAAGCGGTAAAGAATAACGGCGATCAGGCTCCCCAGGAACACGGCGTAACCGAGCGTGCCCATGGAAAACTCGATCGGTCCGACGTGGAAACGGTACAAGGCGACGGCCTCGCCGATCCAATGCTTTTCGGCCATGTAGCCCAGGATGGTATCGATGGAGCCCGCCGTGGCGGCAATGAAGAACGGCGGCAGCATAATGCCGGCCTCGCGGAAACCGCGTCGCCATGCACGAAAAAGCAACGCGATGACCAGGCTGAGGAAGACGATTTCGGCGACCACGGCGAGGGCCTGGTAGAACTGCTCCATCCCCACCAGAAAGACCACCGGCATCACGAGCACCGCGATTTGAACGGCGCGAACAAGGCGGCGGTTCGGCTCGCCGGTGAAGCGAAGGATGAACTCGAGGGTGACCGCCATGAAGATGCGGCCAATGAAGAGATTCAGGGGAATGAATACGGAATACGGAATGAGGGCGAGTTGCCAGAGGCTATTGGTTGCGCCATCGAGCGCGACGGAAACGCAGAGCAGGGCGAGCCAGAGGTATTCGGTGTGGTGACGCTGGGCGATGTAGAGGATTGCGCCGAAGGCGGCGGTGAATAGAAACAGAAAGCTGAGGACGAGGCCGGCGATAATCTGCTGGTCCCAGCGATAGGAGGTGGCGATAGCTAGGCGCTCGGCAATATCGTGACGTGCGGCAACATCCACGCGGTCAAGCAGGCCGTGGGTGATCTGGACGCCGGGCGCGGCCCAGGTGCGAATGGCAAGGGTAAGGGTGCCGTCGGCGGCCGGGGACGGCAGGCTGACCTCGACCGGAAGCGACATGTACATCTTCGGATGGTTGGTCATGCCGCGCGAGTGGCCGACATCGACTCCGTTTGCGTAGACCTCGACCTGGCCGATGGTGTGCGTCGTCAGCAGCAGTTCAAGCGGCTCGCCGGAAGGCTGAAGCTGGCGTGCATTGATACGGATGCGATACCAGGCATAGCCCGCATAGGAGTCGAAACCAAGTTCTGACAGCGGCTTGTCCAGTGTCACTGCGGCCCAACTGGAATCATCGAGCGCGGGATCGGACCACTGCGGATTATCGCCGATCTGAAAGTGCCAGGGCCCTTCGAGATGCACGACTGTGTGAAACGAAGGATTGGCGATCGTTGCCGCCGCAGGCGCAATCGCGGGTACTTTGACCTGCTGCTGAGAGGCCGCGGGCATCGCCGGTGCGCTTTGGCAAAAAGCGCCGAGCGGGGCACACAGTGCGAGCAGGCAGCTCGCGATGGGCCAAAACGCAGCTCGTGCGGCGATTCTCATGGGTGGTTCAAGTGTAGAGCAGGATCAAAGTTGGGCGCGAGTACCGGTTGCGCCCGGCATTCCCGAGAGATACGCGGATCAGGACGGATCAGTTCGCAAAAAGCGAGCGGCGGCGATCCGGGCCGGGATCGCCGCCGCATGGCAGATCGCAGTTATGCGCGGCGTCCGCGGACTGCTTCCTTGGCCTCCGCCGGTCCGCTGGCGGGAACTTCAGGAATCTCTGCCTTGGGTGTGCCGCCGATATTCAGCTTCTTACGCAGTTCGGCATCCATGCGGGCGAAGACGTCTTTGTTCTCCTTGAGGAACGAGCGGGTGTTCTCGCGTCCCTGGCCAATGCGCTCGCCGGCGTAGCTGTACCAGGCGCCGGACTTCTCCACGATATTGTTGGCCACGGCGAGATCGAGCACGTCGCCTTCCTTGCTGATGCCTTCGCCGTAGAGAATGTCGAACTCGGCTTCGCGGAACGGCGCGGCAACCTTGTTCTTCACGATCTTCACCTTGGTGCGGTTTCCCGTAACCGCGTCGCCTTCCTTGATAGCGGCGATGCGGCGGATGTCGATGCGCACCGAGGAGTAGAACTTGAGGGCGCGGCCGCCGGTCGTGGTCTCGGGATTGCCGAACATGACGCCGATCTTCTCGCGAATCTGGTTGATGAAGATGAGCGAGGTGCGGGACTTGGAAACCGTGCCTGTGAGTTTGCGGAGGGCCTGCGACATCAAACGGGCCTGCAGTCCCACGTGCGAGTCACCCATTTCGCCGTCGAGTTCGGCCTTTGGAACCAGGGCGGCGACCGAGTCCACGACCAGCACGTCGATTGCGCCCGAGCGGACCAGGGCTTCTGTAATCTCGAGTGCCTGCTCGCCGCTATCCGGCTGCGACACCAGCAGGTTATCGACATCGACGCCGAGCTTCTTGGCGTACCCGGGATCAAGCGCGTGTTCGGCATCCACGAAGGCGGCAAGACCGCCCAGGCGCTGAGCTTCGGCAATGATCTGCAGGGTAATGGTAGTTTTGCCCGAGGACTCCGGACCGTAGATTTCAATCACGCGACCGCGCGGAATTCCGCCTACGCCGAGCGCTGCGTCGAAGCTTATGGAACCGGTAGAGATAACTGAGATAGGAATCAGGGCCTCGCGCGACCCCAAGCGGACAATGGAGCCCTTTCCAAACTGTTTTTCGATCTGGCTGAGGGCGAGGTCTACTGCTTTGGCGCGGTCATCGGCTATTGCCATGCGGGTGCTGCTCCTTCTGCGCACTCTCAGTCTGCTACCCAAACAGTGGGCGCAAGCAAGAATCCTGGAGTGCAGTTCGTGTGGATTGTAGCAAAACGCTACACCTTAAGGACAGCGGAAAAAGCGAAGAAAAAGAGAATAATCCCTTCAGCCGGCTCACATCTCCACCCTGGGGATTATCCGGGGTGCGATCTCCTGCACTTCTCCGTACCATTTTTGCCACAGGCTGCAACGGCCTGTGCTCGCCCTGGGCCGCGCGTCGGTGGGACGCCGCGCGGCCCGCTTCCTCTTTCACGATTCGGCCCACGCCGCCGGGGCGGGCTGGGCGCTCTACATGCGGTTGATGAGTGTGGCAATGCAGGCCGCGCCGAAGCCGTTATCGATGTTGACCACGCACACATTGGGCGTGCAGGTGTTCAGCATGCCCAGAAGGGCAGCGAGACCGCCGAAGCTCGCGCCATAGCCCACGCTGGTGGGAACCGCGAGCACTGGAGCGTTCACAAGCCCTCCAACGACGGTGGGCAGCGCGCCCTCCATACCGGCGCAGACGATCAGCGCGCGGGCCGCATCGAGCAGGTTGCGCTGGGCGAGAAGGCGGTGAATGCCGGCCACTCCGACATCAGCGATCAATTCGACTGAGTTGCCCATCAGGCGCGCCGTAACGGCGGCTTCCTCGGCGACCGGCAGGTCGCTGGTGCCGGCGCAGACCACGGCGATCGTTCCCTTTCCCACGGGCGCGGGAACCTGCTCGAGCGTAACGCAGCGGGCTGTGTGGTGATAGGTCGCTCGGGACTCTGCGGCGAGCACGGCTTGAGCGCATTCCGGCGAAACGCGGGTGGCCAACACGTTGCCGCCGGCCTGCGCCATGCGGACGAAGATGGCGGTCACATGCTCAATGGATTTGCCCGATGCAAAGATGACCTCGGGCATTCCCGTGCGCAGCGGCCGATGGTGGTCGAGCTTGGCGAAGCCCATGTCCTCGAATGGGAAGACGCGCAGCCGGTCGAGAGCTTCAGTCACCTCGGTGCGGCCCTCGCGCACCTCGTTCAGCAGCGCTTCCAGTCTTGCGCGATCCATCTCAGACTCTCCTCGAAATTACTTACCTTCGTCGCGTCGTTTTCCGGCGGGCTGCGCAGGAGCGCTCATTTGTGCGGTGCCGGTGTGTGCCGGCACTTCAGCGATTCCTTTCGCTGCCAATGCACGACTTCGATAGCTGTACCCTGCATGCAGACCGTGGGCCCCTGGTGCACGATGCCGGTGAACTCGATGCCTTCGCCGGGCGTAGGCCGGGGATCGCCGACCAGAATGCTGTAGAGGCGGGAATGCGCCACATCACGGACGATGAGGCAGCGCGGTTCCACACCGGTTTCGACGCAGCCCTCGCCATGAATGGTTTTGGGCTGGGGCTGCGGCTTGGGCATGGGTGGCTGCTGGGCCCAAGCGAGGGTGGACGCTGCGAGAAGCCCGGCTGCGAGGAGTGGCCGCACGCGGTTCATGGGTGTTTGTCTCCATGAGACGACCAGGCCCAAACCGCCGCCTGCATGACCTGTTTGAGGGCGACATTGGATTCTGCGGCGATGCGGCGGCAGTCCTCGTATTCGGGCGAGGCGTTGAGGACCTCGCCGGTTGCGGAACGGGCGATCTTCATGCGCACCTTGCCCCACTGCGTTTCGACCTCAGTGAACTCGCGGCGAAGGGCGATCTTGTTTTCGACGCGCCAGTGCGCGCCGATGGTCGTGGTCTCGCGGAAGAGGATCTCGCGCAGAGCGGGAAGGCGCTCGGGCGTGCAGAGCACGGTGAGTTGCATACCGGTGCGGCCCTTCTTCATCTGGACAGGGATGCGGTAAACGTCCCATGCGCCGGCTTCGAGGAGCAGTTCGCTGACATAGGCGAGCAGTTGCGGCGTCGAATCGTCGATGACGGTTTCGAGGATGGCGATGCTCTCGACCGCGCTGTCGGGGCTGGGCTCGGCGGTCGGCGTATCGGCTTCGCCCACCAGAAGGCGAAGCAGATTCGGCTGCCCCGGTGTGTCACGGCCGCCCGCGCCGTAGCCGCTCGCTTGAATGCGCACCGGCGGCAGGGCGCCGTATTCAACATGGAGCATGCGCAGGATCGCGGCGCCGGTGGGGGTGACGCGCTCCATGGCGGGGCCGGCGGCATACAGGGGAGCGGAGCCGAGAAGCTTCAAGGTCGCGGGTGCGGGAACCGGCAATGTACCGTGGGCACATTCGACCGTGCCGCTGCCCACATTCAGGGGCGAAGCGATCCAGCGTTCCACGCCGAGGTGCGTTGCGCCGGCTGCCGCGCAAACAATGTCGACGATGGTGTCCACCGCCCCCACCTCGTGGAAATGTACCTGCTCGATCGGAATCGAATGGACAGCGGCTTCCGCCTCGCCCAGCAGTTGGAACGCGCGCGAGGCATTCGCCTTCACCGCATCGTCAAGCGCCGCCGAGCCAATGATCCCGAGGATGGTTGTCAGCGAGCGGTGATGCTCGTGCGCGGGTTCGTGCGAATGTTCGTGGGTGTGAGGATGATCGTGGCCGTGATCATGATCGTGGCCGTGGTCATGATCGTGATCATGTTCGTCAGTGGGTTCATGGCCGTGCGCGTGCAAATGGGAATGCGTGTGCGGATGCGAAGCCTCGGTGTGCGCAGCGCCATCGTGCGACGCAGCGTTCTCGGCCGTGAGAACGTCCA
>Ga0134128_10011113_pt1 | contig 10778 bp, 7 predicted proteins | sample KB31754_FD_96462 | JGI IMG/M metagenome (GOLD analysis project Ga0134128, IMG submission 96462) | Terrestrial soil microbial communities with excess Nitrogen fertilizer from Kellogg Biological Station, Michigan, USA - KB3-175-4 | ecosystem: Environmental > Terrestrial > Soil > Unclassified ...
GCTGTGCGCCGGCGGCCCGGCGCAGTGCGTACCCTGCCAGTAGCAGCAACAGCATTGCACTACTGCCATACTCGACTGAAGTAACCCCGGAAGCCGCGATATCTGCGTCGCCGGCGAAGGCCCGACCGATCGCGAGCACCACGAGCGCGACGGCCAAGAGGCACGCGATCGCGGCGATCAGCAGTCGCGTCCAGCGCAGGTGATCGCGACACCCCGGAGCCCAGAGCTGCTGCAGCTCGCTGATCGCGAGGGCCATGAGGAGGCTTACTCCAAGCAGTGCCGGCGCTGCGTAGATGTCTCTCGCCGTCGCGGCCAGCGTTAGAAGAAGCAGGAAGGGGAGTGAGGCGGCAACCGCGAAGCGCCAGGCGGTGCCTCGTGAATCGCGCCGGCGCACCCGATGCCAGGCCCGTCGGGCGGCCGTTGCGGCGAGCGCGGTCCACGGCAGGAGGTACACGGGCACCTCGACGAAGTACTTCCCCAACGAGTTGGGATGCTCCGCGCTATAACGGTAGGCGGCGGGGGCTGCAACGTGAGTGAAGCGGCCGGCGAGGTTGTACCAGAAGAGGACGCGGAGGGACTCGCCGCCGTTTTCCGTGTGGCCGACGGCGAGAACCCATGGGCCGATGATGATTGCCTGCAGCAGGAAGCCTGCGTAGAGCTCCGGACGCCGCAGCTCCGACCAGCGCCGCTCCCATTCAATCAGGGTGAGGAGCGTCAGGCCCGGCACCAGCCATCCCGGCGCGCTCTTCGCCATGAACCCGACTGCCGCGCCGGCATGCATGAGGAGGTAGCCTTGAAGTTTCCTGCGGCCGGGTGGGGCCATATAGCCGAGATAGGCTCCGAGCAGTGAGACGGCGGAGCCGGCGAGGAGGCATGCGTCAGGGGCCAACCACACCGCCACGCGAAAGACCGTGATCGCCGTGCCTGCCACGAGAGCAGCGACTATCGCGGCCGCGGGGCCGTCCATGGCAAATCCGAGGGCTCCCATGGCGAGGGCTGTCACGGCGGCGTAGAGCAGGTTGGGCGCGCGCGCCGCGCGGACCGAGGGCCCGAACAGGCGCATCGACCCAGCGGCAACCCAGTACGACAGCGGCGGCTTTTCCAGGAACGGCCGGCCCGCAAGTTGTGGCACCGCCCAGTGACTCTGCACGCTCATGCGCCATGCGATGTCGGCCTCCCGCGGCTCATCCGGAGTCCACGCCCCGCGATCGAGCGTACCGAGCAGCCACATCGGTGCGAGGGCGAGGAGGATCACGAGGATCCATCCGTGAGCGCCGGATGTGGGTCGCGAGCGCATGAGCTCCCGACTCGCCTCTCAGCTGATGCTCGCCAGGGGGCAGCGTCCCGGGTCCGGAGTCCCGTTACCGCGGCGTACGAGCCACTCCTCGAGTCGACCCACTCCATCGGTCCCGACGCGCAGTCCGAGGCGCGTCCGCCGCCAGAGAATATCTTCCGCGGTCTGCGCGAACTCCACGCGGCAGAGGTAGTCGGCTTCGCGCTCGTAGAGCTGAGGCAACAGCTCCTCGCCGAGATCGGCCACGGAACGGGCCCCGCGGAGAATGCGTTCGACGCGAGTGCCGTACGCATGCGCGTATCGGTATCTCAATGCGGCGGGAAGCCACGGATGGGCACGCTCCAGGCTGCGTAGGAATCCGGCATACGCGCCGCGCGGCAGGTCACCTCCCGGAAGCAAGGCACGGGCAGTCCACGGGGCAGCCGGCGAGCCCAGCTCGCGCGCCAACATATCTACTGCGGTCTCGGCGAGCTTGCGGTAGGTCGTGATCTTGCCGCCAAAGATCGTAAGGAGCGGGCCGGGGTGCCGGTCGAGCTCGAGAGCGTAATCCCGCGTGACGCTCGCGGGGTCGGCCGCGTCATCGTCCAGCAGTGGACGCACTCCGCTGTAGCTCCAGACGACATCCTCGGGCTGCACGGGCTTCGCGAAGTAGCGGCTGACGGCGGCGCAGAGATACCTGACCTCCTCGGGGTCGATTCGCACCGCGCCCGGGTCTCCTGCGTACTCCACATCCGTGGTGCCGATCAAAGTGAAGTCGCGCTCGTACGGAACGGAGAACACGATGCGTTGATCGTCGTTCTGGAAGAGATAGGCAAAGCGATGGGCGTAGAGCCGCGGAACGATGATGTGACTGCCCTTCACCAGCCGGACGGTATGGCATACGCCGATGGGCGAAGCCTGCTGCGCAAAGCGGCTCACCCAGGGTCCGGTGGCATTGACCACCGATCTTGCCAGGACCGTTTGCGATCCTGAGGGCGTTGCGAGTGCTGCCGACCAGGAGCCTCCCACAGCTTCCAACTTCTCACAGCGGGTGCGCGTCAGGATGACAGCGCCGCGCTCGCGAGCATCCACCGCATTCAGGGCCACGAGCCGCGCGTCGTCGGTCCACCCGTCCGAATACACGAATCCCCGGACGTATTGCGGTTTGAGCGCCGCACCGGCTACATGGCGCCGCAGATCGATGCGCGCGGAGCCTGCGAGGCGGTGCCGGCGGGCGAGGTGATCGTAGAGAAAGAGGCCGGCGCCGATGACCCAAGCGGGCCGCAGATGCGCATCGTGCGGCAGTACGAACCGTAGCGGCCGCATGAGGTGCGGAGCCGAGCCGAGCAGGATTTCCCGCTCGATGAGCGCCTTGCGCACGAGCGAGAGTTGCAGATGCTCGAGGTAGCGCAGCCCGCCATGAATGAGCTTGGTGCTCGCGGAGGAGGTGTGGGAGGCCAGGTCGTCCTGCTCGCAGAGTAGAACCGAGATGCCCCGGCCGGCGGCATCCCGGGCGATCCCGGCGCCGTTGATGCCGCCGCCGACGATCAGGAGATCGTATGTGCCAGAATGCTGCATGAGCCGATCATATCCAGTTTCCCCGTATCTGGAGGCACGTCTGGAGCACGTACGCCTCGAGCGCAATGGGCGCGTGGTGCTCGAGGATGTGACGTGGACCGTTCGTCCGGGGGAGCGGTGGGTGTTGGCCGGCGGTAACGGTGCCGGCAAGACGCAGCTCCTGAAGATCGTGGCTGGCTCAGTCTGGCCGACGCCGACCGATCGAGAGAGCCGCCACTACCGCTGGAAAGGCAGCCTGTGGCGCACGCCTCACGAGATACAGGATGAAATCGGGTACGTCGGGCCGGAGCGTCAGGACAAGTACACCCGTTATGGTTGGAATCACACGGTGCGGCAGGTCGTGGCCACTGGCGTTCACCGCACGGACATTCCGCTCCACTCCGTCGGTCACGCCGACCGCAGGCGGGTCAATGCGACTTTGCGGCGTCTACGGATCGAGCCGCTGGCGCGCCGGCGCTTCCTGACGCTCTCTTATGGAGAGCGGCGGCTCACTCTGCTCGCCCGCACGCTCGCGTCCCGCCCGAAGATGCTGTTGCTCGATGAGCTGTTGAACGGGCTCGACGAATTCAATCACGACCGCGCGCTGCGCTGGCTGGAAAGCACCGCCCGCTCGCCGATGCCGTGGGTGCTGTCCACCCATCGAATCGAGGACATTCCCGCCAGTGCCACGCATGCCCTGGTTCTGGAGCATGGACGGGTCGTATACCGCGGCTCTCTGGGGCGTGCGCCGCTCACCCGCTGGCTGGAGAGTGGTCTCGCGTCCCGCAGTCAGAGGGCTCGGCCACCTGCAGGCCGGCGCGCCGCTCGTGACCGGGTACTGATGCGGATGACCAACGCGCGCGTTCATCTTGACGAGCATGTTGCGCTGAAGGGCGTGTCACTGACGATTCATGCAGGCGACTGCTGGGTCGTGCATGGACACAACGGCTCCGGCAAAACGACACTGCTTCGCACACTGTATGGCGATCATGGGGTTGCCGTCGGTGGGCATATCGAGCGGGCGGGTGTCGAGCCCGGCGTGCCATTGCAGCTATTCCAGGAACGCGTGGGCCTCGTCGCGGCGCATCTTCAGGCCGACCACCCCCAGGACCTCACTGCGAGCGCCGTCGTCCAGTCGGGCCGTTACGCGAGCATCGGCCTGAACGATGAGCCGACCGCTGCCGATAGGGCTGCGGCCAGGCGTGCACTGCGGGCGCTGGATTTGCATGCGCTCGCTGGCCGCCCACTGCGCGAGCTGTCCTACGGCCAGCTGCGCCGGGTGCTCTTCGCGCGGGCCTGGGTGCGGGATCCGGTTCTGTTGTTGCTCGATGAGCCGTTCTCGGGAGTGGACGAGCCCACACGGCGCGAGCTGTCACGGCGCATCGAGGCCCAGGTCGCCGGCGGCACGGCAGTCGTCATGACGACCCACCGCCGCTCCGAATGGCCGGGCTGCGCCACCCATGAGTTGGAGTTGGCGCGCGGCGAAGTGCGCTACGCCGGGCCGATCAGAGAACGAGCTCGGTCTCGAAGACGGAGATCGCCTGGCCGACGATCCACACGCCGGCGACACTCCCCTCCGTGAGGTCCAGCTCCACCTCCACACGTCCGGGGCGATGAAGGTATTGGCCCTGTACGCCCTGGAAAGAGGCGCGACGCAGGTCATGCGCGAGAAAGCCATAGTGAGCGAGGTACACTCCGAGCAGGCCATGGGCGTTCCCGCTCACGGGGTCCTCGCCGATGCCGAGCGCCGGACAGAACATGCGCGATTCGGTGAGGTGATCCTCATGGTGGGGCGTCAGAGCGAAGACGAAGTAGCCGGCCGCGCCGATCTGCGCCGAGAGCGTCGTCAGGCGAGTCATGTCGGGCTTGAGGTGCCTCAGCGGCTCCGTGCCGCGCACCCCGATCAGCAGGCGTGTGCTGCTCGAGCCGGCGATGCGCAACGGACAACGGGTATCGAGGTCCTCCGTCGCCAGTGCCAGCGCATCGAGCACTGCCAGCCGCTCGCGATCGTTGAGCTCCCGCCCGAGTGGCGGGGCCTTCTGCCGCACCGCGATCTTGCGGTCCTCGCCGCTGCCGCGGATCTCGATGTCGACGACTCCCGCCTTGGACTTCTGTCGCAGCTGCCGAGGCGCATTGTGCCTACGGGAGAGTACGTAGTGGGCGGCGACCGTGGCGTGGCCGACGAAGCCGGCCTCCGTGCGGGGCGTGAAGAACCGCGCCCGCAGGTCGTGGCCTTCACCCTCGGGCGACAGAATGAACGCCGTGTCGGCGTTGTTGAGCTCGCGCGCAATCGCCAGCATTTGCGCCTCGGTCAGCCCATCGGCGTTGAGCACGACACCGGCGGGATTTCCGGTGAATCGCTGTACCGTGAAGGCATCCACCTGATGCACCTGGATTTTCTGAGTCATCGCTCTCGTTCCCCGGCCGGGGATGGACGGTGGGCGCTCGCCGAGGCCAGTCATTCTAGCCCATGAATTACAATGCTCCCATGGAGATCGGCGTCGAAATCAGTCTGTATCCGCTCGCGGAGCACTTCGCTCCCGAGATCCACGATTTCATCGCCCGCCTGAAGGCAGCGGGTGATCTCAAGGTGGTGAGCGGCAGCCTCAGCACCCAGGTCTTTGGCGAGTACGAGCACGTCCTCGAGACTCTTCGCCGGGAGCTGCGCGCCACGTTCGAAAGTCGGGCTGATCAGGGCGGCAAGGCGGTGTTCGTCCTGAAGGTCCTGGGGCCACTCCAGGCGGCTGGCGCGCCCGGGCCCGAATCGGCAAACTAGAGGGCTTGGCCCTGGCGTTCCGCCGGGCTTCGATTCTGCAAACCGAGGTAGGTGAATGGCGTTGCTGCGCGTGATCGACCGCGACGGTCAGGAGCATGAGGTCGATGCAAAGACCGGTCTCAAGGTCATGGAGACTCTGCGCGAGCTCGACTACGGGGTTGCGGCGATCTGTGGCGGCATGTGCTCGTGTGCCACCTGCCACGTCTACGTCGATCCGGACTGGCAGGCCCGATTGCCGGCACCCATGTCGGATGAGCGGGAGCTGCTCACGGAGCTCTCGCATACTCAGGACAACTCGCGTCTTTCCTGTCAGCTCGAGTTCACCCCGGAGCTGGCGGGGCTGCGCGTCACCATCGCTCCGGACGAGTAGCGCGGGAGCCGCCCATTAGCGTCCTCTGGATGATAATTGCCTGCGCCGTGATCGGCGCGGTCGTCGTGGCGCGCCTCTACTTCACCCTGCGCAAAATGCGTCCCTCACATCAGGAGACCTGGGACGAGAAGATGGTAGAGCGTCTTCGCTCGCACGGGTACGCGCCTTTCAACGAGTATCCGGTCGATTTCTTTCTGGCTTTGCCCAACGAGAGCGCCTGCAGTGCGGTGCGCGCACGTCTGGAGCCGGACGGCTTCAGTGTGGATGTCAAGCCGATCGAGGACGAAGTCTCCCTGCCGTTGAGCCTGCATGCGACCAAGACGATGCGCCTGATCCTGCTCGATATGGTGGAGCACAGCAAGCGAATGAGTGCCATCGCGACCGAGTTCAACGGCCGCTACGACGGCTGGGCGGCGTAGAGCGGCGGTCAGCGCTTCTCGGTCTGACGACGCACCGCTTCGGCAGCGGCGGCGATGGCGGCTGGGTCGCCGAGGTAGCGGCTCGCCAGCGGCTTCAGCTGCGCATCGAGCTCATAGAGGAGTGGCACGCCCGTCGGGATGTTGAGCTCGACGATGTTGCTCTCTGACACGCTGTCCAGCATCTTCACCATCGCGCGCAGGCTGTTGCCGTGCGCGGCCACCAGCACGTTGCGGCCGCCGCGCAGCTCCGGTGCGATGCGGCTGTGCCAGAAAGGCAGCACGCGGGCGAGCGTGTCTTTGAGGGATTCGGCGGCCGGAAGCTCCGCGACCGGCACGTCGGCATAGCGCGGGTCGAAGCGTGGATGCCGCTCGTCATCGGCAGCCAGGGGTGGCGGCGGGATGTCGTAGCTGCGGCGCCAGATCTTTACCTGCGTCTCCCCGTGACGCTCCACCGTCTGCGCCTTGTCGAGGCCCTGCAGAGCGCCGTAATGGCGCTCGTTGAGCCGCCAGGAGCGCTCGACGGGAATCCACATCCGGTCCATTTCATCGAGCATGATCCAGAGCGTGCGGATCGCGCGCTTCAGCACGGAGGTGAACGCGACATCCACGACGAGCTGGTCCTCGAGAAGCTGGCGGCCGGCGTGCGCGGCTTCCTCCCGGCCCTGGTCCGCGAGATCGACATCGGTCCAGCCCGTGAAGAGATTCTCCAGGTTCCAGATGCTCTGGCCGTGGCGGACCAATATCAGCTTGCCGGGCGTGCTCATGACAGTCCCAATCTCATTCTCATTCGGCGAGTTTGCGCAGTGATTCGACACCGACGGTGAGCGTCGCGAAGTCGGCCGCACCGGCCGCGCGCATGTCGGCCAGGGTCCGCTGCCAGTGTGCCAGCTCCTTGCCGGCCGATTCCTGCCAGACCGTCACGCGGTCGGCGGCGCTGCCGTGGCGGCTGCCCTTCAACACGCGCTCCGCGAGCCTGCGGTGCAGGCGCAGGGCCGCATCGCGCAGGCCCGTGCGCGCCGTCGCCTGCCAGGGTCCCTCGACCGGCAGTCGATCGATCTGCTGCCGCACCCAATCGAGGCCCGTGCGTCCGCCTGCCTCGAAGTAGATGCGGGCCGCCTCGGTCACGGCGATCCGCTGCGAGTCGGCCAATTCCGCGATGTCGAGCGAGGCGTTGTGTGCCTCCAGGCTCGCCACGCGTGCAGCGAGCTCAGGCGGCAGCCCCGCCTCGATATGCTGCGCGCGCACCTGCTCGAACTGCTCGCGCCAGGACCCACAGAGCACCTGGCCGATGCGCGACTCGAGCTCGTGTACTCCGGCCCGGAATTCCGCGACTGCGGCATCGACCTTGAGCGCGCGGCGGCGCGCGAGCAGCCAGTAGGTGGCGTGGCGCAGCAGCCGGCTGGTCTCGAATGCGGCCGCGTATTGCACTTTCGCCGGCACCCGGTTGTCGAGGTCCTCGATGTCCGCCCACACCGAGCGCATCTCGAAAATCTCGCGCGCCGCGGTATAGGCGCGCGCGATCTGCGCGGGCTCGGCGCCGGTATCCTCCTGCGCGCGCGGCACGAACGTCGGCCCCATCCGATTGATCAGACTGTTGGTGGTCGCGGTGGCGATGATTTCCCGGCGCAGCCGGTGACGCGAAATGGCCCGCGCAAAGCGCTTGCGCACCGGCGCGGGGAAGTACCGCTCGAGCTCCGTGGAGAGGTAGGGGTCCTCGGGCACGTCCGAGTCGAGAAGATGGCTGTTGAGCCAGATCTTGCTGTAGGCGAGCAGGATCGCGAGCTCCGGGCGGGTGAGCCCCGCGCCCGCCTTGCGCCGCTCGGTGAGCTCATCATCCACCGGCAGGAACTCGAGCGCCCGGTTGAGCTCGCCCGAGCGCTCGAGCGAGCGGATCAGGTGCTGGAACTCCGACATGCGCGCGCGGGCCTGCAGCTCGAGCGTGCTGATCGCCTGGCTCTGCAGGTAATTGTTGCGCAGCACCAGCGAGCAGACCTCACCCGACATGCTGGCGAGGAGCCGATTGCGCTCGCCCGCGGTGAGGCTGCGTGCCTGCACGATCGGGTTGAGCAGGATCTTGAGATTGACCTCGACGTCGGAGGTGTTGACGCCGGCGGAGTTGTCGATGAAATCCGTGTTGAGGCGACCGCCCGCGAGGGCGTACTCGATGCGCCCGCGCTGGGTGAGGCCGAGGTTGCCGCCCTCACCGACGACCCTGGCCTTCAGCTCCCGGCCGTTGATGCGCAAGGCATCGTTGGCGCGATCGCCGACCTCCGCATTCGATTCGCGGCTCGCCTTCACGTACGTGCCGATGCCGCCGTTCCACAGCAGGTCCACCGACATTCGCAGGATGGCCCGCATGATTTCCGTCGGCGTGGTCGAGGCGGTCTCGAGCCCGAGCAGGGCGCGCGCCTCCGGGGAGAGGGTGACCGATTTGGCGTTGCGTGCAAAGACGCCGCCGCCCCGGGAGATCCGCTTGCGGTCGTAATCGTCCCAGCTCGAGCGCGGCAGATCGAACAGACGCTGCCGCTCTGCAAAGCTCACCGCCGGGTCGGGGTTGGGATCGAGGAATATATGACGGTGATCGAACGCGGCCTGCAGCCGAGTGTGCCGCGAGAGCAGCATCCCGTTGCCGAACACGTCGCCCGACATGTCGCCGATCCCGGCCGCCGTGAAGTCGCTCTTCTGGATGTCGATGCCGAGCTCGCGGAAATGTCGTTTCACGCATTCCCAGCCGCCGCGTGCAGTGATGCCGAGGCGCTTGTGATCGTAGCCGGCGGAGCCGCCCGAGGCGAATGCATCGGCCAGCCAGAAGCCATACTCGGCGGAGATGGAGTTGGCGATGTCGGAAAAAGTTGCCGTGCCCTTGTCCGCTGCGACTACGAGGTAGGCGTCATCGGCGTCCCGGCGCACCACTTGCGGTGGCGGCACGAGGCGGTTCCCCACGATGTTGTCGGTGAGATCGAGAAGGCCACGGATGAAGGTCCGATAGCAGGCGATGACCTCGGCCTGCACTTCCTCGCGGCTGCCGCCCGGCAGGCGCTTGGGCACGAAGCCGCCCTTGGCGCCAACCGGCACGATCAGCGTGTTCTTCACGTTCTGTGCCTTCATGAGGCCGAGCACTTCGGTGCGGAAGTCCTCGCGGCGGTCCGACCAGCGGATGCCGCCGCGCGCCACGTAGCCCATGCGCAGGTGCACGCCCTCGACCCTGGGGCTATACACGAAAATCTCGAACTTCGGCCGCGGCAGCGGCAGGTCGGGAATGGCGCCCGGATCGAGCTTGAGCGAGAGATAGGGAAGCGGTGCACCGCCGGGATCGCGGCGGTAGAAGTTGGTACGCAGCGTCGCTTGGACGAGTCCGAGATACGCGCGAAGAATCCGGTCCTCATCGAGGCTCGTGACCGCATCGAGGCCAGCGAGGATCTGGGCGGCGATCTGCTCCGATGGCTTGCCGCTCCCGTCGGGCCGCTCGCGGCGCGTGCGGCTGCCGCGAGGCGCCGCCTGCTGCGCCGCCGGATCGAGATGGGCCTCGAAGAGACGCACCAGCCCGGCAGCGATCGCCGGATTGGCCGCAAGCGCACGTTCCATGTACGCCTGGCTGAAGGGTACCCCGGTCTGCAGCAGATACCGGCAGTACGCGCGCAGCACGATGATCTCGCGCGCGGTGAGGTCGGCACCCAGCAGCAGGCGGTTGAAGCCGTCGTTCTCCGCGTCTCCGGTCCAGGTCATCGTGAGCGCTTCCTTGAAGCGCGCCTCGATGCGGCCAATGTCGATTGCGAGCCCGTCGCGATGCTCGAGCTCGAAGTCCTGGATCCACGCCGTGCCGCCCTCGGGCCACGTCAGCTCATACGGACGCTCGGCAATTACCCTGAGGCCGAAATTCTCGAGGATCGGCAGCAGATCCGAGATCGGCACCGGATCGCCGAGCCGCACGACCTTGAGATGCATCCGTGCAGGCTTCTGATGCTGCGGACGATGCAGGCTCAGCCGGCGCGCCTCGGGTGCGCTGCGCAACTGCTCGAGGTCGGCGATGTCGACCAGCGCATCGGCCGGTGCGACATCCTCCTCGTAGGCGAGCGGGAAGACCCGCCGGTAGCGAGCCGCCAGCGCGATGCCGGCAGCCTCGCCTTCGCGGGCGATCAGCACTTCCCGCAGGCGATCTGTCCAGGTGAGGGCGGCTTCCGCGATCCGCCGCTCGACCGCGGCGATATCGACCTTGTGTCCGGGCGGCTCGGTGCGCACCACCACGTGCACGCGCGCATGGCTCGAGCCGGAGATCTGCACCTGGCTCTCGACGGACTGGCCGGAGAACCCCTCGAGCACGATCTGCTCGATGCGCTGGCGCACCTCCGTGTTGTAACGGTCGCGCGGCACGTACACCAGGCA
>Ga0134128_10011115_pt1 | contig 10777 bp, 11 predicted proteins | sample KB31754_FD_96462 | JGI IMG/M metagenome (GOLD analysis project Ga0134128, IMG submission 96462) | Terrestrial soil microbial communities with excess Nitrogen fertilizer from Kellogg Biological Station, Michigan, USA - KB3-175-4 | ecosystem: Environmental > Terrestrial > Soil > Unclassified ...
GGTTGTCGTGGGTTCGAGTCCCATCGTCCACCCCACCAATTAAAATTGGGCCGTTAGCTCAGCTGGTAGAGCAGGAGACTCTTAATCTCTTGGTCGTAGGTTCGATCCCTACACGGCCCACCATTTAGCCTTCCGCGGACTTCTGCTGAGCGCCAGTGAAGTCCACAAAATCCAAAAAATACAGCTACTTACGTTCCAAGGACGCGCGGAGCGTGCCATTGACAGCGCCGCACAAGTTGGGGTAAATGGCAGGGTATCTCGCCCTTTGGCGGAACGGTACCCCCAACGATGCCCACTCTCAACGAGTCGCGGATCAGGGCCGCGAAACCCACTGAGAAGCCCTACAAGCTGTTTGATGAGCGAGGGTTATTCCTGCTCGTCACACCCGCTGGCGGGCGCCTATGGCGGTTCCGCTATCGGCTGGGCGGGGTAGAAAAGCTGCTCACGCTCGGGGCATACCCCGACGTGTCGCTGAAACGGGCACGCGAGAAGCGCGACGATGCCCGCAAGCTCGTCGCGGAGGGAGTCGACCCGAGCGCCAAACGCCAAGCCGAGCGCAGCGCCGCCGCCAACACCTTCGTCGCCGTCGCGGACGAGTGGCTGATGACCAAAAAGCGCTCGCTGTCAGCCGGCACCTGGCAGAGAGATCACGATCAGATCCACAAATGGGTGGTCCCCTATCTCGGAAACCGACCGATTAGCTTGATCGAAGCGCCTGAGCTACTTGATGTGCTGAAGCGCGTCGAGGCAAAGGGCATAGCTGACACCGCGCACCGTACGCGCGAGGTGTGCGGTCGAGTGTTTCGCTATGCGATTGCGACCGGCCGCGCAACACGCGACATCAGTGCCGACCTGCGGGGCGCACTCGCGCCGCGCACTACAAAGAACTACGCGGCGATCACAGACCCAGCAAAGGTCGGGGAGCTGCTGAGGGCCATTGACGGCTATGACGGTCAACCAACAACCGCGGCCGCTTTGAGGCTCGCGCCCTATGTCTTCGTCCGTCCCGGCGAACTCCGCGCTGCCGAGTGGTCGGAGTTTTCATTGGAAGGCCCGGAGCCTGAGTGGCGGATTCCGGCTGAGCGCATGAAGATGGGCGAGGCGCACATCGTCCCGCTTTCCCGGCAAGCCGTTGCGATCCTCCGCGAGCTGCAGCCGATTACCGGCAGCGGACGCTTCGTCTTCCCTGCGATCGGCGGGGGCGGTCGTCCGTTGAGCGAGAACACACTGAACGGCGGATTGCGCCGGCTCGGCTATTCCGGCGATCAGATGACCGCACATGGTTTCCGCAGCGTCGCCAGCACGTTACTCAACGAGCGCGGCGTCAATCCGGACCTCATTGAGCTACAACTCGCGCATGCCGAACGGAATAGGGTGCGCGCAGCCTACAACCGCGCTCAGCGCCTCGCCGAGAGGCGCACGATGATGCAGGAATGGTCCGATTACCTCGACACGCTGCGAAAGGGCGTCGCCATGACCCGAGCATCCGTGGACAAGGCCGCCTAGAGCCGCCAGTCCGTCGTGTCTCCTGTACCCCCAGGGGCTTCTCTTCCGCCAACCTTCCCGTGCTGGATCTGCGGCTTGCGCCCGGGTGATTCTGGCGAGCACCGCTTCAAGGCGAGCGACGTGCGTGCGGTTGCGCGACAAATCTCCCAGTCGAGACCCGTGTTCTTGCAACGGGACAGCCGGGCAACCAACGACCGTGTCGGCAGCGCCAAGGCCGACCGGCTGAAGTTTGCGAAATCGATCTGCACCAATTGCAACAACGCGCTGACGCAGCCCTTCGATCTTGCATGGGAGCGGCTCTCGGGGTACTTGCTCGCCGGCTGGCCGACGATCGTGAAGCGCGGCAGCTTCGACCTCTCGAAAGCATTCCCGGACAGCACACGCGCTGCGGCGCTCCACGTGCACCTGTTCTTCGTGAAGCTGTTCGGCTGCAAGCTCCATGCGGAGGGCAAGGCAATCGACCTGGCGCCCTTCTCCAAGGCCCTAATGACGCGCACCGTGCACCCCGAGGTCAGCATTACGATCGCCAACTCCAAGATCGGCAACGGGCGTGTACTGATGTACGACTCCGAGGTCTACACCATGAAGGAGAAGACGTCCGGCGAGCTACACGGCGCCGCGTGGCTATACCTCGTTCACCCCGTTGCGGTAAAGGTCCACTACATCAAGGCCGGAGCAACGCTCCACGCCGTTGGCCACCCCTGGCACCCGAGCCGGCCGGGCAAGATCGTTAAGCTGAGCCCGTATCTGGGTGCGACCGAGCCCGACGCTGGATCGGGAGCGCTGATTCCATCATCGTAGCGAGACACCGTGAATGAACATCAAGACCCCCGCGGAGGCGGACGGTTCTACAAACGCATGGCTCGCCGATGGCGAAAAGTATGCTCTCATCGGCCTCAGTCTAAAGTTGGATGGGGCCCCTCCCGGCCAGCTCACACCGCACCTGTGGGCGTTGACTGGCGCCGCGTTTAGCATTCCTACCCACTGGCAGAAATGGCTGGGCAGCATCCGCGTCGAAGAGGTTGAGGAATGCAATCTCTTTCTGCTGAGCAAGGTTGCTTCAGCGAAGCCCGGTGTAGTGGACGCCGAGGACAAAATGCTCCAGCAGAGAGTAATGGACTTCTACGTCGGACTCTTGCTGGCGAGTCCCTTCGCACCCGCCCATCCGCCTGTCATGCTCAGCGGCGCGTGCGAGGGCACTGAAATCGGCATCCGCCAGCAGCAGGACCTCGATGCCCCGATACCGTGCCTGGTCCGTCTATACCCGGCGGTCACGCCAGCCGACATCCAGCTTGCTGCGCGCCTCAGTGAGAATCTTGAGGCACTACGGGCTGCGCAAACACAGGGCGGTCACTGGCGCCTGTTTCGCGCCCTAAACGTCTACACCGCGGCCCGCACCATGGGCCAAATCATCGACCGCATCCACCAGTACTGCCGCGCAATTGACGGCCTAATATTGTCCGAGCCCGGCAACGGCAAAAAGCAGTTCAGAGGCAGGACCGAGCTGTTCATCGGTGCGCGCCATCACGATCTAATGGGCGATGTCTACGACATCCGCAGCGCTGTCGAGCACCTGCACGAGTATCGGTATCTTGAGACCTTCGACCGCAATATCCGCCTTGGCCTTGCGAAGAAAGCGGCGATTGCCGAGTACATCGCCCGAACAGCGCTGGCCAGAGTCATCGGCGAACCGGCGTTGTGGCCGCAATTCTTGAATACGCCGTCGCTCGATAAGTTTTGGAACCTGCCACTGGCAGAGCGGCGGAAGCTTTGGGGCGAGCCGGTTGATCCGCTAGAGGCTGTGGCGGACTTCGACCCGAAATTCATCAACGATGGGCAACTCGGTGGGTGACAGGAGGAGTTCCATTCGGTGCGAGTCAGTCGCTAAATGCATGAGCTGCTACCCCAAGCTATAATTCTACTCGCCGGAAGCGGCGGGGGACAACCGATGCCTACGAATTATACCAAGGCCGAAATTCAGTTCTGGTGGGACTCAAGAGACAATGCAATTCACGTAACTACGAGGCCGGGCTCGACGTTTAAGCCGTTGCATACGACTTTCCCGACCAACGAAGATAGCGTGCGATGGCACCGCTCATTCTTTACGTGGCTAGTAGAGATGTTGAAGGCCGATGGTAAGCCCGTGCCGGCGATTGGCGCCGGGCCTGCGCGTGCAGAATTTCCTATTGTCCTTCACGGCAGCATGTGGTGGAACGACCCTACAACACCAGGTCGCCTTGAGGAATTTGTGCTGCGTAACGACGCATTGGCATTCGCTGTTACCGACATGGAGGATCGAACCTCCTACCGAGGAGTACTGCAACGGATTGAGACAGGCGGCAATAAGTTCCGAGGACTTTTACATTTCAACGGGGGGACGGGAGAGGTGTCCTGCGAACTTACGTCTTCGCAGGACGGTACCTACAATTAAAGGGAAAATGGAGCCAATCAACGACTGTCGAAGTGTTCGACTGGAATGCTGAACTGGAGGCGAGAAGTAGTTGAACGATCGTTTGCCAGGCCCGAACTCCTCCCGGTACAACGACCGCAACCGGCACCACCCGTCGTTGCGGCGCTTACCATAGGTTGAGCACGCCGGCTTTCGGATCTGCAAACGTCCTGACAGTGGCGCTGAAATTTTCCCACCTGAGCAGGTTCGCTGTCAGTTTCTGGAGGAAAGGTATCCTGTAGAAGTGCTCCGCGTCATCCTTAATGTTGTGCCCCGCAGCAGCGCACATTTCGTTGTGACACAAGAGGTCCAGCACACGGTAAATCGGCGGTTCTTCGGCCTCTATGTCGAGCCGCTTGCGGCGGATGTCGTGTGGGTCAGATTTATCGTCAATCTGGCGCTCCAAGCGCACGAATCTGCGCTTTAAATCACGATGCAGGTCGGCGTGCCGGCTAAAGCCAATAATCAGATCGGCGGATCCAAGGACTGCACCTATTACTGCAAGGATTTTTATGAGTAGCGGAGGCCCCTTGCCGGCGAGCTCCATGAGTGCAACGCCTGCGAGCAGGATCGTGATCACATTGGTGCTGCGATGGAGGCGCTCGAAAAAGCCGGTTCGGCGATCGTGGTAACGCACAGACCGCCGAATCGCGAACAATTGATTGTGTAACTCGTCAGCCATGAGATGCTTCCACCCATTCGGCTCCCAGGCCGATTCGCCTCAACCCTTTTTGGGCGGCGGTGGGCGCGTGTCGTTTACTGTCGGAGGTCTCGTCGGTGGCGAATCTCTTGTAGGAACGTCTCTCTTCCATACATCTGGTGTCGGTTTCGACGGAGGTGCCTTCGGCGGTTGCAGGCCTCCGCCCTTGTGTTTGTCGTTCATTCGGATTTTCCTCTTTACGTACTAGTTCGCCAATGATCCCCGCGATGTTTCGAAGTGACTCGCGGCTATTTCGTTCTCTTGGGTTGCGGCGGTGGGGGCACCGTATTCGATACCTTTATGTCTGGTGGCATCGAGTCCCCAATTACCTGACCCGGCCTCGCCGGCTTGTGCGGGATTTCTATCGGTGGCCGCGTTGAAGGCCTCTCCTTTACAGGTTGCCCGCCCGTCTTTTTCTCGCTCATTTGCGTATTCTCGTCCGATGCGATGAATTCGTCAGGTGCCGGACCTATCTCGTCCTCTTCGGCCGCGGGGGCGGTGGCACCGTGTTCGATACCCTGAAACCGGGTGATCGGCGTTTCGCGGCTCGACCGCCGCGCATCTTTTTCATCTCCAACCGAGCGGAGGCCGACCGTTTCCCTCGCCCGCCCCTCTTCCCCTTGCTCATATGGGATTTGCCCATTTTGTGCGAACGGAAGGTATTTTGCCCCCATACGGCAAAGTCGCGCAATTGGCTGCGGATTCATGCGACTCCCCGGAGCACGCGCCCCGGAGGGCGCGCCTCTTTTCCGTTAGGCTTCAGGCCAGCCGCGACTGCCCGCGAGGCCTTGGAAAGCCGCCGCTGGCCCAAATGGCGTGCTGCCAGCGGTCGCGGGTGGATGCAAGGCGACCAGTGTCGGTTAGCATCCAGACCCGGATTCGGCGTATTCTGTGCGTCTCTGACCGGTAAGGAGCGGAATGAGTGACAAAGTTGGGTGATCTTTTGGCGGGTCAAATGCCCGACAATCTGTCTGCCGGCGCCTTACCCGGCTTAGGCCTACGTAGGAAAGCCGATTTCAGTGCCAGCTATCATCGCGGGTGTCGCCACCGTTCTAGCGGTAGGCGGATGGTTACTCTCGCGCGGAAGTAAGTACTGACCTGGAGGGAAGTCCGCCCGTCACATTGGTCGATACCCACAGCGGGCGCAGTGTCTCGGCCGATCCACGGTTGCTTTCAAGCCCGAAGAAGCTGCGGCTGTTGGGCGACGCAGTCAATGTGATACTTGATCGCCGTCCATTGCCAATGCCTGACGGGATGGTACGGGCGGACGGGACGCCTGATGTGTCGCGCGCTGCCGAGGCCCAGGCCGTCGCCAACGGCATTAACCAGCAGATGCAGCAAAGGACCAATGGGGCGATAGATTCGCGTGCGCATGCAGTCAACGGCCCTGCAGTGGCGCAGCCGGCTCTGGCGGCCGCGCCAGGCAAGGTAGTGCCGGGTGTGAACGTGGCGAGCAGTGGCAGCTAGGCATTTGTCCTAGCGGGCACTTGCCAGTCCCTGCTGGGGGCGCGCCGCGTGTTGAAGCGCCAGCATTGGGCGCCCGAGCCCAGCCTGCAATCCCGCTATTGCGCTGGTAGCGCCGCAGGGTTGAGGCCGGCGGACCTGCTACCAAGGTCGGCCCCGCGCCGGGCGGGGGGCGGCTATGGCGCCAGGCAGCAGCGGCAGGGCCAGGTTCACGAGCGCAGGTCCAGATACTATTCAGGCCAGTGGTATCCCCGTAGTCCATAGCCCGAAGCCGGCCGACGGCCCGGCGCTCATGCAGCCGGGTCAAGCGGCCGGGCTCGCGAAGCGAGCGGCTGTGGACCCATGGGGATACCCCGAGGCTGACCGCTAGCCCATTCCGACCGACCAGCGGCCATGCCGCTGCCCCAAGCATTCCATTCCGCGATCGCGCTACATCAGGCTTCCATGGATCATCCCTGCAACCGGGGCGCACTCTCTTTTGGCGCGCAGAGCCAAAAGAGAGTGCGCTGAGACCTGCAGCAACTCCTTGAGCCAACATGGCGCTGGGGCAGTCCACCAACAGTTAACTGGGGGTGAGGCAAAAGTTGACCTAACACGTTCGCTGCTTCAACATTCTCTCGACAATCCGTTGCGACTGCGGCAAGATGCGCCGGACTGAGCGGTGAAGCAATCACCGACGCTGACGACGTGCGCAACGTCGTACCCAGGCCGCGCGTACCCCACCTCCCGCGGCCCGCCCTCCCCAGAGGGCGCCGGGGTCTGGCCGATACACTCAAGAGCCTGCAAGGCTCTCTGCCTCCTCCCATCGCCTTCCCCAGGCGAGCCTATGTGCGCCCATGCGTAAGCCGCTCGGGTGCGCGGCCGTTTCACGGCCGCGTCCCGTAGCTCTCGGGCGCCCTCCTGATTCTGACCGTTGGCAGGCCAGAGGGCATCAGGGGATTCCTAGTGGTCTCACTCACAAACCGTCCAGAGGACGGGCACGGTGCAACGCCGTCCGCTCCCCAAGAGCGGTTTCCCGGTATGTCTGGAAACAGCATCCGAGAAAGCACGTAAACGCTCAAGTTCCGCCGCGGAGTCCTCCCTGGGACTCTGGAATCGCCCGAGCAGATTAGTGGCAATGCGCAGCAGAGGAGATTGGATCATATGGGCAGAAGTGACGGCGCCAGCGACAGACCATCCGGCGCCACCGGTGGGTGGAAGGGGTCGCTCGCCGCCGTGCTGAAGGCGCATAACGGCGCGCGACACGATGGGGCGGTGGCGAGCTTTGCCACCCAAGATAAGCGCTCCGATGTGCTGTACGCGGGCTTCAAGAGCCTGCACGCGCTCGGTTTCCGCATGGAGTCGGCGACCAGTCTCCGCGGAAAGCATATCGAGGCCTTGATCAAGGACTGGCATGCGCGGGGGCTCTCTGCCTCCACGTTGCAAAACAATCTGTCGATCTTCCGCACATTCGCGGAGTGGATCGGCAAGGCGGGCATGGTGCGCGATGTCGGGCATTACCTGGCATCCGAAATGACCGCTCGCTCGTCCATAGCTCATGAGGACAAGAGCTGGTCGGAAAGGGGCGTCGATGTCGCCGCGAAGATCGCACAGGTCCGCGAGAGAGATGCGCGGGTCGCGCTGCAACTCCAATTGCAACTCGCCTTCGGGCTGCGAGCTCGGGAAGCGATGCAGCTTCGACCGCACATAGCCGACCAGGGGACCTATCTCAGCATTACGCACGGGACCAAGGGCGGCCGCGATCGGGTAGAGCCGATCCGCACGCCGGAACAACGAGCGTTGCTTGACCTCGCGAAGACCTTCTGCGCGACGCGTTCCTCGAGCACCAGCGATCCGCAGCGCAAGCTTGCCGAATGGAAAAATCACTACTACCAGGTGGTGCGCTCCTGCGGCATAACGCGCAAGGACGGCATCACGAGCCACGGCTTGCGGCATCAATATGCCAACGAGCGCTACCGAGAGCTGACGGGGTCAGATTCGCCAGTCCGCGGTGGCGTTGGCGTGGAGCGCGAAACAGACCGCGCGGCCCGGGAGGTCGTCGCCGAAGAGCTGGGCCACAGCCGCGAGGGCGTGACAACCCATTACCTCGGGCGGTGACCTGATGCACGGCAAGCGCGCAACTTAGGGGTTATCCCGTGGGTCCACAGCCGCTCGCTGCGCTCGCCCGGCCGCTTGGCCCGGCTGCATGAGGCGCCGGGCCGTCGGCCGGCTCCGGGCTGTGGACTGCGGGGATAACCGTGCTCCGCTCATTCCATCACCCGTTTGCACCGTACTTCTGTTCGGATGGCGGATACGGTTGCCGCTACTGCCCTGATCGCGCCGCTTGCCTCCAGCCATGCGTCCTTTCCAGCCGTCGTATATGCTAGTGTTATTTTGGCTCGGATGAGCGCTCGCACGTCATCGGTCAGCTTCATGCCGCCGAAGTCGCGCATAGACTCGTCGGCGTGCTGCTCGGCTCGTTTGTAGAGCCAATTCATTGTTCGCGCCCGCTTAGATCCGCATCGGCCAGGTCGACACCGCGCGAAGCCAGCCGCTCCCGGCATTGCTTGAGCGCCTTCGTCAGTCGTTTATCGATGCGCTTCTCTGATACCCCGAGCGCTGCGGCGATCTCGCGGCGAGGTTTCCCTTGGACGTGCGCCAGCACGAAGACGCTGCGGAGATTCGGCCGCAACTCTTTGATCGTTGTAGCCAAATGCTGCCCGATCTGATCCGCTAATGCCTGTCGCTCAGGCCTGAGACCGTGGTCCGGCACGTCTTCGACAATGGTCTCAGGGGAGGATTCGTGATTTACCCGTGCCTTGATGTCCGCCGAGCTGGTGAGCGATTTGTTCTCAGTTCGCCGCTGCCCGAGGTGCATCAGGGCAAGGTCGGTTGCGACTTTGAATAGCATCGCCCGCGGGAATATCACGTGATCCGGCCGGTACATTTGGTGCATCTTCTCGAAGGCCTCCTGCGAGAGTTCCTGGGCAATCTCCCGGCTTCCCACCATGTTCGTGAGGTAGGCGGTTAGCGGCGTCTCAAACCGACGGCGCAATTGTTCGATGAAACCACTCTGATTCGTCATCGGCGGTTCCCCGTTATTCTTATCGGTTCGCCTGCACCCCGGCAAAATGATAGCGCTTCCTCGGGCGGGGTGCCCGGCCACTCGGCCCCTTGAGCGATGCCAGGAGCGGCTACCACTATCTTAGTCTGCTACCAAAAGTGAGGCAAGAGCTGTGCTACTGAAAATGAGGCGCTTCGAAATGTGGAGGCGCTCCGGTGGGCAGACATCTACGCAGCCCAAGACATCGCGCTCTGATTGCGGCAATAGTCGAGGCCCGCAAGGCGACAGGCCTGAGTCAGCGGGAATTCGCGGCGAAGCTGAAACGGTCCAATAACTTCGTCTGGCGGATCGAGGCCGGCGAACGCCAAGTCAACGTGCTTGACTTCGTGGAGATAGCCAAGGCCGCAGGGGTCGCGCCGGCCGAGTTGATCGATCGGGTGGAGCGCGGCACCGGTACGAAATAGGGCGCTACTCAGAGCGACCACGCAGGCGGTGCTAAGCGCCCGTTTTCGGGTCATCTTCGCGCCCGCCGCGGACTTTGCGAGGGCAGGGCGCCGACAGAGGGCGCCGCCGATTTACATCCGGCTCGGCGACAGCGGTTGCCTCCCCCTTCGGCATCGCCGCGCGGGCGGTGCGCCTGGTCCGCGCGACCGCGCTGCCCACGGATCACAGGAGCGGTCAAGCGACTGAAAATACAGGTATTTCTACTAGGTTGGAGCTGCCTGCCGCGTCTTGATGCTGCACCCCTCCCCGTAGCACATTCGTAGCAGTTTTGGTTTGTCTTGCCTGGCGGCCTGAAAGCGCCGCCCGACCCGTGCTGCCTCTACCCCACTGCCCCGCTCCGGGTGCAGTATGTGCGCCGCTGGATGGCATCGGGAGACTTCCAATGGTGATCGAAGTCGCGAAGGTAAGGAAAAGGGTCGCGAGCCGGTGTGGGACTCCTTCGATGATGCCGGGTTCTGGCAGCTTGGAAACAAATTTTGGAAACAGCTCTGAGGGTCATTCCGATGGCAAGAAGGCCGACGCCTGCGAACTCCCCTCGTGTGGAATTGCAGCTCAAAGAGTCTCCAACCGCGGCGCGCGAAAAGCTCGAGGATAGGGTCGCGAAGGGAGAGAAGCTTTTGGGACAGCAGGCATCCGATCCAGCCGCATTCAGACGCGCGCAACAGGAATGGACCGACTTCAACGAGCTGCTGCTTCGTAAACTGTTCACGACGGATGAGATTCGGGACGAGTACGCGATTCGTATCCCGGCTCCGGTCTCGTACTTCCAACCGCCCACTCCCGCCCAATTGATTCGGCGCGAGATGGATGTACTGCAGGCGCGGATCGCCACGCTAAAATCCATCATTGGACGCCTCGATCTAATTCCCACCTTGGTCATCATTGGCGGCGCTCTCATCGAAGCGGGCACGGCCGCCCTTGACCTGACGAGAGCCTTTATCGTTCACGGCCATGATCTCGGCGCTCGTGATGCGGTAGCCAGAGTGCTTACCGACTTGGATATCGAGCCGCTCATCCTTTTTGAGCAGCCAAGTGGCGGGATGACGGTTATCGAGAAGCTGGAGCGCCACAGCAATGTGGGCTTCGCGATTGTGCTGCTGACGCCCGATGA
>Ga0134128_10011116_pt1 | contig 10776 bp, 9 predicted proteins | sample KB31754_FD_96462 | JGI IMG/M metagenome (GOLD analysis project Ga0134128, IMG submission 96462) | Terrestrial soil microbial communities with excess Nitrogen fertilizer from Kellogg Biological Station, Michigan, USA - KB3-175-4 | ecosystem: Environmental > Terrestrial > Soil > Unclassified ...
GCCACGAGCTCGGCGCAGCTCGCGGCCAAAGAGCGAGAGGTCGAGCAGCTGCGCGGCTATCTCGCGGAGTACCGGCAGCGCGCGTTCAACGAATCGACCGACAGCACGCGCTTGCAGAACACGCGCGCTTTCCTTGCACGCTTGAGCGACGCAGTCGCATTCCACGAGGCAGAGTTGCAAAAGGCGGTCGACCGCCATCGAACCGAGCTCGAGCGCTGGCGCGATTCGCATCAACGCGCGCAAGCACTAGACAAGTACATCGAGCGCTCGCAGCGCGAAGAACTCGACGCGCTCCAGCGCCGCGATCAAGCCGAAGTCGACGAGCGGGCGGCGCGGCTCGGCACGCGCGGTTAGGTGCTCAAGACGACCGTTCTTGCTTCGGCTGCTCTTGCTTCTGCTGCTCCTGCTTCGACTGCTGTTCCTTCGACTGCTCTTGCTGGGCCGTCTGCGCATCGATGATCTTTACGTAGTTCTCCGCGATGTTGCGTTGCTTCGGCGATTGCTGCGCGCGCGCGAACCAGGTGCGCGCCTCACCGAGCTTTTTCTCGTTGAACAGCACGATGCCCATCATCAACTGCGCAGCGCCGGTGTCCTTGAGCTTGCCCTTGTTGATGCCGCGCTCGATCGACGTTTTCGCGGCCTCCCAATCCTGACGCTGGGCGTGCACCTCTCCGAGACGCACGAGCATGTCACCGGTGCTGGCGAGCTCTCCACCTTTCTGTAGAGGGTCCACCGCTTTGTCGAGCTCGCCGGCGGCGATCCAGCAATCCGCGAGCTTCTCGTAGGTCTTCTCGTTGGCTTGCATCTTGTTGTCTTTGAGCGCCTTCTCGAGAACCTGACCGCCGCGATACGGCACCTCGTTGAATACGAGCAGATCGGCGAGCCGCTGGAACTCCGCCTCGTCGGTGAGGAGCCCCGAGCCGTAGGCGAGCTGCATTACCGCGAGCGCGTTCTTGAAGTCCTCGACCTGACCGTACACCGCCGAGAGCTGCATCCAATAAGTCTTCTTGTCGGGCGATGTCTCGACGAGCTTCGTGAGCAACGGTATTGCGTCGTTGTATTGATCCTTTTGCAGATACAGCGCGAGCAGCAGCTGCAGCCAACTCTCTTGCGGCTTGTCGGTGAGCTCGATCGCCTTCTTCGCGTTCGGCAGCGCACGGCCGAAGTCCTGGAGCTGGTAGTACGCGACCGCAAGCAGATAGTACGCGGCGGAGTTCGGATTCTGGGCGGTCTTGAACCATTCTTCGAGCGCCGCCGCGCCTTCTTTCCACTTTTCCTGCGTGAGGTAGAGCTGCGCCGATTGGTATCTCGCCTGCGAGACTTCTTGCTCGTTCAAGCCGCCCGCGTCGATCGACTTCTGGAGATGGGCGCGCGCCTCGTCGTACTTCTCTTGCGCGTACGCGATGTTGAACATGATCTGCTCGACCTTGCTGTGCTCGTACGGGCTCAGCTTGTCGAGCTTCAGAGTGTCGATCGCCGCTTGCGCTTCGGCGTATTTCTCCATATTGAGCGCTTCGATCGCCGTGTTGAGGGCTTTCGCCGTCACGGCATCGATGGCCCCTTGAGAGTTGCCGCCCTCGTTCTGGCCCTGGCCTTGACCTTGACCTTGCCCCTGCCCCTGTGGGTGCGTGCGGGTAGCCGACTGGTTGCTCTGGGCGGACGCTGGCGCCGCAAGCAACGACGATCCCACCGCGCCGATTGCAAGAACTGCAAGAAAAATGTGATTGCTTGGCATATCCGTTGCCTCTTGTTTGCGTTGCCACGCACTCCGAGCCCGCGCAACGGCGGTCCGGCACCCTGAACGAGGGCTGCAAGACCCGTACCACTTTTCTGGGGTTTTCGAGTGAAGGGTCGCGAGCGGTGGACCCGCGAACGCGACGAGATCGTTATCGAATCAGCGCGCGAGCTCGCGCGGCGTCTACTTCTTCGGCTGCGACGCGCTCTGGATTTGCGCTTCCGTCTCGTCCGTCGCGCAGTTCAGCGACAGCAGCATGTCGAACGGCGCGAGCTTCAAGCTCTGCTTCGGCACCGTCCATGGGCCCGTGAGCACCTTCGGGTCCTCGACCGTCGCCTCGATCTCGAGCGTGTTCGCGTCGACGCGCCGGTAGCGCTCGACGATGTGCAGCGCGTCGGAATGGAACGAGACTCGGCCCTCGGCCCACATCCAGGTGTCGTCCGTGAAGTTGGTGACGTCGACGACGAACGTGTCGCCATCCCAGTGGCCGACCGCGTCGCCGCGCAGAGTCGGCGGCTGATCGTCGCGATGCTTGCGTCCGTCCGTGGGCACGAGCTGGTAATCGTGGAACGTTTCGGACAGCAGCACGATGAGCTTCGGCGTTGCGACGATCTGACCGACCGCGCCGACGTTCCACAGCCGCACGTTCAGCGTGCCGAACGCGACCGGGTTGCAGTGCAGCGTCGGGTCGTCCTTGTCGCTGAGCGTCTTCGCGCGCTCCGCGGCCTGCGGCGTGTAGAGACTCGTGAAGGTCGCGGGCGGTGCGCCGCCCCCGGCAGGCGGTCCGCCGCCAGGCCGGAACCCGCGGCCACCGACATCCCCGCCGCCCCACCAGACGCCCGAAAGGTCCGGATGGCCGTCGGCCATCTTCGGCGCCGGCCCGGGCTTCTTTTCCGCCGCGCTCGGCGCTGCGCTGCTTTGCGCGGCCGCGGTATCGAGCGCGCCGGCTACGAGCCAGGCGACAGCAGTTGCGGCTGCGGCCGCGGAAACGGTTTTCATCGTTGCGCGTGTCATCGTCGAGCTCCCCCCGTTACTGCAAGCGTCAGCGTGGCTGCGCTTCGCGCTGCTCTTGTGGGCCGAACAAGCCGTACGTCGTGCCGTCCGCAGTCTTGAGCTCCTTCAACATGCCCATGTTCTGCGAGTCGTCGCGAGCATGGAACGCGGTGATCGTGACTTCGTCCCCGGTCTTCACTTCGTTCGGCTTGAAGCCGTTGCGGATCATGCCGCTCGGCGTTCCCGCCTCGAACGCCCAACGCTGCACGTCGCCTTTGTCGTTCTTCACGTCGAGGTAAAACCACGAGTGCGGGTTCGTGAGCTTCACCTGCGCGATCGTGCCGTGCACCGTAACGGGCTTGTTCAGGTCGTAGATCGCCGCGAACGAGTGGTGCGCTGCTGCTGGACCGGCGGCGCCGAAAACAAGAAGGCTGCCGGTGAGGAGTGCAAATACGAGTCGCTGCATGGCCGGTCTCCTGATCGCGGCCTCGACGTGCCGCTTCGAATTAGCGATGGTACTGTCTCCCAGGCCGCCTGGCGACTCGGGCGGGCTTCGGCCGCGTTGACGCGCCGCTCCGGCCGGAACGAGAATCGACTCGCATCAAGGGGGACGTTATGCCAAGGCGTCGACTCGTAGTCCTGGCCGCGCTGGCCGTCGCCGGCAGCGCCGCGGCCCAGTCTGGATACAAGGCCCCGCGCACGTCGTGGGGCGACCCCGATCTGCAGGGCGTTTACGCGAACGACAACGAGTACGCGACCCCTCTCGAGCGCCCGGCCGAGTTCGCCGGGAAGACCCTCGCCGACGTCACGCCCGCGGAGCTTGCCGAGGTCCGGCGCCAGGCGACCGAGAAGATGATCGCGAACCTCGCGCCCGGCCCGCGCGGTCCGGATCAGTGGTGGCTCGAGAACCTCGACCTCACGAAGCGCGCCCGCCCCTGGCTCGTCGTCGATCCCGCCGACGGCACGATTCCCGCGTTGACGCCCGAGGCGAAGACGCGCGTCGGCGCGCGCGTGCGGAGCAGCTTCGTCGGCGGGCCGTTCGACAGCCCGCTCGACTTCAATCCTCTCGAGCGTTGCATCAGCCGCGGCCTGCCCGGGTCGATGATCCCGGTGATGTACGGCAACGTTTATCAGATCGCTCAGTCACCGGGCTACGTCGTGATCACCTACGAAATCGTCCACGAGGCGCGCGTGATTCCGCTGAACGGCAGCGCACACGTCGGCGCCGCGATTCACGAGCACATGGGTGACGCGCGCGGCCATTTCGAAGGCAGCACGCTCGTCGTCGAGACGACGAACTTCACGACACTGACCGTGTATCGAAACGCAAACCCCGAGCGCCTCAAGATCACCGAGCGTTTCACGCCCGTCGCGCGCGATCGCATTGCTTGGACAGCGACGATGGACGACCCGACGACATGGGCGCGACCTTGGACGATTGCGATGCCGCTCACGCTCGACCCGCAGCCCGCGATGGCGTTCGAGTGTCACGAGGGCAACTACGGCCTCCGCAACATACTGAGCGCGGCGCGCGCGAGCGAGGCCAAGCAGTGACACCGAGACGACACTCGTCAGAAACGCGACCGTAACCCACTAGCCGCAAATTTCCTTGAAAAGGAAAGACGGCAAGAGCAAGCTCGTTTCCGAAGTGGGGTTAGACGACCACTCGAGGAGACTGTCGCCGGACTGATATTGGCTCGAACAACAACGTGGTTGTCGACGTCTGCAGATCCACCCCACGGGAGTGCCCTGCCAAAACCAAGAAGAGGATACAACCATGAAACGCCTTCGCTGGCTTGCGGACCTAGCAGCATGCGGACTCCTCGTTGGCACCGGCCCTGTCTTTGCCGATGCCGTGACCGACTGGAACGCGATCGCGCAAACTACAATTGCGGCTAACCGCCCGGGCGCGCCGGGCGCGCTCGACTCGGCCCTCGTTCAAATCGCCGTGCACGATGCGGTGCAGGCTCTGGACCATCGCTTCGAGCCTTATCAGGTGGACATCCATCATGCGAAGGGCTCGCCTTCCGCAGCTGTCGCTGCTGCGGCGCACGACGTTTTAGCCGGCTTGTTCCCCTCGCAGTCGGCGTCGCTGGACGCGACCTATTTCGACTACATCGCGGCTAACGGGCTCGGGAACGATCCGGGATTGGATGTTGGCCACCAGGTTGCCATTGGAATACTCCCTTTGCAGCGCAAGCAACCCAGCGTGGTCGACCCTTTCGTCGGCAGCAACGAGACCGGTCACTGGCGCCCAACGCCCTCCTTCCTCGGCAATCCGCCCGCACCACCGTCCGGCTCAGCCATGCTCGCGCCTTGGATGGCCGATTCCGATCCTTTCGCGCTGACGAGTCCGACGCGATTTCGGCCCGGCCCGCCGCCCGCCCTCGACAGCGCCCAATACACGCGGGATTACAACGAGGTCAAAAGCCTGGGTGGCTTCGCGAGCACCGCCCTGACGACATTGACGCGCACAGCGGAGCAGACGGACCTCGCTTATTTCTACAGCGGCAACGCGATTGGTCAGTGGAATGAGGTCTTGCGGAGCCTGGCAGACCAGAACCTTCACCGACTCAGCGACAGCGCGCGGCTGTTGGCGCTGGCCAACATCGCGATGGCCGACTCGATCATCACGGCCTGGGATTCCAAGCGGTTCTACTTTTACTGGCGCCCGCTGACGGCCATTCGCGAAGGCGACAACGACGGCAATGCGCAAACCGTCGGCGACCCAGACTGGCAGCCGCTGATCAACAATCCGAACTATCCCGACTACTACTCCGGCTACAACAGCGTGACCGCCAGCATGACGCGAGTTCTGGCGCTGTTTTTCGGGACCGATCGGATGAGCTTCGATATCAAGACGGCGGTCCCGGCGGCGGTGATCAAGACACGGACGTACAAACGCTTCTCGGACGCGGCACAGGACGTGGTCGACGCCCGGATCTACCTCGGCATACATTTCCGCACCGCCGACGAAGTGGCGCGGACGCAGAGCCGTCTCGTCGCCGACTGGGTCTTCAAGCACGCCCTGCTACCGCTCGACGATGACGACAACGACCATCATCATGATCATGGCGATGACAACGATCATCAACATGGTCACGGCGACTGAGACCGAGAGGGCCGCGCCGACTGCAACGCCGGCGCGGTCCGACACGGCGCCAAAGCAATGACTTCGGGAGTCGTTGCTCCGCGTACCGCGGCGCCCGCGCCGGATCCGGTGACGCGCCTCCTCGCGTGGTTCATGGCACTGCCGTTCCGCAAGGCGATCTGGCTCGCGCCGCTCGCGTGGACTCTGCACGAAGCGGAGGAGTGGAACATCAACGAGTTCGAGAGGAATCCGCGCTTCGCGGCGTTTCTCTCCCTGCCGTTCTTCGTCGTCCTCTCGTTCGGTAACGTGCTGGCGCACATCTACTACGTTGGCTACTTTCGCGGTTACACGCCCGGGGCCGTAACGGCCGTGTTCCTGCTCGGACCGGTCGTGCTGGGACTCACTTACCGAGCGGTGCGCGAGAAGCTGATTCCGTGGTGGTATGCAGCGATTCTGTACCTCGCGGCGCTTCCCATGCTCGTGTCGACGGTTCAGGCGGGAAATCAGTTGCCGGCGCAGATGCAATCGCTGCAGCTCGGAGCCATACACAACGCAGAGCGCATCCTCGGCCGCTCGAGCCCACCAGCCGATACGCCGTAGTGAGAGTCCGCGTGCAAACTTGCCTACGTTGCCGACCTGCGCCGCTCGCCCGGTGCGATGCGGTAGAACGCGACGAAGAGGTGCCGACCGCATGATCCACGAAGTCGAAGGCGACATTCTGCTGACCGGGGCCGACGCGATCGCGCACGGCGTGGCGGCGAACGATCCGATGAACCAAGGTCTCGCGAAAGCGCTGCACGAGCGCTATCCGGCGATGCACAAAGACTTCCATCACTGGTGCAGGCAGCAGCACCCGAAGCTCGGTAGCGCTTGGATCTGGAGCGGCGCGGGCGGCGTGCGCGTGATCAATTTGCTCACGCAAGAGGGCGGTTACGAGCACGGAAGTAAGCCTCGCGGCGCGAGCGAGAGCAGCGTCAACCACACACTGCATGCTCTAAAGAAGGTGATCGCAGACGAGGGGCTCTCGTCGGTCGCGTTACCGCGGCTCGCGACGGGCGTGGGCGGGCTCGACTGGAAGGTCGTGTGGGCGCTGATCCAGAGTCAGCTTGGCGACGTCGACGCGAGCATCTACGTCTATTCGCGCTTCGTGCCGGGCAAGAAGGCCGCCGAGCCGAAAGCCTGACCGGCACTGCCGGTCCGGTCGGCGGCAAGTCGGCCGCTTGCCCCGTTTTGAACCGGCCGTTATGCGCGCATGCACGAGGATCGGGCATGGCCGCCCGCCCTCAGTACTCCGGGAGGTTTCCCGTCGCCGCGCGATCGTGCGCGCGAGCCGTCGCGCCCCGTGGCATAGTCCTTGCTCCGGCTACGCGGAATCGGCCCCGCCCGCGTAGCGCGCGACGCTCGAACGCCGGCGGAATTCATTAATAAAAGCGACTCGGCCGGAACTGTGTTGACCGATGGACTGGACGAACTACCGGAGCTCCGCGTTTGACGAGCTGATCGCGGCCGACGGCGGCCCGCGGCCCGCCGCCGGCCATCTCGTCCGCTATCTCTCGAAGCTTTCGGACCGCGACGTCGCCGCGCGCCAGGTTGCTGCGAGCGCGATCGCGCGCGTGTCGGGCATCACGTTCACCGTGTATTCCGACGGCCGCAACGTCGATCGACCCTTGCCGTTCGACTTGATCCCGCGCGTGCTCGCGCGCAGCGAATGGGAGCGCACGGAGGCCGGGCTCAAGCAGCGGATCCGCGCGCTGAACATGTTCATCAGCGACGTCTACGGCGAGCAGCGGATATTCAATGACAAGATCGTGCCGGCCGAGCTGTTAGCGAACTCGGTGAATTTCCGGCGCGAGTGCATCGGCGTGAAACCGCCGCTCGGCGTCTGGGCGCACGTGTGCGGCTCGGATCTCGTGCGCGACGCGGACGGCAAACTTTACGCACTCGAAGACAACCTGCGGATTCCGAGCGGCGTGTCGTACATGCTCGAGAACCGAATCGTCTCGAAGCGCGTGTTCCCCGAGCTGTTCGAGACCTGCACGATCCTGCCTGTCGACGAGTACCCGATGCAGCTCTACGAGACGCTCGCGGCGCTGTCGCCGCGGCCCGGCGAGCAGCCAGTGATCGCGCTGCTCACGCCGGGCGTCTTCAACAGCGCGTATTTCGAGCACACGTACCTTGCACAGGCGATGGGCATCGAGCTCGTCGAGGGCAGCGATCTCTTCGTCGGCGAGGACGACTGCACGTACATGCGGACGGTATACGGCCCGCAGCGCGTCGACGTGATTTATCGGCGCGTCGACGACTTGTTCCTCGATCCCGAGGTCTTCAGGCCCGACTCTGCGCTCGGCGTGAAAGGACTCATGCGCAGTTGGCGCGCCGGCAAGGTCGCGCTCGCGAACGCGCCGGGCTCCGGCGTCGCGGACGACAAGGTCGTGTTCTCGTACGTGCCGAAGATGATCGAGTACTACTTGAGCGAGGAGGCTTTGTTGCCGAACGTGCCGAGCTATCTCTGCACGGACGAGGGCGAGCGCAGTTACGTGCTCGGCCATATCGGCGAGCTCGTCGTGAAACCCGCGAACGAGTCGGGCGGTTACGGCATGCTGATCGGTCCGCGCTCCACGAAGAAGCAGCGCGACAAGTTCAAGAAGCTCGTCGTCGCCGACCCGCGCAACTACATCGCGCAGCCGACGCTCGCGCTGTCGACGGTGCCGATCGTGACGCCGCGGGGCCCGTCGCCGCGCCACGTCGATCTGCGGCCGTTTATCCTGTCGAGCTCGAACGTCTACGTGACGACTGGCGGCCTCACGCGCGTGGCGATGAAGAGCGGCTCCCTCGTGGTGAACTCGTCGCAGGGCGGCGGCGCGAAAGACACGTGGGTCGTCGACAGCGAGGACCCGAGCTGATGCTGTCGCGCGTCGCCGAGAATCTCTATTGGTTCGCGCGGTACGTGCGCCGCGCCGAGAACATGGCGCGGCTCGTCGGAGTCGGCAGCCAGCTCCAGCTCGACCTGCCGCGATCCGTGAAGTTCATGTGGCAGCCGATGATCGACACGGTCGGCGGCGCGGCGTTATTCAAGACGCGCTACTCGGACGCCGGCAGCGCGCCGGCCGACGTAGATGTGATGCGCTTCTTGCTACTCGACGAAGGCAATCCCTCGTCGCTGCGCCGCTCGATCGACACGTCGCGCGAAGTGATGCGCAGCATCAGGGACGCGTTGCCGCCGCAGATCTGGGAAGTCGTCACGGACTTGCACATGTTCCTCGCCGACGACGCCGAGCGGTTGATCACGCGCCGCCATCGCGTCGACGTCATCAGCCGGATCGTCGACGGTTGCCTCAAGATCTCGGGTCTCGTGACGGCGACAGTGAGCCGCGACATCGGCTTTCAGTTCATGCAATTCGGCACGGCGATCGAGCAAGCCGACATGACGACGCGAATCATCGACGCCGGCGCGTCGGGTCTCGTCGCGCCGCGCAAGGAAGAGGATCGGGAAACCTTCCGTAACCTCCAGTGGATGGCAGTGCTGTCGTCGCTTGCGGCGGATCAGACCTACCGCCGTCATGTGCGCCGGCGCGTGACGGGCGAGCACGCGCTGCAGTTCTTGCTGCAGAGCGACACGTTCCCGCGCAGCGTGTACTTCTGTCTCACGCGGATGCAGCGAATGCTCGGCGCGATGCCGCCGCGGCCCGATGTCAAAGCGAAGCTCGATTCGGTCGTCAACTCGATTCGACGCGCGGACCCGGGCGCGCTCGTGCGCAAGAATCCCGCGTCGTTCATGGACGAGATCCAGCAGGAGCTCGGCGGCGTGCACGCCACGGTCGCGGGCGGATACTTCAATGTCGCAGCCGCCTGAGCCGCCGTCGCCCACGGAGCGCGACTCGGCACCCGCCGAGCGCGACCCGGCGCCGCCGGAGCGCGACCCGGCGCCGGTTTCGTTTACGCCGCGGCGTGTCGGCCAGGCGCAAGACGAGGGCGCGCAGCAGCAGTAGGCTTGCTCGCGCGGTTGCATCCGTGGGCCGTCGTTACCGACGTGACCGAAGTCACATCCCGCGTCCGTTGCGGTTCACCTGGCCGGCGGTCGAGCGCGCTGGCATGGCGATTGCTATCTCCATGGCATGCACGCTTTGTCGCCGGTTTGCTGAATGGACGCCGCCGCTGCGCCGCCGCCCGATCTCGCGACGGTCGTCGCGCCGCAAAGCCGCGGCCCGCCTGGTGCCGTGCGGCCTCCGGGGCAACGAGACCCCGGCGGGTCGGCGGTTCTCGCGCCGTTCGATCTCCTGTTGCAGCTGCTCGGGAGCGCCTTGCCGGCCGGCCAAAGCTTGCCGGTCGGCGGCAGCGGCTTGCCCGCGAGCGCCGACGCGACGAGCGCGGTCGCCGCCCCGAGGGCTTGTGCTGTCACGGATGGACAGAGCGCAACCAGCACGCAAGGTTCACCGACCACGCTCGCGGATTGGCTGCCCCTCCAGCTCGCGCAGGCCGCTGGCCAGTCGGCAGACGCTTCTTTACCGGTCGATCCGACGGCGCCGACCGCCGCGCCGACGAGCCCGAGCGGCGCGCTCGCTACTGCGTCCGCGCCCGCCGACGCGAAGCCGATCGATTTGCAGGCACTGCTCGGCGCGAACGCCGATGCGCAGCCTCAGGCTCAGTCGCTCGCCGCGCTCGCAAGCGCCCCGCGCGAGCGGGTTACGGACGGCGACTCGCAGCGCCGAGCGCAGGCGAGCCTTACGCAGTCGGCCGGCGCAGCCGCACCGGCCGCGACCAGCGATCTAAAGCCGATCGACCCGAGCGCGTTGCACGTGGATCTTCCGGTGCCGGTCGCGGTGACGCAGGTTCCCGCCGCGCTCGAGAAGACGGTCCGGCTCGACGACGACGCATTGCCACTCGTCACGCCGACGACGGGCGCGGATTCGGTTTCGGCGCCCGCGGTGCCGCTGCTGCATCCGTCGACCTCGACGCA
>Ga0134128_10011118_pt1 | contig 10773 bp, 4 predicted proteins | sample KB31754_FD_96462 | JGI IMG/M metagenome (GOLD analysis project Ga0134128, IMG submission 96462) | Terrestrial soil microbial communities with excess Nitrogen fertilizer from Kellogg Biological Station, Michigan, USA - KB3-175-4 | ecosystem: Environmental > Terrestrial > Soil > Unclassified ...
CAAGCGGCTCAACCAGATTCTCAAGAACCTGCTGTCGAACGCCTTCAAGTTCACGGCGCAGGGGCACGTCGCGATGACCGTGCGCCAGGTGTCGGAGGGCTGGCCGGCCGATCATCCCATCCTGCAGTACGTGCAGTCGGCGGTCGCCTTTGCCGTGACCGACACGGGCATCGGCATCCCACCCGAAAAACAGCGCCTGATCTTCGAGGCGTTCCACCAGGCCGACGCCGGCACGAGCCGCAAGTACGGCGGCACGGGCCTCGGTCTGGCGATCAGCCGCGAGCTGGCGACGCTGCTCGGCGGCGACATCCGCCTGATGAGCGCGCCGGGGCAGGGCAGCACGTTCACCTTGTACTTGCCGTTCTCCTACATGGGCCCCGCGCGCGCCGCGACCCCGGCGAGCGGCGAAGCGGGGCGCTCGACCCCGGCCGTGGCCGGCCCGGTGTCGCTCCCGGTCGCGGCGGCCGTCGTCGAAGAGCCCATCCTCGACGACCGCGGCGCGGTCCGCGCCGGCGACACGTCGCTGCTGATCGTCGAGGACGACCCGCACTACGCGCGGATTCTCCTCGGCCTGGCGCGCGAGCGGGGCTTCCGCGCCATCGTCGCCACGCGCGGCCAGACCGCGCTGTCGCTGGCGAAGGAATTCCAGCCGACGGCCATCACGCTCGACGTGTTCCTGCCCGACATGCTGGGCTGGACGGTCCTGAACAACCTCAAGCTGGATCCGGCAACGCGCCACATCCCGGTGCAGATGCTGTCGGTCGAGGAGGAGCGCCAGCACGGGCTCTCGCACGGCGCCTTCTCGTATCTCGTCAAGCCCGCGACGACGGCCGACATCGAGATGGCGCTCGACCGCATCAAGACCTACGTGGCGCCGCGCACGCGCCGTCTGCTGGTCGTCGAGGACGATCCGGTCGAGCGCGCGAGCATCGTCGATCTGCTGGCGCACACCGACATCGACGTCGTCGGCGTCGGCACCGGCACGGAGGCGCTCACGGCGCTCCTCGAGCAGCCGTTCGAATGCTGCGTCCTCGATCTCCGGCTGCCCGACATGACCGGTTTCCAGCTGCTGGATCTCATCCAGTCGGAGGCGGCGCTCTCCAACCTGCCGATCGTCGTCTTCACCGGCAAGGATCTCTCGGCCGCCGAGGAAGCGCGGCTGCGGCAGGTCGCCAAGAGCATCGTGCTCAAGGACGTGCGGTCGCCGGAGCGGCTCTTCGACGAGACGGCGCTCTTCCTGCATCGCGTGGTCTCGGAGCTGCCGGAGCCGAAGCGGCAGATGCTGGCCGAGCTGCACGGGTCGAACGAGGCGCTGCGGTCACGGCGCGTCCTCGTCGTGGACGACGACGTGCGCAACATCTTCGCGCTCTCGACCCTGCTCGAGACCTACGGCATGGAGGTCACGAGCGCGACCAACGGCCGCGACGCCATCGACATCCTCCATCGGCGCGACGACCTCAGCGTCGTGCTGATGGACATCATGATGCCGGGCATGGACGGCTACGAGACGATGCGCGAGATCCGCCGCGACCAGCGGTTCCGGACGCTGCCGATTCTCGCGCTCACGGCGAAAGCCATGAAGGGCGATCGCGAGAAGTGCCTGGACGCCGGCGCGTCGGACTACATCGCCAAGCCCGTCAACAGCGACCAGCTCCTGTCGCTCCTGCGGGTGTGGCTGCAGCGCTAATCTCGTGACGATGAGCTCCCGTCCCGGTTCGTCGCCCTGGCTGCCCGACCTGACGCCGGTGTCCGTCGACTCCGATCCCGCGCCGATACTGGTCGTCGACGACCAGCCGATGAACCTCGACGCGATTGACGCGCTGCTGCCGCCGACCGAGTGCCGCGTCGTCCGCGCCCACTCGGCGGACCAGGCGCTCCTGGCGGTGCTCGAGCAGGACTTCGCCGCGATCGTGCTCGACATCAAGATGCCGGGTATGAGCGGCATCGAGCTGGCCGACCTCATCAAGACGCGTCCGCGGTCGCGGCACACGCCGATTCTGTTTCTGACCGCGCACATGTTCAACGAGCGCGACATCCTGCGCGGCTACAGCGCGGGCGCCGTCGACTACCTGACCAAGCCGATTCACGGCGAGATCCTGCGGTCGAAGATCGCCGTCTTCGTCGAGCTCTTCCGGAAGACGCGCGAGCTGGGCCGCACGAACGAGGCGCTGCGGCTCGAGGCGATCGAGCGCGCGCGGGCCGAAGAGGCGCTGCGCGCCGTCAACCACGACCTCGAGCACCGCGTGCAGGAGCGCACCGAAGCGCTGCAGCGCGCCGATCGGCGCAAGGACGAGTTCATCGCGGTCCTCGGGCACGAGCTGCGCAACCCGCTCGCGCCGATCGTGTCGGCGGCCGAGGTGCTCGAGGAGCCGCGCGCCACGCCGCTCGAACAGGCGCGCGCGCGCGACGTGATTCGCCGCCAGGTGCGGCAGATGACGCGGCTCATCGACGACCTCCTGGACGTGGGTCGCATTACGAGCGATCGGTTAGTGCTCCGGATGTCCACGGCCGACCTGGCGGGCATCATCGCGGCGGCCGTCGAGACGAGCCGTCCTTCGATGGACGAGCGCCGGCAGCGGCTGACGATCGGCTTGCCGCCAGAGCCGGTACCGCTCCACGTGGACGTCGCGCGTCTCTCGCAGGTGCTCTCGAATCTCCTGTCCAACGCGACGAAGTACACGGCGCCCGGCGGCGACATCCACGTCACGGCCGAGACGGTCGCCGGCGGCGGGCTGGTGATTCGCGTGCGCGACACCGGGATCGGGATCGACGCGGCGGTGCTGCCGACCATCTTCGATCTCTTCGTCCAGGTGGACCACGGCGACGAGTTCGGCACGAGCGGCCTCGGCATCGGCCTGGCGCTCGCGCGCCAGCTCGTCGAGATGCACGGCGGCCGGCTCGACGCCCGCAGTGACGGCCCGGGGCGCGGATCCGAGTTTGCGATCTGGCTGCCGCCGAGCGCCACGACGCCGCCGACCGCGGCCGCGCCCGCCGGCGTGTCCGCGCCGGAAGAGACGCGCCGCCTCCGCGTCCTCATCGTCGACGACAACGACGACGCCGCGGACATGCTGTCGGTGATGCTGAGCGGCTGGGGGCACGACGCGCGAGCGGCCTACGGCAGCACGGCGGCCCTGGAGTTGGCCGAGGTGTTCCGGCCCGAAATCGTGCTGCTGGACCTGGGGCTGCCCGTGCTCGACGGCTACGGCGTGGCCGAGCGGCTGCGCGCGCGGCCCTGGGCCGCGGACCTCAAGCTCTACGCGGTCACCGGGCGCGGCCAGGACGACGACCGCGAGCGCACGCGCGCGGCCGGCTTCCGCGAGCACTTCGTCAAGCCCGTCTCGCCCGACATCCTCCGCGACGCCCTCGCCCAGGAAAAGCCCAGAGGTTAACAGTCCGGCCCGCGGTGGCGTCTGTACGCACGTGACCGGGCTCTGGCAGGACTTGCGCGGCGCCGTGCGGGCCGTCGTCGGGATGCGCGCGGCCGGCGTCGTCGCGATCCTGACGCTCGCGGCCGGCATCGGCGCCTCCACCACGATGTTCGGCGTCGTCGACGCGATGCTGCTGCGTCCGGTGCCGTTCGACGATCCGGACGCGCTCGTCACGCTGTCGCTCACCCGAACCACGGCGCGCGACGGCGTCGCGCGCCTGCGGTTCTCGTATCACGAGTTCACGGGCCTTGCCGCGCGGGCCGCCGCGTTCGAGCGGCTGGCGGCGTTTTCCCGCACGTCGACGGTGGCGATCGACGTGCCGGAGCCCACGCAGGTCGACGGCGAGATCGTGTCGCCCGGCTACCTCGACGTGCTGCGGGTGCGGCCGATCCTCGGCCGCACCTTCGATGCCGTCGAGGCCTCGTCGGGGCCGCGGCCGATCGCGATGATCGGCGCGGACCTGTGGCGGGACCGGCTCGGCGCCGATCCCGCCGTGATCGGCCGTGCGCTCACCGTGGACGGCGTGCGGCTCACCATCGTCGGCGTGCTCCCCGCGTCGTTCGCCGGCCTCAGCGAGCGAGCGCAGATCTGGCTGCCGGCCGAGATGGCGCCGCGCCTCACGTACGCCGAGTACCTGACGACGCCGCAGCACTTCATCACGGTGATTGGCCGGCTGAAGCCGGACGTGTCGCTGGCGCGGGCGAACGCGGAGCTGGCGGTCCTCGGACCGGCGATCGCGAACCCCGATCGACCCGATGCGGATCCGTCGGCGACGTTCGGCGCCATGGCCATTCGGGTGAACGACGCGCGGCGGCGTCCGGCCGCCGAGCGGTCGGCGTGGCTGCTGACGGCGGCGATCGCGTGCGTTCTGCTCATTGCCTGCGCCAACGTCACGAGCCTGCTGCTCGCGCGGCTGCACGACCGGCAGCGCGAGATCGCCATCCGCAAGGCGCTCGGCGGCGGCACGGCGCGCGTGCTGCGGCAGCTCGTGATCGAGGGCGCGATCGTCGCGGCCGCCGGCGGCGCGATTGGCCTCGAAATCGCGGTGATCGGCACGCGGCTCGTTGCCCTGACGGCGCCGACGTGGCTGCCGTCGCGCGCGACGGGCGCGGTCCAGATCTCGAGTTTCGCACGCCCGGGCGTCGACGGCGGCGTCACGCTCTTTGCCGCCGCCGTGGCGGCCGGCCTCTCGGTGCTGTTCGCGATCGCGGCGGGCTGGGACGCGCGCGGCACGGCGCTCGTCGACACGCTCCGCGACGATCGGCGGACCGGCACCGGCCGGCGCCTTCGAGCGCTGCGCGCGATCGTCGCCGCCGAGGTCGCGACGGCGATCGTGCTCTCGACGGGCGCGGCGCTGCTCGTCGAGAGCGTCGGCGGTCTCGAACGGCTGCGCGTCGGCTTCGAGCCGCGGGGGGTGCTGACCTTCCGTGTCGCTCCGCCTGCCGCGCGGTATCAGCCGGCCGACGGCCCCGTCGTCCTCGAGCGGCTCCTCACGAGCCTTCAGCACGCGCCGGGCGTCGCGGTCGCGGCCGTCAACCGCTGCACGCCGCTCAGCGCGAGCTGCTCGTACAGTTCGCTCCATCTGCCGGGCCGTGCCGACGCGCCGGACGTCGAGCGCCACTACATCTCGCCCGACTACTTCCGCGCGCTGGGCATCCCGCTCGTCGCCGGGCGTGTGTTCACCAATCAGGACCGTGAGGGGCGGCCAGGCGTCGCCGTGGTCAGCGCGGCCACCGCGCGCCGCGTGTGGCCCGGGCAGAATCCCATCGGTCAGCGCATGTGGTTCGGATCGACGACGGGGTTCAGCGACGAAGCTCACGCCGTCGAGGTCGTCGGCGTCGTGGGCGACGTCAAGTATGGGCCGCCGGCCGATCCGGTCCTGCCCGACGTCTACACGTCGTATCTGCAGTTCTCGTATCCCGATTCGATGATGGTCGTGCGCGCCACGCCCGGGCACGAGCGAGACCTGGCCGCGTCGGTCCGCCGGGCGGTCATGGCGGTTGATCCGGAATTGCCGATCTTCGAGGTCATGTCGCTCGACGACCGGATCGCCGACGGGTGGTCGGTGTTTCGGTACAACGCCTGGGCACTCGGCCTGGTCGCCATGGTCGCGTTGCTGCTGGCGACGGCCGGCGTCTACGGGCTTTCGTCGTTTGCGGTCTCGACACGAGCGCGCGAAATGGGCATCCGGCTGGCGATCGGCGCGACGGCCTCCGGGCTGGTCCGCCTCGTCCTCCGGGACGCGATCGCGCTCGCGATCGCCGGGTCGGCGGTGGGACTTGGCCTCGCGCTGGTCCTGACGCGGTTGATGCGGAGCGCGCTCTTCGACACCGCGCCGGCCGATCCGCGGGCGCTCGCGGCAAGCGCGGCGGCGATGGGCGTGGCTGTTCTCGCCGGTGCGTGGATCCCGGCGCGCCGGGCCGGGCAGGCCGATCCGGCCGGGCTGCTGCGCTCGGACGCCGGAATTCCGGCCTCGTCCGCCCGTCCTCGTTCAAGTTTGTAGCCGCCAGGCCGAATACACCATCGGTGCGGAACGTTCCGTGCCCAGACTTTCGCACGATTGCCATGGCCTCCGACCAGGACACGCCCGCGAACTCGCTCTGGCTTCGGCCCGTCGGCGTAAAGCCGCCGGCCGACACGGGCACTCCGGCCGGCGCTCAGCCGGCGGCGCAGCCTGCCATCACCGCATCTCCGAGCGGCGCCGTCGTCCCTGAGGTGCCGACGACGGTCGCGGAGACCGGCCTGTCGGCGTCAACGGTGCTCGGACTGATTCTGAAAGTCCTCTACTCGGGCAGCCGGACGGGCAGCGAGCTGTCGGACGAGATCAAGATCAGCTACCTGATTCTCGAAGGCATCATCAATCCCGCGCGTCAGGAGCAGCTCATCGAAATCAAAGGCGCGTCGGGCGCCGGCACCGCCGGCTACGAGTACGCGCTCACCGATCGGGGCCGCGACCGCGCGAAGCAGTTCTTCGAGGTCAACGGCTACGTCGGCCCCGCGCCCGTGCCGCTCGATCAATACAAGATCTATCTGCGCGAGCTCGCGAAGCAGAACCAGGTCATCGACCGCGACGTGATGGCCTCCGGCTTCACGGACCTCATCATGTCGGACGACATGCTGGACCAGCTCGGTCCGGCCGTCAGCACGCGGCGCGCGATGTTTCTCTATGGGCCCCCCGGGAACGGCAAGAGCGCGATGTCGGCGGGCATCGGCCGCGCGCTGGGCGGCGCCGTCTTCATGCCGTACGCGATCGACATGGGCGGCCAGGTCGTCACCGTCTTCGATCCGGTCACGCACGTGCCGCAGGCGCTCGAGGATGCCGGGCCGCTGGTGCGGCCCGACAATGCGCACGACCCGCGCTGGGTGCGTGTGCGCCGGCCGGTGATCACGGTTGGCGGCGAGCTGACGCTCGAGCAGCTCGACCTCAAGTTCAACCATCTGGCGAAGTTCTATGAGGCGCCGGTGCAATTGAAGGCGAACGCGGGCGTCCTGCTGGTCGACGACTTCGGACGACAGCGCGTCCCGGCGAGCGACCTCCTGAATCGCTGGATCGTGCCGCTCGAGTCGCGCGTCGACTACCTCTCGCTCCACACCGGGCGCAAGTTCGAGGTGCCGTTCAACGTCCTCGTCGTCTTTGCCACGAACCTCGAGCCGCGGTCGCTCGCCGACGAAGCGTTCCTCCGCCGGATTCCGTACAAGGTCTACGCGAGCAATCCATCGCGGGACCAGTTCATCGCGATCTTCCGGCTGGTGTGCAGCAAGTACGAGATCAAGTTCGATCCGGCCGTCGTCGATCACCTGCGCCGTGAGTACTACGAGCGGCGCGGCTTCGAAATGCGAGCCTGCCACCCGCGGGACCTGGTCGAGCAGATGGTGACCCTCTGCAAGTACCGGAAGCAGCCGCTCGCCATCACGCCCAAACTCCTCGACGAGGCGTGCCGGACGTATTTCCTCGACAAGCCAGTTTCAGGGACCGCGGCGGTTGCCTAGAAGACGGGTACGTCGGGTACGACGGGTACGGCAGGTACGACGGGTGCGAGGAACCTGCTTCGCTGGCCAACTGGTTTTTCCTTTTAGTTCGTAGGCTCCGGGCCGCAGGGGCCAAAACAAAAAAAGACGCGGCCGAGAATCGGCCGCCACCAGGGACCCGTCGTACCCCTCGTACCTGCCGTACCCGACGTACCCGTCTTCTGCCGGCACCAGGGACCCGTCGTACCCCTCGTACCTGCCGTACTCGACGTACCCGTCTTCCCGTCTAGGTTCTGCGCCCCCGCTCCGGCCGGTCCGGCCGTGAGATTCCCAGTTCGGAGACGTGTCCCCAGCCGCCCTCATCGCCCGGGCGGTCTTCGTCGAACCAACCGGCGAGGGGCTCCAGTTGGCGGTCGGGCCATTCCGGGCGCGGCGCGCGGGTCCGCGTCTTGTCGCGGGTGGGGGACGAGGGTGGCGTCGGACGACGGGGCATGGCGGCAGGCTCCTTGTTGCGCAGGGTCGCGCTGGGCGCCGGCGGTCCGGGCTCGTCGGCGTCGTGTGGGCTCTCGCTGCAAGCGGTATGCCGCCGACCGTCCTCGGCGTAAAGCCGCACCCTCGTCTCGCCAAAGAACGCCTTCAGGCGGACCGGGAAATTTCTTCCGGAAACCTGAGCAAGGGTCTTCCCTCCGCTGAGGAATCTTGTAGGATGGCGACTCTCTGGTACAGGAGTGGTACCGAGGACGCCAAGGAATACAGGAAGAACGGGTCCTTCGGATATGAGCAGGTCCGTCGGGTGCCGACGAGCCTGCCGGCATCGCCATCGGTCGGATTTGACTGGGGAAAATGTATGCGCCTGATGAAGAGTCTCGGAGCCGCGGCGGTGATCGCCGCCCTGTGGGCCGTCGGTCCGGTCGGTGCGCAGTCGGCGGCCAAGCGCCCGCTGACGGTGCAGGACATCGCCGCGTTCAAGTCGCTCGGCGTGACGACGCTCTCGCCGGACGGCCAGTGGCTGGCGTATCGGATGGGGCCGCAGGAGGGCGACGCGGACGTCATCGTCCGCAGCACGTCGGGCGACAAGGAGATGAAGTTTCCGGTTGGCCAGGGCAACGGCGCCTTCACGTTCTCGGACGACTCCGCGTGGATAGGGATCGCGACCTACCCGACGAAGCGCGAAGCTGACGCCGCGCGGCGTCAGAATCGAACGATCCAGACGGGCGTGACGCTCGTCAATCTCGCGACCGGCGACAAGACGTCCATCCCGCGCATCCGCCGCTTCGCGTTCGACGGCGAACTGGGCGGGTGGGTGGCGCTCCATCGCTTCGGGCCGGACACCGGCGGGCGCGGCGCGGCGGCGCCCCCGGCCGGCGCGGCGCCCGGTCGCGCGGGCGGCGCGGGGGCGCCGAGCACGGCGCCGCGCGGCACCGACCTCGTCCTGCACGATCTGAAGACCGGCGCTGAACTCAACATCGGCAACGTGTCGGAGTTTGCCTTCAACAAGAGCGGCAAGCGTCTCGCGCTCGTCATCGACGCGGCCGACCAGGTCGGCAACGGCGTCGAATTGCGCGACATGACGACGGGCGCCGTCACGCCGCTCGACAGCGACAAGGCGTTCTTCGAGCGTCTGACCTGGACCGAGGATGGCGACGCGCTGACGGTGCTCCGGGGCCACGATGACCGGAACTTCAAGGAGCGGCAGTACGCCGTGGATGGCTTCACCGGCATCGAGACGGCCTCGCCGATCAAGGCGACGTTCGACCCGGCCAAGGACCCGTCGTTTCCGAACGACATGGCGGTGAGCGGCAACCGCGCGCCGCGCTGGACCGAGGACAAGTCGGCGTTCGTGTTCGGCATCGCCGCGCTGACCAAGGTCGATCGACCGGCGGGAGGCGCACGCGGCGCCGGCGCGGGCGAAGAGGCCGCCGACGCGCCCGCGGCCGCTCCGCCGCCCGCTCTGAATGCCCCCGACCCTGCCGATCGGCCCGACCTCGTGATCTGGCACTACAAGGATCCTCGTCTGCAATCGCAGCAGCAGGTTCAGGAGGCGATCGATCGCCAGTACTCGTACCTGTCGATGTATCGCGTCGGAGAGAAGAAGTTCATCCGCCTCGCGGACGACGACGTGCGGTCGGTCAATCTTCTGGAGAAGGATCGGTACGCGATCGGCAACGACGTGCGCGCCTACGAGCTGGACGGCAGCATCACCGGGCGCAGCTATGAAGACGTCTACCAGATCGACACGAAGACCGGCGACCGCAAGGTGCTTCACAAGCAGGTGCGCTGGCCGGAAGGTGGATCGCCTGACGGAACGAAGTGGGCGTACTACGAGAACCGCAACGTCTTCGTGACGGACCTCGCGACCGGCACGGTTCACGAGATCACGCAGGGTCTGCCGTTTTCCGTCGTCAACACGGACGACGACCACAACATCGTCGATCCGCCGCGAGGGTCGGTGGGCTGGACGTCGGACAGCGCGGCGATGCTGCTGACCGACGGCTGGGACATCTGGAAAGTGCCGGTCGACGGCGGCGCCGCCGTCAACCTCACGGTCAACGGCAAGAGGGACAGCATTCGCTATCGGGGGTTCGTGCGCATCGATCCCGATGCGCGCGGGATCGACTTGTCCAAGCCGCAGTACCTCACCGGCATGGCCGAATGGACGAAGAAGCAGGGCTACGTCCTCATGGAACCCGGCAAGCCCGGCGTGACCCCGCTTCTGTGGGACGACGCGTCATTCGGCCGCCTGTCGAAAGCCAAGAGGGGCGACACCTGGATCTACAGCCGCGAGACGCCGACCGCGTCGCCTGAGGTGTTCGCGACCGATGCCAGGCTCGGGCATGGCCGCCAGGTGACGCACACGCAGAGCGAAGTCGATCCCTTCCTGTGGACGGCCGGGTCTCAGCTCCTCGATTTCAAGAACGACAAGGGCGAGCGCCTCCAGGCGTCGCTGCACCTGCCCGCGAACTATGAAAAGGGCAGGACGTACCCGATGGTCGTGTACATCTACGAGCGGCTGACCCAGGGACACGACAGCTTCCCGCGGCCCGCGATTCCCGGCACCGGGTTCAACATCGCGTACTACACGAGCAACGGCTATGCGGTGCTCGAACCGGACATCAAGTACTACGTGAACGATCCCGGGATGTCGGCCGTGTGGGCGATCGTGCCGGCGGTCAAGGCCGCGATCGCGACGGGCGTCGTCGATCCGAAGCGCGTCGCGCTGCACGGCCACTCGTGGGGCGGCTACCAGACGGCGTTCACGGTCACGCAAACCGACATCTTTGCCGCCGCGGTCGCGGGCGCGCCGCTGACCGACATGATCAGCATGTACGGGATCATCTACAAGAACAGCGGCGGCGTGAACGGCGCGATCTTCGAG
>Ga0134128_10011119_pt1 | contig 10770 bp, 8 predicted proteins | sample KB31754_FD_96462 | JGI IMG/M metagenome (GOLD analysis project Ga0134128, IMG submission 96462) | Terrestrial soil microbial communities with excess Nitrogen fertilizer from Kellogg Biological Station, Michigan, USA - KB3-175-4 | ecosystem: Environmental > Terrestrial > Soil > Unclassified ...
CAACGAACAGATCAAGAAATGGACCGACCGCACTTGAACCCCTCACCGTCACCAGCGCAGCCACCCCCGGCACGGCGGCCTCCGACCGGGCCGCCAAGAGCGCCAGCGTCCTGGCCATCCTGCCGCTGCAGGCCGTGACTCTGTGCTAGTGCGCGGCCAGACGGCCGTCAGCTGTCACCTGGACGGCAGCCCCATGAGCATCAGCCTAGCTGGCGACCCAGTCGCTGCGGTGCTGGTCACGGCCGGCGGCGACCAGTGGTGACGTTCATCAACCAGGCCGAGGAGTTTCCCGCGGATTTCACCCTGCATGAGGTTCCCCGACACGGTGCCCCGGCGGGTGTTGCACCGGCGGCCGAGACCGAGCCGGCCGACACACTCCGCGTGGCCCGCTGCTGGCTGCGGCCGGGCGAGCTGCACCACTACGAGGCGTTGTGCCCCGACACCACGGAGGCCTTGACAAGGGTACTGCCCCACGTCACGCCCCGGCAGACCGAGGGCGACATAGCCGCATCCCTGGACGGCCAGCTTGCTGCCGCCGCCGATCCGCTGGTTCTGCTGGCCAACGGCGCTCCCGCGCAGGCTTCCGCCACCCCTTTCCTCGGAGGCCGTCCTGCGACGACGCGACATGGCGGTGGTGTGCGCACGCCGCGACGGCATGATTGCCAACGTGCCCGGTGGGTGAGGTTCAACGGTGGCACCCTGGCCGAGCTCGACGCGAAAGCCCACATCGCAGCCATTGGGGCCGACATCTTTGATGCCACAGTGCCCGGCGAAACGGTGGCGGAGGTCCTGGCGGAAATCCGCACCACCTCCTACCGGCACGGGTTCGGCCCGGTCCCGGGGCGCCTGCCCCACCTGGGTGGGCCGGCCGGTTACGCGGGCCGCGACCCCCTGGCAACGGATGCTGTCAGGTACTCTGCAGTGGTGCACCAGCCCTTCACCTGAAACCCTCCGAGCCCGGCGTGAAAATCGAGGACACCATGCTTCTGACGGCCGATGGCATCCACGCGCACAGTATGGATCCGCGCTGGCCCTTAAAGACAGTCAACGAGATCCTGCGCCCGCGGAAATTTTCAAGGCCCCGGTTCTCATCAACTAAATCATGATGTCAGGAGCGCCGAGCCCCGGCACTACCTACCCGAGCCCGCATCAGTTACGAAAACAACCCCTAGCTGCCACAAACGGCTTGAAATATTCCGAGGTCCCATCGATTCACTCGCGACTGCTGTCATGCCGAGCGGCTGCGGGAGGCAACGGGCCCACTCCCCTGCGCGCTGGTGATGTGCACGGACGTGCGGCGGCACCGCCGGACGACGACTATGCGCAGGCCGCCCTGTTCCAAGTGGACTTCACCCTCGAACAGCTGCCGGAGGTCGGACAAATCAGCTTTGGATCTGCTGGACAGGCGATGCCGCACGGGCCTTCATCAATGGGGATTGGTTTCCGACAATTATTGGAACGGACTATCCTGGGACATCGCCCTGACACCGCACTGGGTGGCACTGCTGCTCCACGGACTGCAGATTCAGGCTTTCCCATTCATCCCCGACGCCTCGATATACGCGGGCGTGTCCGTCAGGCTCCGGCGCACAAACCTTGACATCTCCGACGCATGCATCTTGTATCAGGGCCACATCGTCTTGGCGGATCGTTGACGTCCCAACTGGCACTTCCGTGGGGGCCCAAGGGTGCTGCTGTATCCCGAGTCGGCGCGAATGTGTCGTCGCAAGCAACATTGGGAACGCTCAGACCCGACATTGACCTATTGTCCTAACTATTGAGCAGGGCATTGCGCTGGACAATTGATGCCGGTACCCAGGCCGCAGGAAATCCCCCTTAAATCCGCACGGTTGCGCCCCGCAACTTTAGAAATCGCGCCAAGAAGGAGCATCGGAGCAATCAACCCGGCTCGGGACGAAGTCCGCCTTTGCCCCAAAAACGCAACGGGAAAGGGCTTGCCGAGAAATGGAAAGTGTCCTAATGTGATCTATGTCCTAACATAAGGACTAAGTCGCCGCACTGGTAGCGGATTATCCGCAACGTCGCTTTTAGGAGATTACAACGATGAAATCAGTTCCCTTGAATACCCCGGTGTCGCGCCGATCTGCCGTCAAGGCGGTTGCCGCCCTTTCCGGCCTAGCAATGTTCGGCGGCCTGACCGCCTGTGCGAACGGCGCCGGCGATAGCGTCAAGTCGCTGAAGTTCTGGATATCCACGAGTGTGGAGCAGCAGGCGGGCTACGACCAACTGGTCGCGGCGTACGAAAAGGCAACCGGGACAAAAGTCGAAGTGGTGAACATCCCTTACGACGGGTTCAGCACGAAGCTGCGCAGTGCCGCCCAGGCCAACGACCTCCCTGACGTTGCCCGTGTTGCTGGAATTGACCCCCTCTGGACGAAGGCGACGGTCAATCTCTCGGACATCACAAACAACGCCGCCAACAACATCAACAAGGCCCTAATCATCGCCGATGACAAGGGCAAGGTGACGAGCATCCCCTCAGACGTGACAGCATCGGGCATGTTCATCAACGTAAGCCTGTTCAAGAAGGCCGGTGTCGGGTACCCCACCGATCCCGAGAAGACGTGGACCTGGGACGAGTTCCTCGCCGCCACCACCAAGGTCCGTGAGGCCGCCGGCGCAAAATACAACCTGACGTTTGATGCCTCGCCGTCTCGCCTGCGGGCCTTTCAGTACCAGCTGGGAGGAAATGCCATCCAGTACAACAACGGCACCTTCTCAACGAACGACAAGACTGTGGGCATCTACAACTACTTTAAGAAAATGAATGATGACACGATCATGCCCAAGTCGGTGTGGACCAGCGGGGCAGACCCGAACGCACTGTTCAAAAGCGGCCAGGTGGCGGCGTATTTCTCCGGCGTCTGGCAGATTGCGGACTTCGAGAAGACGATCACCAACTTCGAGTGGGCGGCGGTCCCCTCACCTGCCCAGCCTGTGCATGCCACTGACTTGAACTACGGCGGGATGACTGTTGCCTTTGACAACAGTAGCGCCAAAGCGAAGGCAGCCCACGACTTTGTGGCTTGGATGTACGCACCGGAAAACTACAAAGCCCTGGCGCAGACCAACGGCTTCCTGTCGGTGGAAACCGGCCTCAACCTGAAGTACACCTTCAAGTCCAAGGCCGCCCAAGACGGATTTGCCCTGTACAACAAGGAGATTGAACTTGCCGATCCACTATCCAGTTCATTCGCCGAAGCCCAGGTCCAGTGGGCACTGAAGGGCAAGGCTCTCGCCGACGATCCGACGAAGTCCCAAATGGGCGCCTTTATCAACGGGCAACAAGACGCACAGAAAACCGTTGGCAACATCATCGCGGGATATCAGAAGCAGGCGGGGGGCGAGTAGTCCGTGGCCGGCCAAACGCTGAACGCGTCTGCAGCATCTAAGATACCGCAGGCGCGTTCGAAAGTATCAAACCGCTATCGACTTGCCCCACTGATCCTGATATCGGTAAACGTCGTTCTCTTCGGACTGTTCTTTGCGTGGCCGGGCGCCATCGGGTTCATATATTCGTTCACCGATTACACCGGAATCGGAAGCCCCAAGTTCATTGGGCTGGACAACTACACCGAGCTCATGGGCGACCCGGCCTTTTACCAGTCGCTCGTCCGCACGCTGCTGTACACCGTTATGGCTGTGCCACTATCTTACGTGCTGTCGCTCGCCATTGCCTCACTCCTGGTGAGTCGCTATGCCGTGGGCAAGAGCATTGCCCGCGTCGTGTTCTTCATTCCTTGGCTGATTTCCCCTATTGTCACGGGTGTCATTTGGAAGTGGATGTTCGGCGAGAATTTCGGACTGGTCAACTTTCTTATTGAGGCCATCGGCGGTAAGGCCGTCCCGTGGCAGTCCAACGCCGACATTTCATTGGTAGTAGTCGTGTTCGCAGCGTCCTGGGCCGGCACGGCCTTCAACATGCTTCTGTTCATTGCGGCTATCAAGAATGTGCCGCAGGCATACTACGAAGCCGCCGAGCTGGACGGTGCAGGTTCTTGGGCGAAGTTCAGGAACATTACACTGCCGAGCATCGCGCCGACATCGTTCATCGTCATCCTTCTCACGACAATCGGAGCAGTCAAGGAATATGCCATGATCCAGGCCCTCAACAGTGGGGGGCCGGGAACGGAAAACAACCTACTAGTCCAGTACATCTACCGCACTGGGTTCCAAAACGGCCAAATCGGGTACGCGAGCGCCGCCTCGATGATCCTGATGGTGCTCCTGATGGTCATCGCACTTGTACAGCTGTGGGTCAACAAACGGAAGGGACAGTAATCATGAGCCAGGCCACCCGGCAATCAGCCCCACCGGCACCACAGCGCCTCGCCCCGCTGCCCAGGAAACGCGTTCCGCGGGCCAACGGCGAACGGACCAAGGCCATTGCAGCGTCCACCCTCTTGTGGATCATGGCCGCGTGCTTCGGATTCCCCGTGCTGTGGTTTATCCTCAGCTCCTTCAAACCCGCAGGTGACCTCTTTTCCTACCCGCTGACGCTATTTCCCGAGACTTGGGACGTCTCCGGGTACGGCAAGGCGTGGGCCAGTTACGACTTCTACAAATTCTTCCTCAACACGACGTTTGTCGCCGTCATCACCACCGTCCTGACAGTGGTCGCCAGCGCATGCACGGGCTACGCCCTCGCCAAATACAACAACCTGTGGCTGAAGACCTTCTTTATCTGCATCCTCGCCACCACCATGCTGCCGACGGAAGTCATCCTCTCGCCGACGTTTCTGGTGATCCGCGACCTGGGGCTCTACAATTCCCTGGCCGGCCTGATCATCCCCTCCATCATCACCGCCACCGGAATCCTCATGTTCCGCCAGTTCTTCCTCACGGTGCCGGACTCCCTCGTCGAAGCCGCCCGCATCGACGGTGCAGGCGAGCTGGGAATCTTCGCACGGATCATGATTCCCATCTCGAGGCCGATCATCATCACCTTGGCCATATTCTCCTTCCAGTGGCGGTGGAACGACTATATTTGGCCGCTCATCGTCATCAACGACCCAAGCAAGTTCACGCTGCAGATTGCCATTCAGTCCATTGTGGGCGCTGAAAATGTTGATTGGACCGTATTGTTGTCGGCCTCCGTCATTTCGATCATTCCCCTCGTACTTATGTTTGCTGTTTTCCAGAAGTACGTGATGAACGCGGACATCAACGCAGGACTCAAGGAATGAGTCCCTCGGCACTGGACATGCGCTTTGTGGATGCTGTAGCCAGAGCGGCCGATGCGGAGGTGTCGGCGGCACTTGCCATTCTCGCAGAAGACTACCGTGCATGGCCCCACCGGCGCCTGATGGAGCACGTGAAGCTGATCGTCGCGACCTGTCGTTTCAAGCACTCAATCCACCACGGCACCAATGCGCCGTTGGAGGTAGCGCATGCAATGTCACTGCGACTGCTCGAGCTACAAATGGAGGACGGCCTTTTCTACGGGGGAGACAACATCGCCTCGCCGCCAGACTCAGCCTTCACCATCAACGATGCCTGTGACACCCTTGAGCTGATCCGCCGGTCCGACCAGACCGAGCACCTCCCGCTCCTTGCCGAGATCGAGTCCGTTATTGGGGCGGTCACGGACGCTGCGGAAGGTGCGCTGGTCCGCGGCGGCATCCATACGCCCAACCACCGTTGGGAAATCAGCGCCGCCCTGGCCAGGCTGCACCGACGGAGGCCTTCTCCCCAGGCGCACCGCCGGATCCTGGAATGGCTGGGTGAAGGAGTGGACCTAAACCCAGATGGGACATACTCGGAGCGATCCGCCAACTACGCCGCCCACGTGTCAAACCCTTCGCTGACCGTCATAGGCGACGTCCTCGGCATTCCGAGCCTGCATGGCGCAGTCGCGGCAAACCTTGAGAGCACACTGGCCCTGATCCACCCGGACTTGACCGTGGAGACCGTCCATTCGCGCCGGCAGGACCAAAACAGCGTTTTCTCCTTGGCCCCATACCTGGCCATGTACCGTCGGTACGCGATCGAGCACCAGCGCGGCGATTTCGCATGGGCGGCGCACCAAGCACTCACTGCAGGTGTGGACGGAGTGGCCACGGTACTGACGGAACTGCTGCTCAATCCGGAGCTGTCCCGGGAGCTGCCCGCAGCGGAACCCCCTGCAGCCTCGAAGAAGTCCTTGTGGACTGACGCGGCGCTGGCCGTGGACAGGAGGCCTGAACGCACGCTGGTGGTCTACGGCGGTTCGGACTACGCGCAGAAGTCCCAGGTACGTTCAGGCCTGGCCAACAATCCCACGTTCATGCGCATGTTTGCCGGCGGAGCCGTGCTCGACGCCGTCAGGCTGTCCAGAACGTTTTTCGGTCTGGGCCCGTTCAGGGCCGACGGACTGGACAGCAGCAGCGCAGGCGGCGGCTACATCATGCGGGAAACGACAGGGGCCAACTACTACCAGCCGCTGTCCGAGGGTGAACGCCGACCGGAAGGCCAATACGCGTTGGAAAATGACGGTCGCTTCCATGCCGCCATGTCATTTTCGCACCGGAAACGGGACCGGGTGGACATGGCAACGGAGGTCGTGGTCACCCCCTTACCCGACGGCGCCCGCATCGACATTGACTTGGCCGGCCCCAAGGCCGCATGGGCGCTGGAGTTTACTTTCCGAGGGGAAGGGGAATTTGACGGCGGGGAGCCGCTCGGCAATGGCGATGTCCATTTCACGGACGGTTGCGGGGCGTACTGCCTCGGTTCCACCGAATTCATCATCACCTCAGACGTGCCCCACCGCAGCGAGGCTCCCCCCATCTACTCTCCGGGAGAAGATTATGAGTTTCTGGGCGCAAGCGATGCGACGACGGGACGCCACGCCTACCTCACCGGCCACTCCCCGGGACGCTTCAGCATCATCGTGGGCGCCCGGGTGGACACGTCCGGCAAGCAGGAATAGCCGCAGCTCTGTCGCCGGGAACGTATCTGGTTCCCGGATGGCTGGCGGCCACCATGGCCCGCAGCGCCGTCAGCGTGGCGGGCGCGGCGCCGGCGGCCCGGGCCTGGATCAGGATGTTGCCCAGCGCAGTCGCCTCCACTGGGCCCGCAATGACCGGCAGTCCCGTGGCATTGGCCGTCAGCTGGCACAGCAGCTTGTTTTGCGAGCCGCCGCCCACAATGTGGATGACGTCCACGGACTGCCCGGACAGGGCTGATGCCTCCCGCACTGTGCGTGCATAGGCTGCCGCGAGGCTGTCCAGAATGCACCGCACGACGGCGGCGGGCCGGGTCCCCAGGGTCCCTCCCGTTGCGCTGACGGCGGCACGGATGCGGTTGGGCATGTCACCCGAGGCGATGAAGTTCTCGGCGTCCACGTCAATGAGCGGCCCGCCAGGCGAAGATTCGCTTCGGTTGGCGGGGATCGGATGCCCGGGTCAAGGTGACCACGGCCGCGATCTCGGCCTTCGAAACGGCGGACCCCAAGGTCAAGGTCAAACCGGAATACGGCGACTGGAGCGGCTACTGGGACAAGCTGGCCAACCAGACTGCCGGCAACGACGCCCCAGACGTCGTCCAGATGGACGAAAAATACATCGCCGAATACGCCTCCCGCAGTGCATTGCTGGACCTGTCCAAGTACAAGGTGGACACCGCCAACCTGGTTCCCGATGTCCTGAAGGCCGGCGAGAGCGATGCCGAACTCACGGGCATCCCGGCCGGCGTCAACGCGGCAACCATCATCGCCAACCCAAAGGTCTTTGAAGCCGCGGGCGTCCAGCTCCCGGACGACCAGACATGGACCTGGGAGGACTACAAGCGCATCTCCGCTGAAGTCACGGCCAAGTCCCCCGCCGGCGTCACCGGTTCCACCGCCTACAGCGCCGACCAGGCGTCCCTGAACGTGTGGCTGCGGCAGGACGGCAAGGACTTCTACACCCAGGACGGGAAGCTGGGATTCGAGCTGGCCGACGTGGCTGGCTGGCTCGAATTCCTTGTGGAGCTTGGTGACGTGAAGGCCATCCCTCCGGCCTCCACCGTGATCGAGGAGCAGGCCTCGCCGCTGGACCAGAGCGCCACGGCGACGGGCAAGGCAGCCATGTGGTTCTGGTGGCCCAACCAGCTGCCCGCGCTGGAGAACGCCGCCGGAACCGAGCTGGTGATCCTGAACTGCCCCTCGCGGACGGGCTCCGCTGCCGTCGCCAAGCTCTGGTACAAGCCGTCCATGTTCTGGTCCGCCTCCTCACGGACCAAGAACCCGGAAGCCGCCGCCGCGCTGATCAACTTCCTGGCCAACAGCGACCAGGCCGGAGAGGCCCTGCTCGCCGACCGCGGGGTCCCCACTAACACGCAGGTGCGGGCCGCGGTTGCCGGCCAGATGACGCCGGCCAATGCACGGGTCATCGACTTCATCGACAGCATCAAGGACAAGCTCGGCCCGGTGCCCCCAACCGTCCCCAAGGGCGGCGGCGCCATGGAGGACATCATCAAGCGCTACGCCTCGGAGGTCACGTTCAAGCGCCAGTCCCCCTCGGACGCGGCCAAGGGCGCCGTCGGGGAAATGAACGCCGCACTGGGAAGCTAGCCCCGCCGCCCCGCCGTGGCCATGCGGCTGCGGCGGGGCACAGCCCCTTCCCTTGGAAAGCGCTTGCCAGTTAGTGTGGACAATAGCTTGGCGTGCACACCGACCCCGCATCGAACAGACAGAACGGAACCACCCTTGACCACCACGGACCACACAGCTGCCACCGGCACGCCCCTTCCCCGCATCGCACTGGTTGGCGTGCACGGATTTGGTGCACACCACCTCACCAACCTGGACAGGCTGCAGGCAGAAGGCGCCCTGGACCTGGTTGCTGTCGCGGATCCCAACCCGCCGGAGGCCGGCCGCCTGGCGGACTCGGTCGCGGTGTTCAACAACCTCGAGGAGCTGCTCGCCGCCGGCACCGCCCCCGACGTCGTCATCATCGCCACCCCCATCCAGACGCACGCCGCCCTGGGCCTGGCCGCGCTGGCCGCCGGCGCAGACGTCTACCTGGAGAAGCCCACGGCGGCGTCCATGGCCCAGTTCCACGAACTCCGCCAGGCCGCCGACGCCGCCGGGAAGGCCGTCCAGATCGGCTTCCAGTCCCTGGGCTCGCTGGCCCTGCCGGCGCTTGCCGCCAAGATGGCCGACGGCGGACTGGGCACCATCCGCGGCTACTCCGCCACAGGCACGTGGCTGCGCGACAAGGCCTACTACCAGCGCTCGCGCTGGGCGGGAAAGCGCACCATCAACGGCGTGGATGTCGTGGACGGTGTCACCACCAACCCTCTGGCCCACGCCGTGGCCACGGCCCTGCACATTGCCGGGATCCGCTCCGCCGACGCCATCGAAACCGTGGAGACGGACCTGTACCGGGCACACGACATCGAAGGCGACGACACCTCAGCGGTGCGTATCACGCCCAAGGAAGGTCCCGCCGTCGTCAGCGCCCTGACCGTGTGCGCGGCGGAGCAGGCGGAGCCGTTCGTCACGGTCCATGGCACCGCGGGCACCGCCGTCTTCCACTACACACAGGACATCCTGGACATCATCACGGAGTCGGGCACCACCAGCGAAAGCTACGGGCGCACCGACCTGCTGGAGAACCTGCTCGCCCACCGCGCCGACGGCACGCCGCTGCTGAGCTCGCTGGAAAACAGCGGCGCTTTCATGAGCGTACTGGAGGCCGTCCGCACCGCCGAGGACCCGCACCGGATCGATCCGGCCCACATTGAGTGGGTGGGCGAGGGCACCGCCGCGCACCCGGTGGTTGCGGACGTAGGCGCCTGGATTGAGCGTGCGACGGCGGCGCAGGCCACCTTCGCCGAACTCGGCGCCCCCTGGGCGCGGCCCGCCGCAGCGACTGACACGATCGAGGTGGCCGGCACCGAAGTGGCCCGAGAAATCGGCGGCGGGACGGTTGCCCCGACTCTGTCGCCGCGCCCTTACCTGCACCCGGTTTCCACCCTGGGCGGGACCGTCGTGACCGATGCGATGCCCCTGGACCATGTGTGGCACCTCGGCGCCGGCGTGGCGCTGCAGGATGTCAACGGCGTGAACTTTTGGGGCGGCCGGACGTACCGGCGCGAAGAAGCCGGCTATGTGTGGCTCCCCGACCACGGCCGGATCGAACGGACCGCTTCGGAGGATGGCGACGCCTCCCGGACGGAGCGGCTGACCTGGATCGGCCCGGACGGCGCGGAGCTCCTTCACGAGGAACGCACCTGGAACTGGGTCCCGGCCGACGGCGGCGCGTGGGCCCTGGCGCTCTCCTTCACCCTGTCCCCTGCCGGCGGCGAAGCCGTCAGCCTCGGCAGCCCCGGCTCCAACGGCCGGGAAGCCGGCGGCTACGGCGGCTTCTTCTGGCGCCTGCCGGACGTGGCAAACATCAACGTCCGCACGCCGCTGGCCTCCGGCGAGGATAGCGTGCACGGCAGTACCGCACCCTGGCTGGCTTGGTCGGGAGACTTCGCCGGTAAGCCCGCCACCCTCGTGTTCACCGCCCCGCCCGAAGCCAACAACCCCTGGTTCGTCCGGGCGTCCGGCTACCCGGGCATCGGCTCCTCCCTGGCCTGGGACACCCCGGTGGTGCTCGCGCCGGGCGACTCGCTGACACGGTCCTTCACCGTCACCATCTCCGACGGCCTGGCCACCAACGAACAGATCAAGAAATGGACCGACCGCACTTGAACCCCTCACCGTCACCAGCGCAGCCACCCCCGGCACGGCGGCCTCCGACCGGGCCGCCAAGAGCGCCAGCGTCCTGGCCATCCTGC
>Ga0134128_10011121_pt1 | contig 10769 bp, 12 predicted proteins | sample KB31754_FD_96462 | JGI IMG/M metagenome (GOLD analysis project Ga0134128, IMG submission 96462) | Terrestrial soil microbial communities with excess Nitrogen fertilizer from Kellogg Biological Station, Michigan, USA - KB3-175-4 | ecosystem: Environmental > Terrestrial > Soil > Unclassified ...
CAGTTACCTCAACGACCTACCACCGGCAGAATTCGAAGCCACGTTCTACGATGCCCTACGGAGCGACCAACACCTGGTCGAAATCCAATAGCCCGAGCCTCCGGCAGAACCAGGGCGATTCAATCACCGCGTCGGTATGTATTGCTCGCACCGATAGGTAGCCGGGTTGCACATGACCGGAAGGTTCGTCCAGCCGCCGTAGGTCCCGGGGACATTCCACGTCGGTATCAGCGGACCATCGTTGTAGGGGTTCGGCATGTACTGGCAGGTGTTGAACCGCGCGCACGGCGGGTCGGCGTGCGCGGGGGCCGCCGCCAGGAGGCCCATCGCGGCACCGGCTAACACCACAGCACCAAGCGTTTTCACTGCGATCGTCTTCATGGCGACACCATCTCATCCGGCACTGACAAACTTGGGCCGGCCGCCACCCGCCCGCAGCGGCAAAGCGGGTGCGCCCTAGGGCCGCGCCGGCAGCGCCTTCAACCACCCGTCCGACAGCAACTCCAGCAACTGCCCATCCGGATCCCGAATCATCGCCGCGCCGGCGGACACTGACGAATCAACCACCGTTCCCCCGAACTCGACGACCCGAGCCAACACACCCGGAAGATCCGACACCGACAACGAGATGTGCGTCAGCCCGATCTGATCCATCACCCGCTCCGAGCCGGCGTGCACCTGACGCTTCGAGTAGTCCATCAGCTCGAGCACCAACCCATCGCGCACCAGGTAGGTCGCGTGCACGCCGAGCGGCTCGGGCAGCCCCACCAACTGGGAGGTCGCACCATCGGGCGGGTCGAGTTCCCACCAGAACTGGAACCCCAGCAGGCCCTCGTAGAAGCGGCGCGACCGCGCGCGGTCCGTGATGCATAACCCAACGTGATTGAAAACCGTTCGATGACTACTCAACCCAACCTCCGCAGCAAGTCAGACCCCTGACGAACACAATCCCTACCGACCGTCAACCCCGCTTCACCCTGAAGCTCAAACGCGTAATAATGCAAAGATAAACCAATTAGCACCCGTTACCGCCAGCTAAGCAGACCGCTTCCGTGGGAGAGCTTCTCGATGGTCACACGCCCGAAGGTCCGGCCAGACGCCACCGTCGACTTCGACCATCATTCCGACGCGTTCAACCTCAACGAGCTGGCCGTCAATGCCGAACTGCGGCAACGATGTCCGGTCGCCTGGAACGAGAACTACGACGGCTTCTGGTACCTCAGCAGCTACGACGCGGTCAGCCACACCGCACGCGACGGCGACACCTTCGCCCACAAATACGAACCCCACGCACCCGATGGCGTCGACTACCAGGGCGAGATGGGCGTCCCACGCCCCAACGGCCAACCGGCCCTGGGCATCGGCGAGGTCGACGACCCCTACCACCAGGCCCTGCGGCACGCACTGGCCCCGTTCTTCTCCCCCGGCGCCGTCGAGAAGCTCAAGCCGTTCATGGAGCAATCCGCGCACTGGTTCCTCGATCAACAAATAACAAAAGGACAGATGGACCTGGTGCTCGACTACGCCAGCCCGGTCCCGGCCATCCTGACCATGAAGTTGATGGGCCTGCCCTACGACAACTGGCACCTGTACGCCAACCTCTTTCACTCCGTCATGGCCGTCCCGCAAGACAGCGACGAGTACGCCGACGCGATCGCCAAAGTGCCCGCCATGATGCAAGAAGTCATCGAGTTCGCCACGGCCCGACGCAGCAACCCCGAAGACGACCTGACCAGCTTCCTCTTGCAATTCGAATTCGACGGCCGGCGCCTCACCGACGAACAACTGCTCAGCATCTTGTGGAACCTCATCGGCGGCGGCGTCGACACCACCACCTCCCAGACCGCGCTGACCCTGCTGCACCTGGGCACCCACCCCGACCTCCGACAGCAACTCATCGACCACCCCGAGCTTTATCGCGCCGCCACCGACGAATTCCTGCGCTACTTCTCGGTCAACCAAACCCTCAGCCGCACAGTCACTCACGACGTCGTCCTCGCCGGCCAATGCCTGAGAAAGAACGACCGCGTCGTCATCAGCTGGCTATCAGCCAACCACGACGAAACCGAATTCGACCGGCCCGACGAGATCATCCTCGATCGCGCACCCAACCGCCACGTCGCCTTCGGACTGGGACCACACCGCTGCATCGGCTCGCACCTCGCGCGGCTGATGTCGGCGGTGATGGTCAAGACCGTCCTCGACCGCCTCCCCGACTACCAGGTCGACGTCGACAACGTCCACCAATACCTGGGCAACCCGAGCATGACCGGGCTGGGCAAGCTGCCCGTCACCTTCACGCCGGGAGCCAGCCGGGACACGCAGCGCCCGTGGTGACCCACCGTTAACGCACGGCCAAGACCGGCCACGGGTCGCGCACACCCTTGAGCGCGTGGCTGCCGCGGTCGTCGAAGACGATCCGTGACCCGAGGACTAGTGGCGGAATCGCGCCGGACACCAGCACCTCGCCGGGCCCGGCGAGCGCCATGATGCGTGCAGCGATATGGACCGCGATGCCATGCACATCGTGGTCCATCATCTCCACCTCACCTGTATGCAAGCCGGCGCGAATGTTGAGCCCCAGATCTTGCACGGCATCTCGAATTGCGCACGCGCAGTTGATCGCTCGCGCCGGCCCGTCGAAGGTCGCGAGCGCACCATCGCCGGTAAACTTGATGACTTCGCCACGCGCGCCAACCACGTGTTTCTTCACGACCTCGTTGTGTGCATCGAGGGCCGCGGTCCACGCCTCATCGCCCAGGGCTTCGGCGCGTTCGGTCGATCCAACGATGTCGGTGAACAACACGGTCGAGAGCACCCGGTTGGTCGGCGCGGCCGCGCGCGAGCCGGTGACAAACGATTCGATCTCGTCGAGCACCCGGTCGCAGTCACCGGCGAACCACACATTGTCATTCCCGTCGAGCTCCACCAATCGCGCCTGCGGAATCCGTTCGGCGATATAGCTGGCGTGCCCGCCGTTCACGTGGCGGTCACCGCGGCGATGCAGCACCAGCGTCGGCGCCTGGACGCTGTCAAGCACGGGCCGAATGTCGGTGCGCAGGTAGAGATTAAAGATCGCTTTGAAGTATCCGGGTCCACCGGCCAGGCGCTCGCCGCGAGCCCACCAGCGCTGCTTGCCGGCATCGCCGGCCCAACTGGGGGCCAGGAGATCCGCGACAGCACCGGTGCCGACGGTGTCGCCGAAGGAGTCGACATATCGCATGAACGCGGGTTCGGGCATCCCGTGCGGATAATCAGCGGCCCGGACAAACCGCGCAAACGGGCTGAAGAGCACCAGCGAACGCACGCGTTGCGGATGGGTTGCCGCTAGAAGCATGACCGGAAGCGCCGACTCCGCCATCCCGAAAATCGATGCGCACTCGCTCCCGACGGCGTCGAGCACCGCGACCAGCCCGTCCGTCCAGGCCTGCATCGCCGGAAGATCGTGGATCGGCACGGCATCCGAACTTCCCATCCCGAGCAGGTCGGTCGTGATCAGTCGGCTGAACGACGCCAGACGGCGCAGGTGGCCGGCGACGGTGGGCTCGTCCCACAACAAGTCGATCGGGAATGTGGCGGTGGGGACGAAGAGAAGATCTGTTCCGTTGTCAGAGGCGAGTTGATAAGCGAGGTGGGCATCGCCATCTCGCGCGTAGACCGTTTGGGGAACGGCCGCCATGTGTAGAAGCATGCCACTTCGCCTCGGCTCGGTGACGCGTTATCCGCCGCCGAGTGCGCCGACCGCTCAAAGCACTTGCGCCACAACGCCGGCGACCAGCTCGTCGGGTTCGCGCGTAATGCCCACCGCGCGCAGGTGTCCGCCGATGGCCAGCGACGCGATGCCGTGCACCAGCGACCAGAGTGGCGCGGCGACCTCGCGGGGATCCTGAGCCGCGACGATCCCAGCGTCCTGGCATTGGGTGATCGCGCCGAGGAGGTCCCCGAACGCCTGCTCGCCGGCCACCGCCATGCCCGGCTGCTCCACCTTCAGCGACTCCGCACCGAACATGACCTGATAGTGATCGGGATGGGCGATGGCCCAACGCACGTAGGTGCGGCCGAGCTCCGTCACCCGTTCCTTCGGATCCGATACGCGGTCGGCCGCCGCGGCCAACTCGGCGTGCAGTTCGCAAAACCCCTGCTCGGCGACGGAGGCCAGCAGCTCGGCCTTGTCGGCGAAGTGCCGGTACGGCGCCGCGGCGCTGACGCCGGCGCGGCGCGCCGCCTCCGTCAAGGTGAACCCTTTTGGCCCCTTCTCGGCCACCAGCGAGAGCGCGGCGCTGGTCAGCGCGCGCTTGAGATCGCCGTGGTGATAGCTCTCCCGCCGGCGCGCAGTCGACCGCTTCACAGCCATGTTGACGACATTAACATTAAGGCCTATGTTAATGACATTCACATCGGCGACCAAGGAGGCGACATGACGAATCTGCTTGACACCACATCGACGCTCGCCGGCACCCGTGACCGGGAGAGGACGGCCGACCTGCTCGGCCAGGCGCTGGCCCAGGGCTACCTGCAGATCGACGAGTACGACCGACGGCTACAAGCCGCTTTTCAGACGCACACCGCCCAGGAACTCGACGAACTACTCACCGGCCTGCCGCTCGATCGCATCCGGCGCCACGACCCGCGCCGGCGCGCCGCTCGCATCGCCGCGGCCCGTCGCGGACTGCGCGCTCACCTCGCCGCGTACCTCGCCATGGTCGTCATCGTGCTCACCGTCTGGGCCGCGGTTGCCCTGACGACCGACGCCACCTACTTCTGGCCGATCTGGCCCATCCTCGGCGCGGGAATCGGACTCGTCAGCCACGCCGTATCGACACCGCGCCTCAAGCACGGCCGTTGAGAACCAGCACTACTCGCAAGGGGGAGTCATGACGAACACGGCAGTGGTCACCGGCGCCAGCTCTGGTCTGGGCGCGATCTACGCCGAACAACTGGCGCAGCGGGGTTTCTCGTTGGTGTTGGCCGGGCGGGACCAGGCCCGACTCGAGGCCGTCAAGCAACGGATCGGACAGAGCGCCGAGGTTGAGCTGGTCGTGGGCGACCTTGGCACCGACGACGGTGTCGAGGATCTGATCGCCCGGCTGAACGGACGGGTGATCGACGTGCTGGTCAACAACGCGGGCTTCGGCACCTACGGCCCGTTCGCCGAAATCGACGCCGATCGCGAACGCGAACTGGTCGCGGTCAACGTCGACGCTCCGGTGCGCCTGACCCACGCGGTCCTGCCCGGGATGCTGGCCCGCGGTCGCGGCGGCATCTTGAATGTTGCCTCCACCATCGCCTTTCAGCCCGGCACCTATCAAGCCACCTATGGCGCCTCGAAGGCGTTCGTGCTGTCGCTGAGCCAGGCGTTGTGGGCCGAGACCCGCGGCTCCGGCGTCACCGTGACCGCGCTCTGCCCCGGGCCTACCGACACCGGTTTCGTCGATGCGCTCGGGTCGGACGTCTCGCACACCGCGGTCTATCGGCACCTCGCCGCACCCAGACCCGTCGTGGCCGCCGGGTTGCGCGGTCTCGACCGCGGCCGCGCGGTGGTCGTGCCCGGCTGGCGCTACCGGATGATGGTGACGGGCGGACGATTCGCGCCCGGATGGCTGTCGGCGATTATGAGCGGGCGGATGCTGCGGCCCGCGGCAGCGCAGGAAAAAGCCTCCCCGCGCTAACGAGAGGCGTTGTAGCCGTGGTGGTTACGACGCCGTGGCGTATTGCAGCACGCGCTCCGAGGAATCGACGTGGCCGTAGCTGATGATCCGCAGCCGGTTCGGCCGCACCTCGTAGACGACGCCGTCGACCGGATTGGTGACGTCGAATCCGTCCTCGACCTGCTCGGCATTGGAGAGCTCGATGTGGGCGCCGTCGCGAATCCGCTCACCGCGGTAATAGTAAGTCCCACTGAGGTTCTTACACACCACCGCCAGTGAGTTGGCGGTTCGCAGCACCGCGGCCGGCGGGTTGCCCGGGTCGCAGCGGGCCGTCTCGCCCACGAACCCCAACCCGTCGGCACCCTTCACCGGACGCGACAACGTCGGCGTCAGCGGCGGCGGCGGGGTCGTCGAGGACGGAGGCGCGGCCGCCCGTGCAGACGAAAGCGGCGGCGGAGAGCCCGCACCGTTGTGATGAGTCCCGCCAACCAAATTCACCGACAACAGCAGCCCGGCGATCAACACCACCACCGCCACCGCGGCCACCACGAGCGGTGTGCGACCGATCGCCGGCCAGTGCCATGAGCGCTCGGACGCCGGAGGCGGCTCGAAGCGGCTTTCAGCGGGCTCGTCGAGTTCTTCGGGAGGGGCTATCGGTAGCGGGCGCGTCTTGGGGGGACCGCTTCGGCCGGCCGCAACCGAAACCGGTTCGTACGCCGCGAACACCGCCTCGCTGGCGGCTCGGGCAAGTTCGCCCGCAGAACCAAATCGCGCCGTGCGCTGTTTGGCCATGCCCCGGGTGATGATGTCGTCGTAATCGCGACCGACGCCGCGGCGCATGATGCTGGGCCGGGGCGCCGGCGACAGCAGGTGCGCGCTCTTCAGCTCCCCCGCGTCCTCGCCCTCGAACGGCGGCTGTCCGGTGAGGCACTCGTAGAGCACACACGCCAGGGAGTAGACGTCGGTCTGCGACCCGATGCTTCCGGTGGTGAACCGCTCGGGCGCCATGTAGGTGCGCGAAATCTTCTCGTCCCCGGCGGCCTCAGCGATGCCGAAGTCGGCGAGGTAGGTGAAGTGGTCGTGGGTGAGCAGGATGTTTTCCGGCTTGACGTCCAGGTGCACCAACCCACCGGCGTGCGCGGCGTCCAGCGCGCGCGCCACTTGCGCGGTGATCGATGCCGCACGCGAGGGTTCCAGCGCGCCCTGCTCGCGCAGCAGGTCCTTGAGGCTGCCCCCGTCGTCGACCAGGTGCATGTCGATGAAGGGCACCCCGTCGATCTCGCCGAAATCATGCAGCGGGAGGACGTGCGGCTCCTGCAGCCGCGTCACGTTTCGGCATTCGCGCCAAAGGCGTTGCTGGAAGCCAGGGTCCGCGGCCGTCTCACCACGTAATAGCTTGAGCGCGACCATCCGGTCCTTAACCGTGTCGTAGGCCCGGTAGACCTCGCCCATTCCCCCGGTGCCGATCAGCGATCGCAGCTCATACGGCCCGAACCGGGTACCGAGCCGCGAACCGCGGGACGTGGAGGCCACTGCGCAATCCTTCCGCAACGTCGAAGACAGTCCAGCCCGCGTGTTCCCAAATCGAGCGTCGACATAACGTGCGCAGGCTCACGTGTGTCGCAACCACACGGTACCGGCGGACGCAGCTATCGTGCGTCGGCCAGATCAGCCCTAGGACATTCGTACCCTCGATACAGTAGGTGGCTGTCCGACGCGGAGAAGGTGGGGCCTTCGATGACCGACATGACGGCGCGGTTCGCGGAGATCGTCGGCGCGCACAACGTGCTCACGGGCGACGCCATTTCCGAGGACTACGCGCACGACGAGGTGTTGACGACGCCGCCGCAGACACCGGCGTACCTGGCCAAGCCGGCGACCGCCGACGAGGTCGCCCAGCTGCTCAAAAATGCCTCGGACAACCACGTGCCGGTAACGGCCCGCGGCTCGGGCACCGGCTTGTCGGGCGCGGCGATCCCCCGCGCCGACGGGCTGCTGATCTCCTTCGAGCGCATGAACGCCGTGCTCGAGGTCGACGTCACCAACCAGGTCGCTGTCGTCCAGCCCGGGGTGACGCTCACCGACCTGGATGCCGCGACCGCCGGCACCGGGCTGCGGTACATGGTCTATCCGGGCGAGCTGTCCTCCAGCGTCGGCGGCAACGTCGGTACCAACGCCGGCGGCATGCGCGCGGTCAAGTACGGCATCGCCCGCCACAACGTGCTCGGTTTGCAGGCCGCGCTGCCCACCGGCGAGCTCATCCGCACCGGCGGCAAGATCGCCAAAATATCCACCGGGTACGACCTGACCCAGCTCATCGTCGGCTCCGAAGGCACGCTGGCGCTGGCCACCGAGGTGACCGTCAAGCTGCATCCGCGGCTTGACCACAGCGCCACCGTGCTCGCCCCGTTCGTCGACTTCGACCAGGTCATGCAGGCGGTGCCCAAGATCCTCCTCAGCGGTCTGGCGCCCTACATCTTGGAGTACGTGGACAACGTGACGATGGCCGCGCTCGTCCATACCCAGAACCTGGAGCTGGGTGTTCCCGACGACGTCCGCGACAGCTGCCAGGCCTATCTCGTTGTGGCGCTGGAGAACCGGAGCCCGGACCGGCTGGACGAGGATGTCGAGACGACGGGTGAGCTGCTCGCCGAGCTGGGTGCGGTGGACGCCTATGTGCTCGAAGGCGGCGCGGCGCGCAAGCTCATCGAGGCGCGGGAGAAGGCGTTTTGGACGCTCAAGGCGCTCAACGCCGACGATCTCATCGACGCCGTCGTGCCGCGCGGCGCGATGCCGAAGTTCCTAAGTGCCGCACGTGAAATGGCGGTGGCGGCCGGGGGCGCCGCGGCGGGCTGCGGGCACGCCGGCGACGGCAACGTGCACCTGGCCATCTTCTGCCAGGATCCGGCGAGACGGAAGAAGCTGCTGACCGACATCTTCGCGCTGGCAATGGAATTGGGCGGAGCGATCTCCGGCGAACACGGCCTCGGGCGCGCCAAAACCCCGTACTTCGTCGAACTCGAGGACCCGGTCAAGGTGGACCTGATGCGCCGCATCAAGGCAAGCTTCGACCCGGCCGGGATCCTCAACCCCGATGTGGTGTTCGCCGCGGGCGACACGTAACCCGTTGCAGCGAAACCACGCTGGACACCCCGGGCTCGGTAGGCCGATCGTCAACGCGCCGTTGCCAATTGGCTCACGATGTCGAGCCGCAGGAACTCCGGCGCCTTGATAACCCTCCGCAGCATGAACCGGATGAAGGCCGGCATGTCGGTCGCGTTGTCGTCGCGGAACACGGCCGGGGCGCCGAGCTGGTAGCGCCGCCGCCTGGTCTGCAGTTCGCAGCCGCCCGCGGCGACGACGTTGCGCACCCAGTCCGTTTCGGGGCCGTACGTCAGCGCGATCACAAATCCGTTGTGGCGGCGGAAGACCCACAGCGGGGTGCGGAAGGTGCGCCCCGATTTGCGCCCGCGATGGACGACGACTCCCCATCCCGGCGCCCACGGGGCGATGTACTTGGTGAATCGATTGAGGCCCATCTTGTTGGCCCGGGCAACCCATCGTGGTGCTGGCATCTCGCTTAACTCCTCACCTGGGGAATTTACGAGTTCAGACTAACGCTCAGGCATCCGGAAGTCAACGACTGTAGAATTTCTGGACTGTGGCCCCAATTGGACGACGCCCGGGCAACCCCGACACCCGGAACGACATCGTGGCGACCGCCCGTCGGCTGTTCGCCAATTCCGGCTACGACAAGACCTCGGTCCGCGACATCGCCGCCGGCGCCGGTGTCGACCCGGCGCTGATCCGGCACTATTTCGGCAGCAAGGCCGAGCTCTTCCGTTCCACCATGGGGTGGCCGTTCGACCCGGCTGAGATCGGTGCGCGCATCGCTCACGGCGATCGCGAGGAAATCGGCGCGCGCCTGACGCGGGTGTTCTTCGAAGCGTGGGAGCAGCCGGACTCCCGCGCGTCCCTACTGGCGATCCTGCGGGGTGCCGCCACCCACGACGAGTCGGCCGCCCTGGTGCGTCAGTTCATTCAGGGCCAGCTGTACCCCCAGTTGGCGAAGCTGCTGACGGGGTCGGACGCCGAACTGCGTATCGATTTGGCCATGGGCCAACTCCTGGGCATCGCGTACTTGCGCCATGTCCTGCAGGTCGAGCCGATCGCGTCCGCTCCAGCGGACGAACTCATTGCGCGGGTCACCCCGATCGTCACCGCCCACCTCACGCCGCGGCGTTAATTCGTTGCGGCCGCGGACCAGACGCGTAATCCGGTGTGCCAGCGGGCCGGCTGCGGTGCGCAGTGCCCGCCTCGTAGCGACAGCGCACCCTCCCGTTGCGCATTGTCGCTATGAGGTGGGCAAAGGGTATGTCGTCTCGCCCAGCGCCGAAAGTGGCGCGTGTGACTCACCCGGACCAACGGCCGGCGATTAGCTCGGCGCAAACTCACCGCCAACGCCGCACTGATCGTCGGCGCAGGCTTCGAAACGACGGTGAACCTGATCGGCAACGGCATTGTCCTGTTGCTGCAGCACCCCGAGCAATTGGCGCTGCTGCACGACGATCCGGACTTGTGGCCGTCCGCCGTCGAGGAGATCCTGCGGCTCGCCAGCCCGGTTCAGATGACCGCGCGCACCCCGAACAGCGACGTCGAAATCGCCGGCGCCCGCATCGCCGCCGGCGACACGGTCGGACTGTTCCTCGGCGGCGCCAACCGTGACCCGGAGGTGTTCACCGACCCAACGACTTTCGATATCACCCGGCCCAACGCGCGCGATCACCTCGCGTTCGCGCCCGGCATCCACGCCTGCCTCGGCGCCGCCCTGGCCCGCATCGAGGGCGCCACCGCACTGCGCGCGCTCTTCGAGAGCTTTCCCGATCTGCGCCTCACCCCACGCCCACAACCGCGAGAGCTGATCAACCTGCACGGATACACCCGGCTGCCGGCCCAACTCGGCGGCCGCAGAACGACTTCCGCTAAGCTTTCCGTCTGACGATCAGGAGTTCTTATGTCCGCCAAGGACCATCCCAACAGTGCCCCCGGCATGCCGATGCTCTTTCCGGCCTGGCTCGACCGGTTGCAGATGAAGTACATGAACCCGGTCATGCGGCGGGC
>Ga0134128_10011122_pt1 | contig 10769 bp, 3 predicted proteins | sample KB31754_FD_96462 | JGI IMG/M metagenome (GOLD analysis project Ga0134128, IMG submission 96462) | Terrestrial soil microbial communities with excess Nitrogen fertilizer from Kellogg Biological Station, Michigan, USA - KB3-175-4 | ecosystem: Environmental > Terrestrial > Soil > Unclassified ...
CTGTGAACTTAATAAAGACATATCCCATCTCTTCGAGGCGTTTTTGCAATTCTTCCAGCGTAGGATTGGGACCGCCGACGGTTATCGGATGGCTTCCTTCTGAGAGTCGCAGGACAAGTTCGTTCATGGGAGAAAGACCCCTTCTGAATAAGAGAAAATGCGTTACTGAAGAAAGGTCTCCTCGGTAACAACACAAGCAACCAGGCAACACCGCGTATTCTATACCAATTTACGGGCAATGCTTGCCATGCGTGTAGATAGAGCGCGTTTGTGGTACAAAGTTATATACCTATCTTCTAGCCCAAAGGCGGAAATACAATTCCCTGGCTGGCTCTTCTCCATTTAGCCCGCATAGGCGGAAAACACGAGCTTAAGCGTATCTGACTAGTAATCTAATTTCTTATCCACAGTATGATTGATATCGTGGTAGGTGAACATCGCAAACCCCTAGCAAATCCCTAGCATCTCCTCAGCATTTTTCCTGCTATGTGGAATAGAATCAGCCCTATTGATTCTCTCAGGAGAATGTAAAACATTTTATGTAAAAAGCTATAAAAGATCTTGCCAGACCCGATCTTAAAGCAAAAAAAGGCGCGCACTTGCCAATAATAGGAGATGTACGTGCAAAAATAGTGGCTCAAAACAGATGTGCTGGAAACAATGTTGCAGCAAATCATAGGACTACATCAACGTGAATATAAGGCTGATCTACTAAAAATTATAAAAGTATAAAGGCGAAATTCTTTTAGCAAACGAAAACCCATGTTATACTGACGGGGATGAAAGGAATGCAAAACGTAAATGATGGGAAACACGTATCCTTTCTCTCAGCACTGACCAGATGAGTCGGGTGTTGATACCCAAAAGATAAGGAGTATTTCAAAGTAATGCAAGAGTTCTTATCATACTTGCAGAGCCTGAATGTAGTACTGTGGCGCGATGGAGAGCAGATACGCTTCAGCGCCCCCTCTGGGACCCTCACTCCCACTTTACGTGAAGAAATCCGCAAACGTAAAGCTGAAATACTTGCTTTTTTGCCTGCTAGCACTCCTGCGCCCGTAGCGTCGCAAGCCATACTTCCTGTTCAGAGAAACAGAGCGTTCCCTCTTTCTTTTGCGCAACAGCGGTTGTGGTTTCTGGATCAGTTGGAACCTGGCAATCCGGTCTATAATCATACTTTTTCGTTGCATCTAACAGGGCCATTAAAGCGAGATATTTTAGAGCAGAGTTTCAATGCGATAGTTGCTCGTCATGAGGTTTTACGTACTACCTTTGCAACCGTTCAAGACCAACCGCTTCAGCATATCGCTGCCGAACTCTTCATTCCAGTGCGTTTTGTGGATTTGCTTCATGTCTCATATGTTGAGCAGGAAGCCCAGGTACAGGCCATGACACGCAGCGAAGCTGTCTCTGTTTTTGATCTGGGTACAGGCCCTTTGCTACGTATGACGCTCCTACGCCTGAGCGAGCAAGAACATGTTCTCTTGCTGATTGTGCATCATATTATCGGCGATGGTTGGTCAGCGAAGATCTTCTTGCGGGAACTCTCTGCGTTCTATGAGGCCCTGGAAGCAGGGGGATTTGCTCACCTGGCGCCGCTGACCATTCAGTATGCCGATTTTGCGGTATGGCAGCGCGAGTGGCTACAAGGAGCCATTCTCGACCAGCAACTGGCCTACTGGACAGAGCGGCTGGCCGGCGCTCCGGCGCTGCTGGACATGCCCATCGACCATCCACGGCCCGCGACCCAAACCCATCAGGGCGCTCATGTGCAGCAGCGCTTGCCTCATGCCTTGAGCGCGGCCTTCAAAGCCTTGAGCCGCCAGAAACAGTCCACGCTCTTTATGGGTCTGCTGGCCGCCTTTGCTGCCGTATTAGCCCGCTGGAGTGGTCAGCAGGACCTGGTGATTGGCACGCCCATCGCCAATCGAACGCGCAGCGAAGTTGAGGGGCTGATCGGTTTTTTTGTCAATACGTTGCCGATCCGAGTGAATCTAGAGGATGCTCCCACGTTTGGGGCGTTGCTCCAGCAGGTGCGCGCGCGCGCGTTGGAGGCCTATGCCCATCAGGATGTCCCTTTTGAACGGCTGGTTGAGCATCTTCAACCGCAACGAACATTGAGCCATGCCCCCATTGTACAGGTTCTTCTGGTCGTGCAAGATGAGGGGGAGAAGGCGCTCACCTTCTCGAATCTCCAGATGGAGTTGGTGGAAGTAGAGATTGAGGTGGCCAAATTCGACGTGACGCTGGCGGTGCGGCAGCAGGAGGGGGAACTGGTGTGTAGCTGGGAATATAACACGCAGTTGTTTGAGCGGGAGAGTATTGTGCGCCTGAGTCAGCACTTTGAGGTGTTGCTGGAGGGAATGGTCAGCCATCCTGAGCAGGCCATTGGGCAGTTGCCGTTGTTGACGCAGAGGGAGTCCACACAGATCCTGGAGGAGTGGAATGCCACGGATGTGGAGTATGTGCCGCAAGGATGCCTGCATGAACTCTTTGAGGCGCAGGTGGAGCGCTCACCGGAGAGGATCGCGCTGGTATTCAGGGAGACGCAGTTAAGTTATGGGGAGTTGAATCGCCAGGCCAATCAGGTGGCGCATTATCTGCGCAAGCGGGGAGTGGGACCGGAAGTGGTCGTTGGCCTCTGTATGGAGCGCTCGCTTGAGATGCTGATCGCGTTGCTGGCCATTCTCAAAGCAGGGGGGGCCTATGTTCCGCTTGATCCCGATTACCCGCTGGAACGGCTGCGTTTCCTGCTGGCAGATATTCAGGGAAAAAGAGTGCTCACCCAGGAGAAACTGCGTGGCAAGCTAACAGACCTGTCGCAGCCATTGATCTGCCTGGATAGCGAGCAAACCCTCTGGTCTGACCAGCCGCAAAGCAACCCGGCACCTCTGGCGAGCCTGGAAAATCTGGCTTATAGTATCTATACCTCCGGTTCTACCGGCAAGCCAAAGGGAGTTATGAATACGCATCGGGGCATCAATAATCGTTTATTGTGGATGCAGGATGCGTACCGTCTGACTGACCAGGATCGCGTATTACAGAAAACCCCATTCAACTTTGATGTTTCGGTCTGGGAGTTTTTCTGGCCTTTGCTCGCGGGCGCGTGCCTGGTGGTAGCTCAGCCAGGCGTGCATCGCGAGAGTGCGTCTCTCCTTGCTTGTATATGCGAGCAGCAAATCACCACACTGCATTTTGTGCCATCTATGCTCAGTCTCTTTCTACAAGAGTCGGGAGTAGAACGCTGTCAGAGCGTGAGGCAGGTTTTCTGTAGCGGTGAAGCGCTCTCAATTGAGCAGCAGAGGCGCTTCTTTACGCGGATGAACGCGCAATTGCACAATCTGTATGGCCCGACTGAAGCGGCGGTGGATGTCACCAGTTGGATCTGTGAACGCGAGAGTACACAAGATACGGTTCCGATTGGGCGTCCAATAGCCAATATCCAGATTTATGTGCTGGATCAGCAGGGACAACCGGTACCTGTTGGCGTGGCTGGAGAATTGCATATCGGAGGGGTAGGAGTCGCTCGTGGATATCTCAAGCGACCCGACCTGACAGCAGAAAAGTTTGTTCCGCATCCCTTTAGCCAGCGCGCAGGAGAACGGCTCTACAAGACTGGCGACCTGGTAGCTTTTCAATCCAATGGAGCAATTAAGTATCTCAGGCGTATAGATCACCAGGTTAAGCTCCGAGGTCAACGCATCGAGTTAGGGGAGATCGAGACTCTGCTTAAGCAACATCCGACCATCCAGGATGGGGTCGTTATCGCGCGCGAGGATCAACCTGGAGACAAGCGCCTGGTGGCCTATATTCTCATGGTAGAGGGTGCAGAAATGAATGTCACCGCCCTCCACCATTTCTTACAGACTCAGTTGCCACAATACATGATCCCCTCGGCTTTTGTTCGACTTGAAAAATTGCCCCTTAGCATAAATGGCAAGCTTGATCGCGCTGCGCTTCCTGCTCCTTCACAGTGGATCAAAGCTGAAAGAACCAGCGAGTATGTAGCCCCGCGTACTCAATTGGAGGAAACGTTGGTTGCAATCTGGTCGCGGGTACTGGATATTGAGCGTATCAGTATTCATGACAACTTCTTCGTTTTAGGCGGCGATTCCATTCGGAGCATTCAGGTTCTCTCTTTAATGAAAGAGCGAGGACTATTCTGTGCCATCCAACAATTCTTCCAGTACCAGACCATTTACGATCTTGCGAACGCGCTACAATTTTCGCAAGCAGCTACAGTGGCCAAACCACTTATAGAACCCTTTGGTCTTCTGGTAGAAGAAGATAAAGCTCTGGTGCCTGCCGGTATTGAGGATGCGTATCCACTCACCGCGCTTCAATCAGGCATGATCTATCACCTGCTAATGACAACGGATAATCCTATGTATCACAATGTCACTAGCCTGCATATACGTGGCACGTTTCACGAAGACGCTCTGCGGCAAGCAGTTCACTTACTCGTCGCGCGTCATGCGAATCTGCGCACATCTTTTGACCTTGGAACCTATAGCGAGCCGCTACAATTGGTACATAAGACAGCCCCCCTGCCTCTGAGAGTGGAGGACCTGCGTGCAGTTAACAGTGAAGACCAGGAGCGTATCATTGCCACGTTTGTGCAACAAGAGAAGACACGTCTCTTTGAGAGTAGTTCCCCACCATTATTGCGTTTCCATATTTTCCGCCGTACTGAAGATACATTTCAGTTCACCATTACCGAGTACCATCCTATTCTGGATGGCTGGAGTTACCACCTTAACCTGGTTGAGATGTTCCAGTATCACGATCAAATTGTGCAGGGCGATGTGCCGGAACCCCAACCGTTACAGGTCGCTTTCCGCGATTATGTCGCATTAGAACAACAGGTATTACAATCTGATGAACACCGCAGGTTCTGGCAGGAAAAGCTCAGCGACAACACTTTTCTACAAGTGCCTCGTTTACAGGCGGCCAGGCAAAGGAACGCTGAGCCGCTCATTCGTAGTTATCAGATTCCTGTTTCGCTTCAGCTCTCAGATGAGATCTGGCAACTCTCCAGGTTCAGCGCGTTTCCGCTGAAAAGTATCATGCTTACTGCCCACATACGTTTGATGACCCTTCTGGGAGGCAACGCGGATATCCTGACAGGACTGGTGAGCAATGGTCGATTGGAAGAGCTTGACGGAGATACGGTACGAGGTCTTTTCCTCCTCACTGTTCCATTCCGGCTCCACGTAGCGCGGGGAACATGGATTGATCTTGTACAAGCAGTCTTTGAAGCCGAACAAGAATTCTTACCTTTTCGCCGCTATCCCCTGCTGGCTATGCAGGATGATATCGGAGGGCAGACGCTTTTCGAGACAGCTTTTAACTATATGCACTTCCATTCGGTGGCCGACCTTCTTTACAAAACGATGCAGGTTATAGATGCGCCGAAAACGCTGGAAGAAACAAACTTCACCTTGCAAAGCAATGTCTGGTTGGAGCCATCTACCTCGCGCATCTATCTGAGCCTCTGGTACGATGCAAATGCCGTAAGCGAGGAGCAGATTACGTGTTTTGGCTCTTACTATGAGAACATTCTGCGCTCTATGGTGAACAATCCTCACGCCCAGCATCATGCTCAGTGTTTCCTCTCTCCAACAGAAATGCAGAAGTACCTTGTCGAGTGGAATGACACAGAGGTAGCACATTCTGTTCCTTGCCTTGTGCATGGGTTGTTTGAGGAACAGGCAAAGAGGATTCCAGATGCAGTGGCAGTAGTCTATGAAAACGAATTTCTGACGTATGGGGAGTTAGACAGGCGTGCCAATCAAGTTGCGCATTATCTCCGCAGGCAAGGAGCAGGTGTTGAGAGCCTGATCGGGATCTGCATGGTTCGTTCTGTAGACATGCTGGTAGGATTACTGGGCATTCTTAAAGCGGGTGGCGCTTATATACCGCTGGACCCTTTCTTCCCGCAGGAGCGTCTGGCCTTTATGCTAGCCGATGCTCAGGTCTCTCTGCTGCTCACGCAGGCGTCTCTCAGAGCAGAGGCCCCTGAACACAATGCGCGTGTCATATGCCTGGATAGCGATTGGCCGACCATTGCCGAGGAAAGTGTAGAGTGTCCTATCAGCAGTGTGGCTCCTGATAATCTGGCGTATGTGATCTATACCTCAGGCTCCACGGGCAAACCAAAGGGCGTGCAGATCTTGCACCGCGCCGTAGTGAACCTGCTGGCTGGCATGCGTGAGCAGCCGGGATTGCAAGAACACGGGAGCCTGCTGGCTCTCACCACTTTATCCTTCGATATTGCTGCACTGGAACTCTTTTTACCCCTCATTGTGGGGGCGCGTGTTGTATTACTGAGTTACGAGGTAGCCATAGATGGAGCACAGTTGGCACAACAGATAGCGCTCAATAGCGCGACAATCATGCAGGCAACGCCAGTTAGCTGGCGCCTCCTGCTGGATGCGGGTTGGTCGGGTTCATCTATCTTGCATATGCTCTGTGGAGGAGAAGCTTTGCCTGCTGACCTGGCTCATCGGTTACTAGAAAAAGGCGCCAGTTTGTGGAATATGTATGGACCGACTGAAACCACCATCTGGTCGGCTGTCCAGCCTGTCACTGTTGAGCAAGGGGCCATTTCTATCGGCCATCCTATCGCCAATACCCAGGTCTATCTCCTCGATCCTTTCTTTCAGCCAGTTCCTCCTGGTGTACCGGCTGAGCTATACATCGGGGGCAGTGGTATCGCGCGCGGATATCTAAAGCGCCCGGACCTGACAGCGGAGCGTTTCATTCCTCACCCGTTCAGTAAAGAACCTGGCATGCGGCTTTACAAAACAGGAGATCTGGCCCGCTACCAGAGCGATGGTACTATCGAATACCTGAGTAGAACCGACTCGCAGATCAAATTGCGTGGGTATCGTATTGAACTGGGAGAGATCGAGCATGCGCTTGGTGAACAACCAGAAGTTCAGGAATGTGTTGTATTGCTACGCGAGGGGCCATTGGCAGAGAAGCAACTGGTGGCTTATGTGGTGGAGAGAGACCAGCAAACATTACCAGCAACAGGCAAGCTGCGTCAATTGCTACAGAAGAAATTGCCAGAATATATGATTCCGTCGTCTTTTATGGTGCTGGAGGCGCTTCCTCTGACACCCAACGGAAAGGTAGATCGGCGGGCTCTTCCTGCTCCAGAGAACCTGCAAGAAGGACGGAGCGAGGAGCCGAAAGAAGAACCACGCACCCCGTTGGAAGTGGCTCTGGTGGCGATCTGGCGCGAGGTTCTGGGACATCCGCGCGTGGGTATTTACGACAATTTCTTTGCCCTGGGAGGGAACTCTATCCTGAGCATTCAAATTGTGGCGCGAGCGATCCGCGCGGGTATCGCCCTCGACATCAAGCTTGTGCATTTGTATCAGACGATAGCGGAACTATCCGCTGCCATCGAAGAAGTCATCTTTGCTTCGGAACCAACGAATGCACTGTAGGGGCCAGCAAAAATGCATACGAACAGAGCAATGGATGGAAGGATATTCATTTTTCCGACAAAAATAAAATGCGATATGCGAAGAATGCCGGGGAAATGCCAGGAGTTTGCCAGGTTTCTGCAATGTTCGCTTCCCGTAGAATCGAGCATACTGTGAACATGGAAACCTGGCTGTTATCAAGCCAGCCATGCTACATAGGAGAAATAAAGGAGATGCGCGCATGTTTGGGAATGAGCAAGAAGATACCACTGCTTACAAAGTTGTGGTCAACCATGAAGAGCAGTATTCTATCTGGCCACTTGACCGAGAAAATCCTGCTGGCTGGAAAGAAGTTGGTAAAAGCGGACTCAAAGGCGAATGTCTGGAGTATATCAAAGAAGTATGGACTGATATGCGACCACTTAGCCTACGTAAACATATGGAAGAATCCGCGCCGAAAATGATCCTTCCCTGACGAAAATGCATGTTCACAAGACCTCCTGTGAACATGCATAAGTGCCTGGCCCCATCCTGGTCAGGTCTACAGAGAGAGATCTTTCGTTGGCTTTTTGCGCCGTTTCTTTTGCACCTTTTCTGGAGGTCAACCAGAAGTGCGCGTGCGAGACCAGCCAGGTTGGGTAGAGCAGGTTGAATGGCCGGAAACAGTGGCCAAGCAGTTCAGATAAGCTTCTCCTCTGGATAGGAGAGAGCGGAGCTGATAATCTGTACAGCACGCTCTGCCCACTTATTGTAGGTCTCGGCATCCATCGTCTCCTTGAACATCATCTGCACTAAGCGATGTATACTCAACTCCCTGGTTTCTGTTCTGCGCCGCACCAACGAGTATCTTCGCAAGGCTCCAATCGCCTCGTTCCATGCCAGAGGGTCAGTGACAAGGGAACTCAGAATTGGCTCTAATTTTGCACATCCTACCCGCAACATGGCTTCAGAAATGGCGTTTGAAGGGAGAAAGGCGCACAGATGCAACAGGTCTGTTGCTCCAGGATGGAGTTGCGCAAGTTGTGCAAAGGACAGGTTCCAGGTGGTGGCTACCGTGTGAGGATAGGAAAGGGGAAACATGCGGCTCTGTCGCTTTAAAAGGTCTATGGCTCGTTCCTGATACAGTGATAGGTACTCCGTCAGGTTGCATTTGTTTTCTTCGATGTAAGTCCCCACTTGAGCCAATGCGAGAGGTAGTCCGCCCAATAGTTCCGAGATATGTTCTGCGTCTTTGCACTCCTTTTCTGAGGCCTGGTCAAGCCCCTGCTCTTCATTTAGGAGCTTTGCTCGCCGGAGCATTAGTAAAGCTCCTTCCCCCTGTTCTAGTGTATCAATCTCAACGCCTTTAATGTTAGAGCCAGTCGCATCGGCGCGTGTTGTCAATACCGTTTGGCCTTCTCCATACCTGGGAAGAAACGCCATCACCTGTTCTAAATCATCCGCATTATCCAGAATCAGAAGCCAGCGCTTATGCGTGTGCAGCCAGTCCATTACTGCTGCAACCACGCGTTGCTGATCCCCATTCTCTTTGTCTGGAAGATTGAGCAAATTAGCCAGCATCAGGAAACTCGCATTCAGTGTTTGCAGAGTATCAGCGCGCACCCAGAGCACAGCTCCGTACTCGTCCATATGGCGATATGCGTACTCCACGATCACCTGTGTTTTGCCAATTCCCCCTAATCCGCATAAGGCAGTTATGGTCCCTGTTTTCTGCGAGGTAAACATTTTATGAAGGCGTGCCAGCAAAACCTCATGCCCGGTAAAATATCGGTTACGCAGGTGAGGGACGCTCCAGAGCGTTTGTGATGTTTTCGTCTGTATCGTAATCGGAACTTCTTTTTCGACAGAGAGTAGACCGAACAGTTTTTCTGTGTCCATATGAAATACCTGACAAAGCAGTTCTCGGTAGTAGGGTCCGGGAATGACCTTATCATTTTCCCAGCGGTTAATACTACTGATACTGACTTTTACATCGTACTTATCGAGTTCTTGTGCGAGTCTGGACTGTGACCAATTCTGGTGGTCACGCATATGGCGTAAACGTTGTCCAATACTCTGTGAATGCATTTGATAAGCCGGTGATTTTCCCATACTTCTGAACACCTCCCTATAATCAGAATAGATGTATGAGTTGATGGTTAAAAATGCATCGTGAGCGAAAGAGGAAATCTTTTTCTTCTTAAAATGTCACCTATGACAAAACTCGCTTTGCCCCTAACACATTATGTGAGCGCGTGCATAACTTTAATAAATATATACCCTATTTTGCATCTGTATGTCAAGCATTTTGGGGCAAAGACAGGGCCATTTACTTCTCTCACTTTTGAGTGCAGCCCCCACCCCAAATGAGTACAAGAGGTGTTGCGGGCAGGGCGCGAAACGCCCTGCCCGCAACACCTCTTCAAAAAAAGCACATTGGACAACAGATGTTACAGTCATAAGCCTCTAGCTTTGCGACCAGGGATCGGGCAACTGACTGGTTCCCAGCAAACAGAAGATGGCTTTGACGGAACCGAAGCGAATCTCATCGCCATTGTGGAGCGTTTCCTGGGTGAGAGGGATTAAAAGCGTCTCACCGAGACACGTCTTGTTGCGGCTCTTGAGATCTTCAATCGAACAGTGGCCTTTCTCAATGCGAATCCGTGCATGCTGGCGCGAAACAGTGCCCATAGGATCAAATGGCGTGAGGTCAATCTCCGGGACAATCCCACGGTTAGGATCAACCCGTCCTACAACCACATAGTCCTGTGTGAGCGCGACTCTCTGCACTTCTTGCTCGTCATGCTGGATATCCAGAAAAGCGTAGATTTTCGCGCGCTCTGCGGTTAGCGTACCGATGCTGAGTCTGGCCATCATGTCTTGCTCATCCACAACTGCTGGTTGGTGCATAGCCTGCTCGGCATTGTCTGGCATTACCGTTGGGTTGGGAGCAAGCGAGGACACGAGTATGGTTCGATCTTCTTCATTTACATCTTGAGCGGGGGCAAAGATCGACTTGAGAGCGGCCTGCTCGCTTTTATCCAATGCCTCATCGATATGAAGAAGAGACTTGATCGTATTCTGCCCAACCTCATCCAGCGCCTGGTCTGTATCAAGGATCGACTTGAGTATGCTCTGCTCTGCCTCGCCCAGTTCCTGCTCGGCATTGAGATTTGAGATAACACTTCTGGGTTTGGACGCGAGCGGCAACGATCTCATCATTGATATTAGCGTGGTTGCGTGAGAAGGGCGCTGAAGCGGATGGTCGTCTTCCAATTTTGGCAAGGACGAGAGCACTTTCCCATTGCGAATAAAGAGCCTGCGCCAGTTGCTTGGGTCCAGTGGAATAAGCGC
>Ga0134128_10011124_pt1 | contig 10769 bp, 10 predicted proteins | sample KB31754_FD_96462 | JGI IMG/M metagenome (GOLD analysis project Ga0134128, IMG submission 96462) | Terrestrial soil microbial communities with excess Nitrogen fertilizer from Kellogg Biological Station, Michigan, USA - KB3-175-4 | ecosystem: Environmental > Terrestrial > Soil > Unclassified ...
CATAGTTTTGACCGTAGCGCCGGCATCTTGCCGGCCTTAACCGCCGCGGCGGCGCTACTGCAGGAGGTCCTCTATGGCAACGGCAATCAGACCTAATGTTCGCAGCTACCAGATGTACATCAATGGCGAGTGGGTGGACAGCGCCAGCGGCAAGAGTTTTCCAGTCTACGACCCTTCCACCGAGGAAGTCATCGCCGAGGTTCCCGACGCCGATGCCAAGGACGTGGACCGGGCGGTCCAAGCCGCGCGTGAGGCCTTCGACAATGGCGCCTGGCGCAGCACAACCGCCCAGGAGCGCGGCCGCGTGCTGTTTCGCTTGGCGGAACGGGTACGCAAGGAAGCCGCCATGCTGGCCGAATTGGAATGCCGCAACACCGGCAAGCCGATAGTAGAAGCGGAGTACGACATCGCCGATGTGGCCACCTGCTTTGAGTACTATGGCGGGCTGGCCACCAAGGTGGTCGGGTATGTGAACCCGGTGCCGGACAACGCGCTCAGCCTTTCCATGAAAGAGCCAGTGGGCGTGGCCGGGCAGATCATTCCCTGGAATTATCCGCTGCTGATGGCGGCATGGAAGCTGGCGCCGGCGCTAGCCGCGGGCTGCACTTGCGTGCTCAAGCCCGCCGAGCAGACGCCACTCACGGTGTTGGAAATGGCCAACTGGTTCGCAGACGTTGGCCTGCCGCCGGGCGTGGTCAACATCGTAACGGGGTTTGGCGAGACCGCGGGTGCGCCCCTGGTTACTCATGCCGGGGTGGATAAGGTGGCCTTTACCGGCAGCGCCGCGGTGGGCAAGCACATCGTCAAGATGGCCGCGGACACGGTGAAGCGGGTTACGTTGGAGCTGGGAGGCAAGTCGCCGAACATCTTTTTCGCCGACGCCGACTTCGAAGCTGCCATTGACGGCGCGCTGTTTGGGGTTTTCGTCAACCAGGGCGAAGTCTGCTCCGCGGGCAGCCGCATCCTGGTGGAGAAATCCATCTATTCGAAGTTCGTGGAGGCCATGGCGGACAAGGCGAAGAAGATCCGCCTGGGGCCGCCACTGGAGCGCGAAACCAAGATGGGCCCGCTGGTCAGCAAAGAGCAATACGAGCGCGTGCGCGGCTACCAGGAAGCGGGGAAGAAGGAAGCCAAACTGGCCGCGGGAGGCGGGCGTCCGGCGAGCATGGGCAAGGGCTATTACGTGGAGCCGACGATTTTCTACGATGTGAACAACAGCGCCAAAATCGCGCGTGAGGAAATCTTTGGCCCGGTGGCCGCGGTCATTCCCTTTCAGGATGAGGGGGAGGCTATGAAGATCGCGAATGACACGCCCTACGGCCTGGCGGCGGCGGTATGGACGCGCGACATCTTCAAAGCTATGCGCGCCGTGAAGGCGCTGCGCGCGGGGATCGTCTGGGTAAACCACATGCAGCCCACTTATGTCGAGGCGCCCTGGGGCGGCTACAAGCAGTCGGGCTTCGGGCGTGAGCTGGGGCCGTGGGGCATCGAGGAGTACCTGGAAACCAAGCAGGTGCACATCAATCTGAATGAACAGCCAATAGGATGGTATAGCTGAAATGGGGGCAATTCAGTTACGGACGGCAATTCCGGGACCACGCTCGCAGGAATTCATGCGGCGCAGAGCGGAGGCGGTTCCTCGCGGCATCTACCTGGGCACACCGATCTATGTGGCGCGGGCCGAGGGCGCCACGCTCGAAGATGTGGATGGCAATCGCTATCTCGACCTGGCGGGCGGCATTGGCTGCCTTAATGTGGGACATCGCGCACCGGGAGTGGTGCAGGCCATTCACTCGCAGGTGGACCGTTACATGCACACCTGCTTCCAGGTGCTCCCCTACGACAGCTACATTCGGCTGGCGGAACGCATGAACGAACTGGCGCCGGGTCGGTTTCCCAAGAAAACGTTTTTCGTAAACAGCGGCGCGGAAGCGGTAGAGAACGCCATCAAGGTCGCCCGCGCCTATACCAAGCGGCCCGCGATTATTGCTTTTGAAGATGCTTTCCATGGCCGCACCATGATGGGCCTGGCGCTGACCAGCAAGACACATCCCTACAAGGCAGGCTTCGAACCCTTTCCCGGAGATGTGTACCGTGTCCCCTTCGCATATTGTTATCGCTGCTCGTATTCGCTGAAGTACCCGGAATGCGGCGTGTACTGCGCTCAGCACCTGGAGGACACCTTCAAGCGCGTGGTGGCGGCGGAATCGGTGGCCGCGGTGATTGCCGAGCCGGTGCTGGGAGAAGGCGGATTTGTAACCCCGCCGCCGGAATTTTTCCGCATCGTGGTGGAGATCTGCCGCAAGCACGGCATCCTCTTCATTGCCGACGAGGTGCAGACCGGCTTTGGGCGTACCGGAACGCTGTTTGCCTGCGAGCGTTACGGTATCGAACCCGACCTGCTGGTAACGGCCAAGTCGCTGGGCGGTGGCCTGCCCCTGGGTGCCATCACGGGGCGCGCTGATATCATGGACGCCGCCGGGGAGGGAGGTCTGGGCGGCACCTTTGGCGGCAATCCCGTGTGCGTGGAAGCGGGGCTGGCGGTGCTGGACGCCTTCGAGCAGAGCAACCTGTGTGCCCGCGCCAACGAACTGGGCAGCCGCTTTGCTAAGCGTGCCCGGCGCTGGCAGGAGCAGTGGCCGCAAATCGGGGAAGTGCGCGGTTTGGGCGGCATGCAGGCGATGGAACTGGTGGAAACACGCGAGTCGCGCCAGCCAGCAGCCAAGCAGACCAAGGAAATTGTCCGTTACTGCTACGAGCACGGGCTGATCGTGCTTTCCGCTGGATCTTACGGAAATGTGATTCGTCTGCTCATGCCGCTGGTGATGAGCGATGAGCAGTTCGAAGAAGCGCTAGGCGTGCTGGAAGCGGCCCTGCAGACCGTGTTGCAGACTAGAGGCGTCGCTGTCCAGACCGCATAAGCAGATGTCTGCGGGTGGGTCTTCGGTCATGTCTGCACGGAGCAGAACTCCGCCCTCACATCTTTCTTGTCAGAGGAAATTCTATGAGCATTGCAGCGCCAACCCAGACCACGGTTCGCAACTACATTAACGGTCAGTGGCAGCCTGCGGCCTCCGCGGAGCACCGGGAGATTATCAATCCCGCCACGAATGAAGTGCTGGGCCAGGTGCCACTTTCCAGCGCCGCCGAAGTGGATGCCGCGGTGCGGGCCGCAGCCGCGGCGTTTCCGGAATGGCGCCGGACGCCGGCGGAAGACCGCATCCAGTACCTGTTCAAGCTGAAGAACCTGCTGGAAGAAAACCTCGAAGAACTGGCGCGCACAATCACGCTGGAAAACGGCAAGACGGTGGGCGAGGCCAAAGGTGAACTGCGGCGCGCCATTGAAAACGTCGAGGTCGCCTGCGGCATTCCTACCATGATGCAGGGCCGCATGCTGGAGGACGTGGCTCGCGGTATTGACGAGACCATGATCCGGCAGCCGCTCGGCGTGGTGGCGGCCATCACTCCGTTTAATTTTCCGCTGATGATTCCGTTCTGGTTCCTGCCCTACGCGATTGCGTGCGGTAACACGTTCGTGCTCAAGCCCTCTGAGCGTGTGCCGCTGAGCAGCGTGCGAATGTTTGAAATCATGGAGGCTCTGCACCTGCCGCCCGGTATCATCAACCTGGTGAACGGCGGCAAAGACGCGGTGGACGCGCTTTTGGACCATTCCACCGTGCGCGCCATCAGCTTTGTAGGTTCCACGCCCGTGGCCAGATATATCTACGCCCGCGGGGCGCAGGCGGGCAAGCGCTTGCAATGCCAGGGTGGCGCCAAGAATCACGTCATTGTGCTGCCCGATGCGGACATGCAGCAGGCCACGAACATTATCAGCGACAGTGCCTTTGGCTGCGCCGGGCAGCGCTGCCTCGCGGTTTCCGTTGCCGTCACCGTGGGTGAGGCGCAGAAGACCTTTCGCGACGCCATTGCCGAAAACGCTGCCTCGTTGCGGGTTGGCTTCGGCCTCGATTCGGGCGTGCAGATGGGACCAGTCATCACCAAAGACAGCAAGACGCGCATTGAGTCGCTGATCGCCAAAGGCGCGGGCGAGGGCGCCAAGGTGCTGGTGGATGGCCGCAACCCAAGAATCGCGAAATATGAATCAGGCAATTTTGTTCGCCCCACGGTGCTCGACGGCGTGCGCACCGACAGTTCGCTCGCGGATACGGAAATCTTCGGTCCAGTGCTCAGCCTGGTGCCGGCCAACGACATTGACGAAGCGCTGGCCTTTTTGGCGCGCAGCCCGTACGGCAACCAGGCCTCGCTCTTTACCTCCAGCGGCTCTGCGGCGCGCAAATTCCGCTATGAGGCGCCGGCCGGCAATATCGGCATCAACATCGGCGTGGCCGCCCCCATGGCCTATTTTGCCTTCAGCGGCTGGAAAGAGAGCTTCTTCGGTACGGTGCACGCGCAGGGCAATGACGCCATTGAGTTCTACACCGACAAAAAGATTGTGATCGAGCGCTGGGCTCGCGAGCATAGCAGGAAATTCTAAAATCGCCGAGGACGACGCTGACGTGGAGGCCAGCATGTAGAAATCACCGGCGTCGCCCGAGTTTTTGATTTGCCGTAGACTATCGGCCAGAGAGCGTCCACCAAAAGATCATGTCCAACACCATCCAGAAATACTCCGACTACGTCATTACCAGTTTCATGAAGTCCGTCCAGCCCGTGGTGGTGGAGCGCGCCTCTGGCGCCATTGTCACGGACGTGAACGGGCGCGATTACGTGGACTGCTTCGCCGGCATTTCGGTAGTCAACGCCGGCCACAACCACCCCAAAGTGATTGCTGCCGCCAAGGCGCAGGTGGACAAACTGGTGCACTGCGCGTCCTACATCTACCACTCGCAACCCACGGCCGACCTGGCGGAAAAGATGTCGCAGATCATGCCCCGTGGCCTCACCAAGACTTTTTTCGGAAACGGCGGAGCCGAAGCGATTGAAGGCGCGCTCAAGCTGGCCCGGCTCTATACCGGCAAACACGAATACCTCTCGCTCCAGATGAGCTTCCATGGCCGCAGCTGGGGGGCGCTCAGCGTGACCGGCAATTACGGCCGCAAAAAACGCGGAGGGCCTTATGCGGCAGGCGTGGCCTTTTTGCCTGCGCCCTACCTGTTTCGTTCCCCCTGGCGCGATAACCCGGACGAAGCGGTGCGCCAGTGGGCGCAGACGCTCGATGACGCCATTCGCTACAGCACCTCCAACGATGTGGCCGCGTTCATTGCGGAGCCGGTGATGGGCGAAGGCGGAATCATCGTTCCTCCGCCGAACTACTACCTGGAAATCAAGAAGGTGCTGGACGCGCACAAGATTCTTTTGATAGCTGACGAGGTGCAAAGCGGTTTTGCCCGCACCGGCAAGCTGTTCGCCATCGAGCACTACGGCGTCACGCCCGACATCCTGGTGACCGCCAAGGGCATTGCCGATGGTTTTCCCCTCAGCGCCTTCACCACCCGGCCGGAAATTGCCGCCGCTTTCACTCCCGGTGACCATCTCTCCACTTTTGGCGGCAATCCTGTTTCCTGCGCCGCCGCTCTGGCCAACATTCAGGTCATTGAGGAGGAGAAACTGTGCCAGCGCTCACGCGAGAGCGGCGCCTATGCCATGGAGCGGCTGAAAGCCATGCAGAAGCGGACGCCGCTGATCGGCGATGTGCGCGGCCTGGGACTGATGATCGGCATTGAACTGATCAGGGATGCGGCCCTCACTCCCGCCGCCTCCGAAGCGGAGGCGGTGCGCGACTTCTGCTTGCGTAACGGCGTGCTCATTGGCGTGGGCGGGGTATTCGGCAATGTGGTACGTATGCAGCCGCCGCTGGTCATCTCCCGCCAGCAACTCGAGAAGGCGCTGGACGTGCTGGAGCAGGCGTTCGCGGAAATCTCTGGCAAGCGGGTGAGAGCAGCATCGTAAGCTGTGCCGAACCGGTCAGCCGCGGAACTCCCAGCGGGTGGCATCGGTGATAAATCCTTTTTCGGTCCAGGCCAGAGCTAGCCGCGGGTGCACGCAATACAGGACGGCTTCCGGGTGCAAGGGCGTTTTGTACTTTGCCCGATAGGCTTTATCAATTTTGCGAAAAGTGGCCGGGTCGCTGACCTCTACCGCGGTTCCCTCCAGGATGACCACGTCGTCTCCCGATTCCAGGTGGACTGATAGCGCGGGATTGCGCGCAAGGTTGAGCGCCTTGCGGGAGGTGCGCGCCGTTCCAAAATACAAAGCCCCGTCAGTCCAGGAGCCCCACACAGGAATGGAATGCGGCCGGCCGTCGGGCCGGGTGGTGCAGATCCAATAATTGCGTGATTTCGCCAGCCGTGATTCCGCGTGTTCCCAGGGCAGATATTGCTTGCGGGGCTTCAGGCCATAGTGAGAGGGCAGGTGAGGCAGGCCGACTGCGACCGACGGTTTCGGGGTGGCCGTTGATATTTTTCCCATGCTTTTCCTCATATCTGCGGCCACGGGCTGCGGCGCGGCTCCCTCTGCGCTGTTATTTTGCCAGCCGGTTGTACTTCTTGAGCACCTGGCGCAACTGTTCGTGGGGCAGAGCGATAGCGGTGTGGCCGTCCCGGCCGACCATGGTCTGGGCAGCCACCATAGCGTTGATTTCGGCTTCCTCTACCGCCTGCACCGTAGCCTCAAATACCGGATCAAGCTGGTCGTTCGCCATCATTGCCGGATGTGTAACTTTGGAATAGTTGAAGGCGCCGGGATTGGCGGTTGAAAAGGCAATAAAGATGTCGCCCGAACCGTTGCCGGCGATAGCGCCATTCCGGCCCAAGCCCAGGGTCACGCGCTTGGCGATGCGCTTGAGCTGATGGGGCAGCAGGGGCGCGTCGGTGGCCACCACCACAATGATGGAGCCCATATCGCGAGCGGGCCGGCCGCCGCTGGCCCACACCGGATTTTGAGTGATCTCCTTGCCTACGGGCACGCCCGCAATGCGAAACTGCTCACGCCCGCCGTGGTTGCACTGCAGGAGCACGCCCACGGTGTAGCCGCCGTCCTTGGCGGTCAGCTTCCGCGAGGCGGTGCCGATGCCGCCCTTGAACTCGTAGCAGATCATGCCGGTGCCGCCGCCCACATTGCCTTCGGGAACGGGGCCGCCCCGGGCCATGTCAATGGCATGGAACGCGTCTTGGGGGTGCACGTGAAACCCGTTCACGTCGTTGAGCCACCCGTCCCAGGTTTCCGCCACCACCGGCAGCGACCACCAGTATTCCGATTCCTTGGGCTGGCCATGGTTGACCCGCCAGGCGATAACAGCATCGCGCACCACGCCAACGCTGTGGGTGTTGGTGATCATCACTGGGCCCTCGAGGAAGCCGGATTCCTCCACCCAGGTGGTGCCGGTCATCTCGCCATTGCCGTTTTCGGTGAACCAGCCGGCAAAAACGGGATCGCTGTTCTCGCGGCCGCGAGGCAGGACGGCAGTCACTCCGGTGCGCACCGGCCCTACACCCACCTTCAGTGGGCCGTCGCCCGAAATAAGGGTGGTGTCGCCCACCTCCACCCCGGCCACGTCGGTAATGGCATTCAGCGGACCTGGGGTGCCGTCAAAAGGAATGCCCAAATCCCGCGCCCGTGCTTGGTTTTGGCCAGAGGCAAGCGCGCTAGCGAATATTAGAAGGACAACGACCGCACAGCGCGTTTCTGCACCGCGATGGGAACGGGACGCCCGCTCAGTCGCCGGCGAGAGGACGGCTCTGCTTCTTTCCATCGGCATAAAGGTTCTCCGGATTAAAACGTTTCAGTTTACATCGGATGTAAAGAGCGGCTCGGCCCGGCGGCAAGCAACAGCGTTGCTCTCGGAAGGCTCTAATCCTCTGCAGGACCGCGCATAGAGGAAATGATCGTGATATGCTCCCGGCGCCCCCTTAGAGAGGAGCCGGGGCAGGGCTGGGAGGCAGAAATGCAAGGCTGGAAGCGAGCGGTGGTATTTGGTTCTTTGGGAGCAGGCGCGCTGTTGTTGCTGGGCGGGCGCAAGGCTCCAGGCATGATTATGGCGGCAGCCGGGCTGGCCGTTCTGGCTTCGGAGTACCCGGATGCCTTCGAAACCGTCTGGCAGGACGCACCGGTCTATATTGACCGCGGGGTGCGGATTTTCTCGGCTCTCTCGGCAATTGGCGAGCGCGTGGCAGAAGAGGCGGGGCGCAGCGGCGGCCGTGCCTGGCGCGAGATGGTGACGGAATAGCTTTCAGCTGCTTGCCTCGAGCTATAAGCCGCGCCGAACCAGATGCCGCAGGCCAAGGGCCCAAAAACAAACTCCCCGGCAGCTCGCGGCTACCGGGGAGCAGCTTCCCAACCCACGCTCCCTCCCTTGCACCGTTTCCCCCAGGATTTGTATGCACGGGAGGGGGCGAACTAGATTGGATGTTTAGGCAAAAGTGAACCCATTGTGCGCCTCCCGACTCAAAATGAGAATTGAGGGAAAGTCCTAGGTGGGTGAGAATAAGACCTTAACCCGGGTAGCTGTTGCTTGGTTAATGCCTCCTAACTGCCAGAACCCGGCGACCGATCCATGAAGCCCCAAACCCGCAAATACATTCAGGTGTTTCTGGCAGTGGCCCTGATAGGGGCGGCGGTGCGGTTGGTCATCATTTTTCGCGAGCGCCACGAAGCCGCTCGCCAGTCCAAGGTGCAGCCTGCGCCGGCTCTCGACCCCACCTATTACGTCGTGCCCAAGAAGCTCTATCCTTACGACCTCAAATCGGCACGGCAGCTAACTCAGCAACCGGTCTGGGTCAAAGAAGGGTATAGATACTTCTACTATCCTTACGACCCGGTAAGGCGGCGCACGGACTTTGCCCATGACGCGGGCCTGCTGGGGCCCATCGAGGAAATCAATATCAAGGATGTGGTTACCGACGTCACTCCCGGGGCTCGCGACCAGAAGCAGGTGGTGGCTGTGTTCGACAAGGGCGGAAAAAACTACGGCGTGCCCATCGGCGTGCTCAAGGGTCACGACTATCAGATCTATTCCGATGAGATGTTCTTCATCCAGGATCCCCACCAGCTCTACAACGTGTGGCCGAAAGAAGTGTGGCAGGGCATTGACCAGCACCATGCCACGACCGGCATGGACGAAGTGCAGGTCAGCTTCGCGCTGGGCATGGGGATGCCACAGCCTTCCGACGACCCCGACCTCAAGACGGTGAAATTCCCGAACGGGGGCAAGCCGCTGGAAATCACATTCCGCAAGGGACGGGCGGTAGAGATCCGTCCTGGCAGCTGAGATTCAGCGAAGAACCGGCGATTCCGGGCCCGCCGGCTTGTCTTCTTCGACCCGAATCTTTCCGTCCTCATCGGCATAAAACGCACGGTGGTCCGGGCCGAACTGCTGGGGAATCGCGGAAAGCTGGTACTTGTCTTTCTTGCCCCGGTAATGAATGGTGTAGTCGCCGCGCTGGGTGCTGTGGGCCATGCGCCTGGTGAAGGAGCCATGGCCAGCCAGGTCCAGCAGGGAAGGGGCAAACTCAGTTCGTTTCTTGAAGTAGATTTTGTCCGCCCGGATGACGGTTCGCATGTAGCCCAGGGTCTGCGATTCCGCCTCAGACTTAGCCGGGTCGTGCGGGAACTTTGGCTGGTAGGTGTTCTGAGCGGGTGCACTTGCGGCCGGCTCTGTCTGGGCCAGCCCGGCGGGTCCCAGCAGGCTCGCGGCCAGCAAGGTTATAAAAATGGTGCAGCCTAGCTTAAGGCCTCGCTTCATCACGTCTCCTCCCCATCCCATCCTCCTCTGCTTTAGATGCAGCGTGTATTGCCCGATCAAGTTCCGTCCTCTTTCCAAGATGGACAAATACAGCTATGCTAACGCCAACCCCCAGAAGGATAAACTATGAAACCGGCGGCAAAACCGGCTAAGAGACCGCATATACGGATCGCCGTGGTGGAAAGCGATCCCCTGCGCTTTGTAGGCTTCCGCGCCCTATTCGATTCCGAGCAAGATTTCGAGCTGGTCTCGTCGAGTGTGGCCGAGTTGGCGCACCAGGAAAACATTGACCTGGTGCTGCTCGGCAGCCGCGGAGGTCCCAACCTGTTCGACGTAATGGCCAGCCTGAAAGCCGCCCGCCCCGACCTGCGCATCATCGTGACCGGTTCGGGGGCGGATGATGAAACCATTTTGAAGGCCATTGCCGCGGGTGCTAAGGGCTATGTGGATGAGGCGGCCGCGCCGTCAGAGTTCACCCAGGCTATCCGCATGGTGAACCTGGGCTCGGTGTGGGCGCCGCGCCGCGTGCTCTCCATGTTCATTGAGCGCGTCAGTTCCTCGCCGGGGCGTATTTTTCCCGCCGGCCGAGTCACCTTCACCGACCGCGAAAAAGAGGTGCTGGAAATGCTTGTAGCAGGCCGCTCCAACAAGGAAATCGGGGCTGCCCTGGGCATCGAAGAACGCACCGTTAAAGCACACGTGGCCAAATTGATGCGCAAAGTAGGGGTGCAGAACCGCATTGCGCTCTCAGTGCACGCCATCACGCATTCGCTAGTTACCGCAAAATAGGCGGTTACCAAGGACACCCACCCTCGGTAACCTTGTTGCTTTCTGCCTCCGACGCCATACTGCACTCACCTACCACAGAACCTGGGAGACGGGGTCGGGATTGATGAAGGGTCACAATCTCGGCCCCGCTTTTTTTCCCGCAAATCTAAACCCAACCAAAACCGCAGAGGACGCCAAGGACGCAGAGACTTATGTTTCTTAGTTTCTAATCTTTGTAATTGGACGCTTCTTTCTCGGTTCTGCCGGTGGCCTTTTTCCTAAAGAGGTGTTTTTTCACTGC
>Ga0134128_10011126_pt1 | contig 10769 bp, 6 predicted proteins | sample KB31754_FD_96462 | JGI IMG/M metagenome (GOLD analysis project Ga0134128, IMG submission 96462) | Terrestrial soil microbial communities with excess Nitrogen fertilizer from Kellogg Biological Station, Michigan, USA - KB3-175-4 | ecosystem: Environmental > Terrestrial > Soil > Unclassified ...
GGACCCCTAGACTGTTGCCCCACTGCTTTATATCAAGAAAGGTATCGGTCATGACTCAATCTGAAGTTGATATGTATAAACGCAAGTATATACAATATGAAAACGTACCGTCAATTGCTTCTGTCAACAGACTGAGCATACTTATTCGGTGTTAGCGTTAGTTTCTTATCCAACACGCGCCAGATGTCCGTAATTGTAGCGCGGCGATCAGCCTGAATCCTGGTTCGCTTGCGCCACATTCGCGGGATACCTTTGATCGCATCCCGCTTGGAACGTAATATCACTTTACCCTGCCCACGCACGGAAAAACATGCCACAGTTATAAGATTCAAAAATATATGCAGTGGGAGCAATACCCAAAATAATACCCCTGGCATATTCTTGATGAATGTCCAGACCAGATTCCGGTGGCCGTGATAAACAGAAAAATCACTGTGTTTTCCGCCAGAACTTGCAGATCCAACGTGATGTACTACCGCATCCGGAACATACAAACAGGTATACCCCGCAAGCCGGAGGCGAAAACCGAGATCGATATCCTCGACATAACAAAAATAGTCTTCATCAAACCCACCAGCTCTTACTAAAGCATCTCGGCGATAAAGCGCCGCACAGGCGCAGGAAGAGAAAATCTCACTGGCAATATCATCTGCGGTGCATTGGGTCCGACCATATCCATTACGCCAGACTAGTCCAGAAATGTGATACACATCTCCGATACCATCCAGCGTAGTGGGTGATCCATACATCATCTGCCGCGAACCAAAAACCGCTACATCTGGGTATGCAAGCGCAGCAGATACCAAGCGCATTAGCCAATCCGCATCGGGCAGCGCGTCAGGATTGAGCAGGGCTACAAGGTCGGTCTCACACGTATTCAGTGCATGGTTATTTGCCACCGCAAAGCCGAGATTGGCCCCTAGCCTATGCACCGTCACCCCAGGCACTAGTTGCGCGCGCTCAGCCGAGCCGTCGGTACTGCCGTTATCCATGACCAAGATGCAGGCTGGCGAGTACGACTGTTGGCTCAGACGCGCCAGACATTCATCCAGAAAAGTGCCGCCATTCCAATTAACAATAATAACGGTAACTGACATTAGATTAACATCATCATTCAGTGATGTTTGCAAGTGGGCTGCGCACTAAGCCACTTGATGAGATAAAAGAAATTCCGGAATTTTTAGTGAATATGGTATTGATCCGACTGTAAAAGAGAGATAGGGTTTGCTCTGAAAGCGTAGATCCGATTATCGTAAAACTTGACCCCATTTCCGATACTCGGTATTTGCTATGCGGGTAATCCGCGGAGATTTTTGCTAGTTTTTGCATATAACTCAAGATAAACCGCTTCATAACTCTTCAGTAAATTTTTCGGATCGAATTTGCCTGCCGCCATAGGGACACGCCGAAGGTGCTCAAGATATAAATTTTTATCCTCCACATATGCAACAATCGTCTCGGCAACAACAGTAATCGGGATATCCCAGCTTCTCAGGTCGAATACCGTTCCTGCGAGACCGCTACTGGTCGACATCATTTTCTTAATCTCTCCAATATTACTCGCCAGCATGGGACGATTGGCATAAAAACAATCAATCAATACGAGCGGAAAGCTTTCTCCCGCAAAGCGTGAAGGCAGCAAACCTAAATCAGATGTTGCAAAATAATCACGGGTATTTGCACGAAATCCTAACAAGTGAATGTATTCGTCATGGATAACAGGTTTCAGTCGCTCATACTCGGTCCCGCTACCGATTAACAGCAAATGAATTTCCTTTTTACTGATCGTTCTCGCCAATCTTACAGCCTCGATAGCCTCTTGCCATCCTTTCTCTGGGATTGCCCGGCTAACCAGGCAAATTAAGAAGGCATTTTCAGGAACATTGATTTCGCTACGCGAAACCGGCGATATTGGGCCGATATCCGATGCGTTATCGATTTTGACAAAGCGATCCATATCAAAAGAATTAGAAACGAAAGGCACTAGGTTTTTATCCGCAATATAAACAAATTTACCTACTTTTTTTTCCAGCAAGGGAAGAATCTGCGTCAGCTCTGCCGGTGGAATTGTCTCGTACATTCCATGAGTCGTGACGATCAATTGACTGTTTGGATTATGCTCCAAAAGATTGCAAACATTTACGTCGACCCATCCGTTGTGGGTGTGCACAAGTTCGATTCCCATGTCATCGACTACCGCACTCAATTTCTCAAGGGTATCCAGTTCCAATAAAGGGATGTCTTCTCGCAGCATTTGTCTTACGCCGTATTCAGTAGATGCTTGGTTACAGTTAAGAAGGGTGATACCGTAGCCGGCCGCTTTCAACATATTGGCGAGCTTAATCGGAAAGGTTTCGCCGCCTCCTGCTATTAATGCGAAAGAGACCATTAATAAGTTTGGTTTGCGCTGTATTGAAAGATGCGAAATCCGCTTATAGTCATAGCATTTTCTAAATAAACTCTCTGAGTAATCGGTACGATAAGAACGCCACTGCGATTGCAACGATTGCTGCTGGCGTTCGAACACCCCACTTTCAACCCGATACAATGTAGTTACCTCTTTTGCAACCTGCTCATGTTCCTGATAGTAAACGTCTTTACTATATGTGCTTCGTGAAGTGTTGCTTTGGTGAAGTCGGTAATAGTTAGTGGCATTCGGAGAGTAAGCAACCAATCCGCCTCGTATAAGATGCAAATAAAATATCCAGTCTGCACAGATTTTCATCTGTTTCCATTTTTCATCGTTTAGCAATTCTAGCTTTCCCGGATGGCGAAAGACCGCACTACTGACATTTGGCACGATATTCTTAATTGCCCATGCTTTGTTTACCAGATGATGCGCCGACATAACAAAAGGATTGCGCCATAAGTCAGCATCCAATTCGGCTAAATATTCCTCCAAACTCCAAACAGGTTCAGTAGACTCCTCCTCAACGAAAATGCTTCGGCAATAGGCAAGCATCACCGCGTCATTTACAAAGTATTTTACAAGGTCCGTGAGCAGATTCTCGGTGCAGTAATCATCGCTTTCGGCTATCCATATCAAATCTCCAGATGCCATTTCAAGGCCGCGCTGCCATTGATTAAATACCCCGCCAGAATTGTTTTTATTAAAAGTACAATGTGTTATCTCTGGATAGCGCTGCCGGTATTCTTCAAGAATATTCCGGCTTTCATCTGTTGAGTCATCATCCAGAAGAATGACCTCAAAATTTGAATATGTCTGTTGGTAAATAGAATCGAGCCGTTGCCGAAGAAAATGGGCGTGGTTATAGCTGGGTACGATTACAGATACTTTAGGATGTAAATCTTCAGAAACAAATTTTTTGGACCAGTAAAGACTTTTAGTAGCAAAAATTGAAGAGGAACGATCCCGACGCAAATAATGCTTCCTCAAATACAATTTCAACTTAACGAAAAATAGTTCATGTAATTTTGGAGATATTGGATATATAGCTTTGCTTGAAATATTTTTAGCTGAAGCATACCAGCCACGTATCCCAGGGCTGGAGAGATATTTTTTTACCAAATAGCTTGCTGCATGTCTGGCGACCGGTGTGGCTGCATGTTCAACCCATTTTATGTAATGCTTCATTGTACGTAATAGCCCACTAATTCGCTTCCTGCAATCATAAGCATGAGCTACCAGCGGTTTCGAGTCGACGAGATCGTACCTTTACTAAAAATATGCTCAGATCTCAAACCGATCATGGCTTCCAACGTAGGAGTCCGATTTCTGCCGGATATATGGTTGTTCAGTCCATTCGGGCAAGAATTTTTCATTTGTTTTCTTCTGAAAAACCTTTGACTTTCCCAAGCTTTCCAAGAATTTAAATCTAGCGGTATCAGCTTTTAGAAGCTTTCCAAGTTCCTTGATCGAATGTAACTGAACATCGTCAATGATAAGAATTCCGTCCCTAGCAAGCATTACATTTATGTAACAAAAGTCGACGAACACGGTCGGCCAACCATGCCCACCATCGATTAACGCGAGGTCATACTCCCTCCCATTCTGAGCGAGTACCGGAAGTGCCCATTCTGATCGGTCTATCAGTTGTTCCCAGGCAGAGGTAGTTAGTGAATTTTCACGTGCGAACGTATCGATTCGATCAAATAATTCTCGCTCGGGAGCAATCGTGGTGAGGCAGTCTGGCTGACCAAACAGGAAGGCTAACGATGAATTCCCCGCGCCAGTTTCTATGACCCTACGGGCTCCAGCAGTGACATATTTATAGAAGGCTCGCAAATGATAATCTTCAAATCCCCCACTATTCCAAGTAGTACCCTCATCCCAGGTATGGAGCTTTGGAATATCTTTCAGATAGCTATCGAACAGCATCTCATCTCCAGTGGACGTATGTTTAAATAACAAAGATAAATTCCTTACTATATGGCTGTATGAGCCGAGCTAGAAACATTTATTTGGTATCCGGGCTACCACTGTTGCCAGCAGAATTGAGGATTGCGGCCTTATCAATAATTCCCTTTACTTTGCTGGCCTTGAATGCTGCCCAATAAGCGCGATAGGTGAGGTAACGATTTCCCTCATCCAACTCAAAACCAGACGCTAGTTTCAGATTTGTTATCGAGTCGAGATGGCGGGCGGACTCGATGATAATTTCATAGTATCCATTAATCATCGTCCAATTTTTTTCCGAATTTGTTGTTTCTGCCCACTGCTGAACTTCAGGTTCGGGGTGAATTTGGCTAAAAACATAGTTGGAAGCACCTTGTCGTTCTAGGCGATGGCAGAAACCATCGAAATCCACCTTTCTGACCATATAAGACACTGCGTTTTTATTGTAAATAACCTGTAACCCATGTTTGGAAAGCCTGTAGCCCAGCTCAATATCTTCACAGCCGAACCGGAAAATAGGATTGAAGATCCCACACTCTAGTAACAGTGAACGCTTGCATGAGGAGCGTCCGCCCCAGAAATAGGTGTAATCCAGAACATCACCATGCTTTAGCGCTGGGTAGGAAAATAAAAAACAGCCGACCTCGGTAACAAAATGCATGAGGAAATCCTTATTGATATCCTCGCCGAGCGCGGTGTATCCGAGTACCGCGTAATGTTGTGCAGGAAAGTCCCGATGCGTTTTTACGTGTTCTTCAAGCAAAGTATTTGTCGCAATATCGTCGTCATCCAGGAAAAGAACAATATCCCCGCGGCAAGCAAATAGGCCATGATTCTTAGCACTGGCGAGTCCAGCATTACGCTGATAGAGATAGCGTAGGGGAAGCATCACAGCGTATGAAAGGACGACTTCCTCGGTATTATCGATGGAACCATCGTTTACAATTACGACCTCAAAATTCTGCGGAGATAATGTTTGATTGCATAAACTATGCAGCACCTTATCTAATAAATATGCGCGATTATAGGTGCAGATCACCGCGCTGAGGATTGGCTTGATCGAATCTCTAGGTGCGATCATCAGCTTATCAGGCATATGACTCTAATATAAAAAAGGCGTCTTTTTTTGACAGATGAGGTTGGCGTGCAAGATAGTTGATCATCGCATCATTGGTATCCGAGTAGTTGTAATACGTTACTGGTTTGCGCAGACTATGGGCAACCGGTGTGGCATCAACGATGCCCATATTAAAATTGTATTTTTCTGCCAGAACGGGCCATACAAAGTCTAGACCCCAGCCCATGGGACTCGACTCGTCAAACGGAAGGAAGTGAGCAAATGTATCGCGATGAAAAGAAAAAAGTGGACCAATTTCGACAAACCTCGTTCGCCGAGCATCAATCCCATCCAATTGTTCAACGAACCAATGGTCAGTATAACTGTCATGGGTTCGCGCAGGTTGCGCCACAGCGAAGTCATGGCGCGACACCAATGCTAGATAGGAATCCAGGAAATTGCGAGGAAGCTGAACGTCATCATCGCTTATGATAAGGTACTCGAAATCCTGCAAATCGATCTTGCTTAGTAGTTGGTTCAGTAACACAAATTTTGGTAAAGGTGAGACTGTAGTCTGCGTGGTAAACGGTATGATATGTGGATCGGGCCATTTCTTCCCTAACGCAATCCATCGTTGTTCCACATTCCAGTTCATGCTCTTCTCAAGTTCCTGCGTAATATGAGAAATAAGGTTCTCTTTATCCACAAGGTATATTCCTATCACCAGTACCTTATTTCTGGACTGTCTATCCAAATTATCGCTCAAACGAAGCCCCCTAAATTTTACGAAGATACTCTAAAGGAAAGGCAATTGTTAAATGATTGATGTTTCGATCTGGTTATTTAGGCGTGATTCATCGGGTCGAGCAAAAATCCGGGCAATACGTTTTTGAGCTACGGTTAACGAATAATTTGCTTGCAGATGAGCGAGTGCCTCAGTAGAAAGACGCTGCCATAAGGCTTCGTGACCGTAAATGCGGACAACGTATTCAGCAAAATCTTCAGTGTCATCGGCGACCAGAAGGTGTTTTTCATGGCGGAGATCCATGCCCTCCGCTCCAATCGATGTGGTGACTATGGGTAGCCCGTGTGACATGCTTTGACCAACCTTGCCCTTCATGCCGGCACCAAAACGTAGTGGCGCCACAAATACGCGACATGATTCAAAGTAAGGTACAACATCGGGCACGAAGCCCAGCAGGTTTACATTAGCCGAGCGTAACGATTTAATCGACTCCGGCATATTGCTTCCGATAACGTAAAAAATTAGGTCTGGAATTTTTTTAATAATTTTTGGCAGGATATCCTTAACAAAGTAAATAACCGCATCTTCGTTTGGTTTATGCCAAAAACCGCCAATGAAGAGCAATCCTTTGCGTTGAGCGAAGGGTGTTTTAGGAGGGAAGATCTCATGTATATTCGGTAAAACAGCGATCTTGGCATCAGGCTGCTCGATGAGCAGACGATTTTTTTCTTCGTCGGTGATCGCAAGCGTCAAGTCTGCACAGGCGGTATTGAAAAGTTCAACACGCCGAAAGTAGGTGGAGGCTTCAAGCAACGCCTGATTATTAAAAATCTGCATCTCGCGCTCGAATCTGACCCAGTGCAGATCCACCGTATCATATATGACATAAGAGTATAATGCATAAGCTCTAACATATGGTAAATACTGAAAAGCAACTTCTGGGCGTGATAGCAGCGCAAAATGGTATTTGCCCCCCTCAGCCACCAAGTGTTGGCGTGCTGCGTGAAACCCGAGCAGGACAGTAATATTTTCCTTTTCCAAAGTTGCCTGGTAAGCCGGCAACTGCTCTTCCGAATCGGAGATGAAAGTGATGCGGTATTTCATCCGTTTTAGCAGGAGGAGAATTGCCAACATGCGTACTGATCCAGAGTCTCTATCAGGAGTGGGGATCCGCCAATCGATGATCAGCACGTGGCGATCTTCTGGATCGAATTGTTTTGCGCTCGCCACCACTAGAGGTAGCGCTTCCTTGCTTGGATCCATCTGAAAGGCTTCTTTATGGCGAACCCTCCCAGTCCTGGAGCTTTGTAAGTAGATTTGCTTGAGCTGCTGCTTGACGGGCTGTGGTAGTGGGAGAATTCTATATACTTGACGTAATAAGTTATTGGATGGGCTTGAATAGGACGATATCGGAGCTTCGGGTTTGGTAAGCCTAGCACTTATTAGTGTTGACTTGGCTGCCCGAATAGGGCTGGTCAGGCGCCACGAAGTAGAAGCATAAATGTCCTCAATCTGAGACTGCAATCCAGCAATCTGGTTATCACGCTCGGACATGGTTTGACTGAGGTTCGCAACTTGCTCATCTCGCTCAGCTAAGATTTGGTCAACGTTTGCAACTTGCCTATCGGACTCGATGGCGGAGGAAGTCGGTAGCATCTGTTCTGTCCACGAATTTAGAAGCCCTTCCGACACGCACCCCGATACCTCTTGCTGTATAGCAGACTCCAGATCAACGAAACGTGAAAAATCTTCATCTGAAAGTAAATATCCTGCTGAATGAAAAATTGATTTAATAAACGTGCGCCGTGAAACCTTGCCTCCCCCAGAATTCATACCAAAACACTTGATAGAATCTATCGCCAACAACAATGCACGGAAAAGGAGCCATCCAAGTTCAATATCACTATTTAGTGTCCATTCGGCGTCTATGACAACAGGTTGTCCATTATGATTAACGATGATATTTTGTGGAACCATATCAAAAAAATCACCCGGTAACTTATCAGTCAACTTTGACGTGACAAGTAAATTACCTCTTTGGTTGGCAATCAGGTGGAGCAAACTTATATAACGTCGAATGAAGGCTCCGCCGTCTTCCATAGACCAGTCTTCACGTGTAACTATTTTTACAAATTCCAAAGACAGAGGCACCCCTTCGGCATAGATTGCTTTATCAGGGCATTTAAAATGAATAATCCCATCCACTCTATCATCGTACTGGTGATTGCCTAGCATATGATAATTAACTACTATCGCATTTTCGTCAGAACGCTCAAACACCGTTTCTTTGCAATACTGTGGAGCTCTATCAGTACTATAGTGATATGCAAAGACGCTAGACTTAATCATTTGTTTTTTCAATGGCGATGCAATAATTAAAAATGAATTGGCCATGTCCAAAGCCAATCCATTCTTGAAGATCTCGGGCCAAGCCAGTTCTAGAGAAAAGTTTGTGCTCCGTGGGAGCTGGGGGTCGCGCCTTGCGCTCTGCCATGCCAAGGCAGCACCATCAAATCTTTTGCTGGAAAGACCCTTCTCTGTCAAAATCGAAACCGGAAGTTTGTAATCCGGGAACGGAGCCAAGAATTCGGCTGCAGGAAAACCTGCTTCTTCCAGTAAGTTAGTGAGTACGGCTCGGCCAAAAGTTTGCGGTTGATCTGCTCTGTAACGGCCTTCAATACCGTACATTGGCCGGCCAAGATGATCTTCTGGTGCGCCGGCAAAGTACTTCAATCCCAACTGGTTTTCGATGGCGATTATCAACTTGCCGCCGGATTTAAGAAGAGACCGGACTTGTTTAAGCATCGTCAATGCGGGATTTTCGCTGAATATAAAGAGATTGGCGTATTCGAGAACCCCGATTAGGGTAATTACATCAAATTGAAGCTCGCATTGGAACTGATCGAATTTTTCTGCCAGCACCGTTACATTTTGCAGGTCTCGCGTTCTAGAGCGGGTAATCGCCGCACGGCGTGGGCTTCCCTCAAGTGCTAAAACATTCGCACCACCTTCACCTAAGTAACGCGTGATTGCGCCGCAACCAGCCCCAATTTCAAGAATGTCGCCGGTGAGTACAGTCGCAAATGGCCGCAAAATATTGGCGCGAGTACCCGATAGATGATAGAGCGTTGGCCAGTCAATGCAATGCTGCCTCAGTTCTGTGGAAGGGATACTAATGTCATCGGCCTGCTCGATGATACGGGCAATATGTAGCTCGGTTTCCTCACCATCGCTGTAGCTAATGCCAGTGTATTCAGAGCGAAGCCAAATCTTCAAATCGGTATCAAGGATGTAGCCTGACGCTTGTAGATAGCTTACTTGTGAGCTCATATGGACTTTATAAAAAGTAGATTCAACTTTGTAACCCACTTCCGCTAATTCTTTCTACTATAAAATCACTCATAAAATAAGTTGGATGCCAGGGCGTGAGTTTGTGCGAATCCCAACCGTCAACAGTACCAATTTGCCCAAATGCGTCGTATTGCGTATGCCAGCCAAAAGTCTTCTGTTCAGTTGCCATGCGAGGAAGCCGGTCTTTAAACACTTTTTTATTTGCTTGTAAAGCATTTCGCAATGGATAGTGTTTCATCAAGAATTTAAGAGGAAAAACGCATCTCTCTTGAAATATTGCCTGATGCCCGCCGCTGCTGGCAAGGTCGACCTTGGTAATATTCTTCCATGCTTTAACTTGTTCGAAATGTCCGGGTCTTCTACCAAATTCAAAGTGATTTAAGTTATTTTGATAATTGTCGGATATCGGGGGCTGATTTGTCAGAAAGCGGAAATCAATAACTGTAAAGTCAACAGCGCTATATCCGAGACTATCCGCCCAGGCGAATGCATCCCTTAGTGAGATACCGCTCCATGGACTACAGCGTATTTCATCAGCATCGTGATGCATCACCCAATCAACATCAAGTCTCGATGCATATTCCGCGGTTTTTTCCAGCTGTAGCTTCCATTGATAATCACCACTGCTTTCATCTGGGAATCTTTCTGCATGACGAATTTTTCCGGAGATCAATAACTTATTTGCGAGATCCCATGATCCGTCAGTAGACCAATTATCAAACACATGAACCTCAATGTTTTGTGAGACCAAGTGCTCAACTACTTCGGGCAAAATATCGAACTCATTGAAAGCGTGAATTACTGCAGCTACACGAAAATTCTGTGCGGCAGGGCCCGGCTTAACTGCATGTGTACCTGATATCGTCAAAATGGTCGATTTTACTTCATGAATGTCTGTATTGATCGTATGGCCGTATAAAGGAACCTCTTCGAACCCCGAATTACTCATAAATCTCACAAACTCTGAAGCATTCCACTCCATGGTATGGGCGGGATTTGCGGGTGGTCCGTTATCCAGCCAGCCACGTACCCGATCACGATCCGGAGTTGAAATCAAAATATAGGGTACCAATCTGGACAGACTGGCAAGAGCTCTCATTAGCCGATCCGGTTTCTTGAGATGTTCTATCACGTCGGAACATATAACAATTGATCTTTTAAGTACTTCATTTGGAATTATTGGGAGGCCATTTTCAAGATCGAATTCTAAAAATTGGGCGTGAGGTATGGATTGTCTAGCAAGAACAAGCGCGGGAGCA
>Ga0134128_10011129_pt1 | contig 10767 bp, 9 predicted proteins | sample KB31754_FD_96462 | JGI IMG/M metagenome (GOLD analysis project Ga0134128, IMG submission 96462) | Terrestrial soil microbial communities with excess Nitrogen fertilizer from Kellogg Biological Station, Michigan, USA - KB3-175-4 | ecosystem: Environmental > Terrestrial > Soil > Unclassified ...
ACCCAGGACTACTGGCGGAAGTGGATCAATCGCTTTGACAAGAAGACCGTATGGTCCGATGCGGTCCGTCGTTCGCTGATAACGCTGAAGGCGATGATCTATAACCGCAGTGGCGGAGTTATTGCCGCCCCCACGACCTCTCTTCCCGAACGGCCAGGCGGAGACCGGAACTGGGACTATCGATTCTGCTGGATTCGCGACGCGGCGTTCACCCTCATGGCTCTGATCGATGCCGGCTATCACGACACCGAAGCGAAGCGGTGGCGCGACTGGCTGCTGCGCGCGGTAGCCGGCGAGCCGGAGAAGATGCGCATCATGTATCGTGTGGATGGCTCTCGTCGCCTGGAAGAGTGGAACGCGACCTGGCTCCCGGGCTATCGCTGGACGACGCCGGTGCGCATCGGAAACGCCGCGGCATCGCAGCGCCAGCTCGATATATTCGGAGAACTTGTCGAGTGCATCTATATTTCCGCTCACGCCGGTATCTGCCGCTCCGAGCAGGAGGAGCAGCTGTTGGACGCGATTGTGCAGCATGTCGAGAAGGTGTGGCGACAGCCCGACCAGGGTCTTTGGGAACAGCGAGGCAAACCCCGACATTTCGTGTACTCCAAAGTCTCGGCATGGGTATCCATCGATCGCCATGTCCGCCACCACGAGGAATTCCATTCAGGCCGTGGCTCGGCGCTTCAGCGAATGAGGAGGCTGCGCGATGACATGCATGCCGAAATTTGCCGGGAGGGCTACGACGCCGGGCTCGGTACCTTCGTCGAATATTACGGAGCCGGATCGCTGGACGCGAGTTTGTTGCTGCTGCCGCTCCTGGGCTTTCTTCCGGTTAACGACAAGCGAATTGTGCGTACCATCGAAGCCATCGAAAGGGAGCTTGTGGTGGACGGACTGGTTCACCGCATGCCCCCGCACCAGGCGAACCCCGAAGGCGCGTTTCTGGCTTGCACCTGCTGGTTGGCCGATTGCCAATGGATGCTGGGGCGGCGGGAAGCCGCCCGCAAGAGCTTTGAGCGGGTGCTTGCGGTGAGAAATGACCTCGGTCTGCTGGCCGAAGAATATAATGTCAGGGCCAAGCGTTTCGCGGGCAATTTTCCTCAGGCCCTTTCTCATGTCGCTCTTATCCGCACGGCGTTGCGCTTCTCCGGTGCGGTCACGGAACGCGGGGATGTCCGGTCGAGCCCATCGAATTAGGACCTGGCGCACCTGGTAAACATGTCGGGCTGATCATACGCGGGCTTGTGGCCCAGTCGACTCGTCAACACGGCAAGCCGGAATGCACAGGTGCGCGCGACCTTAGAACCTTGACGAACGCGACCCTGATCCGGCTGCGCTCTGCAAGTCCTCACGCTTCGTCTGGTAATATCGTGGTCATGCACAATTCGAGCCGCTTCGCTGGCAAGTCCGTGCGTCGGCTCAAGCCTCGCCCGGAAATTTCGTGCTGCGTACAACTCGACTGTAAATTAGCCGAGCGCGGGGGTCGCGCTACTGCTGGAACGTCCCAATTTCGCCGCGTCGCGCAGACTCCCTGATTGCGAAAGATACGAACCGATCGTTGCATGATCGAAAACGCGTTGAGCAGTTGCTCTTTCTGATCTAGCCTCATCGCTCCCGCGAGGCACACATGGCTCCAGCCCCGTCGCGATCGAGGGCTTCGTTGCGCTGGTCGCCGCGCGCTGGGCAGGGATCACACGGCCACTCGCGGCGAGCGAAGCGGCCCGAGACGTTCGACACCTGCATAGGGGGACCTCGATGGACAAGACGGTAGGCGTTATCGGCCTTGGAATTATGGGAGGCGCGATCTCGCGCAATCTGCTGGAGCGCGGATGGCGCGTCATCGGCGTAGATATCGACGCCGGCCGCAGAGCCGCGCTTGCCGCCGTCGGCGTCGAAGTCGCTCCAGACGTTGCAAACCTCGTCCGCGCGGCGCCAGTCGTTCTTCTGAGCCTTCCAGGTCCCAAAGCCCTTAACGAAGTCGCAGCGGAGATCGCCGCGACCGGCGTGTCACAGCGCATCGTTGCTGAACTCAGCACCTTCTCGATCGAAGACAAGCTTTCCTTTCAGACAACGATGATTGGCGCCGGGCATGCCCCGCTCGATTGTCCGTTGAGCGGCACCGGCGCGCAGGCGGCGAACAGGGATCTCGTCGTCTACGCTAGCGGCGATCGTGCCGCGGCCGATGCGTGCGCGCCATTGTTTGCCGATTTCGCGAAAAAGAGCGCCTATCTTGGTGCCTTCGGCAATGGCAGCCGCATGAAATTCGTGGCTAACCTTCTCGTGGCAATACACAATGTTGCAACCGCCGAAGCCATGGTGCTGGCCATGAAGTCCGGGCTGAATCCTCTCGACGTGATCGAGGTCGTCGCTCCAGGCGCGGGCGGATCGCGCATGTTCGAGATGCGCGCGCCCATGATGGCGCGCGAAGAATATCTGCCGGCTACGATGCGCATCTCCACCTGGAGCAAGGATATGTCGATCATTGCGGAGTTTGCCAAAGGTCTGGGCGTAGAAACGCCCTGCTTTGATGCGACACGTCCGATCTATGACGAGGCGTTGCGTCTAGGCTTCGGGGAAATGGACACCGCGGCCATTTGCCGGATCGTCGCCGGGCATTCCAATTTATATCGCGACAAGCTAGCGCGATCCCGGAAAAGTGTGTAGCAGTTTTCCCTCGCGACAAACGCAAGCGTTTGCGCGGAGATCATACTCAAACAAGGAGCTGGAGCGCGATGGCGATTCAACCTAATCCCGTGGCGCTCTAGCGTAGCGCGGCGCTCATTGCGGTAATAGCGCAGCAATGCGCAACGCCTCCCGTATCAAGTGCTCGGAAAACAGCCGCGCGGCAGGTTTCATCGCGCTGCGCGCAGGTTCGATCAGCACAAATTCGGACCGCATTGGCGGATCATCCAGAGGACGAATTTCGTACCGCCCGCCGTCGCCATCGTTCGCCATCAGAATGGCGGGAAGAACGGCAACCCAATCGCTGTTGGCAACAAATTGCAGCGTTCCCATCATGGCGTCCAGTTCGAGCCGAGCGCGAATGTCGACGCCGTTGGCTTTGATATAGGTTTCTATGCTTTGGCGTCGCGTGTTCAGCGGCCCCGGCAAGAGGATGTCAAGCGGGCCGAGATCGGCGAGACGCACCGGTTCAAGATGCTTGCCGGTGCGCCCGGCTCGGGCCACGAACATCTCGCGATTAGTCGCGATACGCGTCGCGTGAAGGCCCGGTGGAAGCGCAAAGGACGGAACGATCGCGAAGTCGAGTTCACCGGTTCTGACTTTATCGGTCAGCACTCCCGAATAGGCCTCCAGTATCTTCACGCCCACGCCGCCTGATTGCTCCAGGAAAGCGCGGAGCGCCGGCGCAAGCACCGCGCGCGTGAAGGTCGGCATCAGTCCAGCTCGAACTTCGCCTCCCATCTTTTCGACGGTCGCAATCGTTGCACCGGCTGCATCCAACTTGCGTAGCGCCGCGACGCACTCGTCATAGTAGCGTCGGCCCGCCGCGGTCGGGACCACGCGACGCCCCTCGCGGCCGAGAAGGGCAACCCCAAGCCTCCTTTCCAGAAGCTTCAAATGCTGGGACATCCCCGATTGGGTTGCCCCCTCGCGGGTCGCCGCGGCCGTGAACGACCCCTCCTCCACAATGGCGACGAAGGCTTGAATCTGCCGCAACGACCCGATCATTATATTTCCTGATGCTAACTAGCAATAATTATCATTTTTCTGTCTGTCAGTCGATCATGTAGTGAAAATCAGGCTGCAAGTACCGCCGCCTGGAGAGGTCTCATGAAGCTCGGCTTCTTCACGATGCCAATGCACCCGATTGAAAAGGATTGGCGGCAGACTTTGCGCGAGGACCGTGAGGCCTTCATTCTTGCCGATGAGCTGGGGTTCACCGAAGGCCTGAGCGGCGAGCACGTAACCGATAAGGCCGAAAACATCACCTCCTGCATCGCGTTTCTGGCCTGGGTCGCGAGCGCGACCAGGACCATGAAGCTCGGCACCGGCACTTTGAACCTGCCAAACCTCCATCCGGCGACTACGGCGGCACAGATCGCGATGCTCGATCACATGTTGGACGGGCGCTTCGTGTTCGGCATCAGCCCGGGCGGACTGCTGTCCGACGCCGAGCTCTACGGCAACCTCGACGCCGACCGGAACGAAATGTTTGTGGAGAGCATCGACGCAATCCTGGCAATCTGGAGCGGTGAGCCGCCCTATAACATCAAGGGCAAGTACTGGAGCGTTTCAACCGAGCGCACGATGATGCCGGAGATCGGCCAGGGCTATCTGCCGCGGCCGTTGCAGCATCCCCATCCGCCGATCATCGTTACGGCGGTCGCTCCGTTTTCAAGGGGCGTGACGGAAGCCGCGGCTCGCGGATGGGATCCAATTTCAGCCAACTTTCTGATGCCGCAGTGGGTGAGAAGTCACTGGCCGAAATATGTCGAAGGCTGCGAGCGCGCGGGCCGCCCCGCAGACCCGGCCAACTGGCGCGTGGCCAAAAGCATCTTCGTTGCCAACGATGCCGCGACTGCGAAGGCCTATGCCACGGACCCCAACGGACCTTATGTCTCCTACTACCGTTCGCTTTTCACCAAGTTGAAGAAGGGCGGCCGCATCGGATTGTTCAAGGCCCACCGCGATCAGCCCGACGACGAGGTGACACTCGAGAAGGTCTGCAACAACCTCATTGTCTACGGCACTCCGGACAAGGTCGCCGACGAGCTCCTCGCATTCCGAGAACAGATTGGAGAATTCGGCACCCTGCTCTACGCCGGTAAGGATTGGCAAGATCGCGAACTCGGAAGAAGATCGATGATCCTGCTTGCCGAGAAAGTAATGCCGCAACTCCATGCGGCGACAGCAAAGACAGAGGTTGGGCTCTGATCACGCGTCGCGGGCCATTTTTGCATTGATAAATGTGAATGCGGCCCTGATAGTTGAGAAACATAGACTTCCATCGCAGGTCGCCTTGCGAAACCGGAAGCGTCAGTGGGGGGACATGCGGATGGGCCACATGACGGTCCAGGACGGCATGATGATCGAGTGGGATGTCGAAATCCCGGTCGATGACGGGCTTGTGCTTCGGGCCGATGTATTTCGGCCGATTGACGCAGCCCCCTGCCCCGTCCTGCTGACCTACGGTCCCTATGCGAAGGGCCTTTCTTTCCAGGAAGGCTATCCGAGCGCGTGGCAGAAGATGATCGCTGGCCACCCGGACGTCGCCGAGAGCTCGACGAACAAATATCAGAACTGGGAGGTCGTCGATCCCGAGAAATGGGTCCCGCACGGCTATGCCTGCGTGCGCGTCGACTCACGCGGCACCGGTCGTTCTCCCGGATTCATCGATCACTTTTCGCCGCGCGAGACGCGCGATTTCTACGAATGCATCGAATGGGCGGCGCGGCAGCCGTGGTCGAATGGCAAGATCGGTCTTTCGGGCATCTCCTACTACGGCATCAACCAGTGGCATGTCGCCTCGCTGCAGCCGCCGCATCTGACCGCGATGTGCATTTGGGAAGGCGCGGCCGACTGGTATCGCGACATGACCCATCACGGCGGCATCCTCTCCACCTTTTGGGCGAACTGGTACGACATGCAGGTGAAGACCGTGCAATACGGTCTTGGCGAACGCGGCCCACGCAGCGCAGCCTCGGGGCTATGGGTGTGTGGTGACGAAACACTGTCGGACCGCGAACTTGCGCGCAACCGCTCCAGCTTCGGCGACGACATTTTCAGCCACCCGCTTGATGACGACTATCACAAGGCTCGCTCACCGCGATGGGACAAGGTGACGGTTCCCTTCCTTTCGGCCGCAAACTGGGGCGGCCAAGGTTTGCATCCGCGCGGCAATTTTGAAGGGTTTATGCGCGCCGCTTCCACCGAAAAGTGGCTGGAGGTTCATGGCCTCGAGCACTGGACTCATTTCTATACCGATTATGGGCGAACGCTGCAGAAATCGTTCTTCGATTGCTACCTGAAGGGTGAAGACAACGGTTGGCGCAATCGTGGGCGCGTGCAACTGCAGATTCGCCATGTCGATCATTTCGAGGAGCGGTCCGAAACCGAATGGCCGCTGGCCCGAACGTCATGGACCAAATTCTATCTCGATCCCGATCGCCAAAGCCTGTCTCCCGCTCCGCCGGTTGGATCTCGAATCTTGTCGTTCGACGCAGAGGGTGATGGTCTTACCTTCCTGTCGGAGCCGGTGCCAGAGGAAACCGAAATCACCGGTCCTCTCGCCGCGGCATTGCGAATTTCCTCCTCTACATCCGATGCCGATCTCTTTCTTGTCTTCCGGGTGTTTACGGCCGACATGCGTGAGGTTGTCTTTGCCGGGGCGATCGATCCGCATACGCCGATCGCTCAGGGTTGGTTGCGTGCGTCGCATCGCAAGACCGACGATAGGCTTTCAAAGCCATGGCGGCCTTATCATACACATGACGAGCAACAGCCGCTTAAGCGGGGCGAACCGGTCGATCTACTCATCGAGATCTGGCCGACCTGCATTGTCGTTCCCGCCGGATGCCGGATCGCATTGTCCATACGCGGACGGGATTACGAATGGCAGAAAACGACCGGGGTGCGCCTGTCGAATTTCAAGAACGAGCTGACGGGATGCGGGCCGTTCCTGCACGATGATCCGCGCGACAGGCCAAGTTCGGTTTTTGGCGGCCGGACCACCCTGCACGTGGACAATGGTGCAGCCAATTATCTGTTTCTTCCGGTCATTCCACGTAGGACGTGATCGCGCGGCAATAAAGCGCAAACCACGCGCAAGAGGGACGATACCAGGGAGGACGCCATGAGGATGACGAGACGCAATTTGATGCAGGCCACCGCCGCAACCGTGCTCACAGGCTTCTCCGGGGCAAGGGCGGCAGCGGACTCTTCCGGCCCAATCCGCGTGGGCCTTCTGACCGTGAAGACCGGACCGCTCGCCTCAGGCGGAATCGATATGGAACGTGCGCTCGTCATGTATCTCAAGGAGCGCAACAACGAGCTCGCCGGTCGAAAGATCGATTTGATCGTTGCCGACACCGCGGGCGTTCCTGCAACAGCGCGCACCAAGACGCAAGAACTCGTGGAGCGCGACAATGTTCACTGTCTGATCGGCCCTCTTGCTGCCTTCGAAGCGCTCGCGATCGACGATTACATCCGCCAGACCAAGACGCCGACGTTGTCAGTTGCGGCCGCCGAGGACATGACGCAGCGTCATCCTAACCCGTGGTTCGTTCGGGGCACCTCAACGTCCGCGCAATGTGCCCATCCCATGGCCGACTATTGCGCCAAGGATCTCAAGTTCAAGCGGATGATTACCATCGCCGACGACATCGCATACGGCCAGGAGATGTGCGCCGGATTTCAGCGGGTCTTTGAAGGAAGCGGCGGCAAGATCATTCAAAAGCTGTTTCCCCCGCTCACCGCACCTGACTACGGCGCCTATGTAGCCGAGCTCAAGACCGACGCCGACGGAATCTTTCTGGGCCTTGCCGGATCGAATGGCTTCCGCTTCCTGCGCCAATTTGTCGAATACGGGCTTAAGGACAAAATTCAGCCCGTCGGCGGCATGACGGCTCTGGACGAGGCCGTGCTGCGAAACATGGGCGACGAGGCACTCGGCATCGTGACCGCATGCTGGTACTCCGCGGAACTCGGCAATGAGTTGAACAAGAAATTTGCTTCCTCCTTCCGGAAGCAGTTCAGCTACGACCCGGGCTTCTACGCCGCGGCGACCTATGTTGAGGCCGCAGTCCTTGAGGCGGCGCTGAAGAACGTAGGCGGAAAAATAGAGAACAAGGATGCGTTCATGGCTGCGCTGCGCGCGACCAATGTCGACACCGTGCGCGGACCGGTCAGGTTTGACGAATTCGGCAACGTCGTGGGTAACGTCTACATTCGCAAAGTCACGCGCAAGGACGGCCGGCTCGTCAATTCGGTCATCAAGACTTATCCTGATGTCAGCCAATTCTGGACCTACGATCCAAAACAATTCCTCGCCAATCCCGTCTATTCGCGGGACTTTCCGCCGGCGAAGAACCTCGAGAACTGACCGACCTCAAGCCGCGGAGCGAACCCGCACTCCTCCTCGGGGGCGACGCAAACATGCAGTTCTGGATCATCCAAATTCTCAACAGCCTGGCATTCGGCGGGATCCTCTTCTTGCTGGCGTCAGGCTTCTCGCTGATCTTCGGGCTGCAGCGCATTGCCAATCTGACTCACGGCAGCTTCTTCATGCTTGGCTCCTATATCGGAGCGAGCCTCCTGCGCGAACACACCCCGGGCGTCGATCTTTGGCTGGCGGCTTTGATGGCCGGTCTTCTTGTAGCCCTGCTGGGCGGTCTGCTTGAACGTCTCGTCCTTCGGCGTCTACCGGGAAATCCGCTCGGACAGGTGCTGGTTACGCTCGGCGTCGCTTTCATCATATCGGACGCATGTCTGGTGATTTGGGGCGGCGATCCGATTCCCGTTCCAACGCCGCGAGCTGTCGCCCGGCCGGTCATCGTCGGCCACTTTGCGTTTCCCACGTATCGGCTCGTCGTGGTGGGTATCGCCATTGCGGTTGCCATCAGTCTCCATCTCTTGCTCGAAAGAACGCGACTGGGCGCAATGATCCGCGCAGGTGTTGACGACATGCAGATCGCGCGCGCCGTCGGGATCAGGGTGTCCGTGCTGTTCACCTGTGTATTCTGCCTCGGAGCCGGAATCGCCGGCGCCGCAGGCGTTCTGGGTGGTCCGATCTTCTCGGCCTATCCGGGCCTCGACGCGGACATGCTGCCGCTTGCGCTCATCGTGGTCATTCTCGGGGGCGTCGGCAGTCTGGCTGGCGCGTTCATTGGTAGTTTCATCATCGGTGCCATCTATACGTTCGGCTCGACGCTATTTCCGGACGTCGCCTATTTCATTCTTTTCCTACCGATGATCGTGGTCATTGCCTATCGCCCCGAAGGCCTCTTCGGAAGGAGCCGTGCGTGACCCGACTTCTGATGACTTTGGCTGTGGCGGCCCTGATTGCGCTCCCTGCCTATGCAGGCGAATTCTATATCAACCTGGCGAGTCAGATACTCATCGCTGCGGTCGTTGCGATGAGCCTCAATCTGCTCGTCGGATACGGCGGCCTTACGTCGCTCGGCCACGCGGCCTTCGTCGGGTTTTCGGCCTATGTCTATGCCTGGCTTACCACCAAGCTGGGTATAGGGAACGGCGTTGCATCGGTCTCTGCGCTGGCAGCGACGACCGCTCTGGCATGTGCGTTCGGACTGGTTGCGCTGCGGGCCACGGGCCTGTCGTTTCTCATGATTACGCTCGCCTTCTCCCAAATTCTTTGGGGGCTCGCTTATCGTTGGGTTTCGGTGACCAATGGCGACAACGGACTTTCCGGGATCACGCGACTCGCGCCGTTCGGGACGTCGCTAGACAGCGCCGCGGGCTTCTATTGGGCAACCCTCGGCGTGTCGTTCATCGCATTTCTGGCAATCGCAGCATTCGCCAACTCGCCTTTCGGTGCGACGCTGCGCGGCGTTCGCGACGAGCCGCGCAGGATGGCGGCGCTTGGCCATAATGTCCATCTGATCCGCTGGATCACTTTCGTCTATTCAGGCTTTTGGGCGGCGGTCGCCGGACTGCTCTACGTGAACTACAACAAGTACATTCATCCGAGCGCGCTTTCGATTGCCAATTCGGCTGAGGCGCTGCTTGGCGTCATAGCCGGCGGATCCGGCACCCTGGGCGGGCCAATTGCCGGCGCCGCGCTCATTACGATCCTCAAGAACTACGCTTCGGCCTATATCGAGCGCTGGAACATGCTGCTCGGCTTCGTGTTCCTGGCCATCGTGTTGATTGTGCCGGAGGGAATCGTTCCGGGCTTGCAGAGGCTCGTGGCACGCAGGGGCGACCGAAAGAAATGACGGTTCCGGCGCTGGATATCCAGAATCTGGTCAAGAGATTCGGCGGACTGCCGGCAACTCGTCATGTGAGCATGCGGGTAGAGGCTGGTGAACGGCGTCTTATTCTCGGTCCCAACGGTGCGGGGAAGACGACGCTCTTCAATCAGATTACCGGCGATCTCTCTCCAACCTCCGGTTCGATCCGGCTATTTGGCCGGGAAGTTACGCGCCTTCCGCCATCGCGCCGGGCCCATCTCGGTATCGCGCGAACATACCAGATCGTCACACTTTTTCAGCAGGACACGCTCGAGCACAACGTCATGCTCGCACTGCTCGGCCTTAGTCGTCGGCGATATGATATGTTTCGTCCGCTCGCTTCCGTGCCCCAGATGCGCGAGAAGGCGCGGCGGGCGCTGGGACAGGTCGGCCTCGATCAATTGGGGCAGCGCAAGGTTTCGGATCTTTCCTACGGCGAGAAGCGACGGCTAGAAATCGCTCTGGCGCTGGCTCAGGAACCAAAGCTCCTGCTGCTCGACGAACCGATGGCGGGCTTGTCGACAGAGGAGCGAACGACTGTCCGCAACTTGATCGCCTCAATTCCGCGTTCCACCACGCTTGTCATGATCGAACATGACATGGACAGCGCATTGAGTCTCGTCGACAAGGTGACTCTGCTCCACTACGGCCAGGTTCTTGTCGAGGGCGATCGCGAAGCCGTCGTTGCTGCTCCACAGACGCGGGAGGTGTATCTTGGCCTCTGACGCGCTGACGCTCGAAGCAGTGAATGCCTATTACGGTGACAGTCACGTTCTTCAGAATGTAACATTTCACCTCCGCGAGGGCGAAGTCCTCGCGCTTCTGGGACGCA
>Ga0134128_10011131_pt1 | contig 10766 bp, 8 predicted proteins | sample KB31754_FD_96462 | JGI IMG/M metagenome (GOLD analysis project Ga0134128, IMG submission 96462) | Terrestrial soil microbial communities with excess Nitrogen fertilizer from Kellogg Biological Station, Michigan, USA - KB3-175-4 | ecosystem: Environmental > Terrestrial > Soil > Unclassified ...
CCAGGCCGCCACATGAGCGAGCCGTAGGCGAAGACCCACAGGTCTTCGTTGATTTGAGCGGAATGTGTGTTCATCGTGGCGGGAATTCTGGACTTATGCTCGCCTAACAGGACACCGGTTATCCTGCAACGGGCCTATGGACGAAGGGCGCAGAAACGCCTTATTCGGCAGGTTTTGAGATCGAATGATGCGCAACCCGAGAAGTCTTCAATCGCGCCGCCGGACCGGGCGCCGCTATACTATTCTGCTGTTCACTATTTTTGCGCTGGTTGCCGGCTGGACGGGTTTTTGGAAATTTGCAGCCGGTAAGGCGCAGCAGACCATTGAAGGCTGGCGCGCCCGTGAGGCCAAGGCAGGTCGACTTTATGCGTGTGCCTCGGAAACGATTGGCGGATTTCCATTCCGGATTGAAGTGAATTGCAACCAGGCGTCTGCGCTGTTCCGCAGCAATCGGCCGCCAATTGAACTCAAGGCCGACAACCTCGTTGTGGTTGCGCAGGTTTATCAGCCAGGTCTGATAATTAGCGAGTATCACGGTCCACTCACGATCGGCGAACCGGGCAAATCTCCGGATATTGTCGCTAACTGGAAGCTCGCTCAATCGAGCATACGCGGCACTCCGGCGGCGCCGGAGCGTGTGTCGCTGGTGTTCGACGGTCCGACAATTGACCGCATGAGCGGCGACGCGCGCCAAAACCTTATGCATGCCGCTCATATAGAGATCCACGGCCGCATGGCCGAAGGCTCTGCTGCCGATAAGCCGGTGATCGAAGTCGCTTTGCAGCTTGATCAGGTTTCCGCGCCGTCGTTGCATCCGGCCGCGGCACAGCCAATTAACGCAAGCGCCACCGCAATGCTTCGCGGCCTGAAGGATTTTTCGCCCAAACCCTGGTCGGTGCGCTTCCGCGAAATTCAGGCGTCTGATGGCCGCATCGATATCACGCAGGCGCGCGCGCAGCAGGGAGATATCATTGCCGTGGGATCCGGAGCATTGTCGCTCAATGCCAACGGACGGCTCGAAGGGCAATTGCGTGTCACGATGGCTGGCCTTGAGCAATTTCTGGCTGCGATTGGAGCGCAACAGCGCGTACAAACCTCGCCAAACATGGACAAGCTTGTCGGTGCGCTCGACCGGCTCGCCCCGGGCCTTGGCGATGTGGCACGCCAGCAGGCGGGCGCCAATCTTTCTCTCGGGATCAATTTGCTCGGCGAACAGACGACACTCGAGGGCAAGCGGGCTGTGACGCTGCCTTTGCGCTTCAACGATGGCTCCGTGTTTCTTGGACCGGTCCCGATCGGCAACGCGCCGGCTTTGTTCTAATTTTTTCCCGACGCATATGGTTTCGGCAGCGGCTCATGCGGCAGATCGGGATGCGGGCGGCCGAAATCCGGGGATGGCGAATCCTGGCCAATGTCCACAATTCCTTTGCGGATCGCGCGGGTCCGTGCGAAATGCTCGAACAGTGCGTTGCCATCGCCTTTGCGGATCGCTTTTGTCAGAGCCGATACGTCTTCGTTGAAACGGCCGAGCATTTCCAGCACGGCATCTTTGTTTGCAAGAAACACGTCGCGCCACATCGTCGGGTCGGAAGCGGCGATACGGGTAAAATCGCGAAAGCCGCCGGCCGAGAATTTCAACACTTCCGATCGCGTCACCGTTTGCAATTCGTCAGCTGTGCCGACGATTGTGTAGGCGATGAGATGCGGCAGATGGCTTGTGATAGCGAGCACCATATCGTGGTGATCGGGTGCCATGGTCTCGACGTTGGCACCGACTAGGCGCCAAAACGCGGCGAGCTTTTTTACGGCCTCTGGATCGGCGCCTTCGGGCGGCGTCAGAATGCACCAGCGATTGACAAAAAGCTCGGCAAAGCCGGCATCGGGACCGGAATATTCGGTCCCCGCGACAGGGTGCGCTGGGATGAAGTTTACTGTCTTCGGCAGGTGCGGAGCCATATCGCGCACAATTGCGCCTTTAACCGAACCAACATCGGAGACGATTGCTCCGGCGGCGAGATGAGAACCAATTTCCTTGGCGACAGAACCGCAGGCGCCGACAGGAACACAAACGATGACAAGGTCGGCGCCTTCAACGGCCGCCGCGTTGGATTCCACTACCTGGTCGGCAAGACCGAGTTCCGCGATGCGCCTGCGTGTCTGTGGTGACCGCGCCGTCGCAACAATTGTTCCGACCGCGCCCTGGGCGCGCGCCGCGCGCGCAATCGATGAGCCGATAAGGCCTACGCCGATCAACGCCAGGCGATTGAACAAAGTTGCTGGTTTGCTCACGCCGTCTTCCCCAGAAATTCTTTGAGTGCCTGGACCACCAGCCGGTTTGCTTCCTCGGTGCCGACACTCATGCGCAAGGCATTCGGCAGCTTGTAGGCGCCAACCTGGCGGAGAATAAGGCCTCGCTTCGTAAGGAATGCGTCCGCATCCTTGGCGGTACGGCCCCGCGTTTCAGGAAAATGTATCAGGACAAAATTTGCCGCGCTCGGGGTCACTTTGAGTCCGAGTTCGCCGATTTCGTCGGTCAACCATCCAAGCCATTTCGTGTTGTGCTGCCGCGAACGCTCGATGTGACTGGTATCGCGGATAGCGGCGATGCCGGCCGCGATCGCGGGACCGTTGACATTAAACGGTCCGCGGATGCGATTGACGGCATCCACAACATGCGATGGACCGTACATCCAGCCAAGACGCAATCCAGCGAGCCCGTAAATCTTCGAGAAGGTGCGCGTCATCACCACATTTTCGGTGGTAGCAACCAGTTCGATCCCGGACTCATAGTCATTGCGCTGGACGTATTCGGCATAGGCTGCATCGAGCACGAGCAACACGCTGGGCGGCAGCCCCGTGTGGAGTCGCTTGACCTCATCGAAAGGGATGTAAGTCCCGGTGGGGTTGTTTGGATTGGCCAGGAAAACGATTTTCGTTCTCGGCGTCACGGCTGCGAGAATGGCATTGACGTCGGCCGTAAAGTTATGTTCGGGCGCGGCAATTGGTTTTGCTCCCGTGCCCATCGTGGCGATCGGATACACAAGAAATCCGTGTGTCGTGTAAACCGCCTCATCGCCATCGGTGAGATAGGCGCGCGCGAGCAGGTTGAGCAGATCGTCGGAACCTGCTCCGCAAACGATACGCTCGGGATCGAGTCCGAATGCTGCGCCGATCGCCTCGCGCAATGCTGAGGCCGGCCCATCCGGATAGTCCTCCAGGTGTTCGCCTGCTTTGCGGTAGGCGGCAATTGCATTGGCGCTCGGCCCTAACGGTGTCTCATTGGAGGAGAGCTTGAATATCTTGGCGACACCGGGCGCGCTGCTTTTGCCCGGAACATAGGGGGCAATCTCGTTCACGCCGGGGCGCGGTTGCGGGCGATTGGTAGCCATGCGGTTTTCCGAACAGTCGGGCCTTATCGGACAACCGTATAGCGGGTTGCATGGCTTCCGACGAGGGTGGCCGAGCGCATCGTTGCGCCAGCCTTAACCAATGCGGCGCTGATCGTCTCGAGGTTCGCCTCTTTTGGCAAAGTTACGAGAAGGGCGGCGCCGTCGAAAGCGCGGTCCGGTACGGCAATAAAGTCGGCTAGCGCGGTTAATGCCTGCGCGGGCGCAGCACCCCAACCCGACACTCGCACACTCCAGACAGCCGCTTCGGTTGCCATTGCATCTGGAGCGACCCTGGAGAGGACGAAAACCGGGAGTGCCGCCGGATGGTCGGGGCGTTCGACAAAAGGCAGGCGCGCAATGATCTTTGGCGCGGCATCGAATTCGAGCGCACTCCACCAGGCGCCCGCCGAGGCTACGTCGAATGCCGGCACCAGGCCGAGATCGCCTTTTGATGCGGAAACCGCTGCGACAACACCGGCCGCGCCCATATGTGCAACGAAAGGCACGGTAAATCCGAAATGAAACCGCGCGGAGTCGCGCATGAGTGCGTCGCCTGCCGAAAGATCGGCATGCACGGAGAAGGGCGCCTGCACATATGTAAAGGTGGAGATGATTACGCGCCAAATGCTCTCTACCGTATCAAGTGGCAGGATGCCTTTGTGCCGTCCAACCAGCCGTCGCATCATCTCCGCTTCGCGCGCGGGCCGGAAGGCTGATGTGCCGGTATCTTGGCTTCGCTTGACGGCGATCAATCGGTCGATAATTTCGCCGCGCTCGATCAAAAGCTGGTGCATTCCCTCATCGATGCGATCGATCTCCTTGCGTAGGTCGGTCAGCGAGGGTGCCTGGGGTGGCTTTGTCATGGCCGCATTGATAAGTGGGCTGGGCGTTGAAATCAAAGAAAACGTTGACTGCGGCCTGCTAGGTTGACAGTAAACCTCTATTATCAGGCCCGCGATGCGGGTGGCGCGCCAGGAGCGCACGGCCGATATGACCAATGTCAATCTGACGGGAACAAGTGAGGAGGCTGATGCACCGCGCGAGGCGGACCAGCCGCATGACTCGCTTGTCGCGCGTTTCGGAGCCGACAAGCCGCTAAAGCTCGATGCTGGCGTTGAGTTGACCCCGTTCCAGATCGCCTACAAGACCTACGGCAAGCTAAATTCACAACGATCCAATGTAGTGCTGATTTGCCATGCCCTTACGGGCGACCAGCACGTTGCGAGCTTTCATCCTGTCACCAAGAAAGCTGGTTGGTGGGAGACCATGGTCGGGCCCGGCAGGCCGATCGACACGGACCGTTACTTTGTAATTTGTCCGAATGTGGTTGGGGCCTGCATGGGTACGACGGGCCCTTCCTCGACGGATCCGAAAACCGCCAAGCCTTGGGGCCTCGATTTTCCGGTTATTACCATTCATGACATGGTGCGTGCGCAGGCCATGCTGCTTGATCATCTCGGCATTGAATCTTTGTTTGCGGTCGCCGGCGGGTCGATGGGGGGCATGCAGGTGCTGCAGTGGGCGGCGAGCTACCCTGCGCGCGTGTTTTGTGCGTTGCCAATCGCCTGTGCCACCCGCCATTCGGCTCAGAATATTGCGTTCCACGAAGTCGGCAGACAGGCGATCATGGCTGATCCGGAATGGTGCGGCGGACGCTACCTTCTGGAAGATACCAACCCGCGCCGCGGCCTCGCGGTTGCGCGCATGGGAGCACACATAACTTATCTGTCCGACGCGGCACTGCACCGGAAATTTGGACGCAAATTCCAGGATCGGGCAAATCCGACATTCTCGTTTGACGCGGATTTCGAAGTCGAATCATACCTGCGCCATCAGGGGATTTCGTTCGTCGAACGCTTTGACGCAAATTCCTACCTCTACCTGACACGCGCGATGGACTATTTCGATCTTGCCGCCGACTACGATGGTGTGCTGGCCAAGGCATTTAAGGGCACAGCTACGCGGTTTTGCGTGGTTTCGTTTACCAGCGACTGGCTGTTTCCAACTTCGGAATCCCGCGAAATCGTTCATGCGCTCAATGCAGCCAGCGCGAGAGTTTCGTTCGCTGAAATCGTTACAGACAAGGGCCACGACGCCTTTCTGCTCGACGAGCCGGAATTGTTTGCAATTGTGCGTGGTTTCCTCGAGGGCGCAGGCGTGGCGCGCGGTCTTGGGGCTAAGAGCTGATTCATGAGCAACCTCTCACGAATCGCAACCACGCCGACAGAAACCGGTCCGCGTTTTTCTGGCGGGCCTCGCGTCGATCTAGTCTTGGTCGCCGAGATGGTCGAGCGCGGTGCAAAGGTCCTCGACGTCGGATGCGGCGACGGCGGATTGCTCCGTCTTCTCAGCGAAAGCCGTGGCGTCGATGGGCGCGGAATCGAATTGTCGCGAGAAGGCGTGAATGAATGCGTCGCGAAGGGACTGGCTGTTATTCAAGGTGACGCCGATACCGACCTCGCTGACTATCCGGACGACGCTTTCGACTACGTCATACTATCGCAAACGCTACAGGCCACTCGGCATCCTCGGGTAGTGCTGGAACACATGCTGCGCATCGGTCGTCATGCCATCGTGTCGTTCCCGAACTTCGGCCACTGGCAGGTTCGCCTTCAATTGCTGTTTGCGGGTCACATGCCCCGCACGGATATTCTGCCGTATAGCTGGTACAACACGCCCAATATCCACCACTGTACCATCAAAGACTTCCGCCAGCTTTGCACGGAGGTCGGGGTGCAGATGGAAAAGGCGGTGGCGTTAAATGCGTGGGGTGCGCCGCTGCGTCTCAACGCGCCCTGGTGGTTCTGGAATTTGTTCGGTGAGCAGGCGGTCTTCCTGCTCAGCCGGGGGCCTTAAAAACCATTTTCTCTCCGCTAAAGCTCGCCGGGAGTGTTTTGCTACCCCTTTAACTGTGGCGCAGCTGGGCGGCATCTTTGCCTGACAGTATAATTGAGGAAAACAACAGTATTATTGTAAGAGCGCGTGTATCCGAATTTCATGAGAATGTATAATATTTTCGCAGCGGGTATTCCAATGGAATAGCCGCTATGCAGCCCATGAAATGACCTTCCAATGATCACGAAATTGCCATATGGGGGCAGCGTTTGGACACCGTGTTCCAGCGCTGATTCTGTCAGTGCCGGGCGCATTGCTTAAATAGCTTAAGGGGACTACTCGATGACAATTAATCCTAGGCGGGCGACGATACTTCTGTGTTCGATGGCGGTTGCAGTTCTTGCAACGTCGGCCCTCGCAAGACCCGTCCATCACCATCGGCACCGCGCCATGGCGACTCCGCAAAGTGTTATGGGGCCGCAATCGCTTGGGGCCGATCGGGACGTGCGTTATTCGTTCCACTCAATTCCGGCTGCATCTGCGGCCCAATCGGTTTCGGAAGGACCAGGTGACGGCGTTGGGCGCAGCCGCCATGGGCGGCGGGCGCTCGCCGATGCGCGTGCACGCGCACAGTCGCACTCAAATTCTGCATTCGGCGGCGCGACCAGCAATTCGCTGGTCGTCGAGGCGCGAAAATACATTGGCACTAATCCGACGGGGCGGGGCAGCCTTTGGTGCGGAGCATTCATGGATCTGGTGCTCAAGCGGACCGGTCATCCCGGGGGCGGAAATCTGGCGAGCGCGTATGCCCGCTACGGCACCAGAGTAAGTGTTCCGCAAGTCGGTGCTATCGCAGTAATGGGGCGTCGTGGTGGTGGCCATGTCGGCGTCGTCAGCGGTGTTGATCCGAACGGCAATCCGATCATCGTGTCCGGCAACCACAATCACACAGTTGCTGAAGCGGTCTATCCGGCCGGACGTATCAACACCTATGTGCTGCCTGGCGGCTGAGCGCCGGTCCCGAACTGACGCCATCGAGAACAAGCCGCGCCCCATTTAACTAAACGGGGCGCGGTTTCTTATTCGTCGACGCTGACGGCATCGCCGATACCGATATCGCCTCCGGCGGTGACATCGGCATAGACGCCGCAATCGGTGTGATTGAAATTGTCCATGAGCGCGCGCGGGATCGCGAGGTCGCGAATGCCGGTGTCGGGGTCGACATTCGTCGCGGCGCACCGCTGAATCCGTTTGACGACCTTCAACCGCGCAGATGTTCCAATTCGCAGGTCTCGGTTGAGCAAATCGAATTCACGCCAGGGTGGCCATCCCGCGACGTAAAGATTGGCGCGGAACCGCAGCGGATCGACCGGCGCGCCGATCATATTCTCGACTGCGGCCACCGAAGCGAGATTGATGATCGAGACCACTTTGCGCGCCACGTCCGAAAAACTGTGGCCGGCCCCGAAAAGCACTTTCGGCGGCCCTTTCAGGTCCTTTGGCATGAATCGGCGGCAGAAGGCTTCGATTGTCAGTCTTCCCTCCTTCGTGCGCAAGTCGCCCCGCGCGGCTTCCCGGCCTTCCCAGAAAACCGATAGCGTGTGATCGGCCTCATCGAAATAGGTCCGAAGTGCAGCCAGCCGCTCGTTTCGCATGAGCATCAGGAAACGTTGCTTGGGGAAGTAAGCCGGGGCTGCCGGATCAAAACCGCAGGGGCCATTTTCGATTGCATAAAGGCGATCGGCCGGCAGTGTCTGGCCCACAGCGAGCCGGGTTCGCTCAGGGCTTTGAGGCGAAAGCCCTTTGACGGGGTAGCGGTAAATTGCCCGTACCGCGGATGGCTCGAATGTCATCGGTTCTTGGGCATTTCGGCGCACTCCGCAAAGGATTAACGCTGACCTATATCAATCAAACCGGCTCTTCAAACTGCAATAAGGACACCCACATAATGCAAGAATTGGATGCAAGAATTGGGCTGCCTGGATGGGGCCCGGCGTTCCGGCGCCTGTCAGGGCCGAGGGAGTGAGGCATGAACTTCGAGAAATACACCGACCGCGCTCGTGGGTTTATTCAATCCGCCCAATCGCTGGCCTTGCGCGAAGGGCATCAGCAATTTGCCCCTGAGCACCTGCTCAAAGTCCTTCTCGACGACCCCGAAGGACTGGCAGCTGGCCTGATCGACCGCTCCGGAGGCCAGTCCCGCCAAGCGCTGCAGGCTGTAGAGGCCTCACTCGCCAAGCGACCAAAGGTCAGCGGCGGTGGTGCCGGACAGGTCTATCTCGATCCGGCATTGGCGCGCGTTTTCGACGTTGCCGAAAAAGCGGGTGAAAAGGCCGGCGACAGCTTTGTCACGGCCGAGAGGCTGTTGCTTGCGCTTGCTTTGGAAAAAGATAGTGAAGCCGGAAAGATCCTGGCGAAGGCCGGGGTGACGGCTCAGAACCTGAATGCCGCGATTAATGCGCTGCGCAAAGGCCGCACCGCCGACTCGGCGTCGGCCGAGAATGCGTATGACGCGTTGAAAAAATATGCCCGCGATCTCACACAGGCGGCGCGCGAAGGCAAACTTGATCCGGTGATCGGGCGCGATGAAGAGATCCGCCGCACGGTTCAGGTCTTGTCACGCAGGACCAAGAACAACCCGGTGCTGATCGGCGAGCCGGGCGTCGGCAAGACAGCGATCGTCGAAGGTCTCGCCCTGCGTATCGTCAACGGCGACGTTCCGGAAAGTCTTCATGACAAACGGCTGCTTGCGCTCGATCTCGGTGCGATGATTGCCGGAGCGAAGTATCGCGGTGAGTTCGAGGAGAGGCTCAAAGCCGTCCTGCAGGAAGTCACGTCGTCCGATGGCGGTATCATCCTTTTCATTGACGAAATGCATACGCTGATTGGTGCGGGCAAGGCCGATGGCGCCATGGATGCCTCCAATCTTCTCAAGCCGGCCCTGGCACGAGGTGAATTGCATTGCATCGGCGCTACGACACTGGACGAGTACAAGAAACACGTTGAAAAGGACGCTGCGCTCGCGCGGCGATTCCAGCCGGTCTTTGTATCGGAGCCGAGTGTCGAAGATACGATTTCCATCCTGCGCGGGCTCAAGGACAAGTACGAGCAGCACCATGGGGTGCGCATTTCCGATTCTGCAATCGTCAGCGCCGCGACACTCTCGCACCGGTACATCACCGATCGTTTCCTTCCCGACAAGGCGATCGACCTCATCGATGAAGCCGCCGCGCGGCTGAAGATGCAGGTTGATTCCAAGCCGGAGGAACTCGATTCCATCGATCGCGAAATTGTGCGTCTGAAGATCGAGCAAGAGGCCTTGAAAAAAGAATCCGACCCAGGCTCGAAGGACCGACTCAAGCGCTTGGAGACTGAATTGAAATCGCTGGAAAAACAGTCCGCCGATCTGACCGGCCGCTGGAAAGCGGAAAAGGAAAAACTTTCAGATGCACAGAAGCTAAAGACCGAGCTCGATCAACTGCGCGCGGAGCTCGCCAATGCGCAGCGACGCGGCGAGTTCCAGCGCGCCGGCGAATTGGCTTATGGACGGATTCCCGAGCTTGAGAAAAAACTGAAAGCAATTGAGGCCGCTGAAGCCAAAGGCGCGATGGTAGAGGAGACAGTCACCGCCGATCACGTCGCGCAGGTCGTCTCGCGGTGGACTGGCGTTCCCGTCGACAGGATGCTCGAAGGCGAAAAGGAAAAGCTTCTGCGCATGGAAGATGAGCTCGCCAAGCGCGTCATCGGCCAACAGGATGCGGTGCATGCAGTGTCTACCGCCGTCCGGCGCGCGCGCGCGGGACTGCAAGATCCACATCGTCCGATCGGGTCATTCATGTTTTTGGGCCCCACCGGTGTTGGCAAAACCGAATTGACCAAAGCGTTGGCGGAATACCTGTTTGATGATGAAAATGCCCTCATCCGCATCGACATGTCGGAATACATGGAGAAGCATGCAGTAGCGCGTCTGATTGGTGCCCCTCCCGGATATGTCGGTTACGAAGAGGGCGGTGCGCTTACTGAAGCGGTGAGGCGGAGGCCGTACCAGGTTATTCTTTTCGACGAGATCGAGAAAGCGCATCCGGATGTGTTCAATGTCCTGCTGCAAGTGCTCGACGATGGCCGGCTGACGGACGGTCAGGGTCACACCGTCGACTTCCGCAACACGCTGATCGTGATGACATCAAATCTCGGTGCGGATTTTCTGGTCAATCAACCGGAAGGTCAGGACACGGATGCCGTCAAGGATCAGGTAATGACGGTTGTCCGCGCCGCATTCCGGCCTGAATTCCTCAATCGCGTCGACGAGATCATTCTGTTCCACCGTCTCAAAAAATCGGAGATGGGACACATCGTCGACATCCAGATTACTCGGCTGCAGAAGCTTCTCGATGACCGCAAGATCACCGTCAAACTAGACGCGAGGGCGCGCGACTGGTTGGCCGACAGAGGTTGGGATCCCGCCTATGGGGCGAGGCCGTTGAAGCGCGTGATCCAAAAATCGGTGCAGGACCCGCTCGCCGAAATGATACTCGCAGGCAC
>Ga0134128_10011132_pt1 | contig 10765 bp, 6 predicted proteins | sample KB31754_FD_96462 | JGI IMG/M metagenome (GOLD analysis project Ga0134128, IMG submission 96462) | Terrestrial soil microbial communities with excess Nitrogen fertilizer from Kellogg Biological Station, Michigan, USA - KB3-175-4 | ecosystem: Environmental > Terrestrial > Soil > Unclassified ...
GCGCGGAAGCTCGCATCGATCGGCGAGCAGTTAAGCGGCTGCGCTGCGAAGAGACGCGGGAGCTTCGCAATGGCGCCGGCTTTCATCAGCTCACGAAAACCGAACGCGCATCCGAGCAGGCTGCTTCCTGCGCCGACTGGCATGATGACATTGTCGGGGGCGCGAAATCCCAGGTCCTCCCAGAGCTCGTAAGCAAATGACTTCGTGCCCTCCAGAAAAAACGGCTGCCAGTTGTGGCTCGCGTAGAACGTCGCGTCGGATTGGCGGATCGCCTCCGCCTCCGACTCTTCGCGCGGCCCCTCGACCAGCTGTATCTGTGCGCCGTAGGCGCGCACCTGGGCGATCTTCGCAGGCGAGGTCGATGCAGGGGCCAATATCTTGACGCGCATCGCTCCGGCTGCGCCGAGGCCCGCCATCGAGGACCCGCCGTTGCCTGAACTGTCTTCCAACACCGCACCGATGCCGATCTGCCGGAGAAAGGACAACATGACAGCCGAGCCACGGTCTTTGAAGGACCCGGTCGGATTGAACCATTCCAGTTTGAAGAACGGACGAAGGTCGCCCCACATCCGCTGAACGAGCGGCGTGCAGCCTTCACCCAGCGTGATCGGCTTTTCGATTTCGACAGGAAGAGCCGCCCGGTATCGCCAGAGCGATCGGGTGCGGCCGTCAATCTCGTCACGAGAGATGCCGGTGCCCGGCGTGATCAGAAGTGGCGTGCGGTCGTCGGAACACCAGCGCGGGACGTTCAGCGGATAGGTTCTGCCGTTGCGAGGATCGACGTAGCTTGCCCTGGACACAGAAGCTCCGAATGCTAGCCGATACAAGATGTCTGATTTTAGACAACGTGTACATCCGCTATTCTGCGATCCGGGAGTTGCCTCTCTGGAGCGGAATGGGATGAGGTTGAATCGTCATTGCGAGCGACCCTCTACGCTCGCCGCGCGAGCTTCGGCGGACACGTCGTCGCCGTCGCCCTCGCAATGACGGCCTAGCGAAGAAAGTAGTCCGCCCCTCATTGGGGGCAGTCTCAGGAAATCGGTAAAGCGAAGATGTTGGCGGGTGAATGCCAGCCTCTCTATCGAACAGCCGTCTATCCGCCGGTTGTGAAGCCGGGATAAAGCGTCATGCCGCCATCGACGAACAAGGTGGCGCCGGTCACGTAATCTGCGGCGTCTGAGACGAGCCATGCGACGGCCTGCGCGATGTCCTCGGGCTCGCCGATGCGCTTGTAGGGCACCAGTGTCATCAAATCCCTGTATGCCTCGGGTGTTTCCCAGGCAGGCCGGTTGATCGGGGTTCGAATGGCGCCCGGTGCTACCGCGTTGGCGCGAATGGCAAGTGGCGCCACTTCCTGCGCAATGCTTCGCATCAATTGCATCACACCGCCCTTTGAAGCGGCATAGTCGACATGGCCGGCCCACGGAATCTCCTGATGTACTGAGCTCATGAACACGAGCTTGCCGGCGGCGACCGAGATGTCGCGCACCACGCCGCGCTTCCTGAACTCGCGCACCGCTTCCCGCGCACAGAGAAACTGCCCGGTCAGATTGACCGAGATCACCTCGTTCCACTGTTTCAGCGTCATATCGAGCAAAGGCGCATCACGCTGCAGTCCGGCATTGCTGACGCCGATGTGAAGCGTTCCGAAATGGCCGATCGCCTTGGCGAACATGGCCTGGACGTCTTCTTCGGAGCTGACGTCGGCCTTGATGGCAAGCGCACGGCGTCCGCCGGCTTCGATCTGGTGCGCGACCTCTTCAGCCGTTTCCGGATGGGTTACGTAGTTGACGACAACGTCAGCGCCGGACGCGCCAAGGCCGAGTGCAACCGCTTTGCCGATTCCGGAATTGGCGCCCGTGACCAGGGCGGCCTGTCCTTCAAGCACCACTGGGAAGCGAGGGGCTGGTCGTTGCCGCGCCCCCGGCGAAGCGGGAGCCGTGGGATCAGTGATGGATTCAGCCATGCTTTGCTCTTTCCGGTGTCCGTTTGCGTTCTCCACCTTTGTTCGACAGTGCTTTATGGCCGCTGCGCCTCTCCGACGGCTTGTCGTGATGCGTGAGATTGTGGGCGGTGTTGACCAGGGCCATGTGCGAAAACGCTTGCGGAAAATTGCCGACCAGCCTCTTGCGGCCGACGTCGTATTCCTCCGACAACAATCCGACATCGTTGCACAGCGTGAGAAGGCGCTCGAACAATGCCTTGGCCTCCGCCTCCCGGCCGATCAGGTGATAGGCGTCCGCGAGCCAGAAGCTGCACGGCAGGAACATGCCTTCGCCCGGAGGCAAGCCATCCTTTGCCGCCTTGGTGTCGTAGCGGCGCACGAACCCGTCGCCGACCAAGCCGCTTTCGATCGCATCGATGGTCGAGATCACGCGTGCATCGTCAGGCGGCAGGAAGCCGACGGCGGGAATCAATAGCAGGCTCGCATCGAGCTGCGGCTCGCCATAGACCTGCACGAAGGATTCTTGCTTCTGGTCATAACCGTGACGGCAGACATCCACATGAATGGTTTCGCGGATCGCTTTCCATTCGTCGACGGGACCGTCCATGCCGAACTCCTCCGCCGACTTGATGGCGCGGTCGAACGCCACCCACGTCATGATCTTCGAATAGGTGAAATGCTTAGCCCCGCCACGAACCTCCCAGATCCCCTCGTCGGGCTCGGTCCAGGTATTCTTGAGATGCGATAGCAGCGCGCATTGGATCGCCCAGGCCCGCTCGTTTTCGAGGAGGCCGCCGCGGCGCGCCTGGTAAAGCGCATCCATGAGCTCGCCATAGACATCGAGCTGAAGCTGGGTATGCGCGGCGTTGCCGATGCGGACGGGACTCGAACCTTCATAGCCGGAAAGCCACGGCACTTCCCATTCGGTCAGGCGGCGCTCACCGGAGACGGCATACATGATCTGCAGTTGCGGAGGACTGCCGGCAACCCCGCGAATGAGCCAATCGCGCCAGGCCCGCGCCTCGTCGTAATATCCGGCTCCCATCAGGGTAAGCAGACTGAGCGTGGCGTCGCGAATCCAGCAGAATCGGTAGTCCCAGTTTCTGTTGCCACCGATCTGTTCGGGCAGCGATGTCGTCGCGGCGGCGACGATGCCTCCGCTCGGCTGGAACGTCAGGGCCTTCAGCGTGATGAGGGAGCGCAGGACATGGTCCGAGTATGGTCCGGCGGATTTACATCGCCCCGACCAGCCGAGCCAAAACCGCTCGCAATGCTCCAGCAATTTGAAGGGATCGGCGGCGGCGGCCGCGCGCTGATAGGAAACCTGGTGGGTGAGGACGAAGTTCTTGCGCTCACCTTGCGAAATGACGAAATCGCCGATCGTCCTCATCCCTTGGCCGCGCACCGCGACGTCGCTGCGCAGGACCAGCATGGAAGCGCCGGCGACCAACGACAGCGCGCGATCCTCCAGGCGGCTGACCCAGGGAATGGAGATCCCGTAATCGAAACGCACCGCGAGCTCGCTTCGCACCTCGAGGCGGCCTTCCAGTCCTTCGATGATGCGGACAATCCTCGAATGACTGGATTTCGGAGGCATGAAATCAGTGACGCGAACGCGTCCTTCGTCACCCGAAAAAACGGTCTCGAGGATCAGCGTTCCCGGACGATAACGCCGCTCTTGCTTGCACGGTTTCGCAGGGAAGATGCGCCAGTAGCCGTTCTCTTCCGTTCCGAGCAACTTTGCAAAACAACTGTCGGAGTCGAACCTCGGCAGACAAAGCCAGTCGATCGAGCCGTCCAGCCCGACAAGGGCTGCTGTTTCGCAATCGCCAATCAGTGCGTAATCTTCGATCCGGAGCATGGAATACCCACTGGATGAAGCTGACAGGCGTATTCTGGTTCCGCTGCGACTGCTGCGCTCGATCTAGACTTTAGGATTATTTTTGTCCGCATGGGAGATCGCGCGGGCCGGTGAAGCTCGTGCGGCCGAGGACTGAGGGACCAGCGCAAATCGCGAATGCTCAGGTGTTGGCTGCCATCATCCAATGATCACGGCAATGAATCATGCCACCAAGCCGATCACGGGTCTTGCGATCCTGCACGCGATTTCCCGCTTGCGCAAACGCGCGTTCTTGGCTTGCTGATCTTGCGGCTTCGATCCGCGGGCTTCGATGCGCGCTACCGCGCCTTGATGCACGGGCCGGCTACCAGATCGCGCGTCAGCGAGATGCCGGTGCCGGCCGCAGCAATCACCACCAGCCGCTATTCCAGCCCCATGGGCGCGGGCCCCATCCCACGCTCACGCTCCATCCTGGGCGCGGACCCCATCCAGGGCCCCAACCTGGGCCGGGGCCCCATCCCGGGCTTGCGGCCCACACCGGGCCCGGACGCCACACCGGCCGCGGCGCGGGGCTCCAAGCGTAAGCGCCACGCCATCCCGGACGCCACGCGCGGCGCGGACCCACGGCAACGAATCGTCGTGGACCCGCGCGCCAGACGCGGCGGCCCCGCGAGTCCCTGACCCAGCGCACCTGCTGGATGCCAGAGGTTTGGCCGACGACCGATTTTGCTTCTGGGGTCATCCCGTTCGGCATCGCCGAAGCCGCCGTCGAGGTGAGAGCAACACCGCCGAGCGCGGCGAAGGCAACAACAGCAATGTTCAGTTTCATGGACTATTACCTCCTTTGAGACCGCAGAACGCATGGCTCGTTCAATGGTTGCTAAAGGCGCCGGAGACAGGTTTTAATTTAACCTTTGTCGAAGTTCCCGCCGGACGTGCCGCGCGGCATTCGCGAGGTCCTCACGGTTCCCCCGGGGATCGTGCGCTTCGGCAGGCAGCGAACGGCCCGACATTGTGCTTGGCCGCCGACCGCGACTCATGGTCGTTGTGCGCGGCGCGAGGCAATTCGGGAATAGCCGGAAATGGACATCGATACGTCGTGGCGGCGGCGATTCGCGTGGCTTTGGCTGGCCTATGCGATCAGCACGGCCGGCTCCTTCGTTGCATTCGACGCCTTTCCCCTGATTGCGATCATCGTGCTGCATGCGAGCCCAGCCCAGGTCTCGGCATTGGCCGCGATGGGCCTGGCGGTGGGGGCAATCGTGGCCGTGCCGGTCGCGCCGCTGCTGGAGCAGCGCCGCAAGCGTCCGGCGATGATCGCGGCCGATCTCATCCGCTTCGCGGCATTCGCGAGCGTGCCCCTGGCCTTTGTGATTGGCTGGCTCAGCTTCGCCCAGCTTCTTATCGTGTCCATCATCACCGGCGCGGCCGACATTGCCTTCCGCGCGGCGAGCGGGGCGTATCTGAAGACGCTGCTGCCGCGGGGAGAACTGCTCACCGCCAATGCGCGATTCGAGTCGACATTGTGGACCGCCACGATCCTGGGCCCGCCGCTCGGCGGCGCGGCCTTCGCGCTGTTCGGTCCCGTCATCACCGTGATTGCCAATGCCGGCAGCTTCCTGCTGTCGGCGATCGCGATCCGCGCCATCGGCGGCCACGAGCCGAGACCCGCGCAAGCCGGCGCGCAGCGGCTGCGCGGTGCGGACGTGTTCGAAGGCTGGCGATACATTCTCACCCATCCGACGCTGCGCCCGCTGTTCTTCAACACCATCATGGTCAACGGCCTGATCATGGCGACGGCACCCTTGCTCGCCGTTTTGATGCTGGGCCATCTCGGCTTTGCGCCCTGGCAGTATGGTCTTGCCTTCGGACTGCCGTGCGTTGGCGGCGTGATCGGCTCGCGATTGTCGCGGCCACTCGTTGCGCGGTTCGGGAAGCGCAAGGTGATGCTCGCGGCCGGCAGCCTGCGTGCATGCTGGTCGATCGGACTAGCCTTCATCCAGCCGGGCATCGCCGGGCTCGTGCTGGTCCTTGCGATCCAGTTCGGTCTCGTGACTTCGATCGGCGTGTTCAACCCGGTGCTGGCGAGCTATCGGCTCGAGCAAACCGAGGCGGGCCGGATCGCGCGCGTCCTGTCCGCCTGGTCGGTCACGAGCAATGCCACGATCGCGCTTTTGACTGTGCTATTGGGCTTGCTTGCGAGTCTCGCCGGCCCGCGCACTGCAATCGCCATCGCCGGCCTTCTCATGTTGCTGTCGCCATTGCTGCTGCCGCGGCAGGCGCGGCAGAATAAGCACGAGCCGTTGGCGGCAAGGACGCCGCCGGCGCAACAATTGAGCTGATACTCCAAACGGCGGCGGGCATTTTGCATGGCTGTTGTGCGAAGATAGCCGGTAGCAACGATGTCCCGCCAATCCGTACATGACGGCGCAACACTTATTGAATATGTCGGTCCAAGTCATATCATTTCGGAAATTCTCTCCTCATGAATGAACTCAAGCCGATCCGGGTCGACGCTCCAGCGCCCGCCAAGCGATCGTTCGCCGCCATGCGGCACAAGGGCTTCCAGGCCCAGTTCTCCACCTATGTGCTCGCGATGATTGCGGACAATATCGAGCACGTGATCAGCTATTGGGTGGTGTTTCAGAAATTCCATTCGCCGGCGCTGGGCGGCTTTGCGATCGTCTCGCACTGGCTGCCCTTTCTCCTGTTCTCGGTGACGTCGGGCGCACTCGCCGAACGTTTCGATCTGCGGCGGATCATCCAGATCGGCATGGCGCTTTTCATCATCGCTTCGCTGAGCTGGAGCTATTTCTTCATCACCGACAGCTTGCAGATGTGGCAGGCGATGCTGATCCTCGTCATCCATGGCTGCGCCGGCGTGCTGTGGCAAACGCCGAACCAGATGCTGCTTTACGACATCGTGGGCGCGCAGGCGCTGGAAAGCGCGGTGCGGCTCAACGCCATGGCGCGCTATCTCGCGCTTCTGGTGGGACCCGCGGTCGGCGGCGCCATCCTGATCGTGCTCGGGCCGGCGCACGGCATCATGCTCAACACGCTGTTCTATCTGCCGCTGGTGTTTTGGCTCATCAACGCGCCCTACGGCCCGAAGTTTCGCAGCGGAACGCCGGCGCCGCGGCGGGCGGTGCGCGGCCTCGACGATATCCTGTCGACGATACGCGACATTCGCGGGCATGCCACCATCGTCTCGATGGTGCTGCTCGCCGGTGCCGCGTCGTTCTTTGTCGGTAACGCCTATAGCTCGCAGATGCCGGGTTTTGCGGCCGACCTGCATCATGGCGATCCCGGCGTCGCCTATAGCGTGCTGCTGGCGGCCGATGCCGCCGGCGGATTGCTCGGCGGCCTGATCCTCGAAGGCGGCGGATTGTTGCCGCCGCGCCCGCGCACCGCGATCGTGCTGGCGCTGTTCTGGGCCGCGGCGCTGGTGGTGTTTGCGCTGGCGCCGATCTATTGGCTCGCGGTCGGCTTTCTATGCCTCGCCGGCTTTCTGGAATTGTCGTTCAACGCGATGGCCCAGAGCCTGGTGCAGCTCAAGGCGCCGCTCGATCAGCGCGGGCGCGTGATCGGCCTGTTCAACATGGCGAGTCTCGGATTGCGAGCCTTCAGCGGCATCTCGGTCGGCCTGATCGGAAGCCTGATCGGCATCCATTGGTCGCTGGCGCTGTCGGCTTTGGCCGCGATGACGATTGCGGCAACGCTGTTGCCGCTCACCCGGCGCCGTGTTGTGGAGTGAGCGCGCCGCCGCTTACTTCGCCGGCGGATCGGCGGCGGAAGCGGCAGCGTCCGGGTCCGGCTGTTTTTGCCCCGTGAGGCGCTCCAGCACCGAGCGCACGGCATCGCGGGTGTTGCGATCCTTCAGCGCATCGAGCAACGGTCCGGTAACGGTCGAGCGCTTGATCAAGGCATCGGCTTCCGGAAATATCAGCGGATCGTCCCACGGCCCCTGCACCACGAAGGGCAGGTCGAAGCTGCTGGTGCCGTTCGAGACCAGGCTTGCCGTGCCCTTGAGATCGAATTCGCGGCTCGGCACCGTGATCGTGCCGTTCACCGTGACGTTGACCGCCGGCCCCTCCAGCTTCACATTCTCGGTGGTCGCGATGCCGTCGGCGAATTTCAGCGCGATGGTCAGATTATTGTAGGGCGTCGAGCCGGAGCGGAAACTGCCTGCGCCCGACAGCGGCCGGCGTTCCAGCCGGCGCAGCAATTGCTCGACATTGAGGCCCGAGATCGCGCCGTCATGGCCGTTTAACGTCGCGGTGCCGTCGAGCGATTGCATCAGCCCGAACGGGCTCGAGCCCGACGCCGCGAGGGAGACGTTGAGATTGCCGCGGCCGGACAGGCGATTGATGCCGAACAGCTCGCTGGCAACGGCCTGCAAGTCGACATCGAGAAACTGGAATTGTGCCTTCACGTCCGCGGCGGTGTCGGAGCGGGCGACGCCGAGCGAGCCCCTGGCAAGGCCGCCATAGACCTGCGCCTCGCCGACCGAGAGCGCCAGCGCGCCGCCGCGCAAATTCGCGCCGAACGCGGTGCGGCCGAGCTTGGTCGGGCCGACGGTGACATTGGCTGCCGAGAGGCGCATGTCGAGATCGGTGCTCGACAGCGCGTTCAGGTCGAACATCTGCCGATTCCAGTCGCGCGCGCCGCTGGCGAGCAGACGGAAAGTGGAGATGTAGGGTGTGAAGTCGAGCGTGTCGGCGGCGAGCGTCGCCTGCAAGGTTTGCCGGCCGTTATTGGCGTAGGTCATCACGCCCTCGGCGACATTGCCGTCGAGCTCGACATTGACATTGGTGAGCGCCACCGAGGCGCCGACCACGTTGGCGCGCGCCTTCAGCGCGAAGCGGCCGAAGCCGCCGGCGCCGGGCGGCTCCTGTCCCATCCAGTTCAGCGCGTTGCGCAGCGACGGGCTGTCGATGGTGAGCGTGCCTTCCATCAGCGCCGAGGTGCGGTTGGCCACCGTGCCGTCGAAGGCGAGCTTCAGCGGGGTAGAGGAAAGCCGCGCCTTCAACCCGGACCGATCGCCCGAGAGAGCTGCGAGGAAATCGGAGACGCTGATCGCGCCGTCGACGCGCTGGCCGCGCCAGTCGAACTGTCCCGTGGCGGCAAAAGAGCGCGAGATCGACGGCCAGGCCAGCGACAGATCGATGTCGTCGAGCTTCTCGGCGTGGTTGTTGGCATCCTCATACGTCAGCACGCCGTCCTGGATGCGGATTTCGGAGAACGACACCTGGTTGTCGGCGCCGGGTTTCATGGTGCGCGCGATGGTCTGGATGAAGGGCGTCCAGTTGCTCTCGCCATCGGCTTGCAGCTTCACGCGGATCTGCGGCCGCAACATCATCACGTCGGCGATCTGGAAGCGCTGGAGCAACAGCGGCAGCAGGCGTAGATTGGCGGTGAGCACGTCGACGCGCAGCGCCGGATCGTCGGTGCCGCCTTTCAGCCCGACATCGTGGAACGAGACATAGCTGCCGGGGAACACGGAAACGTCGATCGCCCCGTTCACGGTCAGGTCGAGCCCGGTGACGGCGCGAATCTGTGCCTCGACGGCCTCGCGCAGCGCATCGCGGTTGATCAGCCAGGAACTGGCGATCAGGCCGACCAGCATGAGGCCGAGCAGCGCCGCGATCGGCGTCCCCAGGCGCTTCATCCCTTGGGCCATCGTCACTGCCATGTCCTGATCGGGTTTTTGGTCGGATCGCGATTGAACTGATATTGGGCGGGGTGCGCCGGGACCCTTGCCAACCCCCGCAACTTGAAGGGTTTTCTTGACGCTTTCAAGGCCGTGTCAAGCACGTGGAGGGCCTCTCCCAAGCGATGTTTGGTCGCGCCGAAAGCAGGGGGTCGAACGGGCCCACCTGTCATTGACGCATTGCGAAGATTTCGCCTAATAATCCTCAGCTAATGACGGCCGCACAGGCGTCTTTCTCCCACCAGGTCATAATTTCATGAACAAGGTTTACCCCGACGCCAAATCGGCCCTCGACGGTCTTCTGAAGGACGGCATGATGGTGATGTCCGGCGGCTTCGGCCTCTGCGGCATTGCCGAGACCTTGTCGGACGCGATCCGCGACTCTGGCGTGAAAGGCCTTACCGTGGTTTCCAACAATGCCGGTGTCGACGGCATCGGCCTCTCGAGGCTGCTCGAGACACGGCAGATCAAGAAGATGATCTCTTCCTATGTCGGCGAGAACAAGCTGTTCGCGCAGCAATTCCTCGCGGGCGAGCTGGAGCTCGAATTCAATCCGCAAGGTACGCTGGCCGAGCGCATCCGCGCCGGTGGTGCGGGCATTCCCGCTTTCTTCACCAAGACCGGCGTCGGCACGCTGATCGCCGAGGGCAAGGAAGTGCGCGAGTTCGACGGCGAGAAATATCTGATGGAACGCGGCCTGTTCGCCGATCTCGCCATTGTCCATGCCTGGAAGGGCGACACCGCAGGCAACCTGATCTATCGCAAGACAGCGCGCAACTTTAACCCGATGATGGCGACCGCGGCAAAATACACCGTCGCCGAGGTCGAGCATCTTGTTCCCGCAGGCGAGCTCAATCCCGACCACATCCATACGCCCGGCATTTTCGTCAAGCGCATCGTCGAGGTAGGCACCGCCAAGAAGCGCATCGAGTTCCGCAACACCCGTCCGCGGCCTGCGGCGTAACCCTCGCGCGTGATCCGGAAAAGTGGGAACCGGTTTTCCGACGAGATCACGCGCAAACTAAAAAACTTTTCAGGAGAGCCAAGATGGCCTGGACCCGCGAACAGATGGCCGCCCGCGCCGCCAAGGAATTGCAGGACGGATTTTACGTGAACCTCGGTATCGGCATTCCGACGCTGGTGTCGAACTACATCCCCCACGGCATGGACGTGAACTTGCAGAGCGAGAACGGCATGCTCGGCATGGGTCCGTTCCCCTATGAGGGCGAGGAAGACCCCGACCTCATCAACGCCGGCAAGCAGACCGTCA
>Ga0134128_10011135_pt1 | contig 10764 bp, 8 predicted proteins | sample KB31754_FD_96462 | JGI IMG/M metagenome (GOLD analysis project Ga0134128, IMG submission 96462) | Terrestrial soil microbial communities with excess Nitrogen fertilizer from Kellogg Biological Station, Michigan, USA - KB3-175-4 | ecosystem: Environmental > Terrestrial > Soil > Unclassified ...
AAAACCAACTTGCTGGATGCGATTAATTATTTATGTTTCACCAAAAGTTATTTTTCAAAATCTGATACATTAAATGTAAATTTTGGAGCTGAAGGATTCAGGCTGGAAGCCGTATTACAGAATCAATCCGGTGACGCAGTGATAAAAAAAGATGACACTCAAAAGATTGTATGCATCTATCGTTCTTCGTCAAAAAAAGAATTCTATCTCGATGATATTGCTTACGAAAAGTTCTCTCATCACATTGGCAAATTCCCCTGCGTCGTTATCGCGCCGGACGATATCGAAATGATTACAGGAGGCAGTGAGGAAAGACGAAAATACCTCGATACATTGATCAGCCAGGTGGATGCTGAATACCTTCAGCAATTGATCATTTATAACAAAGTATTGTTACAACGAAACAGCTTCTTAAAAAATGAAGCGCTAAGGAATATTTTTGACGCCGGGCTTCTTGAAGTTTTCGATGAGCAATTGATCGCGCCCGGAAATTATATCCATAAGACGCGTAAAGAATTTTGCCAAAATCTTTTTCCGCTTATAACGGAATTTTATAAAAAAATTTCAGGGAATAATGAAGTAGTTACTTTGGAATACAGTAGCCTTTTAAACGAAGGATCCTTTGTTGATTTATTAAAAGCTTCTTTACAAAAAGACAAAATACTACAACGCACCAACGTGGGCATTCACAAAGACGACGTAAATTTTTTCCTTGAAGAAAATGTTTTTAAATCGATAGCTTCTCAAGGACAGCGCAAGAGTTTATTATTTGCCTGCAAACTGGCGGAAGTTGAAATTCTAAAAAAAGTAAAAGGTTTTTCTCCGTTCTTATTATTGGATGACGTGTTTGAAAAACTGGATGAAAATAGAATGAAAAATTTATTAGAATATGTTTGCAAACACCACAGCGGCCAGGTATTCATAACCGATACTCATGCAAGCAGATTAGAAGCGGCGCTGTCACAGTTTGGTAACCCCGTGCAGATAATTGAGTTGAAGTGACAGCGAAGTTTGGCTTGTTGATAAAATTCAGATAAGCGAAAAGATAGTTTTTTTAATTTTGAATAATTAAATTAGAAGTAAATAAAAATTAGCATAAAATGGAAGTTTCAATTGGTGATGCATTAAAAGATTTCCTGAAGAAAAGCAGGTTAAAAAGCGGCGTGCAGGCGATGCAGGTAGAAGATGCATGGGAAAAAATTATGGGCAGAACGATCGCTAACTATACAGATAAAATCGAAATTAAAAATTCCACGCTTTTCATTTCAACCAGCGTAGCGCCGTTGAAAAATGAATTGCTTTATCAGAAAGAAAAAATTATTCAAAGAGTAAATGAAGCCCTTGGAGAAAGGGTGATTACAGAAGTAGTAGTGAAATAGAAGATGCAATGCGGAATCGTCTTCACCATCATAGTTTTTTTCGACCCGCGCCAAACTAAAGTTTGCCTATTTTCGCAGCATTCGTTCCACGATTTACCAATAAATATTATGAATCAAATTGAAGAGGTTTTAAACCACGGGGAAAAGCTTGAGACTTTCATGCACACGGTGCGGAAAAGAAATCCACACGAACCTGAATTTTTACAAGCTGTCCGTGACGTGGCGGAATCTATCATTCCATTTACTGAGAAGCATCCGAAATATAAACATCATAAAATATTGGAGCGCATTGCGGAACCGGAAAGAGTGATCATGTTTAGAGTACCCTGGTTAAATGACAAAGGCGAAATTGAGATAAACAGAGGTTACCGGATTCAAATGAATAGTGCGCTCGGGCCTTATAAAGGAGGATTGCGTTTTCATCATTCGGTGAATCTTAGCGTATTAAAGTTTTTGGCCTTTGAGCAAGTCTTCAAAAATAGCCTGACAGGTCTGCCGATGGGCGGCGGCAAGGGAGGCTCTGATTTTGAAAGCAAGGGAAAATCGGATAATGAAGTGATGAAATTTTGCCAAAGTTTTATGACAGAATTAGCCCGCCACATTGGTTCAAATGTTGACGTTCCTGCAGGTGATATTGGCGTGGGTGGCCGCGAAATTGGTTATCTTTTTGGTCAATATAAAAGAATCAGTGGCCGGTTTACCGGCGTCCTCACCGGCAAAGGTCACGACTATGGCGGAAGCCTGATTCGCCCTGAGGCTACGGGCTACGGACTTGTCTATTTCGCTGAAGAAATGCTAAAAACCTGCGGACAATCGTTAAAAGGGAAGACTATTACGATATCCGGTTCCGGAAATGTATCTCAATACACGGTTGAAAAATGTATTGAAATGGAGGCCAAAGTAGTAACGGTTTCGGATTCAGAAGGTTTCATCTATGACCCCAAAGGAATCGACCGCGAAAAGCTGAATTTTATTTTTGAGTTAAAAAATGAGCGGAGAGGAAGGATCAGTGAATATGCCAAAAAATATGGCTGCGAATTTTTTGAAGGCGAGCGTCCCTGGAACATTCCTTGTGATATTGCTTTCCCGAATGCGACACAAAACGAGCTGGATAACAGTGATGCACAAACGCTTATTGACAACGGATGTTTTTGTGTAGCAGAAGGCGCTAATATGCCCTGCACCACTGAGGCAATTCATATATTTGAGAAAGCACAAATTTTATACGGACCTGGTAAGGCAGCAAACGCGGGTGGCGTTGCAGTTTCAGGTTTAGAAATGTCACAAAATGCGATGCGCTATTCTTGGACGCGTACCGAAGTTGACCATAAGCTTAAACACATCATGAAAGAGATTCACCGGAAATGTGTGGAGCATGGGAAAATGAAAGATGGCTACATTAGCTATGAAAGAGGTGCAAATATTACGGGTTTTGAAAAAGTAGCCGAAGCTATGATTGCGCAGGGGTTGGTTTAGATTAGAAATTTCTTCAAAGGAATTGGTAAAATTGATGAGTTGTTTCCCTCCTGATAGATAGTGCTTTGCTGAACGAAAAGTTCATTTTTAGTCATCAACAATAAAACAATTCAACAGTAAAACAATTCGCATTCACTTCATCTGCACACGAGGATCTATAATTCCGTATAAAACATCTGCAAAAATATTGATAAGCACAAAAATGGCGGCCGCGAAAAGCACGGAGCCCATTACCACAGGATAATCTAATTTTTCCAGGGCATCAACCGTCACTTTGCCAATGCCTTTCCATCCAAAAATGTATTCCACAAAAAATGCTCCCGCAAGCAATTCCGCAAACCAGCCTGTGATAGCCGTGATCACCGGATTGATTGCATTTCTTAAAGCATGGCCGAAGACTACCTGCCGCTTACTTAATCCTTTTGCATAAGCCGTTCTTATATAATCCTGTGTGAGTGTGTCCAACATAGAACTCCGGGTGAGCTGTGTGATAATGGCCATTGGCCTGATGCCCAGCGTTAGCGCCGGAAGAATTAAATTTTGCAGGGTCAGATATCGCTGCCCCGTCACTTCATTTATATTGAACCAGCTGCCTGTGAGCGACAAACCTGTGTAATCATGCAAGACCAGGCCAAATAAATACGCGATCACAATAGCCATAAAAAAAGACGGCGCAGAAATGCCGATCACGCTCGCAAACACTGATGAAGTATCCATCCAGGTATTTTGTTTTACGGCCGCGAGAATGCCCAAAAATATGCCGCCTATGATGGCAAATAACATCGCTGCGCAAGCCAGCATCAGGGTTCCCGGCAACGCTTCGATCAAGACAGTAGTCACTTCCTTTTTGGTTTGATAACTGCGCCGGAGATAAGGAATTTTGATCCCTATTTTTTTATCGCCCCCGATAAAAAAGCCATGAAGCTCTTTCTCTTTAATCTCCTGAGTTGAATGAACCGCAACCGGTGAAATATCATTTACATAAAATAAGAACTGCTTCCATTTGGGCTGATCGAGGTACAATTCTTTACGAATATTGTCCATCGTTTGCTTATCGCCTGTTTGTCCTAAAACCATCCTCGCGGGATCACCAAACGCCTGGAAAATAAAAAAAACCACCACCACCACTCCCGCCAAAACAAGAATGCCATAGGCAAGTTTTTTTATGAGAATTTGAAACATGGATTTTTATTTCAAAGCATCTTTAAGATCCGCCCAGCCCCACTTGTTTTCGACAACCGGGCCTTTCAATAAATACAGCTCAGGACTCGTGCGTGCCGCGGTTTTAAAGGCGGTGGCATCAAGGCTGAAAATTGAAAGATTGTAATTATTTTGTTGGTTGAAAAATGCATTGGCTTCTTCCACTTGCGGTGAAATAATATACAACGATCTATTTTTACTTTTTGCAAGGGTATAAATGTTTGTAAAATCATTGAGCCACCTGTCGGTATTGTCTGCAACATCTTTCACAAAGAATAAATAGAATTCAGCATCCACATTCAGGATCGCTTCTGTTGAATCACTATTTGAGAGAGAGGTAAGATAAAAATCCTTTATAGGTGGCTCATTATTGCTTCCCTTTTCAACAATGAAATCTTCGCGGCTTACAAATTGCCAGGTCGAATCCGGCAGTTCCTGGATGTTGAAATCCTGTTTCTTACCGTCTTTCTGATAAACAAATTTGTAATCCTTTTTGTCGGGAACCGCATTGGCAGGCATTTTTCGAAGTTGCAGGATATTGTTTCCTTTTTTAAAAGGCAGGCAATCCAGCACCGGCAAATGACGCATCACGTACCACTGAAAGCCGATCACAAGTAAGCAGGAAACAAAGAGCAGGAAAAAATTAAGCGCATGCGTTAAGATAGGCGTCAGGTATTTTGTTCCAAAAAATATGATCAGGATCAATACCAGCAACACCAGGTCTTTAATAAAAGATTGCATCGCGGTCAATGGAATACAATCGCCAAAGCAGCCACAGGTGGCGATCTTGCCTGAAAGCACCGCATAGCCGGTAAGGAAACTAAAGAAAATAATTAATAACAAAAGAAGCCAGCTAAAAAATTTCTTCCAGATGCCTAACAAAATTCCAACGCCAACAACAATTTCCAGCGTTATCATAATTAATGAAAAGGCAAGCGCATAATCCGAAAGCCAATGCATTATCGAAGTAAGGGACGGCGTTTGAGCCCACACGTCAAAAAACTCCTGCATCTTATAGGAAAGCCCGTGCGGATCATTTGCTTTTACCAGTCCTGAAAAAATAAAAAGCACGCCCACTATGACCCTTGAAACATTTACTAATGGCTTCATTTGTTTTTTTTAGGGATGAATATATCGATTTATTCTGCCATTATCAAAGCAAAAACCGCATAATTTAAAATATCGTAAAAGTTAGCATCGATGCCTTCGCTCGCAATCGTTTTTCCTTCATTTTGCACGATCTGCTTTATCCTTAGTATTTTGGCAAGAATGAGATCCACAAAACTTTCCTGGCTCATCTCACGCCAGGCTTCACCATAATCATGGTTTTTGTCGGTCATTAATTTCTTTGCTTTTTCGATTTGATCATCATACAAATTGAGGGTTTCATCTACCGGAAGTTCTTCGCGTTCTCCACCATCATTCAATTTCAGTTGTATCAGGCCAATCACGGCATAGTTTAAGATGCCTTTGAACTCCCCGGAAATATCATCATCAATCCTTTGAACGCCGTTTTCCTGTATGTTCCTGATACGTCTGGCTTTAATATATATTTGGTCGGCAATTGAAATGGTGCGGTACACGCGCCATGACGTGCCATAATCCTTGGTCTTTTTCAAAAATATCCCGCGGCATTTTTCTACCACGTTGTCGTATTGCTGATCAGTATCAACTTGGTTAACTTGCATCATAATTTCGCCAAATTTAAAGCTAAAAAAATAATGTTTTCAATCAACTGCAAAGGAAAATTGATCCTCATTGAAAAGCCTTTGGTAATGGGCATTATCAACATTAACGAGGATTCATTTTACGCAGGAAGCCGAACACAAAATCCGGATGTTATTAAAAGCAGAGTATCCCAAATGTTGAACGAGGGCGCCGATATTATTGACATTGGAGCACAGAGCACGAGACCCGGTAGCACGCGGGTTTCCGCGGAGGATGAGCTAAAAAAATTACTCCCGGCTATTGAAATGCTAATGACTTTCCCTGAAATAATTATTTCTGTCGATACGTATCATTCACAAGTGGCACAGCAAACAATCGACGCGGGCGCCTCGATTGTCAATGACATCAGCGCCGGTGAAATGGATAATAATATGTTGCCAACTGTGGCAAAACTGAATGTTCCTTACATCTGTATGCACATGAAAGGCCTTCCCGAAACAATGCAGTATAACACCAATTATGAAAACGTAGTAAAGGAAGTCCTGGATTATTTTATCAAAAAAACGGAGGAATGTAAGCGCGCGGGAATCAATGATGTAATCATAGATCCGGGATTTGGATTTGGAAAAAATATTTCCCAAAATCTTTTGTTATTAAAAAGCCTTGCGGTCTTTAAAATGCTGGGAAAGCCAATACTGGCAGGTCTTTCGCGTAAATCAACTATCTACAAAACTCTAAATATTCCTGTCGAGGAATCATTAAACGGCACTTCTGTCTTGAATACCATCGCTTTGCAAAACGGCGCTTCTATTCTTCGGGTTCATGATGTAAAAGAAGCGAAACAGGTCGTTGATTTGATAGCCGCATATAACATCGCTGGTGAATAATTTTTCCGAAAATAAAGTTGTAATCACGGAGCTTACTGTCGTCTCAAAGAAAATTTAAAATCTATATTTTGGCTTACAAGGTAAATTTTGCAATTCATAATGATGAAATTCAAATCGTTAAAATGAAAAAGCCGGACCTTAAAAAGTCCGGCTTTGTTCAAAATATTAATGAATGATTTATTTGCCTTTTGGCGGCGCTTGTCTTTGTTGTTGCATTTGCTGCTGCATTTGCTGTTGCATTTGTTGCATCTGCATCATTTTTTGCTGCTCTTCCATTTGATGCTGCTGATATTGTTGCGGTGTTGCTATATCCGTTACTTCAATATCAAAAACAATATTTTCGTTGGGCTGAATCCGTGGAAGCGAACCATTTTTTCCATAAGCCAGGTAAGAAGGAATGATGACAACGCCCTTGCTTCCTTTTTGCATCATTTTCAAACCATCCATTAAGCCGGGAATTGTCCTGAATTCACCTAAATCTACGTACAGTGGTTGGCCGGTATTGAAACCCTTTTCTGTATTAGAATCAAAAATGGTGTCCTGGAAACTTTTGCCTGTATAATTTACGATGGCAACATCTTTTTCAGTTAGAAAATTGCCGGTTCCCGGAGTAGTGATCGCCACATAAGCACCCCAGGGCGTCTTTTTAGCTCCGGTGATGTTCTTTTTAGCCATATAATCCGTGATCATTTTATCATCTTCGGCAACCAAAGGGCCCTGCGAGGCGATATCTTTTTCAATTGCTTCAATGGTTTTTTTGTAAGCTTTCACTTTAGCCAAACCTTCAAAGGTTTTTGCAACGCTATCAGCAGCTTCTTTATTAGGAAATAATTTTACGATTTTAAATGTCTGATAAATAAACTGGCCTTTTTCCATAAAAGGTGCGTTCTGACCGTTCTTGATTAAAGAATCAGTAGATTGCCTTAATACCAGGCTATCGCCTTCATGTATCTCTTTAAAAAAGGGCGGCAACTGTGCAGTATCATAAGGAATGAACCTTGGTGCGCTGCTTTCAATACTGCTGAACAATAAGCTGTCTTTATATTTAGCGACAAGATTTACCTGCATAAATTCTCCTTCAACCGCTTTCTTACCGCCGTTGGAGATCACTTTATATTCAGTCCCGTCCGCCTGTTTTTTAAATCTTTGATCGTTACATCCTGATGCCATTATTAAAAGACCCGCGGCAACCAGGCAAAGTGTTTTGTTCATGTTTTATTTGTTTAAGATTGTTTACTGTTTAATGCTTCTTTGTTTTCTTCAATGGCTTCTTTGAATTTTTTAACCACCTCTTCCAATGGCTCCGAATTTTTTCCACCGGCAGCATTGAAATGGCCGCCGCCGTTGAAATATTTTCTTGCAAAAGTGTTTACATCAAATCCACCTTTACTTCTGAAGGAACTCTTTCTTTCATCACCCCGATCGATAACAACTGCAGCCAGCTTGATCCCTTTGATGCTCAACGGAAAATTAACCAATCCTTCAGTATCTCCCGTTTTCACATTATACTTTATCAGGTCCTGCTGCGGAATCGCTATCAGCGCAGTATTGTATTCATAAAATATTTCCATGCGGTTGAGCAAAATATTTCCGAAGAAACGAAACCTGTTTTCAAGAAAATTATCAAAAAGATTTTCGTGGATCTGGCTATGATTTAAGCCTTTGTCTTTTAATGCTGCAACCATTCTGTGAACATCCGCCGATGTCGAATTAAAACGAAACGAACCGGTATCCGTCATCACGCCGGCATAAAGACATTCAGCAACGGAAGTTGTGATCTTGTCAGCGTTGCCGCTATTCACAATAAAATCATACACCATTTCGGCCGTGGAACTTTTAGTAGTATCGCTTTCGCCATAGTCAAACATTTCCACCTGCGGCTGCTGATGGTGATCGATTAATATCTTTGTGCAATTCAATTCCGTCAATGGAATTTCCATCTTGCGCGTGCGGCTCAATACATTGAAATCGAGGCAGAAAAGCCATTGAGCATCTTTCAATGCAGCTAATGCTTTTTGATTCTGCATTTCAAAATCAATCACCTTTTTTGCTCCCGGCATCCAGCTTAGAAATCCTGCCCAATTGGTGGGTGAAATCACCGTAACCCTATGGCCAAATTGAATTAAAAAATTATACAATCCCAATCCTGAACCCATCGCATCTGCATCGGGCTTTTGGTGAAAGGTGATCACAATATTCTTGGGCTCCTCTAAAAATGGAAATATCTCGCTGACAGGTTTCATAAAAGGTTGCAAAAGTAGATTTAATTAGCCAATTAGCCAATTAGCTTATTTGCAATTTAACTAATTACCCGTCCAGGTATTATTATCAATATTTACATCCGGGAAAACGTGTTCGGGATCAATCGTTACCGATTTAAGTTTTTCGGTAGTGTTCAATTTCTCGATCCACGTATTCCCATTCTGCCAAACTTCCACGGGTATTTTAATCTGCGCTGTTTTTCCGCTCACAGTTTCATACTGAAGAATGACAGGCATCGCCATTCTGTCGAGGTTAGTGATCGTCACCAATGCCCCTTTTGAAGAATCTTCGCTCACATATTTTACATCGGTAACCGCCTGGTCCAGTTTATAATTTTCTAAGAACATGCCTTTCCAAAACCAGCCCAGATCTTCGCCGGCGGCATTTTCAATGGATCTGAAAAAATCCCATGGCGAAGGGTGCTTATATGCCCATTTGCTGATGTATGCACGAAAAGCATAATCAAAACGGTCAGGGCCAAGTATCTGATCACGTAAAAGTCCGAGCGCATAACCGGGCTTGAAATATAGCGCTACGCCAATATTGGCTTCCTTCAAAGCGTCCGGCTCGCTCATTATTGTTTCACTGTTGGCGCCAAAAATGAATTTATACATTGGTGTCATATCCCTATGCTTCGGCTTATACTCTCCATTATTAAAATCCGTCGTAGAAATTCCATTGATAAAAGTGTTAAACCCTTCGTCCATCCAACCATATTTTCTCTCATTGCTGCCCACGATCATTGGAAACCATGTATGTCCGAATTCATGATCAGTGACACCCCAAAGGCCTGCGCCTTTTGCTTTGTAGCCACAAAATACAATTCCCGGATATTCCATTCCACCCACATTGCTCGCCACGTTTACGGCCGAAGTGTATGGAAATTCAAACCATCTTTTGGAATAACCTTCCATCGCCGCTTTCGTATATTCTGTAGAACGCTCCCATGCATTGTCTCCGTTTGATTCAACAGGATAAGCACTCATTGCCAATGCTTTTCTGCCGGAAGGCAAATTGATCCTGGCGCCATCCCAGATAAATGCTGTAGACGCAGCCCATGAAGCATCCCTTGCATTTTTGATTTTAAAACGCCAGGTAAGATTTCCTTTTTTAGGGCGTGAAGCCGGATCGGTCACTTCTGCTGCTGACCGGATGATCACAGTCTTATCGCTGTTTTTAGCTTCATTGTACCGTTTTAATTGCAACGGAGTCAACACATCCTGTGGATTTTCAAGATCACCGGAACCAACAACAATTTGGTTAGCCGGCGCAGTGATTGAATACTCATAATCCCCATAATCAAAGTAGAACTCACCTGCTCCCAAATAAGGCAAGGTGTTCCAGCCTTCAATGTCATCATACACACACATGCGCGGATACCACTGGGCGATGGAATAAATTTTACCGTTTTTTGTATCAAGAATGCCCGTGCGGTCGCTGCCGTATTTTGGAATAAAATAAGAGTACTCAATTTTAAATTGCACCGTGCCGCCGTTTGCTGCCAAAGGTGATGGAAGGCGCAATTGCATTCTTGTGTCAGTAATTACTTTAGTAATGTCAGATGTCGTTGTTTTTGCTTTTGATTCAGACATGAGTTTTACAGACTTGATATTAAAACCGCCTTCGAAAGTTGAGTTCACATCACCGTAGCGGCTTCTGCCCGTTGCCGGAGTTTTTGCCTGCCCGCGGGAATCTAATCTGTAAAGATTCTGATCAAGATAAAGCCATACAAAATCCATCGAAACAGGACTGTTGTTCGTATATGTAATTGTTACTGTTCCGGTGATCGCATCTTTCACATCGTCCAGCTTGGCGGCTATTTTATAGCTCGCTTTATTGGTCCAGTATTTTGGCCCCGGTTGTCCATCAGATGCCCGGTAGTCGTTCACTGC
>Ga0134128_10011137_pt1 | contig 10764 bp, 7 predicted proteins | sample KB31754_FD_96462 | JGI IMG/M metagenome (GOLD analysis project Ga0134128, IMG submission 96462) | Terrestrial soil microbial communities with excess Nitrogen fertilizer from Kellogg Biological Station, Michigan, USA - KB3-175-4 | ecosystem: Environmental > Terrestrial > Soil > Unclassified ...
CGCTGACATGACGTTGACGACCATCGAAGCCCCCGGCCTCCGGCTTTATCGCCGGGGGAAGGTTCGCGACACGTTCGAGCTTGGTGACGGCACGCTGCTCATGGTGGCCAGCGACCGCATTTCGGCGTTCGACGTGGTGCTGCCGACCGCGATCGGCGGCAAGGGCGCGGTCCTGACCCAGATGTCGCGGTGGTGGTTCGGCCGGACCGCCGGCCTGGTGCCCAATCACCTGCTGGATGACCCCGCCGCCGAGGTCACCGACGGCCTCGACTGGCCGGTCCTGCGGCCCCGGTCCATGCGGGTAGCCAGGGCCGAGCGCATCGACGTCGAATGCGTGGTCCGCGGTTTCCTGGCCGGCAGCGGCTGGCAGGAGTACAAGGCGCACGGCACGCTGGCCGATGAGCCGCTGCCACCGGGCCTTCTGGAGTCCTCGGCTCTGCCCGAGCCGCGCTTCACCCCGGCCGTCAAGAACGACTCCGGTCACGACCAGAACATCAGCCGGGCCCAGCTCGCGACTCTGATCGGCTCTGAGCTGGCAGCCGATCTGGAGCGGGTCTCGCTGACCCTGTTCGGCTTCGCCTCCGACCACTGCCAGCACACGGGGATGATCCTGGTGGACACCAAATTCGAGTTCGGTTTCATCGACGGCCGGCTCACGCTGATCGACGAGGCGCTGACACCGGACTCATCGAGATTCTGGGAGGCCAGCGCCTGGAGCGCGGGACGGTCGATGCCCTCCTACGACAAGCAACCGGTGCGGGACTGGCTCACCAGCCAGCCCTGGGACCGGACGGCGCCCGGCCCGGAACTGCCCGCCGAAGTCGTCGCCGCGACCAGTAGCCGCTACGCCGAAGCGGCTCGTCGCATCTGCGGTCTGGACCTTGAGTCATGATGCGGGAACTCGCCGACCTGCTGGCCGATGAGCGGATGCACGAGGAGTGCGGTGTCTTCGGGGTTTACGCCGAGGGCGAGGACGTCGCCAACCTCACCTACTTCGGCCTGTACGCGCTGCAGCACCGCGGCCAGGAGTCGGCGGGCATCGGGGTGAGCGACGGCCGGCGGATCAGCGACCACAAAGACATGGGCCTGGTCTCCCAGGTCTTCGACAACGAGTCGCTTGACGGCCTGCGCGGCCACATCGCGATCGGGCATACCCGCTACTCGACCACCGGCGGCGCGAAGCTGCCCAACGCCCAGCCGATGCGGTTCGATCACCCGCAGGTCGGCTCGTTCCTGCTCGCCCACAACGGCAACCTCACCAACATCGAGCCCGTGCGCGAGTGGCTGGAGGACCGCGGTGTCAGCTTCGCGTCCTCATCCGACACCGAGATCATCGGGCAGTTGCTGATCCGGACCCCGGGCGAGACCCTCGACGCCGTGCTGGCCTCGGCCCTGCCGCGGGTCGAAGGTGCCTACTGCCTGATCCTGCTGAGCCGGGACGAGTTGGTAGCGGCGCGCGATCCGCTGGGCATCCGCCCGATGTGCCTCGGACGGCTCCATGATGCGGCAGCGGCGACCGGTGGCGACGGCAGCGTCATCGCCAGCGAGACGTGCGCGCTCGACGTGGTCGGTGCGGAGTTCGTCCGCGAGATCGAGCCGGGCGAGATCGTCTCGGTCAGCGCCGATGGCGTCCGCAGCACCAGGCTCGACAGTTCCCGTCTCGGCCGGACGGCCGGCCAGCGGGCGATGTGCTCGTTCGAGTTCATCTACTTCGCCCGGCCCGACTCGGTGCTGATGGGCCAGTCGCTCTATGAGTCGCGCCGCGCCATGGGCCGCGAACTCGCCCGCGAGTCCCCGGCCGACGGCGACATCGTGATCACGCTCCCCGACTCGGGTACTCCGGCGGCGGTCGGCTTCGCCGAGGCGGCCGGGATCCCGTTCGTCGAAGGCATGATCAAGTCCCGGTACATCACCAGGACGTTCATCCAGCCGACCCAGCGGCTGCGCGAGTCCGGCACCCGGCTCAAGTTCAACCCGATGCGGCACGTGCTGGCGGGCAAGCGCGTCGTGCTCGTCGATGACTCGATCGTGCGCGGCACGACTACCCGCCGCATCGTCGAAGAGCTGCGCCGGGCCGGTGCCGTCGAGATCCACCTGCGGATCGCGTCGCCGCCGATCATGTGGCCTTGCTTCATGGGCATCGACATGGCGACGCGCAGCGAGCTGATCGCCGCCCATCACACCGAGGAGGGCGTCGGCGAGATCGTCGGGGCGGACTCGCTGCACTACCTGTCGCTGCCCGGCCTGCGCCGCGCGATGGGCGGTCGCGAAGGCTTCTGCTTCGCCTGCTTTACCGGCGACTACCCGGTCGACGTTCCCGACAGCATCAAGGCCGACAAGCTCGCCCTGGAGAACGGCGGCTAGGACCCGGGCCGATCCGTCCGGGACGCCCGACTACGCCGGAGTTGTCTGCTACCTTCATACGGGAGTAATCGGCGCGCACTGGTACTAAAGAGCGCATCTTGCAGGCCCTCGGTGGCCTGTCCGGCTGGGAGTTCGCCCGATGCCATTACGGGTCCGCAAGCGGGAGCTGTCGCTTGTGCTGTGCGGCTTCGCCGCGTCCTTCGGGATCACGCTTTCGACGGTGGCGGTGGTCAGGCATCACGATGCCAGCGCCTCCGGGCAAATCGGGTCGGGCCAGGTCGAGACCCCTACTCCCACGTTTCTTGGCCCGGCCGCGCTCGACGACCAGTGGGTGAACTACTCCGACCAGTCCACCTGCGCCGACCGGGCCGGCGGCGACGGCGTCTCGGCGGTCAGGCTCAGCCCGTCGCAGATCGCCTGGTTCTTCTCCGACAGTTCGCTCGGCCCGGCCGGCCCGGACATCGGCTTGTCGGAGGAGAGCGGGTTCGTGCACAACCTGGTCGTCATGCAGACGATGTCGCCCACCCAGAACAAGCTGGTCACCGCCACCGGCGGGGCCGCCTGCACCTCGCCTGACCAGCCAAGCCACGCGTTGCCGGTGATCTCGTCGCAGAACGCCGGCGGCAGGCCGCACGAACGGTACTGGGGCGGCGACGGGCTGCGGGTCGGCTCGGACGTGCTGCACTTCTACACCGGATACCGGCCCGGCGCCTTCATCCCGGTCAACACGGTCATCGCCGACTTCCCGGTCGGGCAACTGGCCGCCGCCGGACGCGGACCGGCGTACGGCGCGGTGCTCGACCCCCGCATCACCAACCTGCCGAACTATGTGCCGCACCGCGGCGGGACGCCGATCGTGTGGGGAGCCGCGCTGCTGCGCCAAGGCAACACGGTCTACATCTATGGCTGGCAGAGCCCGAGCAAGAAGTCCTCTCAACACGACTGCTACCTGGCCAAGGCTCCGCTCTCGCGGCTAGTCGACATGACGGAATGGCGGTTCTACGCCGGCAACGGCGTGTGGGCAGCGAGCCAGGCCGCCGCCCGGCCGATCACGGCCGGCGTGAGTCATACCGTCGACACCGCGTTCAGCGTCACCAAGGCGGCCGGGCGGTACTGGCTGATCGAGCACACGAGCGCGCTCGGCAGCGCCAACATCGACGCCTTTCCCGCACCCGCGCCCTGGGGCCCGTTCAACCCGGCCGACGGCATCGTGCTCTATCACGCGACCGACATCGGGCTGACCGCGGCCGACCGGTACCAGATCATGTACGAGGCGCGCGTGGAGCCGGCCTTGTCCACCCGGCAGACCCTGACGATCAGCTACAACGTCAACACGCTCGCAGTCTCGGCCGGCTGCGTGCCGCTGTCGGACTACACCAACACGGTGCCTCAGCCGCGCTTCATCGCCGTTCCCCGGTCGGACTTCAAGGCCGGGCCGGGACTGGCCAAGACCGTGATCGTCGGGCCGCCCGCGTACTCAGCTAGCAGGCCCGAGCCGCCCTGGTACGACAGCTGGAGCTATCCCGGCGGCTGCCCGCCCCTGTCGACCCCGCGAGGCTTCTCCGTCAAGCACCGGGCGCACTCGGTCACGCTCGCCTGGCACTCGGTCGGCTCGGGCGTGCGCTACCAGGTCTACCTCCGCCCGGCCGCCGGCCGATACCGGCTGGTCCGCACCGCCCGGTCACCCTTGGTCACGCTCGGCGGCCTAACCCGAGGCCGCCAGTACTCGGCCCTGATCATCCCCGAGAACTTCCGCCACAAGGCCGGCCCAGCCGCCATCTGGACCTTCACGGCCGGCTAACATCGCCTGACCGCAGGAACGACTGGGGCTCGACCCGTCCGCCGACGTACTGGAGTCCTGGGGCCTGGGCGACAGCCCCGACGGCTGGACCGATTCGCCGCCATGTAGGGCTCGGTGAACTTCAGGGTGCAGCCCGCTGACTCGATGACGGAGGCGCGCCCGCCCCCGTCAAGCTGCGGCCGGTGGGCTGTGGCTGCGGTAAACGCGACTGCCGTCCGGGCTGCGCATAGTGGTGGTGCCGTCGGGGTTGAGCGTGATCGTCCAGCCCCAGGTGTGGACGACGATCAAGTGGTGGAAGGGGCACTGGAGTATGAGGTCTTTGAGCCTGGTCCGGCCGCCTTTGCTGCGGGGTTTGGTGTGGTGCACGTGGCATCCTGCGGCGGGCGTGAAGCATCCTGGTGCCCGGCAGTGCCTGTCCCGCAGGATGACGGCTCTGCGCAGGTGGGCCGGGATGGTGTCGGAGGCTGTGCCGAGGTCGATCGGGAGGCTGACTGACGCGGCCGGTCCGCCGAGGGTGCCGGTGCGCAGGAGCGAGGCGAGCTGGCCGGGCCCGGACAGCAGGGCCACGGCGTTGGCCACGATGAGATCGCTGATCGAGCCGGAGTCCGGTGCCTGCCCGCCTGTGGTGGCGGTGAGTTTCGCGGTGAGCTTGTCGAGGAGGTCCTGGTCGACCCGGCCGGTGACGATCGGCACGATCGTCGCATCACAGGCATCACCAGGCGTCGCGGCGGGCCCGAAAGACTCGCGGTCGGGCCGCACGGCCGGGCCGTCCCCGGTCCCCTCGCCTGGCTGGCTGCCGCCGGCTGGAGCGTCGCCTGGTGCGGGGTCGTCGTGGAGGCGGGCCAGTTCTTCCAGCGTCATGTGGAGCTGGATCTGGGTGGGCTGCCCGGCCCGGTCCGGCAGGCCTCCGGCAGCGATAAGACGCCGGCACGCCTCCTCCAGCGCGTCGTGGTGACGCTGCCGCTGGGTGCGGGAGTCCTCCGGGCCGACTTTCTTGCCCAGCGCGTCCAGCACCGCCTGGACCGCCTCGGCGCACCGCGGGGTCAGGTCACCATCCAGGCGGCCGGCTCCGCCAAGCGTGGTCTGCAGCCGCAGGTACCGGTCCTCGAACCCGTCATCCCCGTCGTCGTTGTCTGGTCCGGCGAGCCGGCGCCGCATCTCCTCGGCCAGCCTCGCCAGGTCCTCCAGCCGTGCGCTGCCCGCCGCGGCCGCCAGCAGGATCTGGTCCGCCTGGTCGCGGGCGTCCTCGGGCAGCTCCTCAGTCCAGTCACAGACCTGCCGCGCCCAAGATGTACTGACCGTCCCGGCAGCAAGCGCAGCGGCAACACGCTGGTGCGCCCGCAGCCTGCGCATCCACCGCACCGACGCCGACGCCGACGCGGTGGCGACCTGGGTCTGCCACCGCAACCACGTCCGAGCCGACCCCTGCCCGTCATCTTCAAACCCGCGAGCAGCATCGAACGCCGACAAAACACGGGCCCGCGCAGCGGCATGAACCGAAGCGGCCCGCTCAAGTTCCCGCAGGCACTCGGCCTGCACCGCCACCGGCACCGACGCCACATCCGCAGCAGCCAGCCAGCGCAGCGCCTCAACCGCGACCCGGACCGCCTCAGCCAACGAACCCGGCTCACTCCCCGAGCCACCCGGCACTCCCGCAGCGCCCGGGCGGCCAGAATCACCCAGCATCCCCGCGGCGCCAGACACCGCCACGCCCCGCACCGCAGCGCCGGGATCGGTGACCGCGCCCGAAGGCAGGCCAGACTGATGGTCAGGACCGCACACAGGCACCACCTCCCTTTCCAAGCGCGCCAGGAACCGGATTTCCAAGGTGACGACAATCCGACCAAAAACGGCGGACAGTCATCGGCGAACACTAAGAAAATGGAGGGCCACTCCACCGAGAACAATCTCCCGACTAGGGAGTCCAACAGCCATGGAGTCCAACGATCAGGACTCCAACTACCAGCGACCGAGCCTCTAAATGCTCTCGATCTCTACACGGCTCTCGGCGATGCCATCTCTCTGACCACTATCTCGACCCTAACAGGACCCACTGACAACGAATTGACGCTCACGCTCAGCTTCCGGACGGCCGAAGGCTTTCGGCTGGGTACAGCCCAGCGTGCAGGGCTGCGGCGGCTTCGGTCGCGGCTTCGGAGAACCGGCCGCCGAGCGGGAACAAGCTGGCGTAGCCGTGGATCAGATCGCCATGGCGGCGGCAAACGACTGGTACTCCGGCGGCAGCCAGCGTCGCAGCGAACTCCTCGCCTTCGTCGCGGAGCGGGTCGAAGCCGGCGGTGCCGATATAGGTCGGCGGGAATCCGGAGAGATCCGTGGTGAGGAGCACCGATGCGTTCGGATCCGTCTGCTGGGCCGGTTGCAGGTACAGGCCCTCCATCCGATCCATGGAGTTCTCGGTCAGCAGGAATCCCCGCCCGAACAGTTCCAGTGAACGCCGCCGCGCCGTGAAGTCGACGCGCGGGTAAAACAGCAGTGCGAACGCGGGGTGGCGATCGGCGGCAGCGGAGACGACGGCCGCCAGATTCGCTCCGGCGCTGTCCCCGCCGACGGCGACCGCGTTGGGGTCAGCATCGAGTGACCTCGCGTTGCGGACGGCATAGTCGAACGCAGCGAACGCGTCCAGAACCCCGGCGGGGAGTGGATGCTCAGGCGCCAGCCGGTAGTCCACGGAAAGGACCCTTACCCTGGCGTTCAGTGCCAGGAAGCGGCACAGGTTGTCGTGCGTGTCCAGGCTTCCGATGACCCAGCCGCCTCCGTGGTAGAAGACGAGGAGCGGTGAGCCAGGCGGCAGCGAATCCGGCGTGTACAACCGGGCCCGGATATCCGCGGCGGGGCCGGGAATCGTGATGTCGCTGATCGCTACGGACTGCACCGGATGGACGTCCATCATGCGGGCAGCCTTTTCGAGCGAGACGCGCGATGCGGCGACGCTGCCGGCCCAGAGCTCAGCCGAGCCGTCCAGGCGCATGAACCGGAGCAGCAACTGCGCCTCGAGGGCGAGTTCCTGGCCGTCCTCGCGGATCGGATGCCCGGCGATTAGCCGGCGCACCGGACGGGGCAAGGCGAACGTTCCGCGCAGGACCGCGCTCTTGACCCGCGAGACGCGGTCAGTCATCGCTCTGCACCCCCTGGAGTTTCTCCGGGTTGACCTGCATCGCGATCTGGGCGACCCGACCGCCGAGGACCAGCAGGTCCGCTGTTCCGACAACGGTTCCGCCGTCCCGTACGACGATGCCGTTGCGCCCGTTGATCGGTTCGACGGAGATCGTCCATCCGTCCGTCGCCTGCTGGGCCAGAACGCCGAGCAGGTATGCGGCCACCGCCGACGCACCGACGACGGGCCGGCGCGCGGCCCGAACGACATCACCGCCATCGGCGACGGAGACAACGTTCGGATCGAGCAGGGCCACCAGCTGCCCCAAGTCACCGCGGCGGCACGCGTCGAGGAACGCGGTCACGACGCGGTCGTGCTCGGCGTCCGGTACCTCGAAGCGAGGCTCGGCCGCCAGGCGCCGTCGCGCCGATACCGCCAGCTGCCGACAGGCCGCCGCGGTGCGCCCGACCGTCCCGGCGATCTCCTCGAACGAGATCCCGAACACGTCGTGCAGGATGAAGCTGACTCGTTCAGCCGGGGTCAGCTTCTCGAGAACCACGAGGAACGCGTACGAGACCGTATCGTCGAGCGTCACACGGTCGGCCGGGTCTACCGGTGCGCTGCCGGAATTGATCAGATCGGGCTCTGGGAGCCAGATCCCGCGGTACTCCTCGCGCCGAGCCCGGGCCGAACGCAGCTCATCTAGGCAGATCCGGCTCACGACGCGAGTGAGCCACGCGAGCGGCTCCCGTACCGTTGCGCGCTGCTCGTCGCTGAGCTGGTACCAGCGGGCCAGACCTTCGTGCACGGCGTCCTCGGCATCGTGCCTGGAGCCGACGATCCGATAGGCGATGGCGAAGAGCCGCCGTCGCGACTCGCGGTCCAGCGCCACGTCGCGGCGAGGACTCTGATCGGGATTCATGCGGCTGCCCTGGGACCTTGGGGAGCGTGGTAGGAGCCGGGCTTGGACCGCTCTTCGCGCAGCGCCCGCACCACCATGGTGCAAATGCTCTCCTTGACGCGGGCGCCGAGCCACCCTTCCAGATGGAACGGCCGGGGTGAGTCGTCCGCCCGTACGACCTGGACATAGCCGGAGCGCCGGCCGATGCTGATGCACTGGATCAAGAACCCGACCGACAGCCGCTTCGGATTCTCGCCGCGCAAGGCCGCCAGGACGGTGCCGGCCGCATGGCCACCGAGAGGGAGTGCGGCGGCGCAGCTCATCCTCAGGTGCCGCGCCACCGAGTCGGGTGCGACGACCGAGTCTCCGGCGCCGATGATCTCGGGAGCGTCAACCGCACGCAGGTACTCGTCCACGCGCAGCCGGCCAGCCTCGTCCACGGCCAGTCCGCTCACGCGAGCGAGGTCCGGTACCGCGAACGACGCCGCCAGCACGCAGAGGTCGAACGCGATCTTGCGGTCATCGGCCAGGAGCGCGTGGTCGCTCTCGATCGCGCTGACGGCGACGCCTGTTTCGACGGCGACGCCGAGGCGGCGGAGTTTTCGCAGGATCGAGTCGCGCGCGGCGGGACGCATGAAACCCAGCACAGGACCTTGCGACACCAGCGTGACCGCGATGTCGGGGTGCAGTTCGGCGATCTCGCTCGCGGCTTCGACACCGGTGAGCCCGCCCCCCACGACCAGGACGCGCTGCCCGCGCCCGTCCCTGATGGCCGTGGCGGCAAGCTGCGCTCCCTCGGCATCCGCGAGCAGGCACGAGTGCTCGCGCGCGCCCGGTACGGAAGCGGCCGCGACACTCCCCAGTGCGTAGATGAGATAGTCATAGCGCAGCGTAACGTCGCCATTTGTCGTGGCGACAGCTACCGTCCGTGCATCCGCTTCGATCATCGTCGCGCTGCCGACGAGGAGATCAGCGCCGTCGTGCAGAATGCCAGTGAGCGGAATCATGACGGTCTCCCGCGAACCGGCTACCAGCTGGTGCAGCCGGATGCGCTCGACGAATTCGGTGCGCGGGTTGACCACGGTCACCCGAACACCGGAGCGTTCAGCCTCACTCAGGGAGCCAAGGAGGCGGTTGGCCGCCATGACCCCCGCGTAGCCGGCGCCAACCACCACGATATCGACGGGCTTTGAATTGTCCATGATCGTCCTGACTCGTTCAGCGATGCGTCCGCAATGATGACGAAGCAGGCGGCGAGAATGTGATTGTGACCTTGGGAGGATGGCGGTGAATCCTGACTCCAGCCCGGCCGCCCGGGCGCTGCTCACGCTTGAGCTGATCCAGAACAGCCCCGGGATCACCACGGACCGGATCGCTGACAAGCTCGGCGTCTCTGACCGCGCCGTTCGCCGCTACGTCGGCATCCTGCGAGAGGCCGATATCCCGATCGAATCGGTCCGGGGTCCTTACGGCGGCTACCACGTCGGCCGGGGCCTGCGGCTCGCGCCGCTGATGTTCACCGCCGCCGAGGCCCTGGGCCTGGTGATGGCCGTGCTCGATGGCCATCACGACGCCACCGATCCAGCCGACCCGGTCGGCAGCGCGCTCGGCAAGATGATGCGCGCCTTGCCGGCGTCGGTCGCGGCGGAGGCCGACGCGGTTCGCCGGACGACGGCACCGGCCCCTGATCGCTCCGCCGTGCGGCCCGATCCGCAGACGACGACGCTGCTGGTGCAGGCCTGCTCCCAGCACCGCCTGGCGCGGCTGTCCTACCGCACAGAGAAGGGCTCGGACCTGGTCATCGAGGTCGAGCCGTGGGCCGTCGTGGTGCGCCATGGCCGCTGGTACCTGCTCTGCCGGTCGGTCAGCGCGGATGCGCGGCGCACCTACAGGATCGATCGCGTCCAGCACGTGGATCTGCTCGACGGCTTCTTCACCCCGCCCGCCGAACTCGATCCCGTGGTCGCGCTCGAGGAGAACCTCGGCGCGGGCTGGGATCACCTCGTCGAGGTGACCATCGACGCCCCCGCCGAGGTGGCAGCGCGCTTCCTGCCGCGCACCACCGGGACCCTCGAACCGGTCGACGCGCGCACCACTGCGCTGACCGGCAGCACCAGCAACGTCACCTGGTACGCCATGCAACTCGCGGCGCTGCCGATGCCCTACCGAATCCTGAAATGCCCTGACCTTAAGCAGGCGGCGCGAGACCTTGGCCAGCGGCTGCTGGCCGCCGCCGAAAGGACCAGCCCGCGAACTGGGCCGCCTGCGGCGTCGCGATAGCCCGCCGCGACGCGGAGGCCGCCCGGGATCTCCTGACCGAAGTGGACAAGCACGCGAAGGCGCTGGACGCCGCGACCGGCGGCACCATGCAGAGCGACCGGGCCAGGCGCCTGCATCAGCGACTCGACGAACTGACTTCCTGATCCAGCAGCATCGCCAGGTGCTCGAGTACTCGGTTAACCTGCGCGCTTTCGACTTCGGAATCACGGTGAATTTCACCGCCTGCTCACCCGGCCCGTCCGCTTATCCGCGCAGGGTGAGCAGGCCCCGGTTGAACGCCTCGGCGACGGCGGCCGCCCGGTC